>ERZ1370068.7466-contig-6379_pt1 | contig 34729 bp, 36 predicted proteins | sample MGYA00561227_ERZ1370068 | MGnify/ENA primary metagenome ERZ1370068 (study PRJEB38410, sample SAMEA6850437) | metagenome | study: Metagenomic assessment of the ecological functions of the soil: analysis of the soil microbiota associated with the...
TCAGTTACCAGTTACGGACGCTGATGTCGATCTCAGCAGCCCTCGTCGAGGGGTTTCCGTCCGGTGTCGGTCATCGGGCGATCCTGCCGCGTCTCAGGACTTTCTACGTTGTTTCATACCCTTCCCCGGGGCTTGCCAGCGTGCATACGATGCTCGACGGGCCGCACGCCCCCAGGCGGCCAGTTCCAGGAGGTTGGCATGGCCGGTGTCCACGTCCCGCGTCCGTCGTCCGCGCCGGAGACGCCGCGCGTCGGACAGGCCTCGAACGCGAACGCGATCGGGCTCACCGAGGTCCTGTTCCAGTCGATCACCCACATGGCGCCGGCGGTCGCCACGGCCCTCTCCATCGGGGCCGCGACGACGTTCGCCGGCGGCATCACGCCGCTCGCCGTCGTCCTGCGCTCGTCGTCGCGCGCTGTTCACGGCGTACTCGATCGAGCGAGCTCGCCCGCTACCTGCCGTCGGCCGGCGGCATGTACACGTACGTCGCCCGCGGCCTCGGCTCGTTCGCTCGGCTGGCTCGATGGCCTGGGCGTTCCTGCTCGCCGAGCCGGTCGTCCCGGCGGCGCTGTTCGTCGTCCGTTCGTTCTGTTCGGCGCGTCGCTCATCACCGATCTGACCGGCTTCTCCGAACGACTACCTGTGGCTGCCGCTCGCGGTCCTGTGCGGGCTCGTCGTCTGGTGGCTCGTCTACCGTGGGCATCTCGATCTCGACCCGCGTCGGCGTCGCCCTCGGCCTGATCGAGATCGGGATCTTCCTGTCGGCGTCTCGCTCGCTGCTGATCATCAACGCCGGCTCGCGGAACACGCTGTCCGTCTTCATCCCGGCCGACGGCGGCCTCAAGCCGGCGCTCCAGGGCATGGTCTTCTGCCTCCTGGCGTTCGTCGGCTTCGAGGCGGCCGCGCCGCTCGGCCGAGGAGACCCGCGACCCGGAAGCGGACGATCCGCCGGGCGGTCCTCCTGTCGTGCGTCCTGATCGGGCTCTTCTACATCTTCTGCTACGTACGCGGCGACCGTGCTTCCGGCCCGGACAAGATGCAGACCGACTTCCTCGGCGTTCAACAACGGCGACCCGTGGAGCGGCATGGCGAACGAGGTCCTGCCGGGCATCGGCGGCCTCCTCGTGATCGTTCGCGATCCTCAACAGCTCGCTTGGCCAACGCCAACGCCGGGGCGAACGCGTCGACCCGGGTGATCTTCGCCCTCGGCCGGCGTGAGCTCTGCTGCCGCGCTGGTTCGCGGCGATCCATCGAGACGCTATCGGACGCCGATGAACGCCGTCCACTTCCAGGGCGATCCTCGGATCGGGCTGGCGGTCGGCTCGGCCTCGCTGTTCCAGAGCCAGGCGCAGCGCTGCGGCGGGCCGCTCACGACGTACGTCTGCATCGGCTACGCGCTCGGGCTGCTGTTCGCCGGCGATGTACGTCGCGGTCAACGTCGCCGGTCATCGGCTTCTTCTACGGCGAGCGGCGCGACGAGTTCAACTCGCTCAAGCACCTCGTCGTGCCGATCCTCGGCGATCGTGCTGCTGATCCCGGCGTTCCTCGGCGTCCTCGGCGGGGTCGACGATCCCGATCATCGACCTCATCCGCCGCTGCACGACGCCGTACGACATCGTGCCGCTGATCGTCGGCGATCTGGATGGTCATCGGGCGTCGTCCTGTACTTCGTCCTGCGAGCCCGGACGCCCGAGGCCATCGAGCGAGCTCGGCGACGTCGCGGAGCCGACCCGGGTCGACGGCCGCCCCAGGTCGCCGGCCGATCGCTCGAATCGGCGCGCCGCGCGAGCCGCTTGTCCGCACTCCGGCGACGGTCGCGCTCGGCCTCGCTCAGTCGAAGATCGACAGCGGGCAGTGGGCCGTGACGACGAAGTTCGGCATGTCGACGATCTCGCTGATCCGCAGGTCGACCGCGACGCTGCACAGCAGGTAGGCGTCGACCGGCGCGAGTGCCGTGCTCGCGGCCGAGCCAGTCGATCATCCGGCGGACGCGCGTCGCGGGCCGCCGTCAGCAGGTCGGGCCCGACGCCGTCGGTCGCGTAGCGGCGGCCGACCGGTCGCTCGGCGCGCGACCGGGCGCGGTCAGGAACTCCGGCGCCGGTGACGCGGAGGTCCTTGCGGACGGTGAGCCGGACGCGCGCCCGCATCGGCGTCTCGATCGCGGTCCCGCACACCTCGCCGTCGCCCTGCGCCGCGTGGCCGTCGCCGATCGAGAACCGGGCGCCCGGCGTGGAACACCGGCAGGAACAGCGTCGCGCCCGCCGTCAGGTGGCGGGTGTCCATGTTGCCGCCGTGGACGTCGGGCGGGATCGTCGAGCAGCGGCCCGGTCGCCGGGCGCGACGCCGACCTCGCCGCAGAACGGGACGACCGGGACGCGGACGCCGCGGCAGGAACTCGGCCCGCTCGCCGACCGCCGGCAGCGCGCGTGATCCGTAGGCCGGGTCGGGAACTCGTCGGCCAGCAGCCCGAAGCCCGGGATCGCTCGCCGTCCAGCCCCAGTCGGCCGGCTGGAAGTCGAGCAGGTCGACCTGGAGCGTGTCGCCGGGCTTCGCGCCGTCGACCGCGATCGGGCCGTTGACCTGGTCGACCCGGCTGAAGTCGAGCGGCGCGATGTCCACGGTCGACGGTCGCCGGCGTCAGCTGGCCGCCGCTCGCGTCGAGGCAGGTCGAACTCGACGATCGTCGCCGTCGCCGACGGTCTCGATCGGCGGGATCGCCGGGTCCCAGGCGAGATGGAACTGGTCGCGGCCGACGTGGATCGAGGGGTCGCGCTCATCGCTGGATCGTTGCCGCCCGCCGGCCGGGCCGGAGATCCACGCGCGAGCGCCGTAGTATGCGCCCGATCGCGGCGCCCTACTTCACCGTGAACCGTCCCCTCGGCGAGGACGCCCGGTGTCGTCGTCGACGAGCAGGATGCGGTACTCGGCCGGCGACAGGCCGGTCAGCGCGTCCTGCTCGTAGTAGCAGGCGACCAGCTGGCCGCGGGCGTTGAGCGGCGCGCTTGCGACGCTCCGGCGCCGTCGATGAGCACGTGGATCGGTCGCGATCTGGCCGCGGCAGGACCGCTCGTGAGAAGTAGCCGCCGACGTAGATCGTGTCGGTCGATGCGAACGTCGTCGCCTCGGCCTGCGGCGCGCACGGGTTGGCCGGGTCGCGCTGGTCCCGGCGAGGATCTTGCCGCGGTCCTGCGGCCGGCACGCCGCTGAGCCCGAGTTGCCGAGCGACGGCGCCGGCGATGGCGAACGACGGGATCAGCAGGAGGCAGCTCGGACGAGGAACACGCCGAGGACGTAGACCCGGCGCTCGGCGCGGGACACGCCGGCGATGAGACCTCGCGGCGGGCGGCGGGGCGGCGAGCGGCGGCGGCGTCGGCGGCGGCGGGATCGGCCGCATGCGACAGGCGCCGGAGCTCTCCGCGGCGACTGCGGCCGGCGCTCGACGCCAGGCCGCTGGGTCGGCGACCGTGCCGACTCCGGGCGACGCCGGCGGTGTCACGCCGGCCCACCACTGCGGCCCGGACGCCACGCTGTGCCTCGGCCGCGGCCTGGCTCGCCCGCCATCGACCGGTGACGTCGCCGTACGCGATCGTCACGACGATCGACGACAGCGCCCCGAACAGCAGCGTGCCGACGACGCCCACCACGGCGCCGGCGAGCGTACTTGTCTCGCGAGCAGCGAACAGGCTGTCCGGCGATCGACCACGGCGCCGTGAGCAGCCCGATCCCGATGACCAGGACGCCGAGCCGCCAGAGGTTGCCCTCGCGTCAGCTTCCAGCTGCGGTTCAGGCCGCTGAGCGGGCCGGCGCCGGTCGATCGCGATCGCGGTCGGCGCGAAGGCCCAGCGGAACAGCACGTAGAGCACGATCGCGCCGATGAGACGAGCATGATCACGGCCGGATCAGCGGACCCCGAGCCGCGCCGCCGGCGCAGCGCCGGCGGCCACCGAGAACAGCGACGAGCGGGACGATCAGCAGGCCGACTGACGATGACGATGACGACGATCGCCGACACGAACGCGACGCCTGCGCCGGCCAGACCGCCCGTCCCAGCGATCGGCGAGGGTCGACAGCGTGGCGGCCGGCGTGGACGTCGTCGGTGGCCATCGCGATCGACGGTCGTGACGTAGATCCCGAGCGCGGATGGAGCAGCGCGAGCAGGTCGATCGGCTGGACGACCGCCGTCGGCCCGGAACGCGACGAGGCCACGAGGAGCGAGATCACCGAGCACCAGCACGGATGGCAACGTCAGGGCGACGAACGTCAGCCAGTGGGCGATGAACGTGTCGACCGTCCGCCCGAACAGCCGACATGACGTCGAGGCCGGTCCAGCCGGGTGGCGCGTCGTACTGCCACGGACCCGCGCCCGGGCGGCGGCGCCGACCACGGCGACGAGCGGCGTGACGCCAGGCGGCGGCGCGACCGGCGCGGCCGGAGTACCCGGTTCGGCAGGCCCGGCTGGTCTGCCGGCGGCCCCGCGTCGGACGCGGTCGTCGGATCGGGCGGCGGCCCCGCGTCGTCGGGGCGGCGGTCGTCGACCATTCGCTCGAACCTCCCTCGTTCGCCCCTCGGCGGAAGCGAGTATGCACCGCGGAATGGCCCGATTTCGGTGGTACGATCCGAGCAGCCCGAGCCGGCTCCTCGTACGGGGTCCGTCCACGACGCCGAATGGCGGCTGGATGCAAGGACCCGCGATGCCCCGGTGGGGTGGAGGTGCGCGCATGGCGACCGTGACCTTCGACCACGTCACCAAGAAATACGGCGACGTGCTCGCGGTCGACGACCTGAACCTCGCCATCGCCGACGGCGAGTTCATGGTCCTCGTCGGACCGTCGGGCTGCGGCAAGACGACCAGCCTCCGGATGATCGCCGGTCTCGAGGAGATCAGCGACGGCACGCTCCGGATCGGCGACCGCGTCGTCAACGACGTCGCCGCCCAAGGATCGCGACATCGCGATGGTCTTCCAGAGCTACGCGCTGTATCCGCACATGTCGGTCCGCGACAACATGGCGTTCGGGCTGAAGCTGCGCAAGGTCCCCAAGGCCGAGATCGAGAAGCGGGTCAACGACGCGGCCGGGATCCTCGAGCCTCGAGCAAGCTCCTCGACCGCAAGCCGAAGGAGCTGTCCGGCGGCCAGCGCCAGCGCGTCGCGCTCGGCCGGGCGATCGTCCGCGAGCCGGCCGTGTTCCTCATGGACGAGCCGCTCTCGAACCTCGACGCCAAGCTCCGCGTCCAGACCCGGGCCGAGATCGCCCGCCTCCACCAGCGCCTCGGGACGACGATCGTCTACGTCACCCACGACCAGGTCGAGGCGATGACGATGGGCACCCGGATCGCGGTCATGAGCGAGGGCCTGCTCCAGCAGGTCGGCACGCCGCAGGTGCTCTACGACCAGCCGGTCAACCGGTTCGTCGCCGGGTTCATCGGCAGCCCGTCGATGAACTTCATCGAGGTGCACGTGTCGACGGCACGGGCGACGCGCGCGACGCTCGAAGGGACCGGGCGACTTCTCGATCCCGGTCCCGGCCCGCTACCGCCAGTCGATGGACACGTCCGGCCGCAAGCGTGGTCGTCGGCTTCCGTCCCGGAGCATCTCGAGCTCTCGGAGATCGCCGAGGCCGTCCGGCTCGTTCACCGGGCGCGGCGGACGTCGTCGAGTACCTCGGCAACGAGGAGCTGCTCCACGTCACGGCGGCCGAGCAGGACATCGTCGGCGATCGTCGGCTCGGAGCATCACGTCAAGCCGGGCGACGTCCTCAAGCTCAACCTGCCGCTCGCGAAGCTCCACCTGTTCGACGCCGAGTCGGGCGCGACGCTCGTCCCGGAGCGCGTCACCGCCGCCGCCTGACGCTCGCGCTCGCGCGAGCCGATGACCGACCCCCGACGGGCCCGCCGCAGCGTCGACGGGTCCCGAGTGGCTCGGCCGCGTCCAACCGCCGACCTGACCGAGCGCGTCGTCGACTCGCGGGTGGTCCACAAGGGCCACTACATGGAGTTCCGCGTCGACACGATCGAGCGGGCCGACGGCACGCGCGGCCAGCGCGACATCGTCGGGCATCCCGGCGCTGTCGCGATGCTCGCGATCGACGAGGCCGACCGCGTCCTCATGGTCCGCCAGTTCCGGCTCGCCGGCCGGCGGCGTGCTGCTCGAGATCCCGGCCGGGACGCTCGACGTCGACCCTGCGACCGGCGCGGTCGAGGACCCCGAGATCGCGTCGCGGCGCGAGCTCGAGGAGGAGACCGGCTACCGGGCCCGGTCGTGGCGGAAGCTCGGCTCGTTCTGGACCGCGCCCGGGCTTCGCGACGGAGCTCGATGCACCTCTACCTCGCGACGGACCTCGAGCCGGCGATCGATGGACGGCTCGGGCCCGACGAGGACGAGCACCTTGAGCTCGAGCGAGTGCCTGTCGCGGGAAGCGCTCGCGGCGGCCGAGCGCGGCGAGATCCGCGACGCGAAGTCGCTCGTCGCGCTGCTCTGGTACCGACCGGCTGCGGCACGAGGGGTCCGAGCCGAAAACGCGATCGGAGGACTCCCAGCGCCGGATCGAGGTCCGGTTCCAACCGTCGCGCCTCGAGGCGATCGATCTCCGCCGCGGCGAACGTCCGGCGATCGATCGGGGCGACGCTGCATCGGCCCCGCCGGAGCGGGCGTTCGGGCTACTCGGGCTGCTGACCGGTGGTGGCGCCGAGGGCTGGTCCCTCGTCGTGCTGGGCCTGCTGCTGGCGACCGGGCTGATCGCGGCGCCGTTCGTGCTGCTCACCGCCTACCGCGCGCCGGACCCGGTGACGCCGTCGACCACGGTGACGATCACGGCCCGCGGGATCGACTACACGACGCCGCGCATTCGATCCGAGGTCACGTGGGATCTCGTCCGGAGGGTCCGATCTTCCGGTCGGTACCTGTTCTTCGAAACCGGTGCGCAGCCCGTTCTACCTCCCGAAGCGCGCCTTCACGCCGGACCAGCTCGCGGGACTCCACGACGGTCCTGGGGAGGTGGGGTTCGGCCCAGACGGGCGCCGCCGACCCGGCTCCGCCGGTGTAGCCACGCGACCCTGACCGTGACCGGCGTCAGCCGGCGTGCATCTCGTCGTGCATCACCGCGTGGCCCAGGCCCGCCCCACGAGCCAGCGGTTCACGGGCAGCGCGACGACGAACGCGACCGCCAGCGAGAGGCCGAGGCTGCCCCAGAACAGCGGGTCGAGCAGGCCGGCCGCCATGGCGCCCGGGACCGCGACCACGATCAGCGTTGTCGACGATCTCCATGACGGCGATCGAGACCGTGTCGGCGGCGAGCGCCGTCGCGGCCGCCCGCCGGAACGGGATGCCGGCGCCGGTCAGCTGCCGGATCGTCAGCGCGTAGCCGAAGACGAACGAGAGGACGATCGCGAGGACGATCGAGGGCAGGTCGTGCCAGCCGAGCGCCGTCGAGATGACGAGCCCCAGCACCTCCCCGATCGCGCAGCCGGTCAGGCAGTGGATCGTCGCCTGGAACGCGAGCCGGTTGAGGTCCGGCGGCGGCGCGGCAGCAGCGTGCGCCGCGTCCGCGGAGTGGCCGGTCATCGTCAGCGGAGCCGGGCCAGGGCGCCTGCGTACAGCTCCGATCGCGGGCTCAGCGCGACCGCCAGCCGGAGATGCGTCCGGGCCTCGCTTCGGCCGGCCCGAGCTGCTTGAGGCTCTGGCCCAGCGCGTAGTGGCGCGTAGTGGCTCGACGGATCGACCTCGAGCAGCGCCTCGAACGTCTCGCGCGACCGCTCGTACTGGCCGGAGTTGTAGTAGGCCTGGCCGAGCGCCTCGAGGATCGAGCCCTTGCCGGGCTCGAGGCGGAGCGCCCGCTCGAGGACGATCGCCGCCTGGGCGTGGTGCCGCGTCGCGATCAGCTCCTGGCCGCGCTGGAGCAGCTCGTAGGCGGACTCGCGGTCGTCGTCGAGGTCTGGCTCGATCCACGGCCGAATGGTGGCACGGCCCGTCGAATCGACCGCCGTGCAGCGGCTCAGCCGGCGGCGCCGTCCCGCCACGGGGCGAGGTCCACCGGCCGCAGCCGCGGCGAGTCCGGTCAGGCCTGGGATCCGGCCGCGCTTCGCGATCGGCTGGCCGTCGATCTCCTTGATGTCGCCGGTGAAGTCGATCGGCGTGGCGCCGCTGATGTACGACCCGACCGCGTACGAGTCGACCGGCGCGCCGGCGTCCTGAAGTACCGGATCCGCTCCGGGTTCAGGCCGCCCGACACCGACGATCTTCACGTGCTGGTAGCCCTCGCTGGTCGAGCCGCGCCCGGACCTCGTGGACGAGGTCGGCGGTGACGCGGCCGCGCTCGGACGGGCGTGTCGAGGCGGATGCCGTAGAGCCGGTCGCCGAGCGCGTGGGCGACCCGGAGCGCCTCCTCGGCCTCGTCCCGGAACGTGTCGACGAGCACGATCCGGGGCACCTCCGGCCCGAGGTCGCGGTCGAACGCCTCGGCCGCCTCGACGGTGTCGCCGAAGATCAGGACGAGCGAGTGGGGCATCGTGCCGGTCGGGCTGAGGCCGGCGAGCCGCGCGCCGGCCGGCGTCGACGCGCCGACGCAGCCGCCGACGATCGCGGCGTAGTCGAGGACGTCGGTGATGTCCGGGTGGACGTGGCGGGCGCCGAACGAGATGACCGGCGCCGGCGACGCGACCTCGACGCACGTCGCGCGCGGCGGTCGCCCAGCCGGTCGACTGGGCGAGCATCCCCAGGATCGCGGTCTCGTACAGGCCGAACCGGCGGTAGCGGGCGCGGATCCGGAGGACGACCTCCTTGGGCCCGATCGTGTCGCCGTCGTCGAGCGCCTCGACCGTGACCTCGTCCGGGTCGCAGCCGGCGAGGACGTGGCCGAGGAGGTTCTTCGCCTCGTCGATCCCGCACAGCATCGCGTCCTGGCGGGCGAAGACCTCCATCGTGACGAGCGGGTCGAGGCCCTCGCGCTCGAGGATGCTGGTCGGCGCGGGCGAAGTAGACGTCGGCCGAGTCGCCGGACATGATCTCGCGCGACGGGCGCGTCCTGACCATGCCCATCAGCCGAGACGCCTCACGTTCCGTCTCCTCCTTCGCGCTCCGCGTCCGCCGTCGGTCGGGCTGCGCCGGCCGGGCGTGGGTCGCCGAGTGTAGCGTACGGGTCCGGGCCGTCCGACGCCGCCGGGGCCGCTTCGAGCGCGAGCGGCGGAGCCGGTGCCTCGAGCGCGACCGAGCTCGGGACGCCCGCAGGCGTCGCCGGGCGGCGGCGCTACCGCGTCCCGCGCCTGCGCCGCCGCGCTCGCCTGCGCCGCCGAGGCGCCCGCCGCCCGCCGCCCGCAACCGTCCGCCGGCCGCGCCGTCCCGCGAAGACCGCCGCGCCGCCGATCGCGATCGCGCGGCCCCGGCCAGACCTCGCGACCGCGACCCGCTCGCGGCCCGATCTGACCGCCCCGTCGAGCATCCCGCTCATCGCCGCGAGGTCGGCTGTCGGCGGCGTCGAGGTCGCCCGCCGAGAACGCCGCGCGGGCCGCCGCCAGCTCGGCCGTCCGGGTCGCGGCCCAGCAGCCCGATCACGCGTCAGCGGCGGCCGCTCGCGCGAGGCCCGGTCGCCGCCATCTGCCAGCGCCGCCTCGAGCGCCAGCTGCCGGTCGGCCAGCGCCTGGACCGGCGCGAGGTCCTGCTTCTCCGGCTTCGTACGCGGTCTTGAGCGTCGGCGGCGGCGCGGAGCCCCAGCCGCCCGGCCGCCAGCTCGATCCGGCGCCGCGTCGCGAGCACCGCGTCGGCCTTGATCGATCGCCGTCGGTCGCCGCCGCGAAGTCCCAGTCGCCCATCGGCTTGCGGATCGACCCAGCCCGGCAGCCAGCCGTCGCCGGCCGCGACGAGCTCCGTCGTAGGCGGTCCGGGCCGTCCGCCCGCGCGTCGAGGACCGTCGCCTGGTCGTCGGTCACGACCCAGCGCCGGAAGATCGTCGTCGGCCCGGGTCGCGCGGCCGCGCTCGTCGAGCAGGTCGAGGAGCCGGCGCCAGTCGGCCGCGTCCGGCAGCGTCTCGGCCGGGCCCGCCCCGACGTAGGCGGTCTCGTGGCGGCTCGCCGCGCCGCAGCACGTCCCGCATCCCGCGCCTCGCCCGACGTCCGCGACGAGCGCCGGACCGCCGTCCACGCGCGCGTCGTAGCCGTACGTCTCGCGGGCCCGGGTCGTCTCGTCGGCGATCCGGCCGGGAACGTCCAGTCGTTGAGCCGGACCGCCGCCGGCGTCGGTCGGCGAGACCGGGTCCGGGCCCAGCCCGCCGTTCGCGACCTCGTCGAGGACCCGCGAGGCGTACTCGTCGGCCAGCCCCTCGTCGATCCAGCGCCCGACGAACAGGTTGCTCGTTGAACCAGGCGTGCGACGCCTCGTGGAGGATCGTCAGCTCGTCGAGGTCCTCGCTGATCTCGATCAGGCGCTCGTCGGTGTGGAAGATGCCCGGCGTAGCCCTCGAGCAGCGGCGTGTGGACCTCGGTGACCTCGAGGTCGCCGGTCACCGGCCAGTCGAGGCCGAGCTTGTCGACGAGCGCCGGCAGCCCGGTCCGGAGCAACCCGGTGACGCGGGTCTGCCACTCGGCGTCCTCGGGCCAGGCGCGGATGACGAGTGCTCGCCGCCCGGCAGGTCGAGCCGGTCGCTCGTGAGCGCGGTCCTGGCGGTCGGCGACGATCGTCGCGTACCAGGTCGGTCGCATCGTCGATGCCGGTCGCCGAGACCGTGGTGACGCCGGCGGCGACCGATTCTGCGTCGGCGAGCCGGTCGCGCTGACGTCGTAGCCGGCCGGGGACGACGACCTGGACGTCGCCGCCGTCGCCGAACGCCCAGGCGGAGAACGTCGCGAACGCCGACCCGACGCGGATCGCGCTCTCCGACCGCGGCGCCCCGCCCGGCAGGTCGAAGGCGACCGACACCGTCTCGGTCTGGCCGAAGTAGAGGTCGGCCGGGAAGCGCGACCGTCGAGCCGCGAGAAGCCGTCGTCCGGGCGCGAGCTGCGTCGCGAGGTGCTGCTTCCCGAACGTCGCGGCGACCGCGGTCGCCTGGGCTGGACGCCGATCGTCGCCGACTCGAAGAAGTAGCGGGTCGTGAGCGTCCGCTCGGCGTCTGGCGGACGAGGTCCGGCTTCGTGTTCGTCGCGGTCAGCGCGATCACGACGTGGACGAGCGACTTGTCGGGGACGAGCGTGTAGGTCGTCGCCGAGGTCAGCGCCAGCCCGTCGTCCGTCGCGGCGCGGCCGGCCGGCTCGCCGCCGCGGGGCGCAGCAGCGACGCCGCGACGGCGACGCCGGCGACGAGGAGGCGTCGCGACGCGACGGCTGCCCGACCGTCCCATCGCTCAGTCCTTGGGGTGGGCCAGAGGTGGGGTCCGTCGCGCGCCGTCGCCGGCGGCGACGCCGTCGCGACGTGGCGCCCGGCGGCGACGGGTCACGCCGCAGACGCTGTTCACGATGAACGCGACCGCGACGAGCGAGGCGATCAGCGCGGCGAGCATCGTCATCACCCGGTTCCGGCCGGTCTCCCGGGCGCCGTCCCACGCGTCGAACGCGTCGGCGCTCGCCTGGATCGACGCGCGGAGGTCGCCCGACGAGAACGCGGCCGACCGCTGTCTGGAGGTCCGCCGTCCGGCGTCGTGCCCCACAGCCCGACCTGCTCGATGAGTCCGGGTCGGTCTCGCGCGCCGCGGCGGCCTCGCGTAGGCCGGATCGTCGCCAGCTCCGCCTCCGCCTCCGTCGACACCGCGGCGAAGCCGTGGTTGCCCTCGAACGCGGCCTCGAGCGCGCGGGGCACCGTCAGGTCCGCCGCCGACGCCTTCGCGAGCACCTCGTCGCGATCGTCGAGCGCGCGGCTCGCGGCCGTCAGCAGGTCCGTCGCCTGGCTCGAACTGCCACGACCGCATCGCGTCGCGGACGATCGGCGGCAGCCGCCAGCTCGCCGGCCTTGGCGACGACCTCGTCGTACTGGCGCCGCGCCGCCGCCCGCGCGTCGAGCAGGCGCCGGCCTCGTCGTCGCGGACGACCCACGCCCGCCACAGGTCGTCGTAGCGCTGGCCGGTCCGGTCCTCGAGCAGGTCGAGGAGGCCGCGCCAGTCGGGCGCCGTCGGGCGGTCTCGATCGGCGCGACGTCCGAGCCGGGCATCGGCTCGCTGCCCATGCCGTTCGTGGCGGCGCCGTCGGGCGAGCGGAGGCCGGTCGGCTGGTAGGCGCGACCTCGTCGCGGATCGCCTGCCAGACCTTCGCGAGGCCGTCGGGTCCGGCCCGCTGGGCGACGAGCCCGGCCAGCTCGCGCCGACGCCGCGTAGCCGTAGTCCTCGATGAGCTTGTCGTCGGTGGCGAGCGGGTTCCACGCGTTGAGCGGGATCCGGGCGGCGATCATCTCCGGCGTCAGCGTCCGCCGGCGCGACCTTCAGCTTCAGCGTCGACGCCGCGTCGAGCGCGTACCACGACGCGAAGCCCTCGTTCGCCCAGCGATCGGCGAGGAGGCCGCCGTCGAACCAGGCGTGGGCCGATCTCGTGGAGCGTGACGAGCTGGTCGGCGTAGTAGGCGACCTCGACGCGTCGCGTGGTCGGGTCGTAGCGGCCGGCGTAGCCGCCGAGCCGCCTGGCTGACCGCCTCGGCCGACGATGAACGGCCGCTCGGCGGTCCATTGCAGCCCGATCGCGTCGGCGAGGACCGGCGATGCCCTGCTCGACGAGTCCGCCGATCCGCTCGGCCCAGGCCGGGTCGTCGGGCCAGGCCCGGATCGTCACGGACGAGCGGCCGGCCGCCGACCTGGACGGTCCGGGTCGACTCGCGCGAAGGCGCTCGGCCGGTCGGCGACGAAGTAGGCGAAGAACGCCAGCGGCTGGGCGAGCGCGCCGGTCGCGTAGATCGTCCGGCCGTCGCCGTCGGTCGTCGGCTTGGGAGCAGGTCCGACTCGGGCGTCGATCGTGTAGCCGGTCGGGAAGACGACCGTGACGCGTGCTGCCCGGCGTCCCGTCGCTGCGCGTACGCCCACGCCCTGAACGCGACGAGGCTCGTCGCCGATCCGGCGTCGTCCGCGTCGGCGCGCCGCCCGGGTCCTGATGTCGAACGTCAGCGCGATGCCCCGCGCGCTGGCCGCGACCGAGCCGCGACGCCGAAGTCGATCCGGAGCAGCGTGTGAGTCGGCCGTCTTCGCGGCGACGTGGACGGTCGGCTCCGCCGATCCGGGCGCTGACCTTGAACCCGGCCGTGTTCGGCGGGACCGCGAGGTACGCCTTGTCGAAGTAGTAGCGCCGGGTCTTCGTGTCGGTCAGGTGGTTCGCCGCCGTGAGCGTTCACCGCGACGTGGACGCGCTGTGGTCGGGGTCGACGGTCGTAGGTCGCGTTGCTGACGATCGTCATCCGGGGCCCGCGGCGAGCGCGCGGCGCCGGCGGCTGCGGCGAGGGCGCGACGAGCGTCGCGAACAGGACGGCGACGAGCGCCAGCGGCGGCGAGGTCATCGGTCGCGCGGCCGGGCGAGGTCGGCCGGGCTGTCGGTCGCGCGGGCGGCGTCGCGGCGGCGCCGCGCTCGGCCGCCGGCCGTCGATGGCATCCGGGCGCGGCTCCCCGCGAGCTCGCCGAGCTCCGCGCGATAGCGCTCGAGGAGCGCCTCGCCGCGGCTCGTCCGGCCGCTCGTGTCCGGGATCCGGCCGCCGATCCAGAGCCAGCCCGCCGACTCGTCGAGGAGCTGGTCGGCGATCGCGAGCGATGCGGGCGATCGCGAGCCCGAGCGCGTCGCGGCCGGCCAGGCGCGGCGGCGATCTCGACCGTCAGGATCGGCCGCTCGTCCTCGGCCAGCGAGAACTTCGCGAACGGGAACTCGTCGTTCCAGCGCAGCAGCTTCCGGTACGACTTGCGGAGGCATGTCGCCGATCGGCGGCGCGAAGTGGACCCAGACGATCAGCGCGAGGAGCGGGTCGAGGATGAGCGTGACCGGCACGTCGAAGCGGCGGCGGCCGTCGAGCACTGAGATCCCACGACGTGACGCCGTCGCGATCGGAGCGGGCTCGACGGACGTCGAGGCCCAGCTCGTCGAGCCAGCGCTCGACGTCGGCCGGGCGCACGGCGGACGCCCGTGGTCGGCGGATGGCATGGCCCGGGGAGTCTAGCCGGGACCGCCGATCCCGGCCGTCACGGGCGCGCCGATCCGGCACCGGACGCGGCAGTTGCATCGCAAGCCGCGTCAGCGTGCACGCGGGAGCTAGGCTCGCCTCGCTTGCCGCATCCGGCCGCGCGCCGGCGATCGGATCCGACGCCCGCGCCGGCGCCGTTCGTCGCGGCTGCGCCGCGTCCGCGCGAGCCGCCTGACTCGCGCGGCCGCTGCGGCGGCGTCTTCGCCTGCGCGGCTGGCGCTGCCGGCCTCGACCGACTCGCCCGTCTGCGGACGACCTTCTTCGACGAAGTCGGTCGACGCCGGACGTCGGCCGGCGATCTTGACGTTGCGGCCGATGCGCGCGCCGCGCGGGATGACCGCCCGCTTGCCGACGACCGTGATGCCGGTGTTCAGCCGGCCCGGCTCCTGGCTTGTTCGGGCGGTCGTCGAACGGCCCGTCGCCGACGATCGCGCCCTGGCCGACGACGACCTCCTTGTCGAGGATCGCGCGGTCGACGACCGCGCCCGAGCGGATGACCGAGTCGAACATGACGATCGAGTCGCGCACGACCGCGCCGACGTCGACGCGCACGCCCGGCGACAGCACGCGAGTTCACGACCGTCCCGTCGATGACGCAGCCGTGGCTGATCAGGCTCTGGTGGACCTGGGCGGTCGGCCCGACCTTGGCCGGGCGCCCGCTCCTCGGACCGCGGTGTGGATGACCCAGTCCTTGTCGTAGAGGTCGAGCTCCGGGTCGTCGTCGAGGAGCGCCATGTTCGCCTCCCAGTACGACTGGATCGTGCCGACGTCCTGCCAGTAGCCCGTCGTAGCGGTAGCCGAAGACGCGGGCGCCGCCGTCGAGCATCGCCGGGATGACGTTGCGCGCCGAAGTCGACGCGGTCCTCGGCCGAGCCAGCGCCGCGAGCGCCTTCTTCGAGAAGACGTAGACGCCCATCGAGGCGAGGTCGCTCTTGGGCTGCTTGGGCTTCTCCTGCCACTCGATGACCCGGTCGTTGCTCGTCGAGCGCGAGGATGCCCATCCGGGACGCCTCGGCGAGCGGCACGCGGCGGACGGCGATCGTCACGTCGGCCCGGTGGCGGCGGTGGGCCGCGACGAACGGCTGGTAGTCCATCTTGTAGATGTGGTCGCCGGCGAGGACGAGGACGGTGTCGCCGGCGTCGTGCTCGATGACGTTGATGTTGCGCAGCACCGCGTCGGCCGTGCCGCGGTACCACTCCGCGACGCGGCCGCGCGCGATGTACGGCTGGAGCAGCTTCACGCCGCCGCGGTTGCGGTCGAGGTCCCACGGCCGGCCCAGGCCGATGTGGTCGTTGAGCGAGCGCGGGTTGTACTGGGTCAGGACGACGACGTCGTCGATGTCGGAGTTGACGCAGTTCGACAGCGTGAAGTCGATGATCCGGTACTTGCCGCCGAACGGCACGGCCGGCTTGGCGCGCACCTGGGACAGGATCGACAGGCGCTCGCCCTCGCCGCCGGCGAGGATCACCGCCATCGTCCGCTTCACGCGTCCGCCATGCCTAGCACCGGCGATCTGGACGCCGTTGCGTCACCGGCGGATGCTAGCACGGGCGCCGTCAGCCCGTGAACGGTGACGGCGCCGTGGTCGTGAACGTGCCGGACGCGCGGGCGTGTCGGCGGCCTACAGGAACAGGCGCGGGTTGACGAAGTCGCCGTTGAACATCGACCGCCCAGTGGAGGTGGCGCGCCGGTCGAGTGGCCGGTGTTGCCCTCGTAGCCGATGACCTGGCCCGGCTCTTGACCATGGCTGCCGGCGTGGATGCCGCCGGGATAGTGCAGGCTTCATGTGGGCGTACCAGGTCTGGAGGTCCGTCGCTGTGGGCGATGATCACGATCCAGGCCGGATCGGCGCCGTCGGCGTAGTTCCAGCCGATGTAGGCGACGACGCCCGTCGCCCGAGGCGCGCGACGCGGCGTGCCGCACGGGGCGCACGATGTCGATGCCCGTTGTGGAAGTGCGCGCAGCCGCCCTGCGGCGGCTCCCACGAGAACCCGGTGCACCCGAAGTTCTGGGTCACGTTGCCCGGACATCGGCCAGCTGCAGCGTCCCGTTGTAGCTGCGACGGGATGTTGCCCAGCTGGGACTGCTGCGGCGGACGATGTCCGCGATCTGCGCGGCGAGCTGTCGCTGGGCCTTCGCGGCGTCGCGAGCGCGCCTTGGCGAGCGTCCTTCTTGTTCCGACTCGAGCTTGGCGTAGGTCGCGCCGCTGGATCGCGAGGTTCCGCTGGGTCTCCTTCTCGAGGCTTGGCGCAGCTCGGCCTTGGCGGCCTTCAGGGCCTTGAGGCTGGCGTCGAGCGCACGCTTCTGGTCGGCGGTCTCGGCGCGCAGCGTCGTCGGTCTGGTCTGCGCGTCGACGTCGACGATCTGCGTGGATCGCCGCCGAGCGCCTCTCCTGGTCGTGGACGATCTGCTGGGCGAGGGCCTTGTCCTGCTCGCCGACGTCGATGTATGTAGCTCATCTCGGCGAGCAGGTCGGTGAACGACCCGCCCGACGAGGAACGATCTCGAGCAGCGACGTCCGGTCGGTGTCGTACGCGCTCCGGAGCCGCTCGCGCGAGGATCGGCCTTGCGCTCGCGCCGAGCTCGATCTGCTTGATCGCTCTCCTGACCCGTGACCTCGACCGAGCTGCTGGTCCGTCGAGCGGCTGAGCTGGGCGACCAGGTCGGCGTACTGTGGCCTTGACGCCCTCGATCGCGGTCGCCCATCTTCGTGATCTTCTTGCGGACCGCGCCGAGGTCGGCGTTGATGCCGGCTAGCTGCTCGCGCGTGTTGAGCGATCTCGGTCGCGAGCCCGCGCCTGCAGCGCGTTGAGCTCGCGCGATCTGCGCCTTCTGCGTCCTTGATGCTTCTTCTCGCGAGCTGAGCCTGCTTGGCCTTCGCGTCGGCCAGCTCGTCGCCACGCAGCGATCGGCGTGGAGCGGTCGGCGCGCCGAGGAGCGCCCAGCAGCGAGCGGGCAGGAGGAGCAGCGAGGCGCCGATCCGCTGGCGCGACGGCCGCCGGCGGCGGGCACGCGCGACGTCCCAGCCGTTCGACGAACGCTGGCGAACCGATCGATCGGTCTGGCGGCCCATCACGTGAGGCGATGTCATCGTGCGAGCAAGCTCCGTGGTCGTCTGGCGGCTCTCGAGGCTCGACGCGCGCTGACGGTCTACGCCCGCCGGTTCATCGCCGTCCCGATCGGGCACGCGACCGCAGGACGACACCGGCTTGTCCGGGCATCATACCCCGGGAGTCTAGCCGACCGCCCGATCGCAGCCCAGCGCTGACGTTGGTCCGCGACTGGGACCCTGCGCCGCCCGCACGGCGATGGGGCCGCGAGATCTCGTCGTCAGGGCCGGAACAGGACCGCCCAGAGCGCCCCGGATGATCAGGAACGGCCCGAACGGGACGTACGTCCGTGCGACCGATCCGCCGGGTCGCGAGCAGGACGACGAGCACGACGCCGGCGAGGATCAGCCCGAACACGAGCGCCGCCGAGCGCCCGGCTCGCCGCCGGACATCAGCCCCACCCCGACCAGCAGCTTGACGTCGCCGATCCCGAACGCGCCCGCCCCGAACGGGATCGACGGGCAGGTACAGCACGAGCGGGACGACCATCGCGGCGAGCGATCGCCAGCAGCAGGTCGTCGCCGACGAGCGGGTTCTGGCCGCTCAGCGCGTAGACGCGGGCGACCGGGATGACCGGCAGCGTCAGCACGTCCGGCAGCAGCCGCTGGTCGAGGTCCGTCGCCAGCCCGACGATCGAGCGTCGACGAACCACGCCCCGAACAGCGCGAGCGCGAGCGGGTCGCCGCCAGAACCGCAGCCGGCAGCAGCCCGAGCGCGAACGCGCCGACCAGACCGCGGACGACGCGGTCCGCCAGTCCGACCGCGCGGCCGGCCGGGTGCTCCGTCGTCGTGCTCCGGCCAGCGGGTCGCGAACCGGTCCGCGACGCCACGAGCCCCGACGACGGCGAACGACCGCCGACGAGCGGCACGACACGACGATCAGCGGCTCGCGATCGCCGCCGGGCGCGGACGGCCGCGCGGGACGCGGATCCGGCTGCGGCCGTCGGCGCCGGCGCCCGCCAGCGCCAGCTCGACGAGCGTCGCGTGCGAGACGCCGGTCGCGCCGCGCGGCGCGAACGGCAGTGGCCTTGCGGTAGTAGCCGGTCCCGGCGATGTCGAGGTGGACCCACGGCACGGTCACGAACTCGCGCAGGAACAGGCCGCTCTTCACGAGCGAGCCCTCGGCCGATGCCGGAGTTCTGGAGGTCGCCGTACCAGCTGTCCATCTCGGGCACGGTAGTCGTCGACGAGCGGGAGCTGCCAGTAGCGCTCGCCGGCCCGGTCGCGCGGCCGCCATGACGTCGTCGCAGAACGCCTGCGGCGTCCCGAACGCGCCGGTCGACGAGGTGGCCGAGCGCGCGCGACGACGGCGCCGGTCAGCGTCGCGACGTCGACGAGGTGGGTCGCGCCGAGCTGCTCCGCGTAGGTCATCGCGTCGCCCAGGATCAGCCGGCCCTCGGCGTCGGTGTTGGTGATGTCGACCATCTTGCCGTTGAGCGCCGTGACGACGTCGCCCGGCCGGGTCGAGTGCGGGCCGGGCATGTTCTCGACCGCCGGGCGCGACGCGCCAGCAGCGGCGTCCCGGGCGCCAGCCGGGCGACGGTGGCGATGGCCGCGATCACGGTGCAGGCACCGGTCTTGTCCATCTTCATCTCTTCCATCCGGTCGGCCGGCTTGATGCTGATGCCGCCGGAGTCGAAGCAGACGCCCTTGCCGACGATCGCGAGGTGGCGGCCGAGCGCGTCGCTGCTCGCCCTCCCCGCCGGAGCGCATGACGATCATCCGCGGCGGGTTGTCGCTGCCCCGGCCGACCGCGAGGAACATGCCCATGCCCGAGCTCGGTCGCCCGCTCCGGCTCGATGACGTCGATCCACAGGCCGTGCTCGCTCGGCGATCGCCCGCGCCTCGTCGGCGAGGACGTCGGGGCTGACGTCGTTCGCGGCGCGGTTCGAGAGCGTGCGGGCCATGTTCGCGCCCTCGCCGATGATCGACGCCGCGCTCGGCGGCCGCCGGCAGCGCCGCGCGCGTCCGCGCCCGGGCGCGACGAGGATCAGCTCGTCGAGGTCCGGCGGGCGCGCCTCGACGTCCTCGCGGTAGATGCGTCTCGGGGTCGTACGAGCCCTCGACGACGCCGCGGGCGACGAGCTCGGCGACGGCCGGTCGACGCCGCCGTCGAGCGCGTCGGCGAGCGGCGCGAGCCAGATCGCGAGCGCGGTCGACCGTCCGGCCGCCGAGCCGGCGCTCGGCCGACGCGCCGATCCGCACGACCGTCTCGCGATCGAGCTTCGCCGGCGTCGCCCGCGCCGACGGTCAGCGACCCGTCCGGCCGGCGAGCTCGCCCGGCCGCCGCCAGCGCCGTCGCGTAGCGCTTGCCGCGTGAGCTCGCCGAACGCGGCGAGGCGCCTGCAGCTCGCCGCCGGCCCGCCGGTCGAGCTCGCCGAGCGGGCCCGTCGAACGCCGGCTCGCCGACGATCGGGATCGACGAGGACGTCCGTGGCGACATCCCACGGCTGGTCGTTGACGACGCGGACATCGCACGGGTGTCGGGTCCTCCGGATGCGGACGCGTCGCCGGGTACGCGCAGTGCGCACGGGTCGGTGCGGGATAGTGGCGCGGCAGTGTACCCAGCGGCCGGTCGGCCGGGTCGGGCGAGCGCCGCGGGAGCGCCGGCGGCTCGTCGACGGGCGTCGAGCGCATCGGCCGGTCTTGCCTTGCGCCTCCTCGATGGCGATCACGCGCGCCGTTCATCCCGCCCTGGCCGATGTCGGACATGATGACCACGAGACCGCGGGCGTCGGGTGGCAGACGCGCCCGCGGCCGCCTTCTCCGGCGTCGATCGCGGCCTTGCGGATCCTTGGTGACCTGCTGCCCGACCGTTCGGCGTCGGCCTTGTAGAGCGCCGGCGAGCGCCGCGTCGTAGGCCCCGTTGCGGTCGAGCCACTGGTCGAGCGACGCTGCACGTCGACGGCGCTTCGCGAGCCGGTCGCGGAGCGTCCGTGCGCGGTCGAGCATGGCCGGCGGCCTGGTCGATGGTCGCGATCGCGGTCTTGTACTTCGCCTGGCCGGCCCTGTTCGGCGGCCACGCCGACGAGCCGGTCGTGCTCGGCGAGCTGGCGCCGCGAGGCGCGCCGCCGCGCCCCGACCGTCAGCCGCGCCCAGGCCGCGTCGAGGCCGTCGGTCGCGGTCGCGACCGCGACGAGGCGCGGCGTGCCGCTGCCGCAGCGTCCGGTGCGACGTGCAGATCGGCCTCCGGTCGGCGTCCCGACGTACGGCACGGCGGCGAGCTCCGCGCGGATGCGCGGTGGCCTCGCGCGGTGATCCCGGCGACGCAGCGCGTCGCCGTCGGCGATCGCCGCGTCGACCGTGTCGGGCGTCGCGCGCCGATGATCGCGGCGAGGGCGCCGCGCGCCTGCGTGCCGAGCGTCGTCGACTTGTCGGCGAGGCGCGTCGACCGGTCGGCCTCGGCCGCATCGAGCATGCCGCGGACCACGGCGTCGGTCCGTGTCGAGATCGAGGCTCGGGCCCGACCGGGCGGTCCGGGCTGGCTGCATCGCGACCGTCGACGATCCCGGCGGCCCCGAGCGCGATCGCGACGACGACGACCAGCCAGCACGAGCGCCGAGCAGCGCGCCCGACCGCGTCCGCTCGACGACCGCCGGTCCCGGCGACGGCCGGCGAGCATGCGCTGCGGGTCCGCTGGTCAGCGGCTTCGCGCGCAGGTAGCCCAGAGCGCCCTCCATCGGCCGCGGCTCGAACCCGAACCGCGTCGCGCGATGAGGTCGAGCGGCCCGATGTTGTCGAGCCGGAGCTGGCGGAGCTGGTCGGTGGCGACCGGGAACGGGAGGTGGACGCGCTCGGCGCGCGCCGGCGACGAGCCGGATGAGCGGGACGCGGCATCGGGACGATCGACGCGGCGCTTCCCGAGCGCGCGAGCGACCTCGCGCGGTGATCTCGCGGTAGGTCCAGTAGCGCGGCCCGCCGAGCTCGAACGTCGCCGCCGACCGTCGTCGGATCCGCGAGCGCAGCCGACCACGACCGTCGCGACGTCGCCGCCGTGGATCGGCTGGAACCGGCTGCAGCCGTCGCCGGGCACCGGGACGACCCCGGCGACAGCCGGACGAGGTCCGCGATGATGTTGAAGAACCCGTCGCCCTCGCCGAACTGGAGCGACGGCTTGAGGATCGTCCAGTCGAGCCCGGACGTCGCGGACCAGCGCCTCGGCCTTCGCCTTCGAGCTCGCGTAGTGCAGGCTCGGGTCGTCCTCGACGCCCATCGCGCCCATGTGGACGAGTCGGCGGACGCCCGGCCGCGTCGCATCGCGGCGACGACGCGCGCGCGTCCCCTCGGTGTTGACCAGGCGCAGCTCCGCGCCGCCGTTGGAGTCGCGCGGGATGGCCGACGAGGTGGACGACGGCGTCGACGCCGGCCAGCGCCGGGCGCGAGCGTCGCCGGCTGCGTGACGTCGCCGATCCGCGATCTCGACGCGGTCGCGCGCGCCGGCCGGCAGGCGGTCGAGGACGCGCTCGCCGGCGTCGCGCGTCCGGACCAGCGCGACGACCCGGTGACCGGCGGCGAGCGAGGGCCGGGATGGTCCAGCTGCCGACGAAGCCGCTGGCGCCCGTGACCGAGGATGCGTGGACATGCGCGCGGAATCGTAGCATCGACGGCATGACGGACCTCCGACCGACCGGGCCTCGACCGGCCACCGCTCCGTCGCCTCGTCGAGGCGATGCCGAAGGCCGAGCTCCACCTCCACCTCGACGGCTCGCTCCGCGTCGACACGGCGCTCGACCTCGCCCGCACGCGCGGCGTCGATGCGCCGCGCGACTGGGCCGGCGATGTCGCGGCGCTCATCGCGCCGATGCCGTGCGCGACCAGGCCGAGCTCCTGCGCGCGTTCGACCTGCCGATCGCGCTGATGCAGGACGCCGAGGCGCTCGAGCGGATCACGGCCGAGCTCGGTCGAGACGAAGGCCGCCGACAGCGTGCGCTACGTCGGAGATCCGCTGGGGCCCGCTGCTCCACGTCGCGCGGCGGGCTGTCGCTGGCGGACGGCATCGCGGCGGTGTGCGCGGGCGCGCGCGGCGCGGCGCGCCGGACGCGGATCGGTCGTCCGGCTCATCTGCACGGCGCTGCGCTCGCACGACCCGGCCGCGAACGTCGACCTCGCCGAGACCGCGGTCCGCTTCCGCGACCAGGGCCTGACCGGCTGGGACCTCGCCGGGCCCGAGGCGGCCTACCCGATCCGCTGCTCCACGCGGCGGCGTTCGAGGCGGCACGCGCCGGCGGCCTGCGGATCACGCTCCACGCCGGCGAGTGGGGCGGCGCGGCGCAGGTCCGGCGCGCGCTCGCGATCGACCCCGAGCGGATCGCCCACGGACCGGGCGCCATCGACGACCCGGCGCTGTGCGCCGAGCTGCGTCGCGCGTGGCGTGACGCTCGACCTGTGCCCGACCTCGAACTGGCAGGCCGGGATCGTGCCGAGCGTCGCGGAGCACCCGCTCGCGCGGCTCCATCGGGTGGGCGTGCCGGTCACGCTCAACACGGACGACACGACGGTCTCCGACATCACGCTGTCCGAGGAGTACGTCAACGCGGTCGAGACGATCGGGCTGACGCTGCCCGAGCTGTGGGCGATCGACCGGCACGCGCTCGACGTCGCGTTCGCCGACGAGGCGACGCTGACGCCGATCCGCGGCGCGTTCGCCGCCTGGGGCGCGGCGATCCCGGACCTGCGCGGCTGACGCCGGTCGGCGCCAGCGGCCGTGAGGCGACGGACGGCCCTCCGCACGCTACATTCCGCGGATGCAGTGCCCGGCGTGCGGGACCGTCAACGAGGCCGGCCGCAAGTTCTGCCACGAGTGCGGCATCGAAGCTGGCCGCCGCCTGCGCCGTCGTGCGGGACGTCGAACCCGCCCGAGCGCGCGGTTCTGCGGGGAGTGCGGCGCCCGACGCTGAGCGAGGCGGCGCCGCTCGGCGGCCGCACCGCGCGGTCCCGGCCGGCGACCGCGGTCCGACGCCGGCTGCCGGGACGGCGCCGGTCGCCGAGCGCCGCCTCGTCACGGTCCTGTTCGCCGACCTCGTCGGCTTCACCGACGCTCGCCGAGGGCCGCGACGCCGGAGGCGGTCCGCGAGCTCCTGTCGCGCTACTTCGAGCTCGCGACGCGACGTCATCGAGCGCTACGGCGGCACCGTCGAGAAGTTCATCGGCGACGCGGTCATGGCCGTCTGGGGCGCGCCGGTCGCGCACGAGGACGACGCCGAGCGCGCCGTCCGCGCGGCGCCTCGAGCTCGTCGACGCCGTCCGCGCGCTCGGGCCCGGGCATCCAGGCCCGCGCCGGCGTCCTGACCGGCGAGGCGGCGGTCACGCTCGGCGCCGACGAGCCAGGGCATGGTCGCCGGCGACCTCGTCAACACGGCGTCGCGGCTCCAGTCGGTCGCGCGCGCCGGGCACGGTCCTCGTCGGCGAGGCGACCCAGCGCGCGCGCCTCGAGCGCGATCGCCTTCGAGGACGCCGGCGAGCAGACCGCTCAAGGGCAAGGCCGCGCCGGTCGCCGGCGTGGCGGGCGCTGCGCGTCGTCGCCGAGCGCGGCGGCCGCGGTCGGTCGGACCGCGCTCGAGGCGCCGTTCGTCGGCCGCGACGACGGAGCTGCGCCTGCTCAAGGACCTGTTCCACGCGACCGCGCGCGAGCAGCCGCGCGCGGCTCGTGTCGATCACCGGCCAGGCCGGCATCGGCAAGAGCCGGCTCGCGTGGGAGTTCCTGAAGTACCTCGACGGCCTCGTCGAGACGCGTCTGGTGGCACGACGGGCCGCTCGCCCGCCGTACGGCGAGGGGATCACGTTCTGGGCGCTCGGCGAGATGGTCCGCTGCCGCGCTGCGGCCTGCTCGAGACGCGACGACCCGGCCACGACGCGCGACGAAGGTCGCCGAGATGCTCGCGAGCACGTGCCCGACGAGGCCGAGCGGCGCTGGATCGAGCCGGCCGCTGCTCGCCCTGCTCGGGGCGGCGAGGCGCCGGCCGGCGGCCGCGACGAGCTGTTCCGCGCCTGGCGGACGTTCTTCGAGCGGCTCGCCGCGACCGGCATCGTCGTGCTGCTGTTCGAGGACCTCCACTGGGCCGACGCCGGCGCTGCTCGACTTCATCGACCACATGCTCGAGTGGAGCCGCGGCGTCCCGATCCTGATCGTCACGCTGGCCCGCCCGGAGCTGCTCGAGCCGCCGCCCGGACTGGGGCGCCGGCAGGCGGCAGCTTCCTGGCCCTCGAGCCTCGAGCCGCTCGACGAGGCCGTCGATGCGCGAGCTGCTCGCCGGCCTGGTCCCGGGCTCGCCGGCGACGACCGCGCGCTCGATCGTCGCCCGCGCCGACGGGATCCCGCTGTACGCCGTCGAGACCGTCCGGATGCTCGTCGCCGACGGGCCGGCTGCGCGAGGGAGACGGACGCCGGCTACGAGCCGGTCGGCGAGCTCGGCGAGCTCGCGGTGCCGGAGACGCTCCAGGCGCTCATCGCGGCTCGCCTCGACGGCCTGCCGGCCGCGGACCGGGCCACTCCTCCAGGACGCGGCCGTCCTCGGCCCGAGCTTCACGCTCGCCGGCCTGTCGGCGGTCACGGAGCAGACGCCTGAGGCGATCGCGAACCCGCGGCTGCGCGTCCTGGTCGACATGGAGCTAGGTTCGCGGCGCGTCGGCCCGCGGTTGCGGGCGGTGATCTTCAGCAACAGATCGTGGGCGCCCGCTTTGGCGTATTCGATGAAGACATCGTGATAGCGATCGTCGCCGAAGACACCGGTGTCGAGCAGTTCGAACCCGGTTGATTCCTTCCTGCGGCGGCGATTTTCCTCCACCAGCTGCCCGTAAGGAAATTCCCTTTGCGGATACCTTGTAGAGCACGCGAGGTAGGAGTGTCGGCGTCGCATCGAGATAGTAATAGAGCTCCTTCGCGTCCTCGCCGTGATTTCCTCGCTGTTGGTGAGTCCGGTTCTGTTCTTTGAGAATCGGATCGCGGCCATTCCAGAGTGCGAGGCCGAGGCAGAGCGTTGCTTGTCGTCACTGATGCCCGGCAGGGGCCGTCCTCACCCCAGCGGTAGGCGCGACTGCGCGCATGGTCGTGCGGAAAATACTCCCACGCGTTGCCGTCCGCGCTGTAATCTCGCGCACGGTGCCCCACTGGCGTTCGGAGAGATACGGACTCCCAACGGCGCCATGGCTCGTGCCCGGTGCTGGTCGCGGCCAGGCGGACGGATTCGGGATTTGAGACATTCATGAGGAAGAGCTGAGTCGTATCGAGTAAGCAGCTCCCATCGCAAAAAGGGTGGTGGCACAATTTGTTTTTGGCGAACACTACGGTAGGCCGCGAGCTTGCCCGTTTGGCAGGCTCAGGGCCCTGAGCTTGGGCGAGACAGCTCGCGCCAGATCGGCCGGCAGAGCGCCTGCGAGTGGGCCAATTGGGACCGCGGGCGTCCCGCCCGCATTTCGCTTACCCGCAATTGCGGGCGGACGCCCGGCGGTCCCAGGGCCGGTCCAAGAAATTCGCAATGGATCCGACGGCGAGAAAGTTTGTGGAATAGAAGGAGCCTGAAGTCTCTCACTCGCGATGCACGAAGAGGGTTTCTCCGAATTGGTGGAAAGTTATTATGCTGCGCCGTATCGCTTCGCGTTGAGCCTGGCAAAGAATCCCGCCGACGCCAGCGACCCTCACGCAGCAGACGTTCTTTGTTTGCGGAGCCGCCAAGGGGCAGACGTTGCGCGATGCGGCGAAGCGCCAGGAACCTGGTTGTTCACCGCGCTCTATCGCGAATTCCTTCGCATCAGGCGCCGCAGTGGTCGTACCACTGGCGATCGAAGACCTCGCGCGCCGGGCGAGAAAGAGTCCGCCGGATGTCGATGTCGTGACATCGTGAGCCGGATGGATGCGCAGCTTCCGATGGCTGGCGGCGCTTCCAGGGAGAGTCGACCATGGTGTCTCACGCGAACCTCTGCTCGCTCTTTTCTGTTTTGCAGAGATCCTATCCTACACCGGACCAAGCCAGGTTCTGTCCGTTCCCATCGGCATCGTCAGGTCATGTCGCGCCTCTCGCGCGGCGCTCAAGGTCCGACCTGCGCATCAGCACGGCTGGCGGGAAAAAGATCAAGGGCGGCAACGTGATCGGGACTTCCCAAAATCGGGGTCTGCACGCATGAACAACCAAGAGGCAAAATTTATCCGCAGGGTGCCTATCGACCCGACGGTCGTGGATGCCGGTGAGTCGATGTTCACGGAGGCGCTACGCACGAGGCTGGGAAGGGACCCCGGAGCTGCGTGTCTGGTTGGAGCGGCTGGCAGATTTTGCGATGCTTCCATTTCAGGCGAAAGCTGCGGGAGATCGCTCCGCCGGCGGCACTGCGGGAAGCGATTCTCGCCGGGGGTGCGCGCCAGCCAGCCGCGCCGGCGCTGGTGGGCAAACTGCGATCCTGGATGGCGTGCGGCAGGCGGCGGTTGCCGATATTATTGCGACGGCGACGATCCGGATCACCCGGATCCAGCGTGAGCAGCGCGATCAGAGTCCGGCCTCGCCGAGCCTTCGCGCTCAACGATCTGGCGAGAACGCCCGCCGGGGCAGCATGTCGGTCATCCCGCCGTCGCTCGAGGATCGTTCAGGCCCGACCTGCTGAGGCGCGCCTGCCGATGGCCACAGAGCTGGGAATAGACTTGGACGAACTGCGTCGCATAAGGCTGCCTGCAGCGATCGAGGTGGCCGAAGACCACGAGGTGTTCTGAAATCTGTTTCTCCCGGGATGGCGCCGCGGTATCACCTCTGCGCCGGCGCGGAAAACGGATTTTTCCGGGATCGAAGCCTGGCGTGGACGCGAAGTCGCTGATAATGCTATCAGCGCGGAGAGTATGCGTCGACGGCGATGGGCCGACTCTGTGAACGTCCATGCGAAACTCGTCTCACGAGCGCCGGTGAGGACAGCCTTGCGGAAACTTCTCTGAGAGCCGCGGACGGTGCGATGCGCGGTGGCAGCCGGCGGTGAGGCGGCTGAACCGCCAGGCTCTCCCGGAATCCCACCCTCGTTGCCTCGGCTGCTTTGCGCGACATGGGGCGCGCCACGGCTTCCGCTCAGATTTTACCATGAGAAAACACCCCTACGCACTCCAACGCCTTTCGCTCCTTCGTCACCGTCGGTGGATCGATCACGCGCGCGGCCACGACTCCACGGGTCGGCGAGGCGGCGCCCAATTTCACGCTCCAGACCTTGGATGACCGGCCAGGCCGAGCACGAAGCTGGTCATGGCGAAAGAGAAAGGCACGGGTGGTTTTGGCCGGCGCCTGCGACTGGACCGCGCAGCCGCTAAATGTCCGTTGTGCACGCGGCAGGTGCACGAGTTTATCGCCAGCGCCGGCGAGTTCAGCCACCGCAATGCGCCAAGTCCTGATGGTCTGTCCGGGACCGGCCGACACGCATTGCAGGCGCACGCGCAGGAGTTTCTTCACGACAACGCAATGGCCGGCCGGCTTCACCTTCGTCACTTGGTCGGATTACACCTTCACTGAACATGCTTAGTGGGGCTGCGCGCTGGGACGCACTGACGAAGGAAACGGCTTATCCGTCCACCTTCATCATCGGCACCGAGGAAGATCGGTTCGCGCACGTAAGCAAATCCGGCGGGCGGGTAGGTGTCGCGCAAGCGCTGGCGGAATTGAAGTAGGAATTCGTTCCTGCGCGGAGGTGTCCGCTGCTGACCTGGTCGTGGGCTGCGGCGGCTCCACGCAAAGAGGCCACGACCAAGGTCGGGGCCCACCATGCGCCGTCCGACGCGAAACTAAAAATCTGCGCCGGCTTGGTCTGCATTGCCCAGACGGCCTCGGCGCGTACCGCGCCGCAACTCAGCCCCGATACCGTGCCAAAGTGGACTTCGCGGTCACGGCGGAATCCGGTGTTCTGCTCGTCGTACGGCTTCGCTCGTACAAAGGCCATCAACTGCCTGAGCTATCTCCACCGCTGTCGGCTACACGTCGCTTATGTCGACAAAGGTGTTTGGCTCGAACCCGATCACCGTGTGCCTGGACCATTGTCGTAGAGATAAATCTGACTTGGGACTTTGACCGTCGGGTGGTCGAGGATCCGCGCGCCGGTGCGCAGCGCGACCTTGCTGATGGCCGATGCCGCTTCCGGCGTCCAGGTGGCGATCGTGATGCCACAAAGTGCGCACGGTGAATGTGCGATCTCGGTTGCACGTCCTCGACGATCCCGGCGACTGTGCGCGTGTCGTCTCCTCGTTTAATTTGAAGCGGCCGGACGCATAGTTGAGGAAACGCATTTCGATCCCGAGGGGTAATGAGCGAGCGACCCGCTGACCTCCTTGAGCTCCGGCCCAGATCTTCGCCGGCGGCCACGCCAGTTAGTGTAATCGCCAATCAAGGACAGCACGACATCGATGGTTTTTCTGCACCGCCTGAATCAGGATTCCGGGAATACCGGAACACGCAGTCATCGTAGTGCGCGCCAATCGCGAGGATGGTTTTGGACGTGGAAGCCATGGAGCGGGGTAAAGGCTGGAATGTTGATTAACGCTGGCGCGCATTGTTCTACCGCGGCAGAAGCCGCAACCAACCCCAAACCATTTTATACGGGAGGTATGAGGAAAAGGCAGAAAATCCACCATGGAATGGACTTTTTTCCTCTGCTCTCTCTGCTTCCTCCTGTAAGAATTCAGTGTTCTGAAATCGTTCGCGTCAGAACACGCCCTTCACACCCAACGTCCAGCCTGAGCCGAACACTCGATTGGCCTGCAGGTACTCGGGCAAATCCGTCCGATAAACCACGGCGCGTTAGCACGTTTCGCCCGGTGAAGAAGAACGAGAGTGCTGGTTCAGCTGGTAGCTGGCACTCAGCCTCAACATGGTCCGTTCCTCGTTACGGTCGTGGTGGCAGGCGACGTGTCGGCTGTCCATGACGCCCGCAGTGGTAAGTATTGAGCCGGCGATAACGGAATGACACGCCAGCCGAGGCGGTTTTGGGCGCCTGCCCGAAGGCCTTGTTCACGTCCGAGTTTTGCGTGCGGGAATAATTCGCAAACGCGCCCGAGCCCCGGAAGACGCCCGGCAGAAAAGCGTGAGCTGCTGACATGTATTCCAACTCGAAACCCTTCACCCGGAAACGGCCGGCAAGTTGTCCATGGTCGCGAAGAAGTAGCCCTGGGTATTCCTTGCCCAGGCCGATGCCTCCGCCCGGACGTTCGAGGTCGAGAACTGAAGATCCTTCGGTATCCATCATGAACACACCGGCCGAAACCGACCCCACCGGCTCGAAGTAGTATTCCAGTGCGCGTGGAATAGTTTTTCCCGTGCTCCGGCTTGAGGTCGAGATTCGGAATGCTGCCCGTCGAGGGTGTCCTCGTTGATGGTCGCCACGCCTGTCATGGTGGGCAGGTCGACGCGCCCGGATGGACTGACTGGCCGAGGCGATGGCCATCAACTTGTCGCTGAAACGATAGCGCGCCGAAGCGCTCAGAAAAGTTGTCGGCAGTATCTCTGCCGTTGCGCGTGCGGGGCACGTTCCTTTCGATGACTCTCGCCTCGTCTTTGTCACTTCGCGACGCACGCCGCTCTGAGCGACAGCCGCCCCAGCCGGCTGGTCGCCATGAGGCAGCTCGGAATCGATGACTCACGGGCCGACCGATCCGGAAGAGATTGGCGGCGATTCGGTGCGATCCGCCGGATTCTGGACTGAAACACTGGATGCTGCCCAACAGGCGCCCCAGCTTTTGGCGGTCCGGCACTTGAAACGGCTTCGACTGAAAATACTTCCTCCTCCGGCGTCGAACGAACTCATACACGATACCGAAATCGGGCGCGCGGGCGATTGCCTGCCCGGCCCGACATAGCTCCACGAATAGCTTCCTGCCGTTCGAAAGTAGCTCGACTTCGCGCGTCTTCAGCCCGGCTCTGAAGACGTCGGCACCGTCCACTCTGTGGCGTACTGCACATTCGCCTGGGCCAGCTCCTCGCCGGCTGACGGGTTCCGTCGGCGCCCGCGTCATATTGTTCGCGCAGTGCCCGTGCGCCTGCCAGTTCTGCAGCACATGGCGATGTCCGCCCGGCGGTCTGCCGAAAATCGAGCTCGGTGCCTGTCGATGCCGCTGCGCCGCGCGGTCCAGCCGATTCCGAACAGTTGCATAATCGGCCGCCATCATCGACGCGCTTTGTCCCGCTGAGTCCGGCCGTTGCGCGCCACCCGTCCCCGGCGCAGATAGGCATAGCTCGCATCGGCGATGATGGTCTGCCGCGTAGGTGATCGACGGGACGAGCGTGTGGTTCTGCCGCGAGCGCATCGTCGTGGCGCTCCCGCGATTGCACGCCCGCGTTCGTGTTGTTCGTCGTCGGCAGGGCGATCATCGTCACGCCGTTCGAACCCGTGCCCGAGGCTCGGCGCGCGTCGCGATCAACTGCAGCTGACGATTGTAGATTCTCGCGTCCTCGTAGCTGAAACTGCCGCGGAGCGCCACGCCGTGACGCTGTGGGACGAGCTTTATACTCCGATTCAGCCCGCCGCTCCGGCGCCGGTTTACCTTCGGGCCCGTTCGTGTATAGTTTATCGTCGTGTCAGCATGATGGGCTCGTGGGCTCGCGCGCCGTGGGCGTCGTGTTGTAAGTGTAGGTCACGAAGCCCTGCTCGTTCGAGCTGTTCGTCTCGGCTGAGATTCACGCACGCACGCCCAGCTTTCCATCCAGATAAACGTCGGAATAATCCAGCGAGATGCCAGGGAGCGTCTCGTGCGTCTGGCCGTCGTTCGGCCCGTTGATTTTCCGAGGCTGCAGCTCGTAGCTGTTGACCAGCCCATAGAGCTGAAAGCGCGAAGTAGCGGTCCCTGGCGCTGAAACGCGCTCTCTGCTCTTCATGTTCACGGTGCCGGCGGGCGCGTCGGCGTCCATGTCGGCGCTGCTGGTCTTGTGTATTCGAGCGTGTCGGCGGCATTGCGCCGAGTAGGCATTGATCTCGGGCTGCCGGTTGCCGCCGATCGTGCCGACCGGTGCGCACGCCATCGATACGTCAACGCACCATAGCGGGCCGGCATGCCGCGCATCTTTCAGGGTGTTCGGATCTCCGCCGCAGTAGAAGATCTCCATGCCGGGCAGGCACTCGCAGCACCTCGGCGATGTTGTTCTCCATCATGTCGCCGAACGTGTCCGACGCGATGACGTTCTTCACGTCTCATCGAATTGCAGCTGCTCCATGATGGCCTTCGCGGTGCCCCTCGCGTGCGCGACGAGACCGTGAATCTGATCCAGCTCGATCGCCTTTTCGTTCTCGCTGGGCGGTGGCGCTTTGGAGATCGAAATTCCGGGTCGCCACCTGTCCGCTTGCCACTGCCACGCGTTGCCGTGCGCCGGCTGGTATCCCGTGTAGCTGACCGACAGCGTCACGTTCGCCGGCGGTGAACATTCGGCAGCCGATAACGGCCGTCGCCTCGGACACGACCAACCGGTCCGGTGCCCTGGACGCGCACTTCGGCGTTGCGGATGTAATTCGCCGGTGAGCGGATTGAAAATCCGGCCTTCGATGGAGCCGGCGCCCGCGGGTTGGGCCAACGCGCTGACGGCCGTGGCGCGCAAAGCAAAATCGCGACCAGACCGGAGCGATGGCAAGAACAAAGCGAACGGATTGTAGCTGTGCATGGAGTGGGTAGGGTTAGGTCAAGAACGATCGCCGAGGGTGGTGTCCGAGACTCGAGTGGCTGCACACAGCAGTCCGCGCGCCGCTTGGGAAATAAGGAGTGATTTTTTTGGAAATCGCCGCAAGGGTAATTCAGCGCAAATGGAAAATGGTCTCATGCTGCGCGTTCTGCTGCGCTGGAACGCCGGCCGGTCGCGAGTGCATCGTGCGCGCTGCCGTCATATGTACCTGACGACCACTAGTGGCGGCGCCTGGCCGGCCTGGCGCGGAACCGCTGCGGCTCGGAGAGTGGATTTTGCGGCGTCCGGCTCGCCGAGGCGCAGCCGCAATTCTCAACGCGGAGTCGCCGCGCTGCATTCCTTCTTGGTACGAAGAGGCGCTGGCGGCGTTTCGATCGGACACTCGAGCTCGATCCGAACTTCGCCGATGGCATGGTGGGGCATCGCCATGACGTACCACCGACCGTACCTGCCGGGTTCCGATGATGCCGCCGGGCGGGCTGCGCTTGCCCGGCGCGTAGTGACACCCGCCGCTCACCCGGCGCGAGGCGGCGTACACTCGATGCCCTGCGCGCCTACTATGCCGAACAGCCCTGGGCCAGCCGCACGCTCGCTTATGCCGCCGCGATGGAAAACTTGCATCGTGACTATCCCGAGGACACCGAGGCGGCCGCGTTCTATGCGCTCTCTCGCTGCTGGGTTACGGCTGGTCGAGCCGACGCAGAGGGATTCCGCCGCGGCAGGAGCGGACGCCGCCGCCGTCGCCGCGGAAGTGTATCGGCGGAATCCGCCGCACACCCGGGCGTCGCCCATTACATCATCCACAGTTTCGACGACTCCGGCGCTGGCGAGCGCGCGGCCTCGGTGACGCGGCGCGCCACTACGCGACGATCGCGCCCGACGCGCCGCCACATGCGTTGCACATGCCGTCGCATATTTTCCTCCAGACGTCGGGCTGTGGCCGGAGGTGGCGGATAGCATCGAACGAGGTCGGCGTGGGCCGCCTCCGGAGAAGTGGTCCGGCAATAATCAAGTCGTTCAGCTCTAACCAGCGCGATTACCACAATCTACCACTGGCTGATCTACGCCTGCCTCGCAGCAGGGGCGTTATGCCAGGGCCGCCGAGCTGCGGATGCATTTCAACGCATGCGTGACGCGATTAGCCCGGGAAAGCAGACACTTCCGAATGACGCGCTCGCGAGCTATGTGGATCGAGACCCGCGACTGGCAACGGGCGGAATCGGTGTTCGGCGCGGCGCAACTGGAGTGAAGCGAACCGTCGTGCGGGCCCAGCCCGGACGACCGAGCTCTGCGGTGGACGACGCCGGAGGTAGCATCGGGCGGGACGGCCCGATACCCGCTCTCTCATGCGCGCGTTTGCCGCCGCCGCGACGGGAGCGCCTGCAGGCCGGACCGCGCCTGGCTGCACTACGGAAGGCGGCCACGGTAAACAATGTCATGGCCCGGTTCTGGCGCGTGCGCATCCTCGAAGTCGACGCGCTTGGCCGCGCTCGCGCCGGCGACATCGACGCAGCGCGGCGGCGATCCGCGATAGCCACGGCGCTCGAGGAACACGTCTCGGCCCGCCGCCCGGCCCCCATCGTCGGCGAAACCGCCACACGAAGTGGCGGGTGAGCTCCTGCTTCGCCGGCTGGCCGGCCGAGGTCGCCGTCCAATTCAGCCCTGAACGCCATCCCAACCGCGCTCCGCGCTGCTCGGCCGTGCCCGCGCGGAAGCGGCCACGCACGACAAGCCGGCCGCGATCTCCACGTACACGCGTTTCTCGAGATCTGGCGCGAGGCCGACGAGAACCTTCCCGAGTTGCGCAGGCGCGCGTGGGTTTGCACGCCCAACTCTCAAAGCCCGGAGAATGAAATGTGGCTTGTTGCGGCCGTTCTGATCCTGACTGCGCAATCCCGCCCGCAATCTCGTCATTGCGGGCGGGACGCCCTGGCGGTCCCAGGGATCAAGAACCAGCGGCTTGGGGTCGCTTCTCGTCTTCACCTCACCTGGCCTCGCGACCGTTCATGGTGAATCCAGCTGCTGATTCGCACGCTCCGGAAATAAAACGCTGCCGGGATCGTGCGCCCAGGGCGCGATCAAATCGCGCCGCCATTGGGATTGAGCTTGCGTCCCCGCGCGCTCGGGCGCGTTGCAGGTTTTCCGGTTCTGGTGTAATCGACGACAGTTCTGGTTGTCGATTTGCACCGTGATGCGTTTGCCGCGAACGGGTGATTAGCGTCGTGAACCATTTGCTCTCATCGACCGGCGAGGTGGCGAGATCCACGACAGCGTGAGGCTGCCGGTTTTTCAGCGGCTCACGCGCCGAGCTGTTGAGCTGAATCTCGTAACTCTTGCAGAGCGCAGCAGCGCTCATCGTAGCGTAGTCGGTGGATGAAGACCCCGCTGTTCGGTTTGCCTGGTTGCGCGCCACGACTTCGAGCTCGAAGTCCTGAAGCGCTCGAAGCCGTCCGCCTTGTCACCGACATAAAAACAGGTGCGAACTTTCCTTCGTCGCCTTGGCCCGGATCGTCCTGTCGACGACCGACCATGAGTCGGGATAAGCAATCGCCTTTCCAGCCGGTGAGATCTTGCCGCTGGTGCGCGTCCACGATTCGGCGGCGCGGTTGGCGAGTGGGCGTGATCAACATGACCACCGCGGAGAGTAACGCGGTGTTGAATTTCATGGGCGAGAGGTGAGCCTGGCTATGGTGGAGCGTGACTTGTCCCCGCCGCTGTTTTCGCGATTTGGTCCTGTTTGGGTGGTACCTGCTCGAGAGCAGGATGGTCGCTGCGCGCATTATCCCGCCTCTCCCGGCGGGCTACGCGTAACTCGGAATCGCGCTTACCTGCAACCGTGAAATCGACTCAGCAATACGTAACTGAACGAAGTGATAC
>ERZ1370068.4098-contig-3190_pt1 | contig 34723 bp, 56 predicted proteins | sample MGYA00561227_ERZ1370068 | MGnify/ENA primary metagenome ERZ1370068 (study PRJEB38410, sample SAMEA6850437) | metagenome | study: Metagenomic assessment of the ecological functions of the soil: analysis of the soil microbiota associated with the...
CAGCGGTTCGCGTCCGGGGAAATGCAGCGCGGCGATCCGCGAGGCGGAGTTCTCCGCCTGCCGTCTTGTATAGGCCTCGATCGCCTCGTTGAGGCGAGACACGATCTCGGTGCCGCGGAACGGCTTTTCGATGAAGTCGAGCGCGCCGTTCTTGATGGCGCTGACCGCCATGGCGATGTCGCCCTGACCCGAGATCATGAAGATCGGCGCAGGATAATCCTCGCCGTGCAGTTCCCTCAGGATGTCGAGGCCCGATTTGCCGGGGATGTGCACGTCGAGCAGGATGCACGCTGGCGTCCTGCTTCGCGCGACCGACAACAGCGCCGCACCGTCTGCAAAGCAAATCACCTGATAACCGGCAGCCGTCAACACCATGGAAAGCGTGTCGCGGACGGCGGGATCATCATCGACTACAAAAATCTCCCCGCGGGAGGCGGATTTCTCACCCATATGTCTATCCATCAGCAGTGAAGCCTGACCGCACTTGCGATACGCGGATCGATACCGGGTCTTTAATCCGTATTAGTACGGGACGACGGCTTAGCGCACAAGTAGCACCCACGTTCCCTAAAGGTCAGGTGCAGTGGGAAGCGATGCATGCCCGCGAGAGGCGCGGTTCGGCTCGCGAATGGAGACGACGCGTACCGTCTGATCGTCTCGGACCTGGTGTCCCTGATCGTTCATGCGCAGGCAAGCCTGAGGCTGATCAGATCGGCGATCGATCGGGAAAGCTCATCTGTCGGCGAGGCTATGTCCGCCGATGTCATCGTGTTCGACGATGTCACGCCCCGCTGCTTCAAGGCGGGCGCCGCGCTGAAAGCATGCGCGACTTGCGCCCAGGCTCGCTGCAATGCACAGCAACAAGCGTATCACACGCTCATCGGTTCGCTTTCCTTGGGCGGTCCGCCGGGTCGTTTCCTGCCCTGCTTGCCCTTCAGGAACTGAATATCCATTTCCGCGCCGTTGACGCGAACCAGTTCGCATCGGCGGTAGGCAAGAACCGGTCGAGGACAACAACAGAAAGAACTCCTTGAGATTGATGCCCTGGATGGAACCTTCGACCGTGAGCTCCGCATCGTTGTCCGAGATGGCGTTGAGCACGCAGGATCGGCGCCGAGGTTCCGTCGATGGCCATGATGCGAACATCGTAGCCACGGCTGAACGTCACCCGCTCCGATTGCCTTGGTCTCCTCGAACATCGGTCAGCAGCCTGCCGCCATGGCCACGATCTTCGGCATTGCAGCACCACCAGGCGCCGATACCGCCCGCTTGCCGCTCGGCCGATACAGGCCGCGCCGCTCCGCATGCGGCTGGAACGCGTCGGTCAGGCCGACGACGGTTTCGGCCGCGCCCAGGACGAGGAAGCCATCCGGTTCCATCGCCTTGGCGAGACGGTTGAAGATGTTGATCTTGGTGTCCTGATCGAAATAGATCAGGACGTTGCGGCAGAAGATGACGTCGAATGTCCCAAGCTGGGAAAAGTCGTGCAGCAGATTGATCTGCCGGTGCTGCACCATGGCGCGGATGTCGGCGTTGATCTGCCAGAACTCTCCCGACTGCTTGAAATATTTGACCAGCAGCTGGATTGGCAGGCCACGCTGCACCTCGAACTGGCTGTAGATGCCGGACCTCGATTTCTCCAGCACCTCCTGCGACAGGTCGGTGGCGAGGATTTCGACCCGCCAGCCGGCCAGCGCGGCAGCCATTTCCTTCAGGCACATCGCCAGCGAATAGGGCTCCTGCCCGGTCGAGCCGGCGGCGCACCAGATCCGGATCGCCTTGCGGCTCGCCCGCACCTTCAACAGTTCGGGCACGATCAATTCGCGGAAATGGTCGAACGGCACCTTGTCGCGGAAGAAGAAGGTCTCGTTGGTGGTCATGGCTTCGACCACCTGCGCGACCTGAGAGGCCGGCCCGTTCTTCATATTCTGCACGAGGTCACTAATGCCCGAAAGGCCCGCCTTGCGCGCCAGCGGCAGCAGGCGGCTTTCGATCCAGATATTGCTTGTCGGCGGACAGATCGAGACCGGAATGGTCTTTCAGGAGTTTACGCAGATACTCGTAATCAGGGGGCGTCACGGGGCCTCTCAGCGGCAAAGTGAATCGGATCTCAGACCGGAGTCCCCTCGGGACGCGGGATCAGGCCTACCTCCTGGAATTTGTCGGCGATGATGTCCTTGTCGAATGGCTTCATGATGTATTCATTGGCAGCCGGCATGCAGCGCGCGCGAGATGTGATCGATTCCGTTTTCGGTGGTGCAGAACACCACCTTGGGCAGATCGCCGCCGGGCAGGCGGCGCAGATGGCCGAGGAATTCATAGCCGTCCATCACCGGCATGTTCCAGTCGAGCAGGACTGCCTCGGGCATGGAACGCTTGCAGGCGGCCAGCGCCTGCTCGCCGTCCTCGGCTTCGATGATCTGGAAATCCATATCTTCCAGGATGCGCCGCGCGATCTTTCGCACCACACTGGAATCATCGACAACAAGGCATGTTCTCATTGTTTGACCTTTCTTGCTGACTGAAGGGCGCGCGGTCGTTCGAGAACTAGGCGGCGTCCGCCGTCCTTGGGCATCAATTCGAGCACGCGGTCGACGTCGAGGACGACCATGAGCTGGCCGTCGAGGCGGTGGACGCCGCCGGCGAGCTTGGCCATCCTCGGATCGAGGTTGACGGGGTTTTCCTCGCGGCTGTCGTCGGGCAGGCGCAACACCTCGCCGATCTGGTCGATCAGCAGGCCGTAGGACTCGCCGCGCAGATCGACGCCGACCGCCATCGGCGGCTTGCCGTCATCGGCCTTCGGCAGCCCGAGGCGTGCGCGCATGTCGACCACGGTGACGATGCGGCCGCGCAGGTTGAGCACCCCGGCGATCTCGCCCGATGACAGCGGCACCCGCGTCAGCCGCTCCGGCATGAACACGTCCTGCACGCGCGAGATCGGCAGCCCGAACAACTGCCCGCCGATCACGGCGGTGACGTATTCGGCCATGGTGCCCTCGATGGTGTCGGTCTTGGTTGTCATGCTGTTGGCTTCCTGAACCTTGGTCATGCCGTCCGGCTGAACTTGCTTCATGCCGCTTTCTTGATTTCGGCGGTCTGTTCCTTCAGCGCCGCGATCAGGCCGGGACGGTCGAATTTCGCGACGTAGTCGTGGAAGCCGGCCTGCCGCCCGCGCTCGATCGCCGCCGGCGACACCATCGCCGACAGCGCGATGATCGGAACCTGGCTCAGATTGTGGTCGCTTCGGATGGTCTCGGCGAACTCGAACCCGTCCATGTCGGGCATCTCGATGTCGGTCAGCACCACGTCAAAGGTCTGCGAGCGCAGCGCGGCGAGACCCTCCTGCGCGGTCGGCGCGGTCCGCACCTTGTAGCCGGCGGCTTTCAGGACCGGCGCCAGCATGTTGCGGAAGAAGGCCGGAGTCGTCGACCAGCAGCACCGACTGCGAGGTCGCGGACGGGCGCATCTCCTTGCGCGAGAACCAGTCGGCAAACGCCATCGGCAGGAAGTGGCCGACGTCGATCACCTCGGTGGCCTGGCCCTTGATCACGGCCGAGCCCAGAATGCCTTCCTGGGAACCTGCGACTTCGATGTGCAGGCGTTCCTCGACGATGTCGATGATCTCGTCGACCACAAGTCCCATCGAGCGGCCGTCGTCGGCGAACACCAGGATCGGCTGTGAGCCCTGAGGCCTGGACGGTGACGCCCGCCATCTGCACCAGCGGCATCAACTGCTCGCGGTACTGCACCATGTAGCGGCCGTTGGAGAGCTCGATCTTGTCGGTGGCGATCTCTTCCAGGCGGGTGACGAGCCCGAGCGGCACCGCCTTGGGCTGGGCACTGCCGGCGCGGAACACCAAGAGCGAGGTGAGCTGCTCGCCGCTTACGGCGTGCGCCGCGGATGCCTCGTCCGCCATCTCATGGGCGGCGGCGCCGGACGCGCCCAGGGCCTTGGCAATGCCATTGGGGTCGATGATCATGATGACGGCGCCATCGCCCAGAATGGTGTTGCCGGAGAACATGTCGATGTGCCGCAGTTTGGTCGACATCGGCTTGACCACGATTTCCTCGGTGTGGAACACGCCGTCGACCACGATGCCGAAGGTCTGGCTGCCGACTTGCGTCACCACGATGAAGCCGTTCTCGGGATCGCTTGACGAGCCGTCGTCGATCTTGAGCAGCTTCTTGAGGTGCATCAGCGGCAGCAGCTTGTTGCGCAGCCGCAAGCACCGCGGTGTCCTTGATGCGCTCGATGCGGTGCTCGGAATTGGCGCGCGCCCGCACCAGCTCGACGACCGAGAGCTGGGGAATCGCAAAGCGGTCGCCGGCGGCTTCGACGATCAGGGCGGAGACGATCGCCAGCGTCAGCGGGATCTTGATGGTGACGCTGGAGCCCTCGCCGGCCACCGACTTGATGTCGATGGTGCCGCCGATCTGGTCGATATTGGTGCGCACCACGTCCATGCCGACGCCGCGGCCGGAGACCGAGGTGACCTGCGCCGCGGTGGAGAAGCCCGGCGCGAAGATGAACTTGTGGATCTGGGCTTCGGTCATCTTCTCCAGTTCGGCCTCGGTGACGAGGCCGTTGTGGAGACGCCTTGGCCTTGATCTGCTCGGTGTTCAATCCGCGGCCGTTGTCGGCGATGCAGATGATGATGTGGCCGCCCTCGTGATAGGCGGACAGGCGGATGGTGCCCTGCTCGCCCTTGCCGCTGGCCACCCGCTCGGCCGGCGTTTCCAGGCCGTGGTCGGCGGAGTTGCGCACCATGTGCGTCAACGGATCCTTGATCAGATCGAGCACCTGGCGGTCGAGCTCGGTGTCGGCGCCGTGCATCTCCAGCTCGATCTGCTTGCCGAGTTCGCCGGAGAGGTCGCGCACGATCCGCGGCAGCTTCTGCCAGGCATTGCCGATCGGCTGCATCCGCGTCTTCATGACGCCTTCCTGCAGCTCGGCAGTGACGTTGGAGAGCCGCTGCAGCGGCACCGTGAACTCGGTGTCCTCGTTGCGGCGGGAGATTTCCAGAAGCTGGTTGCGGGTCAACACCAGCTCGGAGACCATGGTCATCAGATGTTCCAGCGTGTCCACGTTGACGCGGATCGACTGGTTGGCGACCTTGTCGGCCTCCTGCATGTCGGTCGGCGACGACCGGCTTCTTGGCGGCTTTCTTCTCCTTTGCCTCGGCCGGCGCGGGCGCAGCGGCGTTTCGGCAGCGGTGCGTTTGCGGCCGGGGCCGGCGCGGGCGGCGCCACTTCGATCGCGGTCTCGCGGAAGGCGCGCTCGAGCTCGTCGAGCGAGACTTCGCCCGGACGCAAGCGGGCGCTCCAGCACCTGCTCCACCAGCGTGCCCTGCGCGACCGCGGGCCGCACCGGCGGTGCTTCGACCACCGGCGCGGCCGCTGCAACGGGGCCGCACGGCTTCCGCCGCATGATGCGCGCCGCCTTCGGCGATCGCGTGCAGCTTGTCGATCAGGTCTTCGTCGGTGCCTTCCGGTTCGGCCTCGGTCGCTTCCAGGCCGGACAAAATTTCCTTGATGCGGTCGATCGAGGACAGGATCAGCGTGACCGCCTCGGCCGTCACCGGCATGCCGTCGCGGAATTTGCCCATCAGGGTCTCGCCGGCATGGGCAAGCGCTTCCAGCCGCGGCAGCCCCAGGAAGCCGCAGGTGCCCTTGATGGTGTGCACCAGGCGGAAGATGTTATCGAGGATCTTCGCGTCGCCCGGATCCTGCTCGAACCGCACCAGCTGGTTGTCGACCGTATCCAGGCTCTCGCTGGTCTCCGTCAGGAACTCGCGCAACAGATCGTCCATTGGAATCCCACCCTTAAAGAAGCACGTAACGGTCGATTGAAACCGATAGCCTTCGGGGTTTCACGGCCGCGTTAATTTCTCCGTCCGTGTAAATACGGATGCAGCCGTCACGATGCCGCGGGTGGCCCTGGCCGGCGCGGGCGCGCGGCCGGGCTTCGTTGCCGGCGACTCCTGCTGCAATCGCTGATTGGTTCACGATCGGGGACGCCGGCATGAGCGCCCCCTTGCTGCGATGTGGCTGGCAGCCGCGGTCAGGCCGCCACCAGCTCTTTCTTCGCGCTTCATCAACTTGCGAATTTCCTTCAGCGCCTTGTAGAGCGCGCCGGAGGACACATGCTGGTTGATCACATCGATCGCATCGCCTGCGCCGGGCAGGCTGTCGCGCAGCTCCTTGACGAAGCCGAGATAGGACGTGCGGTACCGCGGCACGTCGTTCTTCAGATACATGGTCTGGACGCAGAGATAGAGCCGCTTGACCGGCGTATTGGCGGTCTCGGCGGTCACGGTATCCTTTTCGCGCAGGATCGGCGCTTCGCCATCGAGCAGGAAAGAGGTGCGGGTGCCGGAATTGATCAGCACGGTCTCGCCGATCACGATCCGCTCAAACGGCTTCAGTTCGACGCGCAACGGCATCATCGTCTCCTTTTCTAGGGGGCGCTTGTCAGGTCGAAAGCGGCGGAGTTGCCTCCGCCGCTCTGCTGTCGTTTTCGCCTATGCTTAGCGGAGCAGCTGCAGCACGCTCTGCTGCGACTGGTTGGCCAGAGCCAGCGCGGACACCGCGATCGACTGGCGGGTCGACAGCGCCTGGCTGTTGGCCGCTTCCTCGTTGGTGTCGGCCAGCGTCAGGTTGGACGAGCCGGTCTGCAGCACGTTGATCAGGTTCTTGGAGAAGTCCTGGCGGATCTGCACGATCGACAGGTTCGAACCGAGCGTCGAGGCCTGCGACCGCAACAGGCTGCTCGACGCTGGTTCAGCTTGGTGAGCACTGAGTTCGTCGAGGTGTTGTCGATGAAGTCGGTGGCAACCACCGCGGTGGACAGGCCAAGGCCGGTCGGATCGAACGTCACGCCCTGGATGGTCAGCGTGGACTTGCTGCTCTCGTTGAATACCAGCTTGAGCTGATCGCCGTTCAGCAAGATTGATGCCGTTGAACGAGGAGTCCTTGGCGGTGGTGGTGATCTGGTGCAGGATTCCGTTGTACTGCCTGACCAGGCCCGCACGCGCCGCCTGTGAATTGACGTCTGGAACAGCGGCGTGGACGTCGGCGGCAACAGTGGCAACAGTGCCCGTGGCAGAGATATCGATCGCATCCACTGCGGTGGGCGCGGTGCCTCCGTAGGTGATGGTCTGGCCCGCACTGTCATTGGTCGAGGTGAACGTCAATGCCGTTGGCGGCCGTCAGCGACGCCGTTACCGACAGACCAGCCTCTGACAGCACCGTGTTCAGGTCGTCGAGCGACTTGACCGTTGCCGCACCTGCGCTCAGCGCCGAATAGGTCGCGCCGACGGTGATGTCGATGTTCTTGCCCGCGGCGTCCTGGAAAGTGAATACCGCACCGATCAGCTTGCTTCCCGTCGCGCCGCCGCCGCCGTTCAGGTCAGCGGCTGTCGCGCTGCCCGTGCCCGCACCCGGAGCCGACAAAATCAATGCTCGACTTGGTGGTGTAGCCCGACGGTGCGTCTGCAGCGCCTGGTTGGCGATCGACTTCGCGGTGTCGACCAGCTTCTGACAGCGAGGTGATGCCGGTGTTGGCGGCCTGCAGAACCTGCACGCCGTTGCCGATGCCGTCGAGGAGGTTGCTGATGTCGCTGGCGCGGCTGTCGAGCGACTGCGCGGTGAAGAAGTTGGTCGGGATTGTCGAGGGCCGATTGACCTTCTTGCCGGTGGCAAGGCGGCTCTGCGTGGTGGCAAGCAGATCGGCGGTCGACTGCAGCGAGAGCAGGTTCTGGCGGACGGATGACGAGAGAGTAATGGCGGACATGGTGGATACCCTTCTGGATGAACACGATTGACGCTACGCCGCAAATTTCATTGCGACCGCGCCACACTGTTCCGGCGACGCTACCCGTTCGTTAAATTGCTTCTCAGTACAACTACGCAGCGTTCACCCTCTCGGTATTTCTACTGAGACGAATCGCCCTTTCAGAAATGCAATGAGAAAATTGCTCGCGCCGATCGCGGCCGCGAAACGCTCGCCATGCCTTAAATGGCAGGCCTTCAGCGACATCGAACGGTCGATCAGATCGTCGACGATGATAGCATCGATCTGCCGCCATCCAGGAAGAGTTGAGGCAAAATGCGGGATTCAGGGATCGACGGCATTAATCACGATCGTCGGTCGCCGCGACGGCGCGTTTACCGGCTGCGCACGGATTTGCTCTCAAGTGCGGCGATCGATGCCCGATACGACAGGCGCTATCGCGACTGAACGATGCCGCCGCCGTCGCGCGAACGGGCTTCCGCAAGACATTCGTTGATCATGGTCAGCAGCGCGACCGGCGTGAACGGCTTGCGCAGGCAGCGCGACGCACCGAGTTCGAGCGCCATGCGCAGGAAGTCCGGCGCCGGCGCGTCGAGATCGGCAAAGGCGTAGCCGGACATCGCGATCAGGGGCACCGTCGGGGCGCGCTCGTGAAATATCCTGATCGGCTCGAAGCCGCGCATATGCGGCATGAAGATATCGACGATCATCAGGTCGAAAGGCATTGCCTTCCAGTGCGCGCAAGCCGGTCGCGCCGCCATCGGCTATCGTCACGTCGAAGCCGTGACGCTCGAGATAGACCTCGATCGCCATGCAGACCATCGGATCGTCGTCGACAACGAGGATTCGCGTCATGTTGGCTTCCCGAGGCTCAATGTCGGTTTCCCCCAATTCGGTTGCTCCTGAATTGTTGTAGGCGCGTTTCTTTCGGGTGTTCAGGTCAAGGCAAAGCCTTCAGGCCCGCACTGCCGGCGGGTAAGGCCTTTCCGTGGCGTGCTCCTCATGGTTCAGCTCGTGCCAGCCCTTTCGACTTCTCCGATGGCGGCGTTCTACCTTGGTGTTCCGACAACATGTTAGCGACCGCGGCGTACCGGCGCAGCGACTCGGTCTCTGCCAGGCATTCGCCGATCACGCTGAGCAACGCCGCCGGCCGCTAGCGTTTGCGCGCGCATCACGCCACGCCGAGCCTGAACGCTATCTTGCGGCGGACCAGATCGTCGAAACCTGTGAATGCGCAGCCGGCGATCACGGTCAGGGGCGCCGCGGTCTCTTTGCCGTCGCCGAGCTATTGCGTGTCATTGACTGCTTTTGCGATGTTTGCTCCGTAAATCGGTGCATGATCCCTATTTCCGCCGCAAATGGCACCGCCTGTCTGCCCTGCAAGGTGTATAAGCAGCGGGCGCGTAGCCATCGGATGTGGATCGCCGTCCGGACCATCCGGCACGCCCGATCACTTCTTCAACGCGAGTTTTAATAAAATTGCTACCATTGCGCGATAGCGCCATTCTCGATGTCCGCACGCGGAACACCACGGACGTGCGGTGCGAATCTCCGTACGTGGGTGGTGCACGCCGAACTGACGGCGGGCGCTGAACGTACGTCACGTGACAGTGACAAGATGCGCCTGTGGACCAATTTTTCTTGCAAGCAGCGGCCGTCAGTATCATCCTGTAAGGTGCATCACGAGACAGCGCCCAGAGACGCGTTTTTGCCAATACGGCAGGAGCCTGCTTTGGATACGATTTCTCGCCCACCAAATGGTTTCTTGTCGGCGTTGTCGGCGAGTGATTTCGAATTGATCCGCCCGCATCTGCGCACCGCCGATCTCGCCCAGGACATGGCGCTGGTCGAAATCGACGAGACGCTCAAGCGCGCCTACCTGCCTCACAAGGGCGTGATCTCGCTGGTCGTCAAGCTGGCACGCGGCGAGCACGTTCAGATCGCGATGGTCGGACGCGACAGCATCTTCGGCGCGCTTCCCGCGCTCGGCGATCGCGGTCGCGCTGAACAGCGCGCTGGTGCTGGTGCCCGGCGTTGCCTCGACCATCGAACTCGACGCAGCTCCGCCTGGCGGCGGACCGCAGCCCAACGCTGCGCGCTTTGCTGGCGCGGCACGGGCTGGCCATCTATGCGCAGATCCAGCAGACCGCCGGCTGCAACGCCTCGCACACGGTGGAGTCGCGGCTGGCGCGATGCCTGTTGCACACGCGCGACCTGTCCGGCAGCGACAAGATCGTGCTGACACAGGAATCCATGGCGCAGATGATCGGCGCGCGCCGCAACAGCGTTTCGCTGGTGGCGCATACGCTGCAGCAGGCGAATTTCATCCACTACAGCCGCGGCCACATCGAGATCACCAATTTGGAAGGCCTGACCAAGACTTCCTGCGAATGCTACGCAACAGTCAAGGCGCAATACGACCGCCTGCTTCACCAGCACGAGTCGTTCACGGGCTGAGCCACGCAGCGCCGAACCATGCAGCGACGTCCGAATCGCCATCATGCGCCAGCGCGCATCCGCACAAGACTGCCGGGATGCGCATCTTGCGGATTTCCCGCAGAACTACGGCCGGCGGTTCTTGCATGCGATCCATTTGCGGGCGCGGATTAACGCGGCGTTCAACGAGCCCTGCTAATCGTCGCAAACGCTGACGGGCGCGGGTCCGGGAAAAGCATCGATTGATTTCGCGTCGGCTTAACGCGCATTCGCCCGAAGTCGACGATCCTGCCAACGGCGCGGAGTTGAGAGATGGCCTTTGACCTGTCGATGCGATCCTGGTGGTGGACGACTACGCCACCATGATCCGGATCATCCGTAATCTGCTGAAGCAGATCGGGTTTGAAAATGTCGACGATGCCAGCGATGGATCGGCGGCGCTCGCCAAGCTGCAGGGCAAGAAATACGGCCTGATCATCTCCGACTGGAACATGCAGCCGATGACCGGCTACGACCTCTTGAAAGAGGTGCGCGCCAGCCCGGAATTCTCGCAGACGCCCTTCATCATGATCACGGCTGAATCGAAGACCGAGAACGTGATCGCCGCGAGGAAGGCTGGCGTGAACATAATGCCGCGACGCTGAAAACCAAGATGGAAGCGGTGTTTCCCGACTGGATCGGCTTGCGCTCGCGTCGCCAAAAATCGGCGCGCCGCTCTGCTTGCCGTGTTGCGCTTGCGCGCCGCCGGCTTGCTCGCCACGCGTGCCGCCGCGAACCGTGGAGAACCCGGCCGTACTATTACGGCTTCCGATTTTCATATACGGCTAACGTTAGATCGCGATAGTTGGCGTGAGCTGGGAGAATTTCATGTTCACGTTTGAAACGACCGATCAGAAAGAAGTCAGGCGCTTTCGCATCGCCCAATTCAACGGCAGAACAGCAACCGCGCGCTCGGCGGGAACGACCGTGACCGGCCATGTTCGCTCGATCGTCGAGAGCAAGTCGCGCGTTCCGGCCGCCTGGGTAATCACGATCATTCCGCAGGCACCCAAGGCGAGCACCGCCGCGGCGCTGCGGCCCGCCCCGCGCGTGCGCGCCTTCGCGGAAGATTTTAGCTGAGCGCGTGCTCGTTGCGGCCTCGCGCCCGACCGCCTTCACGGTGATAGTCGGGATGCACGCTTCGAGGAGCGACGTCACGGTGTCGCGCGCGGGCCCTGGCGGCGCCGTCGCTGAAACCTGTCGATTACCAGGTGAAGTCAGCCAGGTTGCAGCAACGCCTTGCGGACCAGATCCGCGGTGTTGCGCGCGCCGAGCTTGCGCATGGCCTCGGCGCGATGGCTCTCGAATGTTCGCGGACTGATGTTCATCCGCAGCGCGCCCTGCTTGTTGGAACAGCCTTCGCTGATCAGCGCGAGCACCTCGCGCTCGCGCCTAGTCAAGGGCTTCTGGCCGGCTTCGGACGCGAACATCACGTCCGCCGCGCGGCTGTTGTCCTTTGACTGTGCGGGCTTGCCCTCCCATCCCTGCCGTGACTCTGCAGCGGCAACGCCGGGCGGATGAATGTCGGAGAACTGCTTCAGCATGGCGCAGACACGCTCGGTCTGTTGAAGCGCGTTCTCGACGACCTGCTGCAGGTAAATGCGGTTGCCCGGGGTTTGTGTAAGCTGGTGGCTGTGCTGCTTGATCTCGTTCATGTAGAGCAGAAGCGCGGTGAGCGGTCCGTTGAATTGGCGGGCGATCGCAGCTCCCGCTTCCTCCATCGCGCGTGAGCGCAGCGCCGAGAGCGCGACGATTTCAGGGCTGGCGTCGAGTGGCGCGCTGTCTTCCATCCACTTCGAATAGGGCGCGTCGCCGGCTCGATACTCGTGATGTGTCATGGGATTGGTGTATCGGACCAAGGCTGTGCCGGCGTTAATTTGCTGCTCAGTAGGAATACGGAGAACGCGACGACGCGACTCCTACCGAACAACACAACAGAGGCAGATCGGTCACCAAATTGCAACGAATCTCAGAATCGAAGGTTCCAATCTCCGTAGTTCTACTCACCGTAGAAATGCTCTTCCGGCCAATGCATCCCCGTATTTTCACGGGGTGTCGTTTACTTCCTAATGCGCAGGGCCTTGTCGGCCGCGATAAAGACCAGAATCACTGGCCGCGCTGCTTCGAATGATCGAACGGCACGCCCGATGTCACGACGGATAGTGTCGTCCGTTGACAGCACGTCAAAGGCGACCACAGCGATGCCGTGAAGCGCGCCCGTTAGCTGAACCCGCAGCGTCTTCGTGAGCCGATCGCGTCAGCGACGCCGCGGCTTGAGGAATTTTTCCAGGAAGCGTCCGGAGGCGACGAGCCAGAACCACCAATACGCCAACCGCCGCGTTTTCATGCGCCTTGTCCTCGATCCCGAGCAGGCCAAGCACATCGTGATTAGCGCGGGAAGCGGCGCGAGGCTGTGAGGTGCTTCACACCGAGCTCGCGCGCATGCCGCCCGCACTTGTGATCGACGGCCGGCGCTTCCGCTCCGATTTCCGATTTACAGGCCGCAGAGCCCGCAATGATCGCGGCCCGCGGACAATCCCGAGCAACAATCAGGAAGGGAGACGGCGAATGGCACGAGAAAAAGCAGGGTGGGTGGTGATGGCGGTGCTGGCAGGCGCGCTGATCGCAGCGACAGGCGCGATGGCACAGACGCCATCGGAAAACGCGTCGCCGACGCCGGACAATGCGATCATGCTCACCGTGTTCCTCAAGCACGACCAGTCGCGGCCCTTGAACGAGCTCAACGCGCAGCTCGAGCGGCAAGGCTATTACAAGGCCTTCCCGCCCGCCGGCGTCGAGGTGGTGAGCTGGTATGTGATGATGGGGATCGGACAGGTGGTGACGCTGCGGCTGCCGGCGTCGCGGCTGCGCGAGATCAATCGCCTGCTCGAGGACAAGGCCTGGGGCGCCTATCGAACCGAATTCTATCCGACCTATGACTACAAGGCGGTCGGCATGGCCTCGCACGACAAGGCGCAGTAGCCATCCTTCAAGCGATATCGGGCACTGCGGCCGAGCGGCAATGGCGAGCCGTGCCCAGCCAATCCAGGACACGGTGCTCCCGAAGGCGTCGCGACACGATCGGCGTCGCGTGCTTCCAGGCAACGCTTGCCACCGCATCGCAGCATCACCGATCCCGGTGAACGGCTCTAGGCGTGGGCACGCGGCTGACGGCTCAGCTTTTTCGCCAAAATCCTCAAATCCTCGACGCGGCCGCTGCAGAGCAGTCGCGTGAATTCGTTGGGGTCGAGGGAAGGTTGCGGAAAGACTGGCAATTGGCGCGAACTCCGGCGCAGCCAGGACAGCCGGAAGAGACGCTTGAGCATCTTCATGTTCTTGAGCCTCGATTTGAGCCTGCGCGAATAAGTCGCGGGCGTCACCGTTGGTTCCGCTCCGCCAGTTACGCGTAGGTCACCGCATGAGGCGTGCCTTGAGCAAGATCAAACGTCCACCGTCAAACGACTGAAGGTCAAACGACTTGAAGGTCAAACGACTTGGGCGTCGCGCACCGCAGGCTTTCGATAGCCGACCAGCGCCGGGCCATAGCAGGCCGCAAATCCAAAACGCCGCCGCCCAGGCCAATGCCGCGAGATACAGCAACGGCAGGCTGTGGGCGGGCTCCAGTACCGCACAAATTCGGGCGGCCGCGGCGATGATGATCGCGACGTAGATAGCCTGCGTCGCCGCCGACGCCGTCAGCGGCTGCCCGGTATGGCCGAGCGAGGCCCGGCTCATCACCGCAAGCGTCATGACGCCCGCGGCGCCGGCCATCCAGGCGTGGATCCCCGCAGCGGCCGGCACCTGGCCAAAGGCGGCTGCCGCGCCCAGCAGAAAGCCCAGGGGCACGAACGCGTAGCCGATGTGGAGGATGAGCAGCAGACGCTCGCGAGCGGTACGGTCGCCGGCCCAGCGAGCCAGACGAATGGTTTGCATGGCACCCGCAACGGCGAGCGCCACGCCGGTCCCGGTGCCATCCGGCTGAACGATCCAGAACAACAGCGCGATGGCGCTGGCGGCGACGGTCAGCATGTCAAAGCGGGCGAACGGCACCGGCAGGCGTCCCGGATTTTCGCGCACCAGCCAGTTGCGTGTAAAGCTTGGAATGATGCGCCCGCCGATCAGGAGATCAGCAGCACGACGACGGCAATGCCTACGCGGATACCGGCTTCGGCGGTGCCGTTGAAATGCGCCTCAAGATGGAAGGCGACGTTGCCGCCAAACAGCAGCACAACGAGGCCGACCACGCCGAGGTTATTCCACTTTCGGCCGGCAATGATCTCGCGCGCCGCGGCGGCGGCGACCACGAACAGGAAGGCCGCATCGATCAGCATCGCGGCGAGCCACCCGGTCCCTGCCGAAAGGTGACACCGAGGCGCCCGGCGAGCCAGAGCGCCACGAGCAGGATCAAGGGGCGGCCGCGCAGCGGCAATCGGCCGGTCCAGTTTGGAATTGCTGTGAACAGAAATCCCGTGATCACCGCGGGCAGGTAGCCGTAAAGCAGCTCGTGGACGTGCCAGTCGCGCGGGACGAACGCGGTGACGAGCCTCAATTCACCGGTGAAGACCGGCAGCCAGATCAGGATGGCGAGCCCGGCATGGAGCGAGCCGAGCAGGAAGAACGGCCGAAAGCCGGCGGAGAACAGCGGCGACCCTTGATAGCTGCGCGCATTCATGCCGGCTTCCCCTACTTCTGCGCGGTCTGCGCCGCGAGCCGATCGAACAGTCCGGCCATCACCTGCTTTGCCTTGCCAGGTTGCGTAACGGCCTTGGCGTCTTCGATATTGGCGGGCGTGCCGACCACGACCATCGCCACCATGCCCATACCGTAATGCGGCAGGCATTTCACGCCGTAAATGCCTGCCTTGTCGAAAGTCACCGCGACGTCTTCGCCGTTCTTGCCCACGAACGGCGTCGCGTCGGCCGGCAGCATGCCCTTGATGCTCTCTGCGTTATGGCCCTTGTCGGTGGCGACGAACCTGACGGTGTCGCCGGGCGCAATCTTCACCAGGGCGGGCTCGAACAACCATGGCGCCCTCGGCGCCCTTGTTCAGCATCTTGACCTCGATCTCAGCCGCAACCGCGTTCCCGGCCATAATCGCCAGCACCGCCGCGGTCGCCAGTCCGAACACCTTACGCATCATCGTTCTCCACTCGTTTTCAGGGCCATTTAGCCAGGTTCCGGAGCGGCTTACGGGGACGAGTCACCGATACTCGTTGCTCTAGCGCAAATTGACGCTTGATCGCGCGCGGCAATGGCGCTCTAGCTTGCCTTGGTCCAGGTTCACTTGCACCCCGAACCGCCGCGGGAGGAGACATGGCCAAGGTCGACAGTTCGCTGGTTGCGCACCTGGCGCTATTTTCCGGATTTTCCGCTACCGATCTCGACTCCATCCTGGCCGAGGGCCGCTCGATCCGCGTGCCCAAGAACACGGCCGTGTTCGAGCAGGGCGAAGAGGCGCATTCCTTTTTCGTGCTGCTGCACGGCCATGTCCGCGCCAGCAAGGTCACGCCCACCGGCGAGCAGGTCGTGGTGCGCTACGTCTCCGCCGGCGAGACCTTTGGGGTTGCCACCGCGATGGGTCTGCAGCGCTACCCCGGCCACCGCCACCGCGGTCGATGACAGCGTCGTGCTGGCGTGGCCTTCCGCCACCTGGCCGCGGCTGGTGGCGCACCTCCGCGCTTGCCACCAACACCCTGCAGACCGTCGGCGCCCGGCTGCAGGAGACCCATACGCGCGTGGTCGAGATGTCGACGCAGCACGTGGAGCAACGCATCGCGCACGCCCTGCTGCGCCTCGTCAAACAGTCGGGCAAGAAGGTCGACCACGGCATAGAGATCGATTTCCCGATCAGCCGGCAGGACATCGCGCAGATGACCGGCACGACGCTGCATACGGTCAGCCGGACGCTCAGCGCCTGGGAGGCGCGCGGATTGGTCGAAAGCAGCCGCCAGAAAATCATCGTGCGCGAGCCGCACAAGCTGTTCGTGCTGGCCGAGCAAACCCGGAAGCCGGTTCAGCCCCGCCTAAGCCGTGACCGACGCCGCTGCAAGCTGCAACGCCGCCAGAAATTGATCGCGGTCGATGCCGTGCTCGCGGCAGGCGTCATCGACGCTGTGAAACTCGGCGATCGGACAACCGATGCAGCCCATCCTGAAATCGAGGAAGACGCGGACGGTGGCCGGCCAATTCGTCATGACCTCGCCGACCGCGTCGAAAGAAGTGGGCATGTTAGGTTTACTCATGCGTTAAAGATGCGCGCATCGGACAGCGGCTTCTTTGTCGCGGCACAAACTCGACGAGGTTTCCGCAGGCTGGTCCGGATCTGGTCTGGATGCAAAGGGCCTGCACGGCCCCGGATCGACCGCGCTCCCGACAGAGCTCACCGCAACGGCCGTAAGGCGCTCCCTCCTGGATTTGCGCTGCCGCAAAGACCGCAAGGCGGTTTGGCGACATGGTGATTATCAAGATGATGATCAGCTCCGCCGGATGGAGCAGGAAGGACCGTCACGATCATGCCAGTTCTCACCATCCTGATCTCGCTGCTGCTGCGTGCCCATATTCCGAACCAGCCGCGCCTCGGATCCGGCCCCGCCAACGCTTCCGATGGCGCGTCGCCGGTTCACATCCTGGCGATCGTCCTGATCGCGGTCGCCCTGATATCGACTGGTGCTTTGGCTCGCGGTCGGTCTCGCCATCGGAATACTGTGATGTCGGCATTCGTGATCAGGCTGGCTTTCGCCATCATCATGTCCTGTGTCTCGATCGCGGCGGCCAGGGCGCAGGACCAGGCGGCGGGCATCGTCGTGACACAGGCATGGAGCCGCGCCACCCCGGGCGGCGCGAAAGTCGCGGGCGGCTATCTCACTATCGAGAACAAGGGGCAGATGACCGATCGTCTGCTGTCGGGATCAACCGAGGCGGCGAAGAAGGTCGAGATCCACGAAATGGCCGTCATCGACGGCGTCATGACGATGCGGCCGGTGCAGCAAGCGCCTCGCCATCGGAGCCGGACAAGCCGTGAGATCTGCTCCGGGAGGCCTGCATTTGATGCTCGTGGCCTGACGGCGCCGCTGAAGCAAGGCGATCTGATCCAGCTGTCACTGAAGTTCGAAAATGCCGGCGAGATCATGGTCCCCTTCGAGGTAAAGGCGATGGGCGCGCCGGCGCCTGGTCCATTCAGCCATGCCGCGCCGACCCCGGACGCGTCGGGCGCAGCCGCCAAGATGTAAGGATCGGACGATGAAGAAGATCATGCTCTATGCCGCCTGCCTGTTGCTGACAGCGCCGCTGGCGCTGAACGCGGCGCCCGCGCCTGCCCCTGCGGAGGAGAGCTTCTTCATCCATCTGCATCACCACAAGGCGATGGCCAACGTCACCATCTCACCCGTGAAGGCCGGCGCGGTCGAGATCGCGATCCAGCTCGAGACCATCGAGGAGCTGCCGCTGAAGGCTGATGCCGTCGCGGTCACGCTCGGCAACCCGACCAGGGCATCGCGCCGGTGACGTCGCAGGCGGAGCGGACGGCCGATGACCAGTGGCTGGTGAAGATGGCTGCATCGGGCGCCGGCCGGTGGAAGCTCGCGCTCGGCATCACGCTTGCGCCCGCCGACACCGTGAACATCGAAGCGCCGATCCTGCATCTACTGACGCGCCATTTTGGCTCCATTGCAGAAACGCCGGTCCGCCCGGACGGTGTTCGTTGCGTCCTTGTTTACCATGCGGGACCATTTGCTCGCTCCCCGGCCCGGCGAGAATCCGAAAATGATGATCCGAAGTTGTTCCAGCACAACTATCGCGGCGCGTTGTCGCGCGATGATGCACCATCGAAACACGCGATGGGATAACGATCATGATGAACCGACGCAATGTGCTGCTGGGCGCAGCCGTCACTGCATTGATGATGACGGCGCCCGCGCTGGCGGCCGACGAACTCAAGCTGCCGCGCCAGCAGGTCAATCTGGTAGCGCCACCCTTTGTGCATGAGCACGAGCAGGCGACCAAGCAAGGGCCGAAGATCATGCGAGTTCAAGCTGGTGATCGAAGAGAAGAAGATGGTCATCGACAATGCAGGGCACCACGTTGCAGGCGATGACCTTCAACGGCTCGATGCCGGGTCCGCTGATGGTGGTGCACGAGGGCGACTATGTCGAAGTGACGCTGGTCAATCCCGACACCAACTCGATGCCGCACAATATCGACTTCCATTCCGCGACCGGCGCGCTCGGCGGCGGCGAGCTTTCGCTGGTCAATCCCGGCGAGCAGGTCACGATCCGCTGGAAGGCGACGCGCACCGGCGTGTTCGTCTATCACTGCGCGCCGGGCGGCCCGATGATCCCGTGGCACGTCGTCTCCGGCATGAATGGCGCGGTGATGGTGCTGCCGCGCGACGGCCTCACCGACGGCAAGGGCAAGTCCCTTCGCTACGACACGCGTCGTACTATATCGGCGAGCAGGACCTCTACGTGCCGAAGGACGAGAAGGGCAAGTACAAGGCATACAATTCTCCGGGCGAATCCTATACCGACACCGTGGAGGTGATGCGCAAGCTGACGCCGACCCACGTCGTGTTCAACGGCAAGGTCGGCGCGTTGACCGGCAAGAACGCGCTCACCTCCAAGGTCGGCGAAACCGTGCTGATCGTGCATTCGCAGGCCAACCGCGACAGCCGCCCGCATCTGATCGGCGGCCATGGCGACTATGTCTGGGAGACCGGCAAGTTCTCCAATACGCCGGAGACGGGACTCGAGACCTGGTTCATCCGCGGCGGCTCGGCGGGAGCAGCGCTCTACAAGTTCCTGCGAACCCGGCATCTACGCCTACGTCAACGCACAACCTGATCGAGGCCGTCGAGCTCGGCGCCACCGCCCACTTCAAGGTCGACGGCAAGTGGAACGATGATCTGATGACCCAGGTGAAGGCGCCTTCGCAAATTCCCGCGCCGAAGACCAATTGAGCAACAGCGGGCGCCGGCTTGCAGCCGGCGCCCTTTTTCGAACCGAGCAACGGCCATGCTGATCGCATTTAAACTCAAGCTTGCGTTGGCCTGCGCCGCCGGATTGGCCGGTCCGCTGGCAATGGCGCCGCTGGTGATGGAAAAGGGCGTTCCAGGTTCAACACTCCGCGACCCGATCGCCATGGTCGAGCTTGACCAGGCCGCCGTTTCCTATCGCGTCGCCGGCGACTTCACCAAAATGGGCAGGATCGCCGAAGCGCCACTGGTGACGGCGCGGCTCGAGCGGCCGCTCGCGATCATGAAGCACCAGGTCAGCAGCGCCGACTATCAGCAATGCGTCGATGATCGCGCCTGCCGTCCGCTCGATCGCGGCGTGGTGGTGGCCGCCGATCGGCCAGCCGTGCAGGTGAGCTGGCACGATGCCAATGCTTATGCGGCCTGGCTTTCACGCCAGACCGGCGAGCGCTACCGGCTGCCCACCGACGAGGAATGGGCGCTGGCGGCCGGCAGCAGGTTCAAGGACGACGGCTTGCCCGTCGACGATAACGATCCGTCGAAACGCTGGATCGCGCGCTATGAACGGGAGTCCGAACGTCTCCCCGACCGACGATGCCACCCGCAGCTTCGGCAGCTTCGGCGTCAATGAAAACGGTATATCCGACCTCGCCGGCAATGTCTGGGAATGGACCAGCACCTGCTTCGTGCGCACCGCATTGAACGAGGCTGGCCAGGTCTCAAGGAGCCAGAACTGCGGCGTCCGCGTCGTCCAGGGACAGCATCGCGCCTATGTCACCGATTTCATCCGCGACGCGCGCGCCGGCGGATGTGCCGCCGGAGTTCCGCCGAGCAATCTCGGCTTCCGCCTGGTGGTCGAGCGCGAACGATGGCCTCGCCTGCAGCATCTTGTCAGCGCGGCGAAATCCACCCCTCACCGCCGCCTTCTAGCTCAACAGCGCCTTGCGCCGTCGCACCCGCTCGATCGAGAGCTCGACGGCCGCGCGGTTGAGGCGACCATCCTGCAGGCACTGTTCGAGATGATCGGCAATGCCCGCCATCTCCTGCTCCTGATCGAACAGATTGTTGCCGATGCAGAGCATGTCCATGCCGGCCTGGAGCGAGGTAAGGCTGGCTGACCCGGTGCCGAGCGCCTTCTGCAGTCCCTGCATCTGCATGTCGTCGGTGATCAGCAGAGTGTCGGGAAGGCGGCCGCGCAATCGGCTGACGCCGGCCGGCGACAGCGTCATCGGATTGTTCTGGTCCCACTGCCGGACAATGGCGTGGCTGACCAGCACCGCATCGCCGAACATTTTTGGCGCCAGCCTGTAAAACAGATCCTCCTGCTCGGGGCGTAGCGAATTCGAAATGTCCATGAACTCCTGGTGCGAGATCGACGACCGCGCCGCCGATCCCGGGATAATGCTTTAGGCAAAGCCCGACGCGCGCCTCATGCGCGATCTCGTTCAGCAGCAGCGCGTTGGCTTCGACCTCGGCAATATCGGCGGAATAGGAGCGCTCGATCCGGCCGATATTGGGATTGTCGGGATTGTAATCGACGTCGACCACGGGCGCGAAATTATAGTGGATGCCGAGCTGCCGCAGCTCGGTGAAACTGGCCACCAGAATCTTCCGTTTCTCCTCCGGGGCGAGATGGTTGAATTCCTTCGCGCTCGGTAGCGGCTGAAAGCCCCGCGTCTCCTTGAGCCGCCGCACCAGCCCGCCTTCCTGATCGATGAACAGCATCGGGGCGGACGGCAGCGATGAGATCTTCGCGCAAAGATCACGCAGCTGCTCCGGCGACTCGATGTTGTTGTCGTATTGTCGGGTCTGGCAGGAATAATCGAACAGGATAACGCCGCCGAGCCTGAAGCGCGCGGCGAATTGCTCTCAGCCAGTCCGGCACGTTCTTGCCGAAGAAGCCGAGGATGAAAGAGCTCGCCAATGGACATGCGGGACTCGGCAATCGATCTGACGCATTATCGCGGCTCGTGGCGCTTGCGCAATGGCTGGCGGGCATCGGCCGGATGCTCGCCGACAGGTTGCCGTGTTCTGATGACGCACCGTAGCAGGGTTGTCCTGAGGAGGGCGCCCGGTTCATTGTTAGAACCGCCGGGCTAGCTGCAAGGATGTGACGATGGCCATTCAACCGTCCGAGTTCCTTCATGCGCCGACCGGCGGTACGCTGGTGCCGGGTGGCGCGACGTTCCGGGTCTGGGCGCCGCGCGCCAACGCGGTCCATGTCTCCGGCGACTTCAACGGCTGGACGCACGACGGCAGCTCGCGGATGGCGCCGATCGGCGGCGGGCACTGGGCGGGCTTCGTGCCAGGCCTGAAGGACGGCGACCGGTATCTGTTTTTTGTCGAAGGCACCGGCTCATCCGGCTTCAAACGCGACCCGCGAGGCGCGGCTGCTGACCCACCAGCCGTCATTTCCGGCGTGCAATTCGGTGTTGCGCAACACCGGATCGTTTTCCCTGGCACCAAACGCGGTTCGTCCCGCCGCCATTCAACGATCTCATCCTCTACCAGCTTCGATGTCGGCACGTTTTCGATCACGCCGGGAAATGGCGACGGCAAAATTCCTCGACGTGATCCAGCGCGTGCCCTATCTCGCCTCGCCTCGGGCGTCAATGCGCTCGCGCTGTTGCCGATCCAGGAATTCCCGACCATGTTCAGCATGGGCTAGCAACGGCACTCGATCTCTACAGTCCTGACAACCAGTATGCGGAAGCCGATCCAGCCCGGCTGCAGCGCTATTTCGACCAGACCAATGCGATCCTGCGCAACACCGGGCAGCCCAGCTTACGGCAGCATCGGTGTCCTGCGCGACAGCGACGATCAACTGCGCGCGCTGATCGATGTCTGTCACGTCCACGGCATCGGCGTGGTCTTCGACGTCGTCTACAACCATGCCGGCGGCGGCTTTGACGATAACAGCATGTGGTTCTTTCGACCGTGCGCCCACGGGCGACAACAACAACAGCCTCTACTTCACCGATCAGGCTGGGCCGGCGGACTGGTGTTCGCCTACTGGAACAACGACGTCAGGCAGTACCTGATCGACAATGCGCGATTTCTCTATGAGGAATACCGGATCGACGGCCTGCGTTTCGACGAAGTCAGCGTAATGGATCACTTCGGCGGCTGGAGCACTCTGCCAGATCTCACCAGCACGCTGCGCGCGCAGCAAAAGCCCGAGGCGGTCCAGATCGCGGAATACTGGCCCGTCAACGACTGGATCGTGCGCGATCGCGGTGCCGGTGGCGCGGGGTTTGATGCCACCTGGAGCGACGGCATGCGTGACAGCGTACGCGCGGCGATCTCGGGCGCATCCCATGGCGCGACGGGAGCATGTGCCGATGACGGCGGTCGCGGGCGCCATCGCGGGCAACGGATTGCGCAATCGCTGGCGGCGCGGTCCAGATGATCGAGAATCACGATCATCGTCTATGTTGGCCGCGATCCCCGGATTGCGCGGCTGGCCGATGGCAGCGATCCGCGATCGTGGTATGCGCGGAGCCGGAGCCGCCTCGCCATGGGACTGGTGATGACGTCGCCGGGCATTCCGATGCTGTTCATGGGTCAGGAGCTGTGGACGGACGACCAGTGGAATGATACGCCCGGCGCCGATACGTCGATGCCCTGGCTGTGCTCGAAGCCGGCGACAAGATAGTCGCCGACTTCCTGCGCTTTGCGCGGGAATTGATCGGCGTGCGCCGCCAATATCCGGCGCTACGGGGCGAAGGCTGCGCCATCATCCATGTCCACGACGATAATCGCGCGCTGGCGTTCCAGCGCTGGGTCGAGGGCCAAGGCCGCGATGTCGTCGTGGTCTGCAGCCTCAGCGAGAATACATTTCAGAACTACGCGATCGGCTTCCCGGGTCTCGGACGCTGGCGCGAGGTGTTCAACAGCGATGTCTACGACAGCTGGGTCAATCCGATCGTCGCCGGCAATGGCGGCGGCGGCTGGATGCAAACCGGCCCCGCTCTGCACGGCCTGCCCGCCTCCGCCGTATTGACGATTCCCGCAAACGGGATTTTGGTCTTTGCCAGAGACTAGACGTACCGGCCGAGACCGATCCGATCTTGCGAGATCCCCGATGACGATAACCGCCTATCTGGCCGGCCCCGACGTGTTCCTTCCCGATGCGGTCGAACACGCTGCCCGAAAAAGTCGCGATTTGCCGCGCGTTATGGTTTTCGCGGCCTGCCGCCGCTGAACCAGGACGTCGAGACCGCCGCCAAGGAGGTTGAGACCTGGGAGGCGATTTTTGCCAAGGACATCGCGATGATGGAACGAAGCGACATCATTATTGCCAATTTGACCCCGTTCGGAGGCGCCTCGGCGGATGCCGGCACCCTGATCGAGGTCGGCTGGTTCCCGGGAAGGGGAAGCCGATCTTCGGCTACTCGAACACATCGAGAGAATTTCGAAGCCCGCATGCGCCGGCAACTCGGCGCAGGCTACGCGGAGCTCGGCATCGAAGGGTTTCATCTGCCGGACAATCTCATGATCGTCGGAGCGGTCCATGGCGGCGGCTACCCGATCTTTGTCCCGGCCGACGACACGGCACGCTGCAACGATGCGCTTGACGTGTTCGAGGCCTGTGCGGAGGCAGCCGGGCGATATGCGGCGACCCGGTCGGGCGGCTAGCGGGGTGCCTTGACTTGAGTGCCTTGCTTTGCGGCTGTGCGGATGTGGGAACACCGCTGACGACGACGGCCTTGACTTCTGATAGGCTTGCCAGCTCGTTAGACTCCTCATTCCAGCTCCGAACGCCGACGAGAACGATCACCTTGATCTGAGTGCCGCAACCAAACGCAAGAACGCGAGCGCCGAAAGGCTGCAGCTCGATTTCGCCGGCGGTGCCGTCGGCTATCGCTTCTGGAGTGGCAGTGCGCGGCATCATCCGCTGGTGAGAGCCGCAGGGGTCACCAGGAAGACGCCGATGCCAACCGTGGTCGATGCCACTGCCGGCCTCGGCCGCGACGCATTCCTCTTGCGCTTCGGTCGGGGCAAAGGTCGTGATGCTGGAGCGATCCGCCGAAGTGCATGCCCTGCTGGAGGATGCCCTCGGGAGAGCGCGCGCGGCTTCTCCTGCGCTAGCCGAGGTGGTGGCACGGATGAGCCTGATCCATGGCGATGCCCGCGACTATCTACCCAAATTGCAGGCCGAAATCGTGATGGTAGACCCCATGCATCCACCGCGCCGGAATTCCGCGCTGGTGAAAAGGAGATGCGGCTATTGGCCGGCATCGTCGGCGCCGACGAAGATGCCCATGAGCTGATGCGGGTTGCGCTGGCATCCGCCCGTGACCACGTCGTCCTGAAAGTGGCCGCTGACCGCAGCCCCTTTGCTAAAGACCCCGGCGCCGTCATATCAATACTCCGGCAAGACCGTTCGATACGAGGTATTCTTGACCGGAACGAAAGCAGGATGAGGCCAGAACAAGGCGATGACAGAGAAACCCCAAGCCCGGCTCCGGCCACTTGAGATCAGGGACGTGGAGGCCGTGGCCGCCTATGAGCGCGAGATCGCAAAATCTCGTTTCCCGACGATCCGATCACCGACCTCGGCTTCTACGTCAAGAAAGTCAGGCGCCTGGTGGACGATCGCGGCGCCGCGACGTTTCGTCGCCGAGGACGATACCGGCGTCGTCGGATGGGCTTACGTCAGCAAGCGGCAGAATTTCATCACCAAGGAGTCCTACGCGGACTTCCACAGCATTTTCGTCGGCCCGTCGCAGCGCGGCACCGGGACGGTGGGAAAGCTGGTGGACGCCGTGTTCGACTATTGTCGACGCGAGAAGCTCGACCGCGTCGTGTTCCGGACCCGCGCCACCAATGAACCGATGAAGGCCGTGCTCGCGCGCGTTGGCTTCCGTGCCAGCGCAAATCTTCTACGAAAAGACCTTTGCGGATGGAGGCTGATATTGGACGCCGTTGCTCAGCCCTTCGCGGCGGCGGCGTCCGGCCAGTCTGCAATGTGCCGCGGGATGCGTTGACGGACGACCTCGCCGGCAGGGCATAACCGCCGCACGATCTCGTCGACGGCCACATCGGGATCCATCTCGGGATTGCACAGCAACGTGTCGATCAGCAATAGCCTGTGCTCGGGCCAGGTGGTCAGAACCAGATGCGACTCCGCCAGAAACACCGCTACCGTCAGGCCGTGAGGCACGTACCGGATCGTCGTTTCACCAATGACCGTGGCTCCGACCGCAGCCGCCGCAGCGAGCGCGGCAGCCATCAGCGCTTCACCATCCTCGATCGATGCCTCGCAGTGATACGCATCTGCGAGAACTTGCGTCATCAGCATCTCAACGTCCTAGTTCTCCCCTGACCATCATGTATGATCGGGGCCGCAGACTTAGTACGCCGACGCGAACCATGCAATTGATCCGTCATGCCGGCTCTGCCCTGGGCGGCGGCGACGAGACGCAGCCGTGATCGGACGGCTGTCATCGAACAAGGAAGCCCTCGATTGAAGGATCGAATCCTGCAGGAAGTGGCGAAGGCGACCTGCTCCGCGAGGGCGCCAGCGGGGTGGAGGCATTGCTGCGGGCGGTGCATCGAAGCGAGTCCGGGCGGCTCGCGGATGCCGCGCGCGCGGCCCGCCTGCCGATCCCCGTTGCGACCGCGATCCGCCGCGAGCTAGAGAAGCGCGGCATCCTGATGCGCCAGCACGGGCTCGCCTTCACCGCGGAAGGAGAGGAATGGATCTCGCGAGACACTCGGACTGGGATCGTCATTATCGATCGAAATTCCCTGACGCCGCAGCCTCGCCTGTCGCCCGAACTCGACGAGGTCGTCCGCGCCATGGAGGTGCATCTCGCGACAGCCCCGCAGACGGACGTTACGCTCGACCAGGCGCCTTGCGCTGCCGAAACCGCGGTGCGGCGGGTCGCCCTGCTTTATCGATCGGGCGCACTGGAGGGACGGCGCATTGCATTGCTCGGCGACGACGATCTGGTCGCGCTTGCCATCGGCCTGTTCGGCCGCCTGCTGGCGCGCAAGGAGCTGCCGAAGCGGCTCGTGGTGTTCGAAATCGACCCAAGGCGCGTCGAATTCTGGAGCGCGGCGCGCGCGATGCCGACCTTGCGGTCGACATCATACCGCACGATCTGCGGGAACCGATCCCGCCGCAGTTTCTGGACTCATTCGACAGTTTTGAAACCGACCCGCCCTACACGATCGCAGGCGCCACTCCTGTTCGTGCGCCGCGGCGTTGAACTGCTGGAGCGTGGACGCGGCTAGTGGCATGCTGTCGTTCGGCCATACCTCGCCGCCCGACCGGTTGAAATTGCAGGCAGCACTCACTTCACTTGGCGTGGTCACCACCGCGCTCTACCCCCGGCTTCAACAATTATGCCGGCGCATCGATCCTGGGATCGACCAGCGAGCTGCACGAATTGACCGCGACCGGCGTGATCGTCCCTAACGAAAATGGCGAGGACCGCTCTACACCGCAGAGGTGAACCCGCGTGATCCGGCTCTACGCATGCACGCAATGCAACCGCCGCTGGAAGCTCGGAACGGATGAGATCCCGCCGACGATCGAGGCGCTCAAGGAGATCGGCTGCCCGGCCTGCGGAAACCATTCCTTTCTGACGGTTGGCAAAGACCTGATTTCGTTTCAGACGCAACCGCCGGGCCCAATCAGAATGAAATTGCTTGATGGCAGCGACACGCTGGCGCACAATCCAAGCGTGTCCTTCTGTAACCCGGGCCTCCTGGAATGTATGTCGCCGAGAGCAAGCGTCTCACACATCAGGGCGCGAAGAAGATCATGATGACGGCCGTCGACATGGCCAACCAGGCCGGGATCGCGATCTCCTGTGCGATCGTGGATGGCGGCGGGCACATGATCCTGCTCGAACGCATGGACGGCGGTCGCTTCCATACCGTGCACTCCTGCACCACAAAGGCGGTGTGCGCCGCTTCAAATCGGCGCCCGACCACAGCGAAGGGCGCGGCCGGCCAGGACCTCGACGTCGAGCCATGCGATCGGTCTTGCGCTCGCCGCCGGACCGGAGCGATGGACCGCCATGGAGGGCGGTGTGCCTGTGCTGGTTGACGGCCAATGTATTGGCGGTGTCGGGGTGAGCGGCGGCGACTGGGAGACTGATTTGCGCATCGCCAAGGCGGCCGTCGAGTCGATCGGGCTGAGCTGGAAGTAGAAGCGTTTTCAAGCGAGGTGGGAACCGGTTCGCGTCAGGAAAACGCGTCAAATCAAGAATCTGGAGCCCGCCGATCCTATCGAAGCGGGGCTCCAGCAGGCAGGTGCCCTGGGAGGGCGATGAGTCGTGAGTGCTGGTCCTCTACGCGTAGCCTGCATCGGGATTGGATGGTGGTCCGATGTTCTGGCCGACGCCATCCAGCGCTCGGGCAAGCTCGAGATTGTCAGCTGCTACACCGCTCCGAGGACAAGCGCAAAACGTTCGCAGCAAAATATCGCTGCCGGCCGGCCGCGAGCTACGAGGCGATGCTGGCCGACACGCGAGATCGAGGCGATCATCAACACGACGCCGAACGATGCGCATCTGGCGACCACCCGCGCCGCCGCCGCCGCGGGCAAGCACGTCTTCCTCGACAAGCCGATCGCCAACAGCGTCTCGGACGGCCGCGCCATCACGGAGGCCTGCCGCAGGGCCGGCGTGGTGCTGGCGCTCGGCTATCAGCGGCGGCGCGAGAGCCACTTCCGCTGGATCAGGCGGCAGATCGATGACGGTCTGTTCGGCAAGCTCGTCAACGCCGAGGCCAACATCAGCCGCGACCGCCTCGGCAAGATCGATCTCACCTCGTGGCGCTACCAGGCCGCCGGCATGCCCGGCGGCGTGATGCTGCAGATCGGCATCCACTACATCGACGTTCTGGAATATTTGATCGGGCCGGTCCATGCGGTGCGCGGACAATCGGCGCAACTGGTGCTGCCCGGCGACAATCCGGATGTCGCGAGCCTGATCCTGCAGCACGAGAACGGCGCGCTCTCCACGCTGAACGCGAGCTACGCCTCGGCGTCCGAATACTATCTGATGAACATCTACGGCAAGGACGCCACCGCCTACTACGATTTGCACAACGGGCTTCGCCTGCTCAAGCGCGGCGAAACACGAGCCCGTGGCGGTGCAGTGCGCCAAGAACGACACCCTGGTCGAGGAGCTGGAGGAGTTTGCGGCCGCGGCTCGTGGGCAGGGCCAGCACGAAGTCGGGGGCGAGTACGCGACGAAATCGCTCGCGGTGGTGCGCGCCGGCGTTCTCTCGGCGCGGGAGGGACGCCGGGTCGAGGTCGCGGAGATATTGGACGGTGACCGAGGCTTGCGCCGCGCGACAGCGCGGACGGGAGTGCGTCATGAAACCGGGTGTCAGCGTCTGGCCTTCTATCGTCATCGCGATCGCGTTCGTTGCCGGCATCGTGCCGGCGCGCGCGCAGGACTACCCGTCGAGGTCGATCACCGTGATCGTGCCGTTCCTCCGGGAGGCGCGAGCGATGTGGTTGCGCGCATCGTCACCAACCAGATGTCCAGGATCCTCGGGCAATCCTTCATTATCGAAAATGTCAGCGGCGCCGGCGGCACGGTCGGCGGCGCGCGCGTGGCGGCCGCCGCACCCGACGGCTACACCCTGCTTGCGGCGGCCATGGGCTCGCATGTGGCTGCACCGGTGCTCACGCCGAACGTCAAGTACGATCCGCGTTGCGGACTTCGTGCCGATCGGCATCACCGCCCATTCACCGGCAGTCGTTATCGCGCGAAAGGATTTCCCGGCACATGACCTGAACGAATTCGTTGCGGTCCTCCGGCAACAGGGTGGCGCCGTGAGACAGGCCCACGGCGGCATCGGCGCGTCCTCGCACATGGCGTGCCTGCTGTTCACCGCGGAGATCGGCGCGAAGCCCACGCTCGTGGCCTATCGCGGGTCCGGTCCGGCGTTGAATGATCTGGTGGGAGGCCATGTCGACTTCCTGTGCGAGCAGTCGGTCAGCGTGGCGGAGTCGGCTCTCGCGGGCTCGGTCAAGGCCTACGCTGTCTCCGCCGCCGAGCGTCTGGCGACGCTGCCGAATGTGCCGACCGCCAGGGAGGCGGGCATAAACTATGAAATGAGCGTCTGGGCCGGGCTGTTTGCGCCCAAGGGCGTCTCGCCCGAGGTGATCGCCAAGCTTGCCGATGCCCTCGACAAGGCACTTGATGAGCCTGATGTACGCGAGAGACTGGCCCAGCTCGGCGGCACGATACCCGCCAAGGCCGAGCGCAACCCGGCTGCATTCGACCGTTTTGTCCGGTCCGAAATCGCGCGCTGGGCGCCCATTCTCGCTGCGAACCGGGCGGAGAAATAATGCGATCGACACAAGTATTCCACTAATTTCTGTTTTGATCGGAGCGCCAAGGGGGCGATCCACACTGGCGAAAACGGAGAGAGGACGCATGATCCCTCCGCTCAAGATGATGGCACGCGAGACCAGGGCCGCTGCTCCCGTGGCACGACAGCCTGCCGACGCTGCTTCGCAGAGATCCGCGCCCCGCCGATCCGGATTCACATGCAGCTCAGCGGATTCCCGACGACATTTTCGACTGCTTCAAACGGCTCGGCGTCTACCGCGCCATGGTCGCGAAGCGGTTTGGCGGCGAAGAACGCACGCCGGCCGAGTTTTGTCGCCTGCGATCCGTCAAAACTGGGACGTGGATCGGCCCGCAGGGCACCGGCAGCCACGATCTCGTGCGTCAGGGATGTCGTGGTGCCGGAAGAATGGACGCTGATCCGCGGCGGTCCCGCCAGCCTCGACGTGCCAATCTACCGCCACCTCCGCTTTCGTTTGCCGCGCAGGTGTTGGCCATTGTCGGCATCGGTGTCGGCCGTTCCGCGCTCGACGACGTCATCGTGCCATGGCGTGGCGGCCGCACCTCGATCACTGGCGCGCCCGCCATGGCGGAACGCGGCTATGTCCAGCTTGAAGTCGCCAGGGCGCGAAGCTGCCGGGCCTCCGCGCGCAGCTTCTTCTATGAGGCCACGGAAGCGCTGTGGAGCGAGTGCTCGCCGGCGAGCCCAGCCAGCGGACGATGACGCTGATGCGGCTCGCATCCAGCAACGCCGAGCGCAGCGGCGCCGAGGTCGCCCGGATCGCCTGCTGCCTCGCTGGCACCAACGCGATCTACAGCGAGCACAATCTCGCGCACGCGATGTGTGACTCTCCCGTGGCGGCTCCAGCACGCCTTCCTGAGCGAAGGCACGCTGCAGAGCGCCGGACGGATCCTGCTTGACTCGCCGTCACAACCGGGCTTCCCGCGTAGCGCTTCACCTTTCGTCACCGCTATTCGTGCCCCGTTCAACGAGGAGGCTTTCCGATCACCCTGACCGCGCCAGTCGATCCCGATCGCACCAAGACCACGACCTGCGGCAGCATGAGGCGGCCCGACGCCACGCGCGAATTTCATCATTACGGCAGACAGAAAGCCCCGGAACAACCGGGGCTTTTTGCATTTCCGCAATTGGCAGCCGATGGGACCGCCATGCCGTCGGGCTATTGCAGCCCGGTCGGATTGGTCACGCCGCCGATGGGCGCGATCGTTCCGCCCGCACCGTTATGCTGCAGCGGTTGTTCGTATTGGAACTGACGGCACCGGATACGCCGACAGTGTTGAACGAGATATCGTTGTTGGACAGGTTGACCGATCCTCCCACCCGGTTGATGCCGATCCCGCTGAAGGTGATCGTGGTGCCGTCAACGTTGATCCTGCCGCCCGAGATTGCAATGCGCCCGATCCGACATTGCTTGACACGAGCGAATTGCTGAGATGAGCGGCCGCGCCGGCACCGACCAGCGACACCGTTGGCGGCATTGATGACCCTGAGATTGCTGAGCGTCGCCTTGATCGGCCTGGCGCCCGCGCTCGCTATCACGTAATGGCGCCGCCCCCCATGTCGCGGAGAGTGGTGTTCACGATGTTCAGCGTCCCGGTGGTGCGCTGATCGGCGATGCCGTCGCCGTGCGCGCCGAAATTGCCGTTGACACAGGCAGTCCTCGATATTGACGAAGCTCCCGGTTCCGGCGCCGAAAATCCGGAGGCCGATGAGGCCGCGTGTCACAAGCCCTGGAGGGTTGATGTTGCGGAGGTTCACCGTCTTCCGCGTGTCCGTTCCGGCAAAGGAGTCGAAGGGGATATTGATGCCGTTCGTTCCGGAATGGAGGATCGAGGCGAACACCTCGTGGCAATCGATGGTGATCGATTTGGTGATGGTCACCGCGCCGAAGCCACCGGGATCGAGACAGTTGATCTCGCCGTTCACGGCCGTCTTCGAGATCGCGCCCGCGAAGGTCTTGCACGGCGCCGTGCGGCTGCACGGATTGGCGTCATCGCCGACACCAGATACCCAGGTCCGGCTGGCTTGCGCGTAGGCGGGAATCGGCAATGAGGAAGAAAGCGACCATCGCCCCGGCAACAGCAAAGGCCACAGCAAGAAATCTGTTCATTTCCGCCTCCAAGGTTCAAAATTGGATTGAATGGGTGGTCCGACTTGATGAGCCTTACTGGCTGTAGCGGAGAATAGCAGCCTTAGGTTGTTAGCCAAATCACAGAAGTGCCGCAAACAGTAGCGGAGCATTTGAACTCGCCGACCGCAAAGTCACCCGTCGTGGTAAAGCAAAGTCTGCGCGCATGGCGATGGGCCGACCCGGCTTACGGAACGTACGCCGCATTGCCGAGCCTCGCCTATGGCAGGGTCTCCGGATCCGGCCAGGACGGCCCTGCCAAAAACAGCCGGGCAAACCGGCCTTGATAGCCGATCATTCGCAGCATCCATCCGGATCGGTTGAGCAGCCCGGCGATCGCCGGTCAAAACAGTAACAAGATTGCCAGTGTCGCAACCTGCGCACGCCCGTCGAACATTGCAATGGCAGATTGAGGCAATGACCGACCAGCAATCGATGGCGATCATTCGAGGCGAACCGTGCGATCCGCCAAAGAAGCCTTGCGCAAAACTGCGGGTCTGTTCGCGGAACCGAATAATAGCAACGGCCAAGTCGTTTGGGGACTGATTTAGGCCCGCAGCTGCCATCAGATATATAGTCCAATAATATCAATCATACGACTAATGAGCGGCCCGAGACATAGGTGACGGCTCTGCCTGCATCGCAAGCGGATCAACATCTCAACCGTGTTGGCCGGCCAAAAGCTCGGCATCAAGGAAGTCGATGACGGCATTTGGCTCGTCAGCTTCATGCACTATGATCTTGGGTACTTCGACCTGGAGCAGAAAACCCTGCAACCCCTCGACAACCCGTTCGGCACGAGGTTGTCACCCATGTCTTAGGTACGTTCTGTTACCTATGTGTCCGGGCTGGACACCAGCGAAGGCTGGCGGAGAGGGAGTCCGCTGAACTCAGTTCTTATTCCAACTCACGCCATTGCATAAATCATTGCAAAACTTGAATAAACTGACTATTCCTTTCTCAGAAGCTCTCATTGCATTGCATGGAATTGCAGGCAGCGGGGCCAGTCAAAGGGCCAGTCAGATTTCATGCCACAGCGCCTCAATCTCCTCACCGACCGTCGCATTCGGGCAATCAAAGAGCCCGGCCGCTACACCGACGGCGGCGGCCTCGTCCTCCAGTGCGGACCGAGCGGCGCGAAGTCATGGTTGTTTGTGTTTAAGCGGTCCGGACGTCGGACGGTCATGGGGCTGGGCGGGATTGCTTCGGTCAGCTTGGCCGAGGCTCGGCAGAAGGCCCTGGCTTGCCGGAAAGCCGTGGCCGAGGGCTGCAATCCGCTTACCGAGCGGCGCAGCAAGGAAGAGATCCCAACCTTTTCGGAAACGGTCGCGAGCTTTCCTCGACGACCACCGGCTTGCGGCCTGGCGGAATGCCAAGCACCGCGAGCAGTGGAAAATGACCCTTGGCCCAGCCTATTGTCGGCCGATCCTCGACCTCAAAGTCGACGAGATCAAAACAGCCGACATCGTCGCCGTGCTAAGGCCGATCTGGGCGACGAAGTCGGAGACCGGCATCGCGCCTTCGCGGCCGCATCGAGCGGGTTCTCGCCTTCGCCGAGGTGCGTGGATGGCGGCCGGAGGAAGAACCCGGCGCAGTGGCGCGGGCACCTGGACGCCATCCTGCCGCCGGCCCGCAAGCTGACGGCGCGCGGACATCACGTCGCGATGGCGTATCGCGACGTCCCAGCCTTCATCGATCAGCTCGACGCCGCGCCGGGGATGGCGGCGCTCTGCCTCAAGTTCCTGATCCTGACGGCGGCCCGCAGCGGCGAAGCCATCGCCGCCCGCTGGGACGAGATCGACATGGAGCAGCGGATCTGGACCGTTCCGGGATCGCGGATGAAGGCGGGAAGCGAGCATCGCGTTCCGCTCTCGGATGGCGCGCTGGAGGTTCTCAAAGTTCTGGAGCCGCTCAGGCAAGGCGAGTTCGTCTTTCACGGACGCGACGCGACGAAGCCGCTCAGCGCCGGCGCACTCGAGATGCTGATGCGTCGGCTCAAAGTTAAGTCCGCGACGACTGGCGGACCGACGGTGCACGGCTTCAGGTCGGCCTTCCGCGATTGGGCGGGCGATTGCACGAACTTCCCGCGCGAGATTGCGGAGGCAGCGCTTGCGCATCGCGTCGGCGACGCGGTGGAAAGCGGCCTATCGCCGCTCGGATGCGCTCGAGCGCCGCAGATCCTTGATGGTGGCGTGGGACGAGTATTGCGCGGGCAACGATGACGGAAAGGTGGTGGAACTTGCCACCCGAAGATAAGGACGACGATCTGAAGACTGGATCGGTATCGGCGTGGGGGTGGGGGCCGACCCGAAAACGGGGCCCCAGTCGCGGCGGTAACTGGGACCCTCAAGCGGGCGGGCGCGCGACCATTAGGCCCCACCCCACCAAGAGAAAAGGGGCCCCGGTAAGGCAAAGAGGGTACCCGTTAAAAACGGGGATGCTGAAGATCCCCAGTGCAAAGGACCTGTTCGGATGAAGATCATAACCAACGCCCTTAGCGCGCGCCGCCCTGATTGGAAACGCAAGCGAGACGGTAATGGTCACGCCGCCGCGGAAGCCAGGCGAAACGAAACCGGTCCTTCGGCGTCGATCGAAAGCGACATTCGACACATTTGGCATGGATGGGGAGCCGAATTCGAACCCCCAGAGCGGTTGGAAGAAGTTCTGCGCAGCTTGGGTCCTCGCCCCGAGGTCGATCAAATCAGGAGATATTCAAGGAAAACAATCGCCCACGCGCGGTCGCCCGGCGCGCCGTGACGGAGAGCTTTCATTCAGAATCGCGCGCGAAAAGTAGCCGATCAAGAAGCATCGCTGCTCCGCCAAAAGCCGAGAAGCTTTGATTCGAAGGTGATTTACGGAGAGGTTGCGGTTCGCCACGCACTGCCGCCTACGACGGTCCGCGATTTCTACCTTTAGGCACCGGTGACCTGCCGACTCCTCGCCATAAGAGCCCGTAGTAATGGGCCAGGCCGAATTTCGACCACGCAATAGCAATACGTAACTGAACGAAGTACAC
>ERZ1370068.11145-contig-9786_pt1 | contig 34722 bp, 60 predicted proteins | sample MGYA00561227_ERZ1370068 | MGnify/ENA primary metagenome ERZ1370068 (study PRJEB38410, sample SAMEA6850437) | metagenome | study: Metagenomic assessment of the ecological functions of the soil: analysis of the soil microbiota associated with the...
GTTGTACTTCGTTCAGTTACGTATTGCTTTCTATTGTTACGGGTGTATAATGTAGTGACCATTTCAAGCGTCTATTCTGTTGCATCCCGGTCCCAGAGCAGCACTGTACTGCCCCGTCAAGTCGCCTTCGTTGCGGGGATGCCCGCGTGTACGATTGGCATAGACATGGCGTTTTATTCGCAAGCATCGCGAACGTTACTGGCTGGTACACAACTTCCGTGTCGACGGCAAAGTTCAGCAAGTGCGTTTGTATCCCTTCGATCTCCATGAGGACCTTGATGGCGAAGAGATCGCACGGGCGCAGAAGCGCCGTGGCGTCTTGCCATAAAGGCCAGATTGCGCCAACCTGGATCCGAACCGGTGCGCCAGCAACTCCAGCACATACAGAACGCCAGGCAAGAGGGCAGTACAGAGAGGGCAGGTCCAACGGCTGCATGAGCAGATGGCGGACGTTGTCGAACCCTTGATGATCTTTTGCCAAACCGCCTCCACAAGAAGAAGCACCGGCGGATACGGGCCTGCATCGTGCAGCTCCAAGGTCGATTGGCCCAGAACACGGAGGCCACGCTGGCTTCCATGCCGAAGACGGCTCCTCCCCCAGACGCACCACGGCATGAGGCGCTCCACGCCGAAGGTCCCCAGTACGGACCATAGAGGGAGGCAAAGGCTTTTACCTGCGAGACCGCTCGCTCTATCACGCGTGCATGGAAGAACCACCTCTTTGCGATGACGCAACGCCGGGGCAGACAGGAAACCACCAGCAAGCCCTCTCTCCCGTTGTGTTGGTCTCCCTGATCGAAGGAAGAGACCTGTGGCTCGGGGGTGTCATACCTGTCATGCCAGATGGCATAACCTGTCCCAGGTGACACAGTGCACGAGATTCTGGCTTCCACCGCCGAAATCAACAGGAGTTCGACCGGTTGTAAGGGCATCGTAGGGGCATACTGCGTTTCATCTTCATCCTATCGTTCGGGGCATGTTGACCGCCTCCATGGGATTATCGAGGACATTGATTACGAGACAAAGAAAAGTCCTGGTTGTCTCCACACGGGGGGCGTACCCGTCAAACCTATTGGCGAAACTTCACGACAACGTCCACTTTGGATCTGGAAGTGCGGTTAACTGACGCACAGCAGGCGCACGTAATTGTCGGCGGAAAAGGCGAACTCACGCATCTGGTATACGACTGGTACGCGGTAGTGATACTCCAGGCGCGCGGCTGTTTTTACAGCAGTTAGGGGTACGATATTGAAAACGTCATGGAGGTGCCGCCATGATTCTACCCCTGAAGCGAAATCGAGTTTGACACCAGCACCATTGGACCTTAGTCCTCACCACCCCCTTTGTGCGGCGTGTGGGCTTGCGCGAGGTGATCAATCAGTTGTGTCCCATCGCGGACCAAAGCCGATCTTGATCGCGGCCGGCCAGGGCATTTGCTGACGATCAGGTTTGACATAGCTGCCCCCTCCCCTGCTGGCGCTTCTAAGACGAGGGCTTCGTGCCTTGCCAGCTGCCAGGCGAGAGCGAATGCTTCACACCCATATTTGCTCGCCCAGCTGCCGCCCCTCTGCGTGTGCGGGGCTGGCGGCGCGTTGGCGGCTCCGGCCCGGCACCCAGACCAGACATACCCGCAGGGCCGAGCCGCCGCGTTCACCTGCCTGCGGCCTGCGCGGCGCCATGGGAGGCTCTGGAGGTGCGCGTGCAAAGTGGCTTTGTATTGCACATCACTACGTGCGCCCCTATTGGATCTACCAACCGGGTCGAGGCTACACGGGGTCTGGACCCCGTGCGCTGGCGCAGCACCGCCTTCCCGTCCATCCAGCCACACACCACCACCAGGCCCGTCTAAGCAGACAGAAAAATGCCAGGTTCGGTGTCGGTTCTTTGAGCACCAGCAGGTGAAACCTCCTGTCCACGTATAAAGCGTTCATTGGACATCCCCTGTCATGGTTATATGCCTGCAAGGTAGCTTAAGCATCTGGTATGCTTCTTGCTGGTTAAAATTGGGTATGGCAAAAATGTTACAGGCTCAATACAAAACCTGGTGCGGAGGATAGAACGATGGCACCGGGCGTGTGATGGGGATACGCGGCATACCGTTGCAGACAACCTCGCGCTGCGGGGAGAATGCGACGCGGCTGCCAGTGCGTCTGGCAGGCGTCAGGCAACAAAACACCAGACCCAGGTGGAGGGATTTCGCTCCCTTATCGAGCAGGCAGTAAGCGCTACAATCTCGATGGGGCGCTGCTCTCGGCAGTAGTCCATGTTGAATCAGGCGGCAATCCCAAGGCTGTCTCCCCAGCGGGAGCGCAGGGCCTGACGCAGCTCATCCCCTCCACGGCCCAGGAGCTAGGGTGCAGAATCCGTTTGATCCCGCCCAGAGTCTTGATGGCGCCGCCAAGTACCTGCGCAGACTGCTGGGGCAGTTTGGAGGCGATGTGTCCAAAGCCTCACGAGCCGCATAATTGGTGGGAAATGTCCAAAGAATACAGGCATTCCCCTTGCGGGGACCCACAGACACATATTGCAAAAATCTGTTGTTACTAACGTTGTGCGACACTTCTATCAGAAGTCAGTCACGTACCACCAGCCATTGGGAAGCTCTATCTTTCGCCAAGTCGTGCGTATTTCTGAAGCAACACGCCACCTCGGCGCGGCAGCCTGCTACATTTCTCCTGTACAAGTGGGGGTGGCAGCCTCTTTGCACCTGCCTGCTCGCCACTTCCCTTAATCATAGCTCCTTGATGTGACGCTGTTGCGGGTCATAACGAGCCCCAGTCAGAACGCGAAACTGGATAAATTAGGTTTCCCGACGGGCACACCATCCACTCGCCTCTTTTTTGTTTGACACTAGCACGCCAGATGCTATACACCAACCTTTGTAGCCTATGAATACTGCAGCGACAGCGACGCGAGCCGGAGAGGAAGCGCCGGGATGATTTTGGATCTGCACATCCATACGAGTTGGAACTCTGCCGATAGCAATCTGAGTCCCATCGAACTCATTCGCGAGGCAAAGCGCCTGGGGCTCGACGGCGTGGTGGTCACCGAGCACGACCGCGGCTGGGACCGTTTCCGGGCGCGCGAACTGGCTGCAGAGCACGATTTTTTGTTCTTGCGTGGCATGGAAGTGAGTACGGATCTGGGGCATATTCTGGTCTGCGGCCTGGAGGAGTATGTCTCGGGTATTCAACGTGCCGAAAAGCTCCGGCAGGTGGTGGATGAGGTCGGCGGCATCATGATTGCCGCACACCCATTTCGCCGCGCCTTTACCCCGGATTTCCGCCACGGCAAGGAACCGACCCCGCTGACGCTGGCAGAGGCGGCAAGGCGACCAATCTTTGCTCTCCTCGATGGCGTGGAAGTCTGCAACGGGGGCAGTGTCGACCGCGAAAACAAGTTCGCCATGCAGGTGTGCGACTACCTCGGTCTCACCCCAACAGGGGGCAGCGACGCGCATTCCGAACTCGGCATCGGCTGTTATGCTACCCAGTTTGACGATCCCATCTCGCACGGAAGCCGATGTCATTGCCGCGCTGAAACAACGGCGCTGCCGGGCGATGGTGTTGCAGCGCACAGAGACGGGCTACTACTACGAACCCAGCACCCAGGCAGAGAAATTTCAACGCATAGAGGGATGGCGCTCATGAGTCGGATGGATGCGCCAGAAACTTCTGCCACACTCGCCGTCCCAGCCGTCGAGGCGCATACCCTCCAGCAGGCGCCGTATTATCTCCCTCTGGCCGATGAGGTCGAAGTGTTTCTCGCCGCCTACGCCGCCCGGCTCCCGGTGTTGCTCAAGGGGCCAACCGGGTGTGGCAAGACGCGGTTCGTGGAATATATGGCCTATGTGCTCTACCGCCAGCCAGAATACGCCACTGATGAGCGGCTGGCCGTGAGCATGCCGCTGATTACGGTGGCCTGTCGCGAGGATTTGAGTGCCAGTGATCTGGTCGGGCGCTATTTGCTGGCGGGTGAGGAAACCGTGTGGATCGATGGGCCACTGACCCGCGCCGTGTGCACCGGCGCCATATGCTATCTCGATGAGATTGTCGAGGCCCGCAAGGATACGACCGTGCTGATGCATGCGCTGACGGATCATCGGCGTATTCTCCCCGTGGAAAAACGCAGTGTGATTCTCAACGCCCACGAGAATTTTTTGCTGGTCCTGTCGTACAATCCTGGCTACCAGAGTGTGCTCAAAGACCTGAAGCCGAGCACGCGCCAGCGCTTTGTGTCGCTGGCGTTCGATTATCCACCGCACGACCATGAAACCCGTATCATCGCGCATGAAAGTGGCGTGGACCCGGATATCGCGGCTGATCTGGCCACCTCGGTGCGAAGGTGCGGCACCTGCGGCACCATAGCTTCGAGGAGGGTCAGCACCCGCCTACTGGTCTATGCCGAGCCAACTCATCGCCCGTGGGATTGAAGCACGGGCGCGCCTGTGATGTGGCCATTTGTCGGGCCATTACGGACGACGCGGACGTGCAACGGGCCGTGGCTGAACTCGTTGCAACGATTTTCCCTGATGCCCTGCACCATGTCACTGACAGTCCCTACAGCGCTCCGGGCCACTTACGACCAACTGGCCACGATGTCCTCAGCCGTGGCACGACGCTATGTCGAAGTCGCCACGGTGGTACAGCCGGCGTTCACACCGACAGAGTTTGCCATCTGGACCCGGCACTGTCTGCAGCTAGCACAGAGCGGCTGGCGGGCCTGGGAGAGTGTTGATGCTTTCCTGCAGCTCAGTCCGTTTTTGCAGCAGCGCCTGGTTGTCGATGATCTCTGGACCTGGGCCGAGCACGGCGTGGCGCTGGCACGGCTACTCGGCGGAGGTGGCGAGCGCGTTCTTTCACGCTGCGAAACCGCTTCTCCAGGAAGCCTGCGCACACCGTGTTTGCCCCCTGGGCGGCCGGTGGCCGCGCCTATCTCGAACCGCCGCCGTTAGTGGCGCTGGCTGCCGAGTATTTTCGTCTTAGCCCGCATATCTATGGGCATTATGCCTTGCCGACGGCGATGCGCTGGGGGCAGCTCGGGGTGGATTTCGCCCGGGCTGGGGCATCGTATGGTCAGACGTTTTTCTACTGAGTCGGACCCATCTCGACCGCACACCAGAGATTGATCATGCGCCAGCGTGGACCTTTGCCCAACACTGCCTGCCGCAGGCGCCGGTGGTGGCCCTGGATTACCTCGGAACGCTACGCTGCCCTGTTCCACTACCTCGGCCTCGCCAGTCTGGCAAAAGTTGAAACTATCCTGCGCGATGTGCTGACACCGGTGCCGGCCGATGCCAGGACTTTTTGCGACTCGTTGGCAGTACGCTCGCCTTCATGCCGGTGACGGAACGGCTCCAGGCCCTGACGTGGTGCCAGGAGATCGCCGCGGTGAGTGCGAGTGGCGTGTTAGACTTTGTGCGTCACTTCACCGACCTGCAACGGCACCTGCCCGGTCAGCGTTTGCAACCCTGGGTCAGCTACTGGCCTCGCCGTGGCACGGCGTAATGCTGAGGCAGGACACGCCTATTTTGCCCTGGAATCAGCCGCAGCGCAGGATCGCCTTCAGGAACTCCAGAATCGTATCACCTTCACGCACGTGGAACCCGTCCTCCGCCTGTATACGGAGAGCCCTCTTAGGGACAGCGCATGACCTTGCGGACGACGGCTGATCTCCCACCGGGATGGCCTATGGCGGGGCGTCATCTGCCAGAGGGCAGACGGGATCTGCCGACCTCGGATGGCACTACGATCTTTGTCCCGGAACAGGTCAGCGATTTTGCCACGGAACGCGACAACTTTGCGGCGTACAAAGTGGCGATTCTCCATCAGGTGGGCTTCTACGAATGCGGCACCTTTCAGTTTGATATGACGGCATGTGCGCAGCGTGTGCCCGGCTGCGTCCGTATCATCAGTAGGCTCGACGACCCACCTGGCCCAGGCCGAGGCTTTACGCACACTTTGCCGCTTTTTCCGCAGCCTGACCTGGCGCGCAGTTTGTTTACGCTCCTCGAAGATGCGCGGCATCGATGCTGCTCTCCTCCGGCGCTACAAAGGCATCCGGCGTGATCTCACGCTGATTATGGCGCACAGCCTACGCCAGCGTCCGGCCTTGCAGAAATTTATCCTTACGCCAGGCGCTCTTGGAAGGGCTGCTGCAGCGCACGCTGGGCAAGGAGATGAGCGACGATGTCCCAGCGCTGCTGCGTCCGCTATTACAGCGTCTCTGGCAGCGTTTGACGCCGCTAGATGCCCCAACGGCAACGGTGTACGATACCGCTGCAGCGGTGGTGGACTGCTACAGGCTCCTGACGCAGATCCCGTCCCATGCCATGACCACAGCCTCACTCGACACCCTCACTTCCCTCACAGACCTGGCGACACAACTGCCGGACGATGCCGATAGCCTGACGCTTGCCGAGATGTTTCGCCAGGCTGGCACCGGGGCTGATACCATGCCAATGCTGCCTGAGAGTGCCGAACCAGCCACGGGCACGGAGCCTGTGCCGTATCGTGGCGAGGTCAAACCAGAGATCATCCAGAAAAGATGCGCCTGCAAGAGCTGGCCGAAGCGCTACAAGCGCTCGAACAGGGCTCAACCCCTTATCTCCCGAGGCCTTGCAAGAGACTCCTGAAGCAGGGTGACATTGACATTAAAAGTCTGCAGGCGCGGCGATCTGACCTCGACGTCAGGGCTCTTCGTGACGAATCTTGAGGGGCGAGAGGGGTATCGAGCCTGACACCGCGGCTCAGCAGACGGCGCTGCAGCAAGACCTGGACGGCGTTACAGGCGGAATTACAGCAGGAGTACGGTGCACTGGCAGCGCAGAGCCAGGCGTTCCTGTATGACGAATGGGATCATATCATCGGGGATTATCGCCGCGCCTGGTGCCGTCTCACCGAAACCACTCTGGATGATGAAGGCGTCGCGTTTGTGGAGGAAACCCGGCAGCGGCACGCCGAGCTGTTCGCCCAGGTTTCGCGCCAGTTTCAACTGCTCAAACCCGACACGTTTCAACTCGTGAAACGGTTGGTAGACGGGGAAGAGATTGATCTGGACAGCGCCATAGAGGCGTTCGTCGATCGCCGCGCCAGTCATACCATGCCTGAGAAAGTCTACATGCGCCGCCAGCGCCGCGAACGCAGTGTGGCAGCCGTGTTTTTACTGGACATGAGTGCCTCGACCGACGACGTGGTGAAAGAGCCGGCCAGATGCCAGTACGCCTGCCCACAGGCGTCCCCGCCACCACGGTTTGTATGATTTCTCGGGCTTTGTCCAGGACGACCACTACTATACGCTGCCGCCCCGTGCGGCAGTCACGTCACCGCCCAGGCGCCGGATCATCGATGTGGAAAGGAAGCGCTCGTGCTCATGGCTGAGAGCGCTCGAAGGGCTGGGCGATGCCTATGCCGTGTACGGTTTTTCAGGCTATGGGCGCGATCAAGTCGATTTCTTTGTCGTCAAAGAGTTTATGGAACGCTACGACGCCCGTGTGCAAGGGCGTATAGCGGCCATTAAGCCGCATCGCAGCACGCGTATGGGGCCGAGCCATCCGCCACGCTATACACAAGTTTGAGCGTCGCAGGAAGCGCGCGTTAAACTCCTGCTGCTGTTGAGCGATGGCTATCCGCAGGACTTCGATTACGGCAAAGATCGCAAGAGCAAGGAATACGGTATGCAGGACACGCACCATGGCGCTTGCACGAAACCCGCCTGAAAGGTATCCAGACCTTTTGTCTGACCGTTGACCCTGCTGGCCATGACTATTTGCGGGCCATGTGCCCTGATCAGCAATACCTCGTGCTGGAAGACATGGCATCCTTACCCAAGGAATTGCCCAAGGTCTATCGCAGCTTGACCACCTAAGTCCCAGGCGACAGGAAGGGAGGTGACCCGGTGATCACTATTGGCATTACTGGCGGTATTGGCTCGGGGAAGAGCACGGCGTCGCAGATCCCTGGGGAACTTGGCGCCGAGGTGATTGACGCCGACAAAGTCGGGCATAGGATTTATCTCCCCGACACCCGGCCTGGCGGGAGATTGTGGCGACGTTTGGGGCAGGCGTCTTAGCCCCAGATCGGACCATCGACCGCAGCAAGCTTGGCCCGATGGTGTTTAGTGACCCGGCGGCGCTACAGAAGCTGAATGCCATCGCGCACGGCAAGATCTTCTCGTACATTCAGGGGCAGATTGACTACATGCGCGACAAGCAAGCGACCCGCGTGGTCGTTGTGGAAGCGGCGATCTTACTCGAAGCTGGATGGCGCTCGCTGGTCGACCAACTGTGGGTCGTGGTCACCGGACGATCGACGTGGCCATTGCGCGCCTCAAGGCCTACAAAACACTTTCACGGAGGATCAGGCCCGCGCCCGCATTGCCGCGCAGCTCTCCAATGCAGAGCGCATGGCTCAGGCCGACCAGGTGTACTCTGGAACAATACCGACCTCGCCAGCCTCTACGCCAGGCCGTCAGCTGCCGGCAAGACTCGCGCTTGCGCCACCTCCCGGCTTGCCAGGCGCATGCCTCGTATGGAACCCGCGGCGTATTTACTGCGCACAGCCTAAGCTGATGTCGGGCCTCGAGCACCACGCGCGCATCCACTGCCAGCGCACCCCGGGTATAGGCGTAGATGGGGTTGAGATCGATCTCTTTGATCTCTGGTGTGCTGGCGACAAACGCCGACAGCGTCAGCAAAATATGTTGCAGGGTTTCCAGGTCCGCTGGTGCAGCGCCACGATGGTCAGCCAGCACTGGGAAGCCCTTTGATGTCATGAATCATCTCACGCGCATCACGCTGGCTCAGCGGCACGATACGAAACGCCACGTCCTTGAGCACCTCAACCAGGACGCCACCGAGACCAAACATGAGCACGGGCCGAACGTCGGCATCCTTGGACATGCCGACAATCACTTCCACCCCTGGTGCGGCCATCGGCTGAACGATAATGCCATCGACCCGCGCCCCGGGTGCATGGGCCGTAACGCTCTGTGCTGCATGGCGCGGAAGGCCTGGCGCACCGCCGCGCCGTCCTGGAGATGCAGTTGCACGCCACCCACGTCTGACTTGTGAACAATGTCAGGCGAGGCAATTTTGAGAACGACCGGGTAACCAATGGTGTCCGCCGCGCGCACCGCGTCCTCTTCCGATGTCGCCAGTTGGCCGAGGGTGGTCGGGATCCCCAAGTCGTGCAGGACCTGTTTCGACTCGAGTTCTGTCAGCAGCGTACGCCCTTGTTGACGGGCGCGTTCAATCAGCGGATGGCTGGCCACGGTGTAGCTCTCCTTTCGCCTCATAGAGTCATCAGTTTCCTGCTCCCTGGTGGTGCGGGAGTCTAGCACTGCCTTCCTGGCCCGGTCAACCAGCATGAGCGAGGCGAGAGGCAGATATGTGCCTTGCGTGGCAGAGCGGGACATGCTAAGGTCAGGCCATCTCAAACGTGCAGCGCAATGAAGGCAATACCAGATAGAGGCACAACCATGCGCGTAGACGGGCGCCGCAGTGATGAATTACGACCAGTCACCATCAGCACCGGGGTGAACAAGTACGCCGAGGGTTCCGCCCTTAATCGCGATGGGCGACACCCGGGTCTTATGTACGGCCTCTGTGGAAGAGGGCTGTGCCTCCCTTCCGGCGCGGTAGTGGCGCTGGCTGGGTGACTGCCGAGTATGGCATGCTGCCCCGGGCGACCGGCACGCGCAACGTGCGTGAGGCATCGCGGGGCCGTCTCGGTGGACGCACGCAGGAAATTCAGCGGCTCATTGGGCGGTTCGCTGCGTGCGGTGATCGACATGACGCGACTCGGCGAGCGTACCATCTGGCTCGACTGTGATGTGCTGCAGGCCGACGGCGGGACCCGCACCGCTTCCATCACAGGCGCGTATGTGGCCTTGCATTTGGCGCTGCAACATCTGATACAGCAGGGGGCCTTGCTCGTCTGTGCCCCTCACGGACTCTGTGGCGGCGGTGAGCCTGGGAATTTTTCAAGGCGTGCCATATCTTGATCTCAACTATGAAGAAGACTCCACGTCTGAGGCTGACTTAAATATTGTCATGACTGGCAGTGGAGCGCTGGTCGAGATCCAAGGGACGGCCGAACGACACCCCTTTACCCAGGAGGGCTTGCTCCAGACGCTGACTCTGGCCCGCCATGGTATCGAGCAACTCATCGCGGCGCAGCATACTGCTCTAGGGCTTACCATAGGCCATGGGGGCGCGAAAAAACCATTGCAGGGTGAAAGGCCCTGTGATAGTGTCCTGGCAAGTATATCTGTATTCTTCCACGATCCATACCATCCGCACGGGGCGCAGCGCAGCCTGGTGGATGCGTCGGTTTTTTGAGCTGAAAGTCTATATAAATCAGTGAGTTAGTGTCGTTACAAGTCAAAGGGATAGTTTTTCACGGTATGAAGAAAGTTCGCGCGTGTAAGTTACAGATAAGTTTACATTGTCTTCACTGAGAAATAGGCTTAGGCTTTTTAAGAGTGAAATGGTCTTTTAGCTTCTATGAGAGGACGGCTGCGGGTGTTGTCCTCACAGGAGTCCCTCTTTTTTGGCACGTGACAATCTTGGTGAGAAGTGCATCCCAAAAACTTTCGCTGACCCCACCTCAAGTCCTCAGCCCCCATCGCCTGCATAGGGCATTCCCTGAGGATTTTCGAAAGAGGCATGTGCATCACGAACCTAAGGGGTGCAGCGGATGCCTTCGTGAGGGATTGCACACCACGGCCATCCTGGAAGGTGTGGTACACGAGTACCAGACGTTGCGTCGGCTTCTCCTCCTGCACTTCGACCCATAAAGCTGGGGGCGCTCAGGTTCATAGAGCGTGTACCAATTTTGACAAAGGCTGCTCCCATGCCCCCTTTCTCTTCCGTGTTCGCCAACAGCCTCATCGACAGAAGTATACGCCATCCTGGCACAGCGGATGCCGCGGTTACTGGCACGGATGGTGGTCCGTGTCGAGAGAGCGGGAACACTGCACCGCTCGCAGGCGTCCCGCAGGGCAGCACAAAGCGCTCAATATGATGCAGACGTCCTGGAAACCGATCATTCCCTCGTCAGGTTGGCCGTGTTACGCAGTTGCTCCTCTCCTGCGGGCCATCCCTGCAGAACTTTCCTCTGGGCTTTCCTTCCTCTCCTGCCATGGTTGGCCGTCGTCTCTGCTGGGCGTGTCTGCAACCCTCCCTCTGGGGTGCTAGGTGGACATCTCCGCCGCGGGATGACGGAAGACGCTGGACAACCGACCGCAAGGAGTTAACCGATGGTGACGCCGCACACGCGTATCATCTGCTAAGGACGATTTGTTAGGGAGCTTTGTAGCTGCGATTGGGGGTGTCCGTGCGGTTTTGAGGCCCGACCTACCCGGGGGTGGTGTGAAAGGGGAGTTATGTGTGGCATGTGGAGAGAAGGTCACCCTATGACGGAACCGACATGGCCACCGGTACCTTCGGCATGTTCATCACCTTCCCTGGGGCACCGCATGAGGGCAGCGGGACGGGTGTGGTGCTCGTGGATGCGCAGATGCCTGCCCCACGGCGAGAGTGGTGCTCGAATCCATACGGTCAGCGAGATCCCGCCGTTCAGCATCTTTCACGAGTCTCCTCGCGCACTTTCTGGGCTTTCGGTACCTGCCGTTTGACCTGCATTTTGACGGGATTCGGAGTCGCCTCACGATTCCCGAGACGGTCGGTGTGGCAACTCACCCCGATGAAGAATCCTGTCACGGGGGAGGATGAATACGCGACGCTCCTCAAGCCGACAGGGTTTACCTCAAGCGCCAGGAGTTGTGTGCCACGGAGACCTTTCGCCTCACGACCGAAGGACTTGCGTATGACCATAGCGGGAAGTACGGAGAGTTCTCCCCGTTCAGTATATGTCAGCATAGCTGGCAGCGCCGTGATCCCTTGAGTCCTTGAGGAGCGTCACGGCAGGCATGGTCGCCATGCGCAAGGCCGGGCATGAGAAGCTCTCTGCCCGCCCTCGGCGTGCAGAGCCCTCTCCCAGGAGGATGAGCACAGGCACGACCACGGGCTGTCGAAGCCCTCTATGGAGAGGCTCTCAGTGATCACGTGGCTCCATTCACTGGAGATAAGTGATTGATCCCTGCGATCAGTTTGTAGCAGGTGTCCATCGTTGGCGTTGGAATACCAAGCGCTGCACTCTTGCCGTACTGCATAGCCCAGGGTCTCCTCGACTTCCAGGCGTTTGCCCTGTTCGACATCGTGCAAGGTGGAGACCTTCGCGGTGGGGAGCAGCGACGCCCATCGGTCTCCGATCTGCCGCACGTGCGTGACAGTATCGTCGAACGCCAGCTGACTTAAGGTCTTGGTCGGGAAGAGCGCGATATCGTGCAAAGCCATACCACGGATCGTGGCAATCTGCGCCATCTCATGCAGTATCGCCGCCGTGATGGACGCCATCTGCGGGTCTTGGAGAATCTTCGCGCTCTCCAAACGGGTCAGCACCGCAGGTGCCATGAGACACACCCATGCCACGTATTTCGACCATTCGAAGGACTGAATATGCGGCGTCACCTGTGCCACAATGCCGCCACGCACGAACGTGTCACCCATACTCGACTACGGTACGATAGGCGGGCGGGAGAATGGTCTTGGAGCATCGGGAACACGTCTTTGCTGAGCAGCATCGCGCGCCACGCGGCGGTAACTGCCGAGATCTTGACTGGTGGCGCTGATGAAGATTACGGCGCATGGTGGGGCTCCTGCTGCGGGTGTCTCAATGCACCTGCGGCAGCTCGAACCGGCGCGCCGGCGGCTGGATCAGCCAGCTCGCATTCTCGGTCGGCGCTTGCGCCTGTTTCTGTGAGCGTGCTGGGGAGGGGGCCACGTCTTCGCGCTCCGAACGGCAGGCTTGCAGCGCGTCCGAGGCTATGCACGCGGGCTGCTTCCGACATGCGGTTGTATTGCCGAGCCAGGTCCTCGAACGCACGACGCTCGCCGTAGGCGGCTGGTGAGACGCCTGCCACCGCCAGCGAACCGGACAGGACCAGCAGCCAGTGCGGCGGTTGGCGTGCACTCCAGCCGTGCTGCTCGGACGCGGCAGTGTGACTGTCAGTCGTCGCGACGGGTGTGTCCTGGGACTGTGCTGACTGCGTCGCTGACTGTGGTTGTATCGGCCGCCGGACATGCGGTTGTTTTCCTCCAGCCTGAGATCGCCCACCACGAGCGCCAGAGCCAGTAGCCAGCTGAGCCACCGCCAGTATCAGGCCCCCATAGTGGCATTTTTGGTATCTGCGGTGGTTTATTGCATGCTGCCTGTGATAATAATCCTGCTGGCCTGCAAGCCAGTGCTCGCCCACCGTGCGCAGCCAGGCGATCTGGTGATTGGCCGAGAGCCGGGCAAATGCATCGCAGCACGCGTGCAGCCCCAGGGTGCATGCACGCACCGCCTGGCGTATCCAGCTCATCTCGGCGCGCTTGCTGGAGGTAGGCTGGTTGCTACGGACTGGTTAATGCCTGCCGCCACCCGGTAAATCTGCGCAGGGTGCCTCAGCCAGGGCGCGGTAGTCCAGCGCCTGGCGCTCCAGGTGGCGGAACCATACGACGATGACAATGCTAAAGTCCCAAACATCAGACCGATGAAGGCCCAGAGATAGGGAGGCGTGTGGAGGGGTGTGGTCCCCGACTATCTCGAAATGGTGTGCACTCGGGTGAAAGGCCAACGCCGCCAGCCAGATCAGCCCAAACAGGCGACGGTGAGCTGGCGCACCCTGTCACAGAGGCCGCGACAGCGCCGCGGCCTCGCGGAGCAACGCAGCGCCGACTCAGGTCATCGGGCGGCGGGGGGCATGTCTTCTCCTAGCAGTCTGGCAACGACGTCCTGTGCCGGCGGTTGTGGGCTCCTGCGCAGGCGGCGGTTAAAGCCGGTTGATGCTGCGGCACATGTCCTCGAACTGCTGCTTTTCGTGTTTCTGTTGGTTCGCCGTGGGCGCTGACCGGAGCGCCGTGAGAGGCTTTCTGAGAGGAGAGGCGGGATGGAGGAGAGTGCGGGCTGCCAGCGGCTGGGCCGTGGGCAGCCGGTGCCTACTGATGCGCGGTGTGTGCACGACGTACACCGGGCCGCTGTCGGCCCAGTGAAACAATGGCTGCGTCCATGGGTACGCCTCCGGCGGTCGGCCAGTGCGCTTGAACTGGACCATCTGGGCCTGTCGCCAGCCGGTGTGTCGCTCTCCTCGCCGTCCCACAGGGCCATCGGGACATGACGGTGCAGCACCACATAGCCACCGGCGTTCGCATAGCAGCGGGCGGCGCGTGTCCGGGCGTCTCCAGCGGAGCCCGGCCCAGCCGGCGGCGTCTATGGGGATCTCCGCCTCGGGCAGCGGCGCGTTACAAACGATGTGACCCGCGGATCAAGCAACAGCATATCGAACTGGTGGCGCGCCTCGTCGTTGTCGAATGGGGACGATTGCCGGTAGACCGTAGCCGGAAAGGACAGCGGCGCGACGACCTGCAGATCCCTTCTCCAAGCGCCGCCTCGGCACAGAGTTGAGGCGGCCCCCTGCGCGAGTGAGCTGAGCAGCACCAAAGGTGTGGGGCGATAATGGCGAGCGAACGCCTCGAAGATGGTGGCCACGGCCTGACGCAGGCGTGGCAGGTCGGTATCACGTACGTCGCGGTGGCCAGTGACGCCAAGCTACAATGGGTACGGCGCGGCTGTCGGGCTGGGGTCGCTTTCTGGTGAAGAACTTCAGCGGCATACCATAGTTTCCTCGAAGTGTGCTTTTGTCATGCACTGCGGTGCGGCTATATCGTACGTCGCATACCCAGCTTCTGCTCTTTGCGCCGCCGTCACCGGGGCGCGATACCACGCCAGAGCCCGGTCAACAGCTCCCTGACCATTCAGGTAGACTCACTGCGGGGAGCGGAGTGAGCTGCCACATCCTGCAGTCGTTGATGGCTGATTTCTTCCTGCGATAGGCCCATGGCCTGTAACAGAGCACCGTAGTTGGCCAGCGCTGCCCGCCAGCGGGGATGCTCGTGACCCGTCGAGTCGTTGAAGTGCTTGAAGATGGACACCATCCGCCGCAGAAGGGCTCAGCCTCCGCCATGTGGCTGGTCGCTTGTAGCAGCTAGCGCCAGATTGTTGAGGTCACGGGCCACCTCTGGGGTGCGTCGGTCCATAGGCCGCTTCATCAATGACCAAGGCGCGTCGATACAAGGGCTCGGCTTCTGCCAGGCGGTCGGTCGCTTGTAGCAGCCCTCCTAGGTTATTGAGGTGAATCGCTACCATGGGGTCGCGTCGGCCCGTAGGCCATTTCATCGATGGCCAAGGCCCGCCGGACCAGGGTTCGGCCTCCGCCAGGCGGTTGGTGTCCTGTAGCAGTAGCGTCAGGTTGTTGAGGTCACGGGCCACCTCTGGATGCGTCGGTCCATAGGCCGCTTCATCAATGGCCAGGGCGTGTCGATACAGGGGTTCGGCTTCCACCCGGCGGTTGGTTGCACGCAGTAGCACCGCCAGGTTGCTGAGGCCGGTAGCCACCTTTGGATGCATCGGTCCGTAGGCCGCTTCATCAATGGCTAGAGCACGTCGATGCAGGGATTCAGCTTCCGCCAGGCGGTTGGTGTTATATAACAGCATTGCAAAGTTGTTGAGACAAATCGCCACTGTAGGGTGCATCGGTCCGTAGGCCGCTTCATCAATGGCCAGGGCGCGTCGATACAGGGGTTCGGCTTCCGCCAGGCGGTTCGTATCCTGTAGCAGTACTGCCAGGTTGTTGAGGCGAATCGCCACCTCTGGATGCGTCGGTCCATCGGCCGCTTCAGCAATGGCCAGGGCGCGTCGATACAGGGGTTCAGCTTCCGCCAGGCGGTTGGTTGCGCGCAGCAGCGCTGCCAGATTGTTGAGGCGAATCGCCACCTCTGGATGCGTTGGCCCGTAGGCCGCTTCAGTGATGGCCAGGGCGCGCCGGTAGAGGGATTCAGCCTCCACAAACACGCATTTCGTTTTGAGAAATAGCCCGAGTTCGTTCAGCAGCCGCGCCGTCGGCGCGGCAATCGCCACCTGGTCGGCCTGGGTGGCCACGGCGGCCACGTGCGGCCGGAGCCCGTCCCACATGGGCCAGGATCGTATGTCGTCAGGTGGCGGCTCAGCAGGGACAGCAGCATCCACCAGCTGCAGAGCCTGTTCGAGCCAGAATCGCCGCTCCCCCTCTGCCAGTCGCCCACGTGTGATCTCCTGCACCAGACGGTGCACCTGCACGCTAGCATTCGTGGCGTCCATCCATTTGACCATGGCATATTTCGCCAGCCCCGCCAACGCCTCCTCTAGCGACACCTCAGAGGTCCGCTCATTATCTCCAGGGCTGGCCACGGCGGTGACAAAGAGCTGGTCTGCTGCAGCGCCACGGAAAAGTGCCCGCGGAATAGGATCAGGTGCCAACCAGGCCAGCAGCCGCAGTAGGGCTCGGGCTGGTTCGTCCAACTGTGCCAGGGTAGTCTCCCAGGTCACCGCTACACCGCGGGGTAGTGCATGAGGCGTTCGTCAAACCACTCGCGCATCCTGGCTTCCTGGCTACGCCAGCGCATCAGATACTCATCCAATCCGCAGCGCAGGTGCTGTATGTAGGCACCTGCCTGTTCCAGCGCTCAGAGGCCAGTCCTCCCAGTTCACGCGTCAGCGCCACGGCGTCGACCTCGTCCTGGGAAGTCGCGTAGCGGAAGCCCGCAGTGCGTTCCAACAGAAACGCCGTTGCATCCGGCTCGGCAAGTACGTCCAGAGGCAGTGACTCGACGCCGTGCCAGTGTGTCAGGCGCGAGGTGATCAGCACATGGCCCCGTTGCAGTCGCGGCAGGAGGTGTTCCACGTCCTGCGCTGCATCGTCGGTATCGACGTTGTCGAGGATCAACAGCCAACCATTTTTGTCTTCAAGCCAGCGGAGCACCGCTGCCACCCGCACCTCTTCTTCCTGTGCCTGCTGTTGCGCCAGACGGAGCGGCTCGACGAGCGCCGCTAGATTGCGGCGCAGATTGGCAGGCGTGTCAGCAAAGACGAACAGCAGCGCCGTGTAGTCGACCTGGTACCGCCAGGCGTATTCCACCGCCAGGCGCGTTTTGCCCACGCCGCCCAGGCCGTGAATCGCCTGGCGGGCGATAATCGCCGCGGCAGCGCCTGGGGTAGCCGTCAACCTCTGGTGCAGAGTCGGTCAGAAATGCCTCACGCCCCTTAAAATGGGTGCGGAGGCTGAGGTACGGAAGGTTGTGCGGTTTGCCAACTGCCGGACCGGGCTCCGGAAAGCGGATGGTGGCAATCCGGCGACAGATGTCTGCCAGCGCGTCAGAAATACTCGCGCTTGTGCGGGCGCTGTCTGAGCCGTTCACGGTGTTCCAGTTGCAACTGACGCAACTCCTGGAGGCTCGTCCGGGTGCGGATCGCACGGGCACTGGTCAGCGGTGAGAAACACATAGATGGGCTTGCCGAACGCCTCGGCGATCTCGAACTCCAACTGGGTATAGGAGCGGCGCGGGGCCACCGCCAGGCGGTTTTTGGCTCCTGCCCGTGGGCAAACCCGACCAGGCAGATGACGGCGTCGCAGGCGTCGATCTTCTGCCGCAGGATGTCCATCATTGTCTGGTGGTCGGGCTCCAGGTGGTCCTGCAGGATCGGATGCACGCCCCGGTCCAGCAGCACGTCCCGTACCGCCAGCCGATAACTGCCCAGATCCGCCGTCGTGGCGCTGATAAAGACATTCGCCCGTTCTTGCATCACCTTGCCCTTGCCGAGGAGCGGTATGTCACCGCCGGGCGCGCACGCCGCGGCGGGTATGAGGCCGGGAACATGGGGCCTTTGCCCTGCCTATGTCCACATAGACTGCTGGCCTTGTGGGAGCTGTTTCAAGCAGGAAGATCACCTTTCCTCCTCACAGGGACTCAAAGTTGGCAGACTAGAAAGCCCCCAGTACTTCAGCCAGTTCGTGCAGGAGACAATTGTCTCCCAGTGCCAGAGAGAGCCACACCGGCATGAGAGCCCAGAGTGACTCCTGCGCCAAACAATCGAGCCCGGGTCCATTTTGCCCCTCATGCACCGACAATGCCGCCACAGGGCCAGCACAACGTAACAGTCCGACGAGATCATGGGGACATCACATGGTGAGGGTCAGCCAGCCATTTTCTGAGAGGTCGATCCGCACCTCGTTCGGCAGATAGTACTTGACTTCGACATCCACCAACCCTTGACCAGTGGCCTTGCCACCGAGAGGTTGAAACGTCGCCCCTGCCTCCTCTACTTGCTTCCGCGCTTCCTCGAGATTGTCGACCTTAAAGCCAAAATGGTGCAGCCCTTCGTAGCGGGGCGCACCTTCAGTATACGCCGCATAGTCATTCTTGAATTTGAGGATGGCAAGATTGAGGTAGCCGTCGGTTAAGAAATAGCCAGTGGCCAGGTCCGAGTTCGCGATACCGACCTGTTTCAGGCCGAGGGCCTGCTTGAAGAAATTGGCAATCTTGTCAGGATCCTGAGTCGCAATAGCAATATGTCTGATTTTGGCTCCCATACAGCCCTCCTCTACGGTTAAAAATTTGCCGGTGGTTCGTGAGGTATATAATAGGACGCTACAAACCTCGTAACAACGACAGGGTCATTGAGTTTTTGGTGTGATACTGCCGGAAGCCAGACCTGCCCAAGGCTAATCGTTATCATGCGCATCCGGCGGCCTAATCGTGAGACAATGGGCTGGTTACCGTAAGTTTTGGGCTTCTTGGTCGTCAAGCCATGTCCCTATCCCAGCACCGCAGCAGGATCAGGTTAGGCGAGATGCACCGCGATTTCCTCCAGTATCTCGCGGAGCGTAGGCGCAGGAGATGCCTCAATGACTTCTCCTACATGCTTGTGGTGTGGATATGTAGCAAAATCTCTCGCCGTGATGTCAGCCGCATTGTCGTACCGAAAAATCAGGCGTTCACTACGCATGTAGTGATAAGCATAGCCTGAAGCGCTCAATGCCAGCACTGACATCAACGAATTCCCGCACGTGCAGTTCCGATCCATCGTCAAAGAGCAGCACGCCTCTGATAAAACCTTTGGTCTCTGATCGTTGGTCATAGCGCATGGTCTTGAGCACCACCTGCGGAAACAGAACGAGCGTTGCGTCAATCTGCTGGAAATACTCCTCTATGCGCATATGCGTACGGTGACGAGCACGGCTTTCTCCATCTCCAGGCGTCGCAGCATTTCGGCTTCCCCTTCCCATTCGACGCGCTCGAGGGGATCAATGGTGACCCCGTTAGTATCGGCCTCTTCCAACGTGCAAGCCATACTGCTGCTCGAATGCTTGCAGGCGCTTACGCGTCTTTGCAACGCCCATATCCACGTAGGCTGCTTGCCTTTGGAGAGCTGCTTCAAGCAGGGGAATTGCCTTTCCTCTATCTTGAACTTCAAGAGTAATCGTCGGCATAAGCGTTCCTCCTCATTTGGCGGTACGGCCCATTGTACTCTGCATGCTTGATTACGCCAAACAATCCAGCACCAGGAAGTTCCGCCCCTGTAAAAGTCCCCTGTAATACCCCACCAGCGCCGCGCCACTGTCATGTACAGACTCCGGTAATCAACCACGTGACGTAGGTCCCCCTCCACCAGATCGGTCAGAGCCGGCTGCTGGCCGTACAGTCCGCCGAGCACCTTGCCACCCAGGAGGAAGTGCGGGGCAGCAGTGCCATGGTCGGTGCCGGTGCTGCCGTTTTCCGCCGCCCGCCGGCCAAACTCAGCGTAGGTCATCAGCACCACCTGCTGCCACAAGTGAGCCGTTTGCATGGCCTGCCGGAACGCCACCAGTGCTTCAGCCAGTTCGTGCAGGAGGCGATCGTGGGTGTTGCGCTGGTTGCTATGGGTATCGAAGCTCCCATGCGAGACTTTGAGCACTGGCACAGGCGTGCGGCTGGTGAGTAGTTTGGCGACCACCTGGAGCTGCCGGCCAATGGGGAGTGGCAGGAAAGGGAGAATCCTGGTCTGGTCCAGCACCAAGTTTGTCCTGTAACAGCGTGGCTGCGTGCGACAGCTCGTTCTGCACGGTGAGGATGTGCGCCAGGGCTGGATTCGTGGTGGCGTACCGTGGTGGGTTGGACCCGACTGGCACGGTCGAGGAACTGTTGCGGCTGACGCATCGTGATGGTCCGCAACTGCGCACCGCTCAAAGGTCCTGGGTCCAGACCAAGGACAATGCCGTCAGCGGCGGAAGGTGGCGGGTGGTTTTTGTTTGGCAAACAGGCGGGCAATCCAGCCTTCCTGCAGGACTTCAGCGCTATTCGAGGCCGTATCCCAGATCTCGATGGAGCGGAAGTGCGAACGATTCGGGTTGGCATAGCCTACTCCCAGGACAATGGCCAATTCGCGCGCCTGCCAGAGTGGCATGAGCGCAGCTCGGAGCAGGATTGAAGCCAGAGCTGCTCGCTGAGTTGTAGGACACTCTGACGTGGCACAGCGAGCTGTGGCCGCAGGCGGTAATATGTGTTCATCCCGATACGGCACGACGGTATTTAACCCATCGTTGCCGCCGCGCAGCTCCACCAGGACCAGCACACGTTCCCAGTGGATCCTGCAACTTGGGCATAGACTGCTGGAACTGCCAGCACGAGCGATGCCAGCCCGGTGCGTTGCAGAAAGTCTCGACGTCTCATACGGTGCGCCTCATTGCAATTGGTAGACAGGGTCAAGCAGCAGGTACTCAAGGAGCCTTCTCCCCTCCGCATCTTTTGGGAGTGGGTGGACGGGCACAATGGGCAGGAGCATATGGGTGAGCTGCTCGGCAGGCAGACCAGGTACCATCTGTCCGTCCGTGCTGCTGGACATGTCCTGGCCACGCAGCACACGCTGTAAGAACTGCTGACGCGCCAGCAGGGTACTGGAGGTAATCCAGGCATTGCCCCCTGGCCAGCCTTTGACGTTCGGCGGATCAAAGAGGTCCTGGCCAAGATACCGTCCGGCCCGCACCAGAGGATCTGGGTCGTTGACTGGCACGTGCAAGAGACGCAGAGTCCCAACGATGAGTTCGACCGGTGACTTGATCATGGTGCCGCGATGGTTGGCAGCGCGAAAGTATGCCGACATGTACAGGGCTTTGAGCAGGGGCTTGAGGGCATAGTCATTGTGCCGGAAGAGGGCTGACGAGGCGCTGCACTTCCGTGGCATCTGGGGTGTCGGAAATGAAGGCACGCCACAGCTTCTGGTGATGTGCACCGCCAGACGCGGCTGGTCCAAAAGAATGTCAGGATGGCATCACCGTCAAATGGCCCACTACGCCCCAGAAATGTCTTTTGTCCGTCATCGTGCGCCCGGGCGTTGAAGCGGAAACGTCCGGTGCGTCGCTCTACCTCCCAGCCCGTGAAGGCACGCGCGGCCTCTTTGATGTCCTGCTCGCTGTAGTGCCCCTCCCCTAACGTAAACAATTCCAGCAGCTCGCGCGCAAAATTTTCATTCGGAGCGCCCTGGCGATTCGTCTGGCTATCCAGATAGAGGAGCATGGCGGGATCTTTGGCGACGGCATGCAATAAAGTCCGAAAATTCCCACGGCATGCTGGCGGAACAGGAGATTTTGGCGGTACAGGAGGGCGGCCATTTGACTTTTGCAGGCTGGAGGTGAAGTGGTTATGCCAAAAGAGCGTCATGCGCTCGGTGAGCGGCGTATCGGTGCTGAGCAATCTCTTGATACCACCAGCCCTTCAACGCCAGAGGCGTGTTCGCGGATCTGTGCACGCAAGGCTTGGCGCTCATCATCACTCATCGCACGACGCTCCAGGGGGTCGGTGGAGGCTCATCCACCCACAGGTGGGCGGCGCCGTGCGAGGCTGTTGACGGACACCGTTGAGCAGCTGGTCCACAGCCGCTGCATAGGACAGCGGTTGCAGCGCTGTCATCTCTGCCGGTGTGCCACCAAAGCTGGTACGCGCCAGAAGATGGCGCGCCTCATCCACCTCTAGCCCCAGGGCGACAGGAGCAATCCACAAGAACCATATAAGGACCATACACCACATTGTTATGTTTGTCCCCCTCGGTCCAGCCCGTGCAGCTTGCCGTGGTGATTCCCCTACTTCCTGTAGAGTGCTGCTGGTCTTGCCGCGTCACATGTAGAACCATACAGATTTGTGTCTTGACAGCGCTGTTCCTGGCCTACATAATACGAAACTTAACCAACCACTCATAACTTGCTCCCGAGAACCGCGACGCATAACCATTAAGGGTACCAAGGCGTATGACAATACCTGGTTATCCCCACAAACAGGGCCTCTACGATCCCCGCTTTGAGCACGATGCCTGCGGTATCGGCTTTGTCGTCGAATATTAAGGGTGAGAAGTCACACGAGATCGTGCAGCAGGCTCTCACGGTGTTGCAGAATCTGGATCATCGTGGTGCCTGCGGCTGTGAGGACAATACCGGCGATGGCGCTGGTATCTTGCTGCAAGTCCCCACACGTGTTCTGCAGCACGCCTGTGACGGGATTGGTTTGCGGTTGCCCCGACCGGGACACTACGGGGTGGGCATGGTTTTCTTGCCCCGCGACCGGGAGCAGCGGCATCATTGTGAACGACGCTTTGAAGACATCGTGCGCCGGGCAGGGCCAAGAGGTCATCGGCTGGCGCAGCGTGCCCACCGATAATCTGTACCTGGGTGAGACAGCCAAGTCACGGGAACCATTTATCCGTCAGGTGTTTATCAAGCGCAGCGCCTGACCTGCACGGACGATCTGGCCTTTGAGCGCAAGCTGTACCTCATTCGCCGGCAGGCTGAGAACGCTATCCGCTATGCCAATGTTCCTGGTGGTGACTATTTCTATCTCCCTAGTTTGTCCTACAAAACGCTGGTCTACAAGGGCATGCTCACCCCCAGGCAGGTCATGACGTTCTATCCTGACCTCTCCGACCCACTCGATGGAGACCGCGCTGGCCGTCATCCACTCGCGCTTCAGCACCAATACCTTCCCGAGCTGGGAGCGTTCGCATCCCTATCGCTATATGATTCACAATGGCGAGATCAACACGCTGCGGGGCAATGAAAACTGGATGCACGCGCGCCAGGCGATGCTGGCCTCCGACCTGTTTGGGGACGACGTGCGCAAGCTCTTCCCGATCATCCAGGACGGACGGCAGCGACTCCGCCAAATTCGACAACTGCCTCGAATTCCTGGCTGCTGAGCGGGCGCACGCTGCCGCAGGCCATGATGATGATGATTCCCGAGCCGTGGGAAAATCACGAGAGCATGAGCGACGAGAAGCGGGCGTTTTACGAATACCATAGCTGCCTCATGGAGCCCTGGGACGGCCCGGCGTCGATTGCTTTCACGGACGGCGTGCGTGTCGGCGCGGTGCTCGACCGCAATGGGCTGCGGCCGTCGCGTTACTACGTCACCAGGGACGACCTGGTGATCATGGCCTCAGAGGTTGGCGTGCTCGATGTGCCGCCGGAACGCGTGCTCATCAAGCAGCGGCTTGCAGCCTGGGCGCATGTTCCTGGTCGATACCGAGGAAGGTCGCATCATCAGCGATGAAGAACTCAAGCAGACGGTTGCCAAGGCACGCCCATATCGGCAGTGGCTGCACGATAACCTGGTGGATTTCGAGACCCTGCCCAGAGCGTCCCCGAGGAAGAACCCAAAAGCGATCACCGCGTCACGCTCAAACGGCAGCAGGTCTTTGGGTACAGTTTTGAAGACTTACGGGTCAATATTGGCCCGATGGCCCTCACCAGTATCCAGCCCGTCGGGTCCATGGGAACCGACACGCCGCTGGCGGTGCTGTCGGACAAGCCCCAGTTACTCTATAACTACTTTAAGCAGCTGTTTGCGCAGGTGACGAATCCGCCGATTGATCCCATCCGTGAGGAATTGATTACCTCGACGATCATGCGGCTGGGCTCGAGGGCAATCTGCTCCGGCCTGAGCCGTCGAACTGCCGCCAGCTTAAGTTAAAGCACCCCATCTTGCGCAATGCGGAGAACCTGAAAAGCTGCGCCAGCTCGACCGCCCTGGGTTCAAAGTGGCGACGTTGCCCATCTTGTTTAAGGTCGCTGACGGCCAGGCAGGGGCTGGAGCGCGCTCTGGCAAGGTCTGTTCCACGCCGCAGATCAGGCCATTGAGGATGGAGTGAATATTCTCATCCTGTCCGACCGCACGTTTGATCGTGATTATGCGCCGATTCCGGCCTTGCTGGCGTCGTCAGGGCTGCACCATCATCTGATCCGTGCCGGCACGCGGACGCGCGTGGGCCTGGTGCTGGAGTCCGGTGACCCCGTGAAGTCCACCACTTCTGCCTGCTGCTGGGGTATGGTGTCCAGGCCATTAATCCGTATATGGCCTATGAAACCCTGTACGACATGATCGACCAGGGGATGCTGACCAACATCACGTATGAGCAAGCGGTATACGGGTATATCAAGGCCGTCGTCAAGGGCGTCGTGAAGGTCATGGCGAAGATGGGTATTTCAACGATCCAGGCATACTGTGGCGCCCAGATCTTCGAGGCCGTCGGTCTCAACCAGGAGCTGATCGACACGTATTTCACCTGGACGGCCTCCCGCGTGGGAGGCATTGGGCTTGCTGAAATTGCCCATGAGGCACAGCAGCAACACGCCAAAGCGTTTCCGGAGTTTCCGGTCAATGGCCATACGCTCGATGTGCATGGTCAGTATCAGTACCGCAAGGACGGCGAGCTGCACCTGTTTAACCCCAGAACCATCCACCTGCTGCAAAAAGCCTGTCGCACGAACGATTATGCCACGTTCAAGGAATATACGCAGTTGATTGATGACCAGGCCGAACGTCATGGCGACGCTGCGCGGCTTGTTCGAACTCAAGTACGCCCGGGAGCCGATTCCGCTTGATGAAGTAGAACCCGTTGAAGCCGATTATGAAACGCTTTAAGACGGGCGCCATGTCCTATGGCTCGATCAGTCAAGAGGCGCACGAGACGCTGGCGATTGCCATGAACCGCATCGGTGGCAAGAGCAATACGGGAGAAGGCGGGGAAGACCCGGCGCGCTACATTCCTGACGCCAACGGCGATTCCCGCAACAGCGCTATTAAGCAGGTGGCTTCGGGGCGCTTTGGGGTCACGAGCTACTATCTGACGCAGGCCAAAGAGCTGCAGATTAAGATGGCTCAGGGCGCCAAGCCGGGTGAGGGGGCGAGTTACCAGGGCGGAAGGTGTATCCCTGGATTGCCAAAGTACGGCACTCAACGCCTGGGGTGGGACTGATCTCACCGCCGCCACACCATGATATCTATTCAATCGAGGATCTGGCGCAGCTCATCCACGATCTCAAAAACGCCAACCACCATGCGCGCATTAGCGTCAAGCTGGTATCGGAAGTCGGCGTGGGTACCATTGCGGCTGGCGTGGCGAAGGGGCATGCCGACGTCGTGCTCATCAGTGGGCACGACGGGGGCACGGGCGCCTCGCCGCAGACGAGTATCAAGCACGCCGGCTTACCCTGGGAGCTGGGCCTGGCGGAGACGCATCAGACGCTGGTGCTGAACAATTTGCGCAGTCGCATTGCGGTGGAGACGGATGGCCAGCTCAAAACCGGACGCGATGTGGTCATGGCAGCGCTCCTCGGGGCAGAGGAGTTTGGCTTTGCCACGACGGCGCTGGTGGCAGTCGGCTGCATCATGATGCGCGTGTGTCATCTGGACACCTGCCCGGTGGGTGTGGCGACCCAGAACCCGGAATTGCGCAAGCGGTTTACGGGTGATCGCGTCGCATGTGGTCAATTTCATGCACTTCATTGCCCAGGACATGCGAGAGCATATGGCCAGCTGGGCTTCCGCACGGTCAACGAGATGATTGGGCGGGTGGATAAAATCGAGCCACAGCGGGCCATCAAGCACTGGAAGGCTGCGGGGCTGGATTTCTCAGCGATCCTGTACCAACCACCGGCTGGACCAGAGATTGGCCGGTACTGCCAGATTCCCCAGGATCATGGCCTGGAGAACGCGCTCGACAATCAGATGCTGCTCGACCTGGCCGAGCCAGCCCTGGAGAAAGGCCAGCACGTCAAGGCCAACCCTGCCCATTCGCAACACGCATCGGGTGGTCGGCACCATTCTGGGCAGCGAGTTGACGCGGCGTTTTGGCCCAGAGGGCTTGCCCGCAGACACCATTCACCTGCACTTTCCAGGGCTCGGCTGGGCAGAGTTTTGGCGCTTTTGTGCCCCCAGGGATCACCCTGAACTGGAAGGGGATGCCAACGACTATTTTGGCAAAGGGCTGTCGGGCGGCAAGATCATCCTCTATCCGCCGGCTCGGCTCGACCTTTGTGCCGGAAGAGAACATCATTGTCGGCAACGTGGCGTTTTATGGGGCAACCAGTGGTGAAGCGTATATCCGTGGCATGGCTGGCGAGCGCTTCGGTGTCCGCAATAGCGGTGTGCGGGCCGTGATCGAAGCCGTTGGGGACCATGGCTGTGAGTATATGACGGGTGGATGCGTGGTGGTACTCGGTCAGACGGGTCGCAACTTTGCCGCCGGCATGTCCGGCGGCGTCGCTTACGTGCTGGACGAGGTCGGTGATTGCCGCAGCCGGTGTAATCTCGACACGGTGACCCTCGAGCCCCTTGAGGAGCCACAAGAGATAGCCGACGTCAAGGAGATGGTCCAGCGTCACGCCAGATATACCCACAGCGAACTCGGCTGGCGTGTCCTGGCCATGTGGGACGAGCTGATACCCAAATTCGTCAAAGTCATGCCCAAGGACTACCGACGCATGCTCGAAGCCGTCAAGCGGGCCGAGGCTGCTGGTCTGAGTGGGGATGAGGCCGTCATGGTAGCCTTTGAGGACAACAAGAACGACGCCGCCCGTGTCAGCGGGAACTAGTACAACGAGGGGAAGACATGGGCAAACCGACCGGATTTCTGGAATACCAACGCGAACTGCCTCCAGATCGCTTACCGCTCGAACGCGTGCACGATTGGCACGAGTTCCATGATCACTTCCCGGTGCTCAAGCTTCAGGAGCAGGCTGGCCGCTGCATGGACTGTGGTATCCCATTCTGCCACACCGGCACGTTGATCAGTGGCATGGCTTCTGGCTGCCCGATCAATAACTTGATCCCGGAATGGAACGATCTCGTGTACCGCGGCCTCTGGCGCGAGGCCCTCGAACGTCTGCATAAGACCAACAATTTCCCCGAGTTCACTGGTCGGGTGTGTCCGGCGCCTTGTGAAGGGTCGTGTGTCCTGGGGATTACTGACCCGGCGGTGACCATTAAGAACATCGAGTGCTCGATCATCGACAAAGGTTTTAGCGCCGGCTGGGTCTCTCCCAGAGCCGCCATTAAAACGTACGGGGAAGAGGGTGGCCGTGGTCGGTTCAGGTCCGTCAGGTCTGGCCTGTGCGGCCCAACTGAATCCGGGCCGGTCACTGGGTGACCGTCATACGAGCGTGCCGACCGCATTGGTGGGCTGCTCATGTACGGCATTCCCAATATGAAGCTCGACAAGTCGATCGTGCAGCGGCGCATCGACCTGATGGCCCAGGAAGGCGTCAAATTTGTCACCAAAACGGCGATTGGCATCGATATTCCAGCCACGCAGCTCATCGAGGATTTTGACGCGGTGGTGCTGTGTTGTGGGGCGACCAAGCCGCGCGACCTGCCCATCGAAGGCCGCAATCTCAAGGGCATTCACTTTGCCATGGAGTTTTTGCACGCCAATACCAAGAGCTTACTGGACTCCGGACACGCTGATGGCAATTACCTCTCGGCTGCTGACAAGCATGTTGTCGTCATTGGTGGTGGCGATACCGGCACAGACTGTGTCGGCACCTCCATGCGGCATCAGTGTCAGGAGCCTGGTGCAGTTCGAGATCCTGCCACGGCCCCTGGACACCCGTCCGCCTGACAATCCCTGGCCGGAGTGGCCACGCATTCTACCGCCTCGATTATGGTCAGGAGGAAGCGCAGGCACGTTTTGGTGACGATCCCCGTGTGTACCTGATCCAGACGGAAAAATTTGTCGGGGATCAGAACGGACACGTCAAGGAATTGCACACGGTCAATATTGCCTGGGGCAAAGACGAGCGTGGTCGTTTCGTGCCACAACGCCTGCCGGGCACCGAAAAGGTCTGGCCGGCCGACCTGGTGCTCCTGGCCATGGGTTTCCTCGGTCCGGAAGAGACGATTCTTGAACAACTGGGCGTAGAGCGCGATGACCGCTCGAACGCTAAAGCTGCGTATGGCCACTACGCCACGAACGTGCCTGGGGTCTTCGCCGCTGGGGACATGCGGCGCGGTCAGAGTCTGGTGGTCTGGGCCATCAACGAGGACGCGGCGCTGCTAGAGAGTGCGACCGTTATCTCATGGGGACGACCAACCTGCTCTGAGGCCGTTCCCTCTCCCCGGGAGAGGGTTGTAGCGAGGGTGAGGGTCTCCAGAGATGTTCCCACGGCTGCCTCGCCACGCTATCCCCTCCCATGTATCCTCCCTCTATCTCCTCTGCACCGTTTGTAAGCATTTACTTGACACATGCTGGGAACAGTGGGCTATGGTTTTGGCCCGCGTAGAACCATGAATATCCCCTACAGAGGATGGGTACGCGATGCGCAAAGCGAAAATTCTCACCACGGGTATGTATGTCCCGGACTATGTGGTGACGAACGACCTCCTGGCTCAGGCCATGGATACCAGTGACGAGTGGATCACACAGCGCACTGGTATTAAAGAACGCCGCATGATCCCCGACACGTATAAGATGCTGCAGCAATTGGCTCGCGCACCTGATAAGGAGGCCTATCTACGGACACTGTATGACACAGGCGTGGATGGCAAGATCGACGCCGAAATGAGTACCGCCGACCTGGCGCTGGCAGCGACCCAAGTCGCGTTGCAGCAGGCCAACATGACGCCGCAGGATTTAGATTTGATTATTCAGACCACGGTCGTCCCGGATTACGTGTTTCCAGGGCCGGCGTGTGTCCTGGCCGCAACAAGCTGGGGATTACCTCAACCCCAACATTCAGTCTGAACCAAGGTTGTGCCGGGTTTATCTATGCGCTCTCCCTCGCTGATCAATACATCAAGACAGGCACTTATCATACCATTCTCGTTCTGGGCGCAGAAATACTTTCCTCGGTATTCCTGTACAACAACCGTGGACGTGACATGTCCGTCCTCTTTGCTGACGGCGCTGGCGCTGTCATTGTGGTCCCGGCTGCAGACGACGAGCCCAGTGGCATCCTCTCCGCATCATTTGCATACGGATGGGACGTTGCTCGGCAAACTCTACGCCGAGATGTTTGGCACCAGCACGTTTCCGCCGTTGGCGAAGAAGAAGATCGACGATGACCGCATCCGCCCGCGTATGGAAGGCCGGGCGGTGTTCGCGCAGGCTGTCCGACGCTTCCGTGAGGTCATTCGGGAGTGTCTGGAAGCCAATAAGATTAGTATCGATGAAGTCGATCACTTCCTGTTCCACCAGGCGAATATGCGCATCCTCGACGCCGTTGCCGACAGCCTCAATATTCCTGCCTCGAAGGTCCCCGTGAACATCCACAAGTACGGCAACACCTCCGCTGCCTCAGTGCCCATTCTCCTGCACGAGTCTCTCCAGGAAGGCCGCATCAAGCGCGGTGACCTGTGTCTGCTCGCGGCGTTTGGGACCGGTTTTAACTGGGGTGCCTCGCTCTTGCGGTGGTAGGCAGTACTGTAGTGGAGTATCACCAGCCCCCTTCCTCTCCCCTCCGGGAGAGGGTTGGGGTGAGGGCTTCAGGTATAGCCTCAAGATAACCCATACTCCTTCGCCACAGCACGAAATCCCTCCAAAGCATTCTCAATCGTCCGATCCTCGACACAATAGGCAATGCGAAAATAGCCTGGCGTACCGAAACCACTCCCAGGCACAGTCAGGATGCGTCGCTGCAACAGCGCCTTGACGAAGGCCACGTCGTCCGCCATGGGGCTGCGCGGAAAGAGATAAAACCCGCCTTGCGGCTTGACGAACTGATAACCCATAGCGGCCAGGTTCGTGCACAGGAGGTCGCGTTTACGCTCGTATTGACGCATATCAATGGTCACCCTTGGAGCTGGGTGACAACATGTTGCATCAGAGCCGGGGCATTGACGAAGCCCTAAGGTACGATTGGCAAAACTGAAACCATCTTGCAGTTCCTCGACGTCAGGACAGCCTGGATGCGTGGCAATATAGCCAATGCGCTCTCCAGGCAGCGCCAGGTCTTTGGCATGCGAGGTCACGACAATGCTATTGGCATAGTATTGGTAGACTTCAGGGTAGACCATGCCATCGTAGAGGAGTTTTTTATAGGGCTCATCGCTGACGAGATAGATCTGTGTACCAAACTCCACTTGCTTCTGCCGCAACAGCATCTCCTAGGGCCTGAATCGTCGCCGCCGGATACACCACCCCAGAAGGATTGTTCGGTGAGTTGATCAGGAGCATCTTGGTGCGTGGCGAGAGCGCTTGCGCAATGGCCGCGAGGTCAAGGTTGAACTGCGCATCGGTGGGGCACGACTTTTGAGACGCCCTGATGGTTCTCCACATAGAAGTGGTATTCCACAAAGTAAGGTGCAAAAATCATCACCTCATCGCCAGGATCGAGGAGCGTCTTTAAGACTACGTTCAAGCCACCAGCCGCACCAACCACCATGACAATGTGGTTGGCCGTAAAGGGCATGCCAGTCTCACGCGCCAGCTGTGCAGCAATAGCGGCACGCGGTCTCAGGATAGCCCACATTGGGCATATAGCGGTGCATGCCGGGCTGGGGATGCGTCACGAGCTGATGCAGGGCTTCATAGAACTGGGCGGCGGCTCCAGCACCGGGTTGCCCAGGGAAAAATCGTAGACGTTGTCGGCGCCGTACTGCTGCTTGAGCTGAATCCCCTCCTCGAACATGCCGCGTATCCAGGACGCGGCTTGCATGTGCTGACGCACGCGTTGGGCTATGGCCATATGGAATGCTCCCTTCTACGCCATGAGGATGCCGCTTTACCGCTTCTCCAAGCATGCGTGAAAAGCGCCCTGCACGCAAGCCAGAAAATCATCCTGGATACAAAATTTCCTTGACAAGGAAAGGTTCTAACTTTAACGTTTTTGATACCTTTAATCTTTCAGAAAAGGGCAAGAAGCGCTAGTATAGCAACCTCACTCAATGGTAGACCATCACGCAGGAGGAGACATAACATAATGAGGCGTCGGCAGATGACTCAGCAGGTCTGAAGGGTCTTTTCCTGGTGGTACTGATCTTGGCAAGCTGTTCTGCACCCAGCGATAATGGAGCAGGCGGTGGCTGCGGTGGCAGCGAGGCGTCTGTCAATTGTCTTAATGTCGTACAGCATATACGCCCACGAGCCTGAGTCAACCGGTACGACCAATGTCGACGCCCTGCAGGATCAATGTCGCGATTTGACCGGAACCGTAACCGCGATTGAGCCGTTTGGGGACCATAATGCGCTGGTAACGCTGGCGAACACAGCAGTTTCCCACGTCAACAGGACCAACCAGCCGCCCTCTGGATATTGGGACTATCGGCTATAGTGTGACGTACACACTTAACCAGTGTCCCGCTGCGGCACGCGGTTGCCCACCACTTGACTGGCTTCACGTCGGGTGAAAGTATTGTCATCCCAGCGGGACAGACGGTGACGGTCACACTGCCTTTCGTCCCTCTCAGTGTCAAAAACCAATACGTTCAGGCTGGGGCGAGAATCGGGACTGCTGCCCCGTCCTATACTGCCACTTACACCTTCACGGCCCAAACGATCGGTTTGATTGACACGTTCACCGTTCAGGGAGCGCGCAGTTTACCATTACAGACTTTAATAACTGCGGCGCCTAGGAGAGCAGGATGCTCACTTTCACCACCAAGTTCACCGTGAAGGCTGGGCAGGAGCAGGATTTTGAGCGCATCATGCGCATTGCGGTCCCAAAAGTGCGGGAGGAGCCGGGCAACCAGGCGTATATCTTCCACCGTTCCATGCAAGACCCGCGTGTCTTTATGCTCTACGAAGAGTATGATGATCAGGCTGCCCTGGAGGCGCACCATGCGCACCTGCGCGCGATGGGCATTGACCTGCAGGGCGCTGCTGGATGGACCGCCGATAGTAGAGTTCTACGAGAAGTTAGCGTAAGACGCGGAGGCAAGCATGGGCCGATTGACGGACAAGTATTGTATCGTGGGTGTAGGCGAGACGGCCTATACCAAGGATTCGGGACGGACCACGCGGTCCATGGCTGTGGAAGCGGTGCGCAATGCCATGCGGGATGCCGGGCTCCGAGGCGTCCCAGGTGAATGGCATGCTGAGCTATCACGGCGGTGACTCGTGCGTCAGCCCCGAAGTCGCTTCGGATCTGGGCATTCGCCTGGATTTCTACATGGACTGCTCAGGCGGTGGCTCCAGTACGGAAGCCCTGATTGGGCTGGCGACTGGAGCCATCGAAGTTGGTATGTGTGAAACGGTCGCCATCTTCCGCTCCATGAATGGCTACAGCGAAGTGCGGATTGGCGGTACCGGGCGCCGGGCGGCGCGCGCCGGTGGGGGCAGCCAGCTCCTCAGTCGGCCGTACGGCATGGTCAGTGCTGGGCAAAGCTTTGCGCCAGTCTTTATGCGGCACATGATGGAGTATGGCACCACCAGCGCCCAGGTGGCGGCGGTGAAGGTGGCGCATAGCAAGCACGCCAGCAACAATCCGAAAGCCTATTATAAAAAACGCTACACCATCGAGGATGTGCTCAACTCACGCTGGATCTGCAAGCCGCTGCATCTGCTGGATTGCTGCGTCGAGACGGACAACGCCACCGCGATTATTGTCACGTCTGCTGAGCGCGCCCGTGACTTGCGCCAGCGCCCCATCTACATCATGGGCGTGGTCGGACGCGTCACCAAGGCGCGCGGCGACACGTTCTACAACGATGCCCCCATCACTCTGTGGCTGGGAAGTACGCCGCGCCGCGCGTCTTTGGTATGGCCGGGGTCAAACCGGAGGATATCCATCTCGACCGGCTCATACGACGCCTTTACGTTCACCACCATGCTGCAACTGGAAGACTACGGCTTCTGCAAGAAAGGCGAGGGCGGCCAGTATGTATCCAGTGGCATCATCGAACTCGGTGGGAAGCGTCCGAACAACCTCAATGGCGGGCATCTGTGCGAGGGCTACACGCATGGCATGAACATGGTGATCGAAAACACACGGCAGCTGCGTGGCCAGGCTCGATGACTACTGTCCACAGTGGCAGGAGGGCATCCATACCTACGACTACTCCGAAGGGAAGTGTCGCCAGGTGCGGGATGCGGAAATCTCGATGAACCTAGGCTGGGCCAACCCGGTGACGGGCAGTGCCCTGATTATGGAGGTAGGAGAGATGCCCTTTGTACCAATACCGTGGTATGCAGTTGGTTGTGCCTGGAGAACGAGCAGCGAATTCCTCGGGTATTTTGAGGCAGCGAAGCAGCACAGGCTGGTGATGAAAAAGTGTACGGCATGTGGGCTCATCCGCTATCCGCCGGGCGCCGGGTGCCCGTGGTGTCAAGTCCCTGGAGTGGAGCTGGCAGGGATGGTCAGTGGAAAGGGTACAATATATTCGTATGAAATCATCGTGCATTCCATCCAGCCAGGCTTTCGCGACATTGCACCCCTTTCCGGTCGTGATCGTCGAACTGGACGAGCAGCGTGGTGTCCCCACGTCTCAGGAAGGTCGTACGCGCTGATTGCCAACCTGGTGGATGACCAGTTCAATCCTGAGGCTGAGGCGAACGTCGCCATTGGCAAACGCGTGCAGGTGGTGTTCCACGACATTGCTGAGGACTTTACCCTGCCGCAATTCAAACTGTCCAACGAACCCCCGCAAGGGCCGGTGTGGCAATTCCCCTCCTGAGTAGCCTGTCTGGATAGCGGTCGTTCTCTTCCCTCTCCCTCCTGGGAGAGAGGCGAGGCACGGATTCCTGCGGTCAGTCCCCGGCTATCGATGTGGCCTACGCTTGCCACAACTGGTGTGAGTGAGGAAAGGGAGGCGCATGCCCGTACGAAAACCCATGTCGTCAAAGCGGTCTCTCCTCGTCCTATGCTTGAGCATGCTTACCCTCCAGAACGGCATAGCAACTCAGGGAGGGAACGCTGAAGCGCCGGCAAGCAATGCGAATGCTGTCAGCCTGGCCCCGTCCACGACGACTGGGGTCCCAGCGGTCGTGGCCGATGGCCGTAGTAGCCTACGCGATTCGCCTCTGCAGGTCACCAACGGCTCTGGTGCCAGCAATGTCAGGCGTGTCCGTCACGTTCGCCACGACTGCCGGGGCGCTCTCCGAGTCGCCCGTGCGTAGTACTAGCAGCCGCCCAAGACTCCGATGGCAGTGCCAGCCAAACAGCAGCACACGAAGGGCAGACAGCAGTGGGAGCGTGACGGTCACGACTAGATACGAATGGCATTGCGCAGGCGCTGCTGACTGCCAGTACCACGGCTGACACGGCAGTGGTGACGGCTGATGCCCTGGGACTCGCATCCAGCATCGATATCTTGTTTATCTCTGGGTCCTCAGCCCGTGTGCAGCTCAATGCCTCTCCAGCCACCGTGAACGCCAGTGGCACCGCGAATCTGACCGCCACTGTGACAGACAGCCAACGGCAATCTTGTTCCGGTGAGACCGTGACGTTTACGCTGTCAACCAACACCAGCGGTGCATCGCTCAGCCCTACGAGCGGGACGACCGATGGCAACGGACAGGTGACGGTGAAATACACAGCTGGCACCACAGGGAGCCGAGCAATACGGCG
>ERZ1370068.4361-contig-3438_pt1 | contig 34721 bp, 51 predicted proteins | sample MGYA00561227_ERZ1370068 | MGnify/ENA primary metagenome ERZ1370068 (study PRJEB38410, sample SAMEA6850437) | metagenome | study: Metagenomic assessment of the ecological functions of the soil: analysis of the soil microbiota associated with the...
GTTACGTATTGCTGTCATCCGAGCCGTCGGTAGCGATCGTCGCAACAACGAAAAAGCGCTAGCCGGAATGGGGAACGTACGCGCAACTTGACGGTGGCGGATGGGTGCTTCTGATGCGCCCCGCCATCGGATGAAGCGTCTTGAGTTCTGGCGCGTCGTCATTGACGAGAACACGTGGCATCGGGAATTCCTGACGTCAGGCCTTCACGATGCCTTGTATCCTACCGATTTTCCCGATTTGAAATCTGTTGGCCACATTCGCCGTCAATTTCGCTCAGGGCGATTGGTCAGCCCGTGCCGCAATCGCAATCGATCTAGGATGTTTCCTGCTCCTCGTACACAGCCGAGAAATCGGCTGCCGCGGGCAGCTATCGCTTCTTGATCCTGAATCATCGGCGGTTCCAAAGCCGGCATGAGGAACGGCTTGACCGAATTGTCAGCAATGATCAGGCCGCCCGCACCGAGTCGAGGAACTTGCCGACCTCGAGCTTGAGGCGGTTGCTGTCGCCGGACAGCGACTGCGCCGCGGAGAGAACCTGCGACGAGGCCGATCCGGTCTCGCTGGCGCCGCGCTGCACGTCGGTGATGTTGAGACGAGACCTGCTGGGTGCCCTGCGCCGCCTGCTGCACGTTGCGGGAAATTTCCTGCGTCGCCGCGCCCTGCTCTTCCACCGCCGCCGCGATGGTCGATGAGATCTCCGACAGTTTTTCGATGGTGCCGCTGATTTCCTTGATGGCGTTGACCGACTCCTGCGTCGCCGCCTGGATGCCGGTGATCTGCTGGCCGATCTCGCCGGTGGCCTTCGCGGTCTGCTCGGCCAGCGCCTTGACTTCGGAGGCCACGACCGCAAAGCCGCGGCCGGCCTCGCCGGCGCGCGCCGCCTCGATGGTGGCGTTGAGCGCCAGCAGATTGGTCTGTCCGGCGATGGTGTTGATCAGTTCGACCACGTCGCCGATGCGGGCTGCCGCCTTCGACAACTCGCTGACGCGGTCGTTGGTCTTGCGCGCCTGATCGACCGCCTCGTTGGCCATCCGCGCCGATGCCTGCACCTGGCGGCTGATCTCGTTGACCGGACGAGGCCATCTCCTCGGTCGGCCGACGCCACCGACTGCACATTGGTGGAGGCTTCCTCGGACGCCGCCGCGACCGTGGTGGCGAGTTCCTGCGCGCGCTCCGCGGTCGAGGTGAGCGTGCCTGGCGGAGGCCTCGAGCTCGGTCGAAGCCGACGACACGGTTTCGATCGATCTCGCCGACGGCGGCCTCGAAGTCATCGGCGAGCTTGATCATGTCCGCCTTGCGGCTTTCCGCGGCCGACGGTGTCTCGGCCGCGCGCCGCTCGGCCTCCAGCGCCCGCGCGGGCGACACGGCGTTGCCTTCTTTGAACATCTTCGACGGCCTTGGCCATCTCGCCAATCCCGCCGCCGCGCCCGCTAACCGGGCACCTCGACGTCGAGGTGTTGCCGCCGGCAAAAGCTCGTTCATCGCGACCGGTCACGCGCTGCAGCGGGGCAGTGATGCGACGCGCCACGGAAGATCGACAAAATCGCGAGCGTGTGCAGCGGTGACCACGCCGGCAAACGATCAGGGGATCGCTGGGTCGATACCCAGGCCTGCGCCTTCAGGTCGTCGATGTAGACGCCGGTGCCGATCACCCAGTTCCACGTCGTGCGTAGCCCGACGACGTGGCGACAATTTCGGCTGCGGCCTGCCGAAGCCTGGGCCTGGGCCACTCATAGGGGAATCGAAGCCCGAGCCGTCCTTCCTGACCGACATCGACGAAGTCGACGGAACAAGCAGCTTGCCGTTCGATCCTTGTAGGCTCGAGAGGTCGCTGCCGTTCACTTCCGGCTTGATCGGATGCATCACCATTCTCGGCTGGCATGTCGGCGTTGATCCAGTAGTAGTCGTTGTTGCCGTAGCGATAGCGCTCGCGAGCCGCGCTCATCGCGGCGCGCTTCTCTGGGGCATCGCGGGCCGCGACGCCGCCCTGCGCCGCCGCGGCGTACGCTCTTCCTTGACGATGCCGAGCGCGAGCCCGCCGGCGGTGCCGGAGTTCGATCTGCTTCTGCTGTTCGAATGGAGGCTCGATGCCAGCTCGCGCGAGCCGAAGAAAAGCGGCACGCCCAGCAGCCCGATGAAGCTGAGGCAGATCAGGGCGTAGATCTTCGCCAGCGCCAACCGTCATCCTGGCCCGGTCGTATTCATTCCAAACATGCTGTGATTCTCGGCGCGAACGAGGCAGTTGTCGTCCGGCCCATTGCGCGGAATCGTATATGTCGGCCGCTCTGCTTCCCTGTTAATCGCCACCCCGTAGATATACTGAGTTTCCGCTTCAACCACGCCTGTGCCGCCGGCGCCAGAAAGTCTGGCGGTGACTCAGCGTGAGGGACGTGACTTTTTCGAAGCTGGCTCTGCCTCGGGTGCCGAACGGCAAAAGCCCGCCCCTGCTGGGGACGGGCTTGCCGGGCAGAATTTATCGGCTGTTTAAGCCGCGCGGACCCGAACTCAGGAACTTGCTGCTGGCGCTGAGGCGACCACCGCCCGACGACAGCGACCGGGCTGAGGAGAGCACCTCGCGAAGAAGCCGTGCCGGTTCCGCCGGCGCTGCGCCGCACGTCGGTGATGTTGGCGGAGACCCGTTGGTACCCCGGGCCGCCTGCTGCACGTTGCGGGAAATTTCCTGCGGCGGCGCCCTGCTCTTCCACGGCGGCCGCAATGGTCGAGGAGATCTTCCGACAGCTTCTCGATCGTGGTGCTGGATCGCCTCGGGCTGATCGCCCCGACGGATCTCGGTCGCCGCCTGATGCCGGTGATCTGGCTGGCCGATTTTCCGCCGGTCGCCTTCGATGCAGTTCGTTCCGCGAGCGTTTCTTTACCTCGACGCCATCGGCAAAACCGCGGCCGGCGTCGCCGGCGCGTCGCCTCGATGCGCGTTGAGCGCCAGCAAGTTGGTCTGCGGGCGATGGTGTTGGATGAGTCTCGACCACGCGCCGATGCGCGCTGCAGCCTCGACAATCTGCCACCCGGCTATTGGTGGTGCGGGCCCGGACCGACGGCTTCATTGGCCATCCGCGCCGATTCCGACTGACGCGGGTCGATCTCTTCGGCGATGGACGAGGGCCATCTCCCTCGGTGGAGGATGCCACCGACTGCACATTGGTCGAGGCTTCCTCCGAAGCCGCGGCCACCATATGGTCAATTCCTGGGGCGTTCGCGAAACAGGGTCAGCGTGCCGGCGGCCGCTTCGAGCTGGCTCGACGCCGACGACACGGTTCCACGATATTGCCGATCAACTGAAATCGTCGGCAAGCTTGATCATTTCCGCTGCGCCGCCGCGCCGCGACCCCGGTCCTGTTCGACCTGGGCTTCGGCTCTCGCGCGCCTTATGCCGGGCGCTCTCGCGAATGACGGTCACGGTCTTGGCGAGGTCGCCGATTTCGTCGCCGCGGCCGGCGCCCGAATCTGACGTCGAGATCGCCGCCGGCCATCTTGCCCAGCGCGCCGTTCAGGCGCGTCATCGACGCGCGACCCGAGGAACGAAAACACCACCGAGGCGATCAGCGACAGCACGACGACGATCGCCATGATCATGTTGATCTGGTTGGCGCGCTCGGTATCGCCCATGACCCGTCCTTGAGGTCCTGGCATCGTGTTGCGCGCCGGTGACGGTGGCCTCCATCAGATCGGCGACATCTGCCGCGGCCTTGACCGCGGTTGGCGATGATGTCGTTCTTCGCTTGCTCGGTCTTGACAGACCTCTTCGTTGGCGGCCAGGAAGCGCTTGACGATCGAGGACAGGTTAGCTGACCACGACCAGCAGACCTGCGGTCGTCGGCCTTCGCCGCGCAGCTTTGTTGAAGACATCCTTCAGCGAGGCCTCGGTCTTGGCCATCGCGGTGACCAGAGGCTGGCCTCGCCGGTGGTGCCGAGCCTCCAGGCTGCCGCTCGCTAGCGCGTTCACCCTGGCATCGGCCTGGAACAGCAAAATCGTTTCGATCTCGAGGCGATTGTCCAGCTTGGCCATGGCCGTCGGCGAAGCCTAACCGGGCCGTCGACGGCCTTGGTCCACTTCGGCCGAGACGGCCGAGCGCGTATCGATCTGCGCCGAGCAGCGTGGTCTTCCGCGCCTTCGCGAGGAGTCCTCCACGGCGGTGGTAAAGCCGTCCATCAAGGCCTTGATCTTCGGCAAGCCGCTCCCGGGCTTCCGGCCGCCGGGCGGTTGCGGAGCGCGGCATCCAGTTGCTTCGCCTCGCTCGCCTTGTAGCCGCTGCAGGTCGGCCACGGCCTTTCGGACCTCGGCCGGGGGTCTGGCCAGCCTGACGGCGCGGGCGGCAAGCTGGATCTTTGCGCAGGTCGATATGCGCGGAGAGCGAGTTGTCGGCCACCTGTCTGCGGCCAGGCGCGGCGCGCCCAGCTGCTTGCCTGCGATCCTCGCTTCTGGTGACCATCTGGTTGGCCACCATGCCAACCGCCAGCAGAGACGCCGACCGCGCCGGCCGGGCCCAGCTTTTGTTTCCGATACGGTTGAGGCTTGATCATGTCGACGACCCCAAATCTTTCTGCTTGAAGCAAGCATTTCCCGGACGCGGGAGTTGCGACGGCGACGGAGCGCGCAGCCTGCGCGCGCCAGCTCCCGAAGGCTGCCGGCAGCGTAGCCCAGCGACCGGTCAATTTCCGCTTGCGTGATTCTACGGCTTTTGCCGCTGGGTTAGCAGCTCGACTTGAGTTCGCGCATCGCGCGAATTTGAAGCCTGCCTCCCGGGTAAAACGCCGGGCTCTTAGCCGGTCGCCAGCAGCGGGGCCGCCGGGCCGCCCGGACGGAAAAGCTCAGAAACTTGCCGACCCCGAGCCGGGAGGCGACTGGCTGTCGCCGGACAGCGACTGCGCCGCCGAGAGCACCTGCGAGGAGGCCGAGCCGGTCTCGCCGGCGCCGCGCTGCACGTCGGTGATGTTGGACGGAGACCTGCTGGGTGCCCTGCGCGGCCTGCTGCACGTTGCGGGAGATTTCCTGCGTCGCCGCGCCCTGCTCTTCCACGGCGGCCGCGATGGTCGAGGAGATCTCCGACAGCCTTTCGATGGTGCCGCTGATTTCCCTGATCGCGTTCACCGACTCCTGGGTCGCGCGCCTGGATGCCCGGTAATCTGCTGGCCGATCTCGCCGGTGGCCTTGGCGGTCTGCTCGGCCAGCGCCTTCACTTCCGAAGCCACGACCGCAAAGCCGCGGCCGGCCTCGCCGGCGCGCGCCGCCTCGATGGTGGCGTTGAGCGCCAGCAGATTGGTCTGGCCGGCGATGGTGTTGATCAGCTCGACGACGTCGCCGATGCGGGCTGCCGCCTTCGACAATTCGCTGACGCGGTCGTTGGTGATGCGGGCCTGACCGACGGCCTCGGTCGCCATCCGCGCCGATTCCTGCACCTGGCGGCTGATCTCGGTGACCGACGAGGTCAGCTCTTCGGTCGCCGACGCCACCGACTGCACGTTGGTCGAGGCTTCCTCGAAGCCGCCGCCACCGTCGTGGTCAGTCGCTGCGACCGCTCGGCGGTCGCCGACAGCGTGCCGGCGGAGGCTTCGAGCTCGGTCGAAGCCGACGACACCGTCTCGCACGATCTCGCCGATCACGCTTTCGAAATTGCGGGTGATGCCGTCGACCCGGCGGCCGCGCTCGATCTTGGCTTCGGCGTCGCGCCGCGGCGGCCTCGTCGGCGGCCTTCTTGGCAATCAGCGCCTCGCTTGAACACCTGCAGGGTGTCCGCCATGGCGCCGATTTCGGTCGTTCTCGCCCTGATGCGGCACGTCCGCGCTCGAGATCGCCCCTGCCCAGCGCCTGCATCGGCGTGACGATGGAGGCGATGCCGTCGATACGTCGCGAACCAGATAGAAGCTGACGACGATGCCGGCATGACCACGGCGCACCGAGGATCGCGGCAAGCATCATGAAGGCCGAGCAGCGTAGCTGTCTGCCGCGTCCTGTGGCCGCCTTGTCGGCGCCGGCATTGTTGAGGTCGATGTCCTTCTTCAGGACGGCGTCAGCCTCGAGCCCGATCTTGTTGACCGTCTTGGTGTTCAGTTCATGGGCGTCAGTGGGAATCTGGCCGGCCGCCTTGCGCGACAGCGCCATCACCTCCTCGGTGCCCTTCTTGTAGCTTGTCCCAGAGCTTGCGACCACTCGCTGTACAGCGCACGCTCTTCCGGCGACGTAATCAGCGGCTCGTAGGTCGCGCGGATCTTGGTGTTGCTTCGACGACGGTCGGCCAGCGTCTTCTCCGCCAGCCTGCTTTCCGCCAGCGTCTCCGGCCAGCATGTGCTCGCGGATCACGTTGCGATAGGTGATGACGCCGGCGCGCAGATCGCCGAGCACGCGGACGCTCGGCAGCCAGCTCGTCGAGATATCGACCGTGTTGGCGTTGATGGCCCGCATGTTGCGGACCGCCAGCAGCCCCATGCCCGTCATGCGCGACGAGCAGGAAGGCAACGCACGGCGATGATCTTGGTGCGGATCGAGTACTTGGCGAGCATGGCGGGAATCTCTTGGTTTTGGGCGCGCGGGAATCGCCGAACTGTGACGAGGCGGTGAAGTCGGAGAATCAAAGTGATGCCTTGCGGACAATCAACACCATGCGTCCCTCAGGTTGCAGTTAATTTGTCGTCCCGTAAGAATTACGGCTACGCAACAGGCGCTCACCAGGAAATGAACGCGCAGGGCGCGATCAGCGCATCAGCTTCAGCGCATCGGAAAAGAACTCCGGTCCGCCGAAATTGCCCGATTTCAGGGCAAGCAGCATCTCGCCGCTTGTCGGCACCGACGGCGCGCAAAACCGGCACGCCTGCAGCGATTTCCGCGCCGACGAGGAATCCGGGAATGCTGCAGACGATCGACGACGGCGCCCTGACGTTTCACCACCGGCGACCACCAATCGCCGCACGCCCGACCGCACCAGAGCCTTCGGCGATATCGGCCATCGCCTGCTCGATGGCATGTCCGGCTGCATCGCGGCCATGACGAGATTGCAGAGCTGCGACTTGATCCGGCGTCGAGCTGCTCGCGATCAGGATCGGGCCGCCGCTGATCCGCTCGCTCGCCCAGGCCAGCGCGCGCCGCGCTTCATCGGGCCCGGCGACGATCGCGTTCGGGATCGAGATGCAGCACCGGCATCGTCTTCTCGGCGTTGGCGATCTGCTGCAGCGTCGCCTGCGAACAACTGCCGGCAAGGCACGCCGCCGGCCCGCCGACCGGCGCGCCGGCAGCTCGCGATCCGCCGCGTCCGATTTGACCTTGGCCGGAGGCGACCAGCGCCCGGGCAAGGCCGAGCCCGATGCCGGAAGCGCCGACCGGACAGGCGGTGATCCAGCGCCACCGCTGCCGATGGTTTCGAGATCGCGGTCGAACACGGCGTCGATGATCGGCGGCGCCAAGACCCTTGCCCGCGAGATCGGCGAGGCGCGCGCGAACGGCATCCGCGCCGCGCGCCAGCGTCGCCAGATCGACCAGCCCGACCTTGGTCTGGCTCTGCCGCGCCAGCACCCGCACCAGGTTGGAATCGTGCATCGGGTTGAGCGGATGATCCTTCAGCGGGCTTTCGTTCAGCGGCACGGAGCCGACGAACAGATTGCCCTGATAGACGGTGCGGCCGGTTTCCGGAAAGGCCGGCGTCACCAGCACGATGGCGTCGCCGGGATCGGCGCGCAGCGCATCCATGACGGGGCCGATATTGCCGGCGTCGGTGGAATCGAAGGTCGAGCAGATCTTGAACAGCACGTGGCCGGCGCCGCGGCCGCGCAGCCATTTTTCGGCCGCGCGCGAGCGCGTCGACCGCCAGACCCGCCTCGATCGAGCGGCTCTTCAGCGAGACCACCACCGCATCGACCTCGGGCAGCGCGAGATCGTCGGAGGGCACGCCGATGGTCTGCACCGTGCGCAGGCCCTGACGGGTCAGCGTGTTGGCGAGATCGGAGGCGCCGGTGTAGTCGTCGGCGATGCAGCCCAGAGACAGTTTCACGGCTTTCACTCCGGCATAGGGCTTGAACCAGCCGAGGCCGTCGGTGGTCTTGCCGCGCGGGTTGTATTCGCAGCCGACGAAGCCGCCATAGCCGAGCCGGTCGAGCTCGGCGAACAGGAACGGATAGTTCAGCTCCTCGCCGTCGGGCTCGTTGCGCGAGGGAATGCTGGCGATCTGGACGTGGCCGGTGATCGGCATCATCTCGCGCAGCCGCATGGTGACGTCGCCATGGATGATCTGGCAGTGATAGATGTCGAACTGCAGTTTCAGGTTCGGGATCTTCAGCTCGGTGATCAGGTCGCGCGCGAAGCACGAAATCGTTGAGGAAATAGCCGGGCACGTTGCGCGCATTGATCGGCTCGATCACGACGTCGAGGCCGTGGGGCGCGAAGAACTCCGCGGCCCACGCCACCGATTTGTAGAACTGCCTCGACCGCCTCGCGTATCGCTGCGATTGGCGATGCCCGCCATCAGATGCAGCCGCTTGACGCCGGTCGCCTGCGCATAGGGCAGCGCCGTGTCGCAGGCTCTGCTTCAGATCGTCGAAGCGGTCCGGCAGCGCCGCAAATCCCTTTCGCCGGCGTCCCAATTGCCCGGCGGCAGGTTGAACAGCGCCTGCGTCAGGCCGTTGCGCTTCAGCCGTTCGCCGACGGTCGTCGGCCGGATGGTCATAGGGAAACAGGAATTCGACGGACGTAAAGCCCGCCTTCGCCGCGGCCTCGAAGCGGTCGAGGAACGGCACCTCGGTGAACATCATGGAGAGATTGGCGGCAAAGCGGGGCATCGAGCGGTCCTCTTTTGATCTTGCTGCTATTTCGGCTCGCCGGGCAGATGCGTGCCGGTGACCCTGGCATACATCCGCGCCACCGAGGCGTCGTCGTCGCGGCCCATGCCGGATGCGGCCGTCATCAGGAACATCTGCAGCGCGGCAGCCGCGACCGGCACCGGGAATTTTGCCGAGCGCGCCATGTCCTGGATGATGCCGAGGTCCTTCACGAAGATCTCCACCGCGCTGCGCGGCGCGTAGTCGCCGTCGAGCACATGCGGCATGCGGTTCTCGAACATCCAGGAATTGCCGGCGGACGCCGTGATCACCTCATAGACCTTTCGGATGTCGAGGCCCTGCTTGGCGGCGAACGCGATCGCTTCCGAGGCGGCGGCGATGTGGACGCCGGCCAGCAGCTGGTTGATCATCTTGAACGCCGCGCCCTGGCCCGGCGTCGTCGCCGAGCTCGTAGAGCTTTGCCGCCATCGCATCGAGCGCCGGCCGGGCTTTGGCGAAGGCGGCCGGACTGCCAGAGCGCCAGGATGGTGAGTTCGCCCTGCGCCGCGCGCTGCGCGCCGCCCGGAGATCGGCGCGTCCAGATAATGCCGCCCGGTTGCTTCGAGCTGCTTCGCCAGCCGCCGCGCCACGTCGGGATCCATGGTGGCGGACGAGACGAACACCGCGCCCTTGCCCAGGGTTTCGGCAACGCCATTGGCGCCAAACAGAATGGTCTCGGTCTGCGCGGCGTTGACGACCACGCTGACGACGATGTCGGCCGATTTCGCGGCTTCCGCCGGCGTGTCTCGCGCCCTTGCCGCCGTCGGCCACGAACCGCTCGACCGATCCGGCCGAGACGTCGCAGCCGGTCACCTCGAGACCGGCGCGGCGCAGCGAGGTCGCCATGCCAAACCCCATCGAGCCCAGCCCGATGACGGCGACGCGCGGTTTTGCGGATTCTGGCATGCGGCGGTCCCTCGAGGTTTCTGTTGCGCCAGCTGTTCGGCGGCTTTGCCTCTGGGTATCACGGCTTGGCCGCGCTGCCAAAGCGTGAGACAAGGCGTGAAACAGGGATGTGGTCATGAGCGAAACAAGAATCCGCGAGGAAATCTGCCGCCTCGGCCGCTCGCTGTTCGAGCGCGGGCTGACGCCGGGCTCCTCGGGCAATATCAGCGTGAAACTCGACGACGGCGGCTGGCTGGTGACGCCGACCAACGCCTCGCTCGGCTTCGCTCGACCCGGCGCGGATGTCACGGCTTGGCGCCGACGGCCGGCTGGTATCCGGCGACGCCCCGACCAAGGAAGTGCCGCTGCACACCGCGCTCTACCAGACCCGCGCCGCGGCGCGCGCCGTGGTGCATCTGCATTCAACCCATTCGGTGGCGCTGTCGATGCTGCCGGAGATCGATCCCCGCGCCGCGCTGCCGCCGATGACGCCCGTATTACCTGATGAAATGCGGCGCAGACCGCGCTCGTGCCCTATTACCGGCCGGGCGATCCGGCGGTGGCCGACGCGATCAAGGGGCTGGCCGGAAAATACTCATCCGTGCTGCTCGCCAATCACGGCCCGGTGGTGTCCGGCGACACGCTGGAAGCGGCGGTGTTCGCGATCGAGGAACTGGAGGAGACGGCGAAACTCTATCTGCTGCTGCGCGGGCTGAACCCGCGGTATCTGTCGCCGGAGCAGGTGGCGGATTTGAGCAAGACGTTCGGGCTGGCGTTGCCGGAGCACGGGCACTCGATCTATCTCTGTCATGGCCGGCGCGCGTCGGCCATACGTCTCTGACGCGATAGGAAGCGCAAGACGTGGGATGCCGGGACAAGCCCGGCATGACGGAGAAATCCGGGACGCTCTCCCTCCGTCATTGCGAGGAGCGTAGCGACGAAGCAATCCATTTCTCGCCACGCCGCGCGCATGGATTGCTTCGCTTCGCTCGCAATGACGTGGAGGGAGCTTCCGTCACCGCTCACGGCAACTACAGCCCCAGATACGCCTTTGCGCACATCCGGATTGACGCGGATCTCCGCCGCGCTGCCCTGCATCAGCACGCGCCCGGTCTGCAGGATGTAGGCGCGATCGGCGATTTCGAGACACTCCGACATGCGCTGCTCGACGATCAGCACGGTCATGCCGGCGTCGCGGATGCGCTTCACCGCCTGAAAGATTTCATCGACCAGTTTTGGCATGATGCCCTGCGACGGCTCGTCCAGCATCAAGCAGCCGCGGCCGCGTCATCAGCGCGCGGCCGATCGCCAGCATCTGCTGCTCGCCGCCGGACAGCGTCTCGGCGCGCTGCTCCAGCCGTTCCTGCAGGCGCGGGAACAGTTGGAACACGAGATCGAGCGGCTCCTCGCGGTTGGCTCTCGCCGCGATAGAGGTAACTGCCGAGCCGCAGATTGTCGCGCACCGACAGGCGCGGAAACAGCCGGCGGTTTTCCGGCACATAGGCGATGCCGCGCGAGGTGATGACGTGCTGCGCCATGCCGTCGATCCGCGTGCCGTCGAACGACACGGTGCCGGAGCGCGGACGTTCCGCGCCCGGCGATCGATTTCAACAGCGTCGACTTGCCGGCCCCGTTGGCGCCGGCGACGCAGACGATCTCGCCCTTTGCCACTTCGATCGAGACCGCCGAGATCGCGACCAGGCCCTGATAGGCGGTGGTGACTTCATGCACCGACAGCATGACGATCCCCCAGATAGGCGCTGATGACTTTCGGATCGCGGACCACGTCGGCAGGCTTGCCCTCGACCAGCACCTTGCCGAGATCGAGCACGATGGCGCGGTCGACCAGCGGCATCACGATTTCCATGACGTGTTCGACCATCAGCACGGTGACGCCGGTGTCGCGCACCTTGCGCACCAGCTCGACGCCGGTTTTGCGCCTCGATCGGCGTCAGCCCGGTGAGCACTTCGTCGAGCAGCAGCAGTTTTGGCTCGGTCGCCAGCGCGCGGGCGACCTCGAGCCGGCGCTTCTCGGACAGGAACCAGATCGCTGGCGAGCACGTTGGCGCGCGGGCCAAGACCGCAGAACTCCAGCACCTCGTGGCGCCTTGCGGCGGGCATCGCGCATCACGGTGGTGCGGACCAGCGCGCCGACGATGACGTTGTCGATCACGCGTCATGGTCTCAAAGCTTTTCACGACCTGAAAGGTGCGGCCGACGCCGCGCTGGCAGCGTTCCGCCGCCGGCAACGCCGTGACGTCCTCGCCGTCGAAGATGATCGAGCCTTGGGTCGGCGGCAGCACGCCCGCGATCAGGTTGAACAGCGTCGACTTGCCGGCGCCGTTCGGGCCGATCAGTCCGACGATTTCGCCGCGCCCGACCGAAATCGAGACGTCGCTGTTGGCGATCAGGCCGCCGAAGCGCTGCCAGACGCCGCGGGTTTCGAGGAGTGGCGTCGTCGTCATCGCGCCGCCTCCTTGCGCTTGGGCGAGAACAATCCGACCAGGCCCTGCGGCCGCGCCAGCGAAATCAGCGATGATCAGGCCGCCATAGACGATGAGGTCGACGCCGCGGCCGGAGCCGCCGATGAAGGAGCGCGTCAATTCCGTGAGCGGGATCAGGATGACCGCGCCCAGCATCGGCCCCCACAGCGTGCCGATGCCTCCCAGCACCGCAGGCAGCGCCATCAGCAGCGAGAACTGAAAGCCCATGACGCTTTCGGGATCGATATAGAGAGACGAACTGCGCATAGAAGCTGCCGCCGACCGCGACCAGGAACGCCGATACCGCGGCTGCGCCCATCTTGGAATTGAACACGACGACGCCGAGGCTTTCAGCCGCGTCCGGATTGTCCTTTACCGCGCGCCACCAATAGCCCCATTTGGAATCTTCCAGCCACCAGGTGACGAACCAGGCGACGCAGGCCAGCGCCAGCGCGAAATAGAAATACGGCAGCTTGCTGCGCGTGAACTGGAATTTCAGCCAGCTGTCGCCGCGCACGGGAATATCGATGCCCAGTCGCAGCACCTGCCCAATCCCAGTTGTGGAACAGCAGCAGCCCGATCTCGGCGATGACGATGGTGGCGATGACGAAGTAATGTCCGCGCAGCCGGAAGCAGGGATAGCCGAGCGCCATCGCGATGACGCGCGGAGATCACGCCGCCGCCGAGCATGCCGAACCACGGCAGCACGCCGAATTTCGTGAACAAGCAGCGCGGTGGTATAGGCGCCGAGCCCGAAATAGAGCGCGTGGCCGAGCGAGATCTGCCCGCAATAGCCGGAGAGGATGTTCCAGCTCTGCGACAGCGCGCCCCACATCAGCGTCAGCACCATGATGTTCTGGACGTAAGACGTCCTTGACGAACAGCGGCACCACGGCTGCGATCGCGGCAAGACAGAATGCGACGATGAGGTCGCGGCGGCGGCGTTCTGGCGAAAGTCAGTATCCATCACATCGATCCGAACAGGCCGCGCGGCCGGACGAAGACGACAAGGAGATAGACCGCGTAGATGCCGACCGCCTTGAGCGAAGGCGGCAGGATCAACGCGGTGGTGGCCTCGACGAGGCCGACGATGATGCCGCCGGCGAAGGCGCCGAACACGCTGCCGAAGCCGCCGAGCGCCACCGTCACATAGGCGATCAGCGCGAACGACGCGCCGACGTCGGGATAGATGTAGAAGAAGATCGCCATGACGGCGCCGGCAAGGCCCACCAGCGCCGCACCGAGGCCCCAGCCCAGCGCGAACACCTTGTTCTTGTCGATGCCGACCAGCGCCACCGCGCCGGCGTCCTCGCGGGTCGCCTCCAGCGCGCGGCCGAAATCGGTGCGGTTGATGAAGAGATAGAGCGCGCCGAAGGCTGCGATCGCCACCAGCGCGCCGACCAGTTGCGGCACGGGCAGGAAGATGCCGGCCGACCGAGACGGTCTTGCCGCCGAGCCATGAATGCGTGACGCTGCGATAATCCGGCGTGAAGAAGAACTGCGCCAGGCCGCGCATGACGATGGCGAGACCGAAGGTCGAGAAGATCTGCACCATGCCGGCATTGGCTTTGGCGCGCACCGCAAAGCGCACGATCAACAGATAGACCACCGCGCCGAACACGAACAGCGCCGCCGCGACCAGCGGCGCCGACAGCAAGGGATCGATGGCGAAGAACGCGAACAGGAAGAACGTCGCGTACATCGCGATCATCAGGAATTCGCCGTGCGCGAAGTTCACGACGTCCATCAGGCCGAAGATCAGCGCGAGGCCGACGGCAATCAGCCCGTAGAGCAGCCCCATCAGGAGGCCGCTGGCCAGGCTCTGGATGATGGTTTCGGCGGTCACCGGGTTGCTCCCAGTCGCACGTCGTCCTGCGAACGCAGGGACCCGTAACCACCAGTCGCATTTGAACGAAGGACGTGCGGCCAACGATGAAACCGATGCCATCCTTCGAGACGCTCGCATGGGTCCCTGCGTTCGCAGGGACGACGCCGCGTGCTGTGATGTCTGTCAAAAAAGCGTCGGCTCTATTTCATCGGCCAGACGGCTTCGGCGACGGCGGCCTGCGGCGGGGAGATGGTGACGAACTTGCCGCCGATATATTGCAGCAGCACCGGATCGGCGTCGTTGTTCTGGCCCATCTCGTCGAACTTGACGCGCTTCCACGGCATGATGGTCTGCTCGCCCGGAATGTCGGTCGCGACCAGCGCCTCGCGGATCTTTTCGCCGTCGGTCGACTTGGCGCGGTTGATGGCGTCGGCCATCACGAGCAGGCCCATGAACTGCCGCGACGTGAGGTCGTTGAAATCCTTGCCCGACTTCTCCTTGAACATGGCGTTGATCTTGCCGACCATCGGCCGCTTGGCGGCGAGATCGAGCGAGAAGCTGCCGCGCGAGATCACGCCTTCGAGCTTGTCGCCGACCGCGTCATACAGCGCCTTTTCGGAGAAGCCGGCGTCCTGGGCGACGATCGCGTTCGGCTTGTAGCCGAGCTCGGCCATGGTCTTGACCAAGCAGGATGCCGTCGGTGGTGTAGCTCGAGGGCATCAGCACGTCGGCGTTCGCCGCCTTGAGCTGCTGCACTTCCGCCGACAATGACGGCGAGTTGGAGCGGTACTTGATGTCGGCGACGATCTTGTAGCCGCGATCGGCGGCGCAGCTTGAGCTGGGTGTTGGCAGGATCGGTGCCGAAGATGGTGTCCTCGTGGAACAGCGACAGCGTGTCGATCTTGGTGCCCTTCTTCTTCATCGCGTCGAAGAAGTCGAACATCGCGGCCGAGAACATCTCGTCATGGGGAGCGGCGCGGAAATAGAATTTGAGGCCGCGGCGTATGCAGGCTCGGCGAGGAATTGTCGGCCGAGATGAACGGGATCTGATAGCGCTCGCAGATCTGGCTGACGGTGACGGCGACCGCGCTCTGATAGGTGCCGACGACGGCGCAGACCTTTTCCTGGGTGATCAGGCGTTCGGTCTCGGCGCGGCCCTTCTGCGGATCAGCCTGGTGGTCGGCGAACACGAGACGGATCTTGGCGCCGCCGAGGCCGGGCAAACCTTCGCCCTTCGCCAGCGGCAGATCGAAATCGTGGTCCTTGTTGATGATGTCGAGCGCGGTCTCGTACGACTTCTGGCGCATCGACGCCCATCTGGCGCGCTGGCGCCGGAGAACGGATAGATCACACCGATCACCACTTCGGAAGTTTGCGCGCGCGCCGCGATCGGTCCGAAGTGCGGCGGCGGCAGTGGCTCCAAGCAAAACATTTCGGCGCGTGATGTTCATGGCGATATCCCTGTGTTGGTCGGCAGCTATCGATGAAACGGGCGAAGGTTACGGTAAAGCCTTAATGATCGGCACGGACTGCATCAAAGCACGGCAAGCTGCTTGTTCATGAGATCGGTCACCAGCATCAATCCGGGCGCATGCGTGATCGCAAACGGCAGCTTTGCGGCCGCGATCACCGATTGCGGCGTGACGCCGCAGGCCCAGAACACCGGAATTTCGTCGGCCCCGACCGGCACCGCGATCGCCATAATCGGGCTTGTTGATGTCGGCGATGCCGATCGAATGCGGATGGCCGAGATGAACCGGCGCGCCGTGCACGGAGGAAAGCGCGAGGTGATCTGCACCGCGCGGATCGCATCCGCCGGCTTGAACGGCCGCATCGACACCACCATCGGCCCGGCAAACGGGCCTGCGGAGCCGCAGGCGATATTGGTGCGGTACATCGGCACGCGCAGCGTTGCGCTCGATGTGGCGGATCGGCAGGCCGTCCGCCAGCAGCGCTTCCTCGAAGGAATACGAACAGCCGATGCACGAAGGCGACGAGATCGTCGCGCCAGTGCGCCATGATGTCGGTCGGCTCCTCCACCACTTCGCCGTCGCGCCAGACGCGATAGCGCGGCAGGTCGGTGCGGATGTCGAGATCGATGCCGAGCGCGGGAATGCGGGGATCGCCGACATCGGACATGCCGATGATCGGGCACGGCTTTGGATTGAGCTGGCAGAACCGGTGAAACGAGGCCGCGAGCTTCTCGGGCAGGATCGCGAGATTGCCCTGGACGAAACCGTTGGCGACGCCGGCCGTGGTGGCAGGCCATGCCGGTCCGGCAGGCATGCCGGGCTGCGACGCTGGGCGATAAATCCGCCGTATCGTGGCCGGGTCGTTCCGTCCTCGCCAAGCTGGTCATCGTTGATCCCGCTTCCAATCTTGTCGACATCTACTCCCGCATATGGCTATGATAATGTCTAATCGTCATTTTCTAATCAAGATTCGATAAATCTAATTTATCGACTTGCGGGCAGAGGGTGCATGACTGATTTCAAGGCAATTGAGACCTTCATGTGGGTGGTGACGCTCGGCAGCTTCCGCGGCGCCGCGCAGAAGCTCAACACCACCCAGCCCGCGATCTCGCAGCGGATCGCCCAGCTCGAACGCGAGGTGGGCGTAAAGCTCCTGCAGCGCGACCGCCGCATGGTGCTGCCGACGCCGAGCGGCCGGCAATTGATGGTCTATGCCGAGAAGCTGATCGGGCTGCGCTCGGAAATGCTGGCGGTGGTCGGCGACCGCTCGGCGATGCGCGGCGTGCTGCGGCTCGGCGTCGCCGAGACCATCGTGCACACCTGGCTGACGCAGCTGATCAAGAGCGTCAATCACGCCTATCCCAATCTCACGCTCGAAATCGAGGTCGACATCACCTCGAATTTGCGGACGCGGCTGCTGGCGCAGGAAATCGAACTCGCCTTCCTGCTTGGCCCGGTGACGGCGCCCGACCGTCAGCAACCGCGTGTTGTGCGACTATCAGGTCGGCTTTCTGGCCAGTCCGTCGCTCGGCCTTGGCGCAACGGCAGGCTGACGGTGCACGATCTGGCGAAATTTCCGATCATCACCTTTCCGCGCAAGACGCCGCCCTACGAAATCGTGCGTTCGCTGTTCAACCGGCCCGACCTGCCGCCGATGCGCCTGCACGCCAGCGCCTCGATCGCGGCACCGTCATCCATATGGCGATCGAAGGCCTCGGCATTGCCGTCATTCCAACCGCCATTGTCGAAAGCGAAATGGCCGATGGACGGCTGCAATTGCTGTCGACCAACCTGCAGACTACCGCTGTTGACGTTTTCGGCGAGCTGGCTGGCCTCCCGGATACGGTCGCGGTCGAACGCGTGGCCGAACTCGCCGCCTAATCTCGCGCAGGGCGGCGTCATTGTTGACGCGCCGCCGCCGCGGCGCGTCATTGAAAAGCGCGTCGCGCGTATCATCTGAACTTCCGGAACGGCCAATGACAAAAATCGCCTCCAACCTGCAAATCGACTCCGCCCGGCTGTGGGGCACCATTCACGAAACCGCCAAATTCGGCGCCACGCCGAAAGGCGGCGTGCGGCGGCTGACGCTCGGGCCTGAGGACAAGCAGGTGCGCGACTGGTTCCGCAACGCCTGCGAGGCCGCAGGGCTCGAAGTGCATGTCGATGCGCTCGGCTCGATGTTCGGCCTGCGCAGGGGCCGCGACATGTCGAAACCGCCGGTCGGCCTCGGCTCCCATCTCGACACGCAACCGACCGGCGGCAAATATGACGGCGTGCTCGGCACGCTGGCGGCGCTGGAGGTGGTGCGTACGCTCAACGATGCCGGGATCGAAACCGAGACGCCGATCTGCATCTGCAACTGGACCAACGAGGAAGGCTCGCGGTTTGCGCCGGCGATGATGGCGTCGGCCGCTTATGTCGGCGACTTCACCACCGACGACATTTTGTCGCGCAAGGATGCCGAGGGCGTCACGGTCGCGCAGGCGCTCGACAGCATCGGCTATCGCGGCGCGACGCGCGGTGGGACGCAGAAATTCTCCGGCTTCGTCGAACTGCATATCGAACAGGGGCCGATCCTCGAGGCTGAGAACAAGACCATCGGCGTGGTCGATTCCGGCCAGGGCGTGCTGTGGTACGACGGCAAGATCACCGGCTTTGAAAGCCATGCCGGCTCGACGCCGATGCCGCTGCGGCGCGACGCGCTGGCGACGCTGTCGGAAATCGTGCTGGCGATGGAGGCGATCGCGAAGAAGCACGGGCCGAAGGCCGTCGGCACCATCGGCGAGGCTGTCATCGCCAACCCCTCGCGCAACGTCATTCCCGGCGAGATCGCCTTTCACGGTCGACTGCCGCAGCGCGGATGCCGCCATCATGGATGCGCTGGACAAGGATTTGCGTAGCTGCGATTGCCGAGATCGCGGCGCGGCGCAAGGTCGAGGTCCAGCTCGATCCTGGTGTGGCGCAAGCCGCCGACCGCATTTCGATCCCAAACTGGTCGACGCGGTGGAGAATGCCGCGAAATGCTCGGGCTATTCGCATCGCACGCATCACCTCCGGCGCCGGCCACGATGCCTGCAACCTCAACACCGTGATGCCGGCGGCGATGGTGTTCGTGCCCTGCAAGGACGGCATCAGCCACAACGAGCTGGAAGACGCCACGCAGGCCTGATTGCGCGGCGGGCGCCAACGTGCTGATGCATACCGTGCTGGCGCTTGCCGGCGTCGCGTCCTGACCGAATCAAAACCGGAATGGGGAACCGCCGTGCGCGGAGTTTTTGTCGATGCCAATGGATCGCTGGCCGTGATCTTCGAGCGGCTGGAGAAGCCCGGCGATCCCAAGGTGCCGGATCAACCGCGACCCGGATATCAGCGCCGGATCAATATCCCGAAACTGCTCGACGGCGCCGAGATCGCGATCGTCGATCACACCGCGCTGCCGACCGAGATCGCGAAGAAGTGCACCGGGCTCAAGCACGTCGTGTTTCTCGGCACCGGCGCGCGCAGCTACATGAACCCGGAAGAGCTCGCCGAGACTCGGCATCGACGTGCACCTGATCAAGGGCTATGGCGACACGGCGGTGGCCGAATGCGCCATCGCGCTGATGTGGGAGGCGCGCGCGGCCTCGCCAAGATGGACCGCGGGATGCGCGCCGGCAACTGGCTGCGCGACGACGGCATGCAACTGACCGGCAAGACGCTCGGGCCTGATCGGCTTCGGCGGCATCGCGGCAGAAGTCGCGCGCATCGCGCATCGGCAGCGGCATGCGCGTCATCGCCTGGAACCGGTCGCCGAAGAAACATCCGAAGGTCGAATTCGTCGAGCTCGACGAATTGCTGACCGAGAGCGACGTCGATCTCGATCCATCTGCTGCTGAACGACGAGACGCGCGGCCTGATCTCGCGCGCCTGCATCGAGGCGATGAAGCCCGGCGTCATCCTCGTCAACACCGCGCGCGGCGCGATCGTCGACGAGGAAGCGATGATCGACGGCGTTGAAGTCAGGCCAGATCCGCCACGCCGGGCTCGACGTCTTCAACATCGAGCCGCTGCCGGCGGATCATCCGCTGACGAAACTGCCCAACGTGACGCTGTCGGCCGCATTCGGCCTTCCGCACGCACGCGAGAGCGACGCGAGATGAATCTGATGGTGGGAGCATTACCAGCCGATGGAGGGCGCAGCCTCTTGCCCCCCTGCGGAGATTCCGGCATTGCAGAACCGCGGCTGATACCGGGTGGGACGGACTCTCGGCCGCGAACGACGACTTTGAGCCATCCTCTGGTCACTTTCCACCATTTCCGCGACGCGCCTTGCCGCAGGCCGTCGTGTCGGCGTTGCCGCCGAGGTCGCGGGTGCGCAGCGTGCGTTCGCCGAGCGTGCGCTCGATGGCGCCGACGATCGCGTCCGCCGCCTGCTTCTCGCCGAGATGCTCCAGCATCATCGCGCCCGACCAGATCATGCCGATCGGGTCTGGCGATGCCCTGGCCTGCGATGTCGGGCGCCGAGCCGTGCACCGGCTCGAACACGGAAGGAAAATTGCCTTCCGGATTGATGTTGCCCGACGGCGCGATGCCGATGGTGCCGGTGCAGGCCGGGCCGAGATCGGAGAGGATGTCGCCGAACAGATTCGAGCCGACCACGACGTCGAACCAGTCCGGATGCAGCACGAAATTCGCGGTGAGAATGTCGATGTGGTACTTGTCCCACTTCACCTTCGGATAGTTCTTCGCCATCGCCTCCACGCGCTCGTCCCAATAGGGCATCGTGATCGAGATGCCGATTGGACTTCGTCGCCGAGGTCAGATGCTTCTTGGGCCGCGACTGCGCGAGGTCGAACGCAAACTTCAGGATGCGGTCGACGCCGATCCGCGTCATCACGGTCTGCTGCGTCACGAATTCACGGTCGGTATCCGGGAACATGCGGCCGCCGACGGAGGAATATTCGCCTTCGGTATTTTCGCGCACCACCCAGAAATCGATGTCGCCGGGCTTGCGGTTCGCCAGCGGCGACGGCACGCCGGGCATCAGCCGCACCGGGCGCAGATTGACGTACTGGTCGAACTCGCGGCGGAATTTGATCAGCGAGCCCCACAACGAAACGTGATCCGGGATTTTCGCGGGCCAGCCCGACCGCGCCGAAATAGATCGCGTCGTGCTTGCCGATTTTCGCCTTCCAGTCCTCCGGCATCATCTCGCCGTGCTTTTCGTAATAGTCCCAGGAGGCGAAGTCGAAATGGTCGAAATGCACGGCAACGCCGTGCTTTTTCGCCGCCGCCTCCAGCACGCGCAGGCCCTCCGGCATCACTTCCTTGCCGATGCCGTCGCCGGGAATGACCGCGATCCGATACTGCTTTTTGCTGCTCATCGAGAGACTTCCTTGGTGACTTGCCAGGCCGGTAATGCCGCTTATTCTGATGCTCTTGCAATGGACCAAACTTCGCTACGGCGCAACGCTGCAGTGCAATGTTGACCGCGGCGGCGTTCCACGCCTACCGATTTCGCCGACCGCTCTCCGACATCCTCCTCATCAAGCGAGCACTCCCAATGGATCTGCATCTGCGCGGCAAGCGCGTCCTGATCACCGGCGCCTCGAAAGGCATTGGCGCGGCCGCGGCCGAATCCTTTGCCGAAGAAGGCTGTCACCTCCGGCTGGCCGCCCGCAGCGGCGAGCAGTTGAAGGCGCTGGCCGACCGGCTGCGCTCGGCGCACCAGATCGACGCCAGCACCCATGTCGTCGACCTGCGCAAACCTGCGGACCTGGCAAGGCTTGCGACGGATGCCGCCGACATCGACATCCTCGTCAACAATGCCGGCGATATCCCGGGCGGCTCGATCGACAAGATCGACGAGGCGACCTGGCGCCACGCCTGGGAGCTGAAAGTGTTCGGCTACATCAACCTCACCCGCGCGATCTATGCGCAGATGAAGGCGCGCGGCGACGGCGTCATCGTCAACGATATCGGCGCCGCCGGCGAGAAGTTCGACGCCAACTACATCTGCGGCAGCGCCGGCAACGCCGCGCTGATGGCTTTTACCCGCGCGCTGGGCGGCAAGAGCCTCGCCGACAATATCCGCGTGGTCGGCATCAATCCCGGCCCGGTCGGCACCGACCGCCACGTGACCCTGCTGAAGACGCGCGCAAGAACCAGTTCGGCGACGAGAGCCGCTACAAGGAATTCCAGAAGGGCTTTCCGCTCGGCCGCCCCGCGCACGCCCGCGAGATCGGCGACCTGCGTCGGCACCGACCGCCACGTCACGCTGCTGAAGACGCGGGCCAAGAACCAGTTCGGCGACGAGAACCGCTACAAGGAATTCTAGAAGGGCATGCCGCTCGGCCGCCCTGCGCATGCGCGCGAGATCGGCGACCTGATGGCGTTTCGGCCTCGGATCGGTCGGGATGATACTTCAGGCGTGATCTTTACCGTGGACGGCGGGCATACGGCAGGGTGGGGTTGAGCCTATCTCCGTCATTGCGAGCGAAGCGAGGCAATCCTCGTATCCCTGCCAGGAACCCGGATTGCCTCGATCGGAGACTGTCATCGGGCTCGCGTTCGCTGTCGACCCATTGGCTCGTCGCATGACGGCCCGCAGGACGCAGACCAAGTCTCACCACGACGGCTGCGGACTGCCCTTCTCCCAACGCTTGATCGGCTCGAATAGCAAGGGTCCGAAGATCTTCAAGCCTGGAATAACCACATAGAAGGCAAGTGTACCGATGATGAATCCAATCAGCGCGTCGAAAGTATGCATGCGTATGGTTGGAAAGAATATGGCTACAAGAACCAGCGCCTCGACAAATAGAGTGGCACCGACGTCAATCCCGGATTGGGCCGATAACCTGCGTTGTTCGGCAAGATGTGCGAAAACAATCCATCCTGATATCCGGCATCCGATGATTGCGCCGAGGCAAACCGAACGCAAAGCGGCGCCCGCCACGAGCACTGTGCCGGTTATGCCAAGTAGCTCCTACAATCCACAGCGAAATGGTTAGCCGCCGAAGAATACGAGCTGTCCGAAACTATCCGGTATCTTGACCCCGGCGATCGCACCGAAATAACGCCACAGCCGACCTTTGCGCTCTTGCAAGGAGTGCAAAAGCGTCAACGCAAGATCGGTGATCTGCAGAACCGCAATGGCAGCAAGCGTATGACCGGAGCCAAGCACCCAGATGTTCTGCAGATTGTCGTTCATTCGGGAGCTCCGCTCGAACGCGCTTGGAGGATAGGTAGATAACTTCCGATTTGCAACTCAATCTTGTGGAGTTGTTTCGTCGCTCAGACCATCCTCACCATGAGGTCTGACGGCGCTCAACCTGTCGTCCGCTCGAACAACTGCCGGATCAGCGTCGTGATCCTCCCCTTCGGCGACATCATCTCGTACATGATGGTGAAGTGGTTCGGCGTCGGGAATTTCCTCGTACGTCACCGGCAATCCATATCGCGCGCGGTGGCCGGCGAAATCGGCGGTCTGCTTGCGCAAGCAGCGGAGCAGTTCGGCGCTGCCGACAACCAGCGACAGCGGCTTTAACGGACCGCCCTCCTGCATCATCGGCGAGTTGCGGCGGCAGGTTGCTTCATCCGCCCGCAGTTTCTCGTTGAGATAGGAATGACGGATCGGTTCGAGATCGTAGATGCCTGAGATCGCCATTCCCGCCCCTCACCTTGCGGATGCGACAGCGCCATCGAGGTCAGGTGCCCGCCGGCGGACCAGCCTGATACCACGATGCCGCCGGCAGCGGCGCCAAGCGCACGGCAGTTGTCCGGTGAGGAAATCGATCCCGGCATGGATTTCGGCGACGATCTCGTCCAGCGTGGCCTCCGGCGCCAGCGTGTAGCCGACCAGCGCCGCATTGATGCCGTGCGCCATCGGCCCTTCGGCCATAACGGTAAAACCTCCTTTGTCGCGCGCCTGCCAGTAGCCGCCGTGGATAAACAGCAGCGTCGGCGCGCCGTCGGCCGCTTTCAGGAAATCGATCCGGCTGCGCTCGCGCGGCCCATACCGCAGGTCGAGATGCGCGGGAAGCGCTTGCGCATCTCGCCGGAGCGCTGCTCCCAGCCGGCGACCATCTCCACGCTGCCGGGCACGGCGACGCCAGTTATTGAGGCCGAGGTCGCGCGCCTGCTGGCTCATCGCGCGCCAGTCCAGCGCAGAAAAACAATGTCGTCATGCAATATCTCCGGTCGGCCACCGCGCTGGTGCGTTTCCACTTTGGCGGAAAATGTTCTACAGCACCATCTGCGACCAAGAAACGGAAACGAACGGAGATAGCGAAGTGGCTGATCAAGAGTTGGTGCGAGAGACGGCGGTTGCCATTGTCGGCAAGCTGAAATCGGGTGAAGTTACCCCGCTCGACCTGCTCGACGTGCTGGAAAACGCATCGCCGAGGTCGACGGCAAGGTCAACGCGCTGCCGACGCTGTGCTTCGATCGCGCCCGCAAGCACGCCACCGTGCTGATGAAGAAGCCGGTCAGCGAGCGCGGGCTGCTCGCCGGGCTGCCGATCCCGATCAAGGACCTGACCAACGTCGCGCGGCGTCCTGACCACGCAGGGCTCGCCGATCTACAAGGACAACATCCCGGCGAAGTCGGATATCCTGGTCGAGCATCTCGAAGACAATGGCGGGGTGATCTACGCCAAGTCGAACACGCCGGAATTCGGCGCCGGCGCCAACACCTTCAACGAAGTGTTCGGCCCGACGCGCAATCCCTGGGATACCTCCCGCTCCGCCGCCGGCTCCTCGGGCGGCGCGGCGGTCGCGCTCGCCACCGGCACGGCATGGCTGGCGCATGGCTCCGACATGGGCGGTAGCTTGCGCAACCCCGCGAGCTTCGCGGCATCGTCGGCTTGCCGGCCGAGCATCGGCCGCGTCGCGCACACGGTCGCGCAGCGGTCGATCGCAATCTCGGCGTCAGCAGGGCCCGATGGCCCGCAATGTCGAAGACGTGGCGCTGCTGCTCGATGCCATGAGCGGCGAGCATCCCGCGCGATCCGTTCTCGCTGCCGGTGCCGCCGAATTCGTTTCTTTCGCCGTCGCGTTCGGCAGGCAGAGCCGAAGCGCATCGCCTATTCGCCCGATCTCGGCATCACGCCGGTCGATCCCGAAGTCGCAGCCGATCACCCGCAAGGCCGCGCAGCGCTTTGCGGAAGCTGGCGCGATCGTCGAGGAAGCCCATCCCGACCTGCGCGAGGCCCATGAATGCTTTCCACGTGCTGCGCGCGTTCGACTTCGCGCTGTCCAAGGCCGCGCTGTTGCGCACGAAGCGCGACCTGCTCAAGCCCGAGGTGATCTGGAACATCGAGGAAGGCCTCAAGCTGACGGTCGAGCAGCTCGAACGCGCCGAGGCGCAGCGCGTCGCCATGACCGCGCGCACGCTGGAGTTTTTCGAGAAGTACGACCTGCTGCTGATGCCCCGCCACCATCGTGCCGCCGTTCCCGGTCGAGAACCGCTACGTCGCCGAATGCGCCGGCAAGAAGTTCGACAATTACGTCGGAGTGGCTCGGCATCGTCTACGCGATCACGCTGGTGTGCTGTCCTCGCGCTGTCGTTGCCGTGCGGCTTTACCGCATCGGGCCTGCCGGTCGGGCTGCAGGTGGTGGCGCCGCCGCGCGGTGAGGCAAAGCTTCTGGCCGGCAGCCGAGTGCTGGAGGATATTCTGGGCGTACGCGGACGACGCCGATCGATCCGCGGGCGCCGAAATAGAGGACGTCGAAGTAAGAGGGAATATGGCCGACGAGAACGAGCCACCGCCTGAGAGCAAGCTGACGCGCAGCAAGGCGAGCGCTGGGCGCGCGAGGGAAAATTCTCACCGGAAGGTCTCGCGACCCGAGGAGGCGCGGCTGCCGCCGGGACAGCACCTGACCAGGGACTGGCCGACGCTCGATCTCGGCGCTGACGCCGAACATTTCGCGCGAGCGTTGGCGTCTCGACGTTTACGGCGCGGTCGAAAATCCCATCTTCTGGGACTTTCTCGCAGTTTTCCGCGCAGCCGCAGAGCAAGTTTCTGTCCGACATTCACTGCGTCACGACCTGGTCGCGCTACGACAACCAGTGGGAGGGACTGGCGACCCGCGACCTCCTCGATGCCTGCCGGCCGCGGGACGAGGCGCGGTTCGTGGTGCTGCATTCCCATGACGGCTACACCACCAACCTGGCGCTGGAGGACTTCGCCGCCGAGGATGCCATTCTCGTCCATAGCTGGTCGGGTGCGCCGCTCGAACAGGAGCATGGCGGCCCGGTGCGGCTCGTCGTGCCCCATCTCTATTTCTGGAAAAGCGCAAAATGGCTCCAGAGCATCGAATTTCTGGCAGAGGATGCGCCGGGCTATTGGGAAGTGCGCGGTTACCACAATCGCGGCGACCCGTGGCAGGAACAGAGATATTCCGGAGACTAAAGCCGCAACTTTGACTGGGGAGAACGCCCGTGTCGACTGAACGCTTCCAATTCACCGGCGAGGGCGGCCATCAGCTTGCCGCCGCGCTGGACAGCACCGGACGGGCCGAGATCCATGCCTACGCGCTGTTCGCGCATTGCTTCACCTGCGGCAAGGATGTGCTGGCCGCAAAACGCATCGCGACTGCGCTGGCCGCCAAAGGCGATTGCGGTATTGCGTTTCGACTTTACCGGCCTCGGCTCCAGCGAGGGCGAATTTGCAAATTCGACCTTCTCTTCCAACGTCGCCGATCTCGTCCGCGCGGCCGATCATCTGCGCGAAACCCGCGGGCGCCCGCGCTCCTGATCGGGCACAGCCTCGGCGGCGCGGCAATCCTCGCCGCCGCCGGGCAAATTCCGGATGCCAAGGCGGTCGTGACCATCGCGGCGCCCTCCGATCCCGTCCATGTCACCCATCTGTTCAGGGATCGCATCGAAGACATCCGCAAGCATGGCGAGGTGGAAGTGCAACTCGCCGGGCGGCCGTTTCACATCAAGCGCGAATTTCTCGACGACATCGCCGAACACAGCCTGATGTCGCACGTCGCAAAGCTGCACAAGGCGCTGCTGGTCATGCATTCGCCGACCGACGACACGGTCGGGATCGACAATGCCAACGAACATTTTCGTCGCGGCCAAGCATCCCAAGAGCTTTGTGTCGCTGGCGGGCGTCGGATCATCTGTTATCCGGCAAGCGCGACGCGGCCTATGTCGCCGACGTCATCGCCGCCTGGGCCGAGCGCTATAGTCGAGCCCGTCGCAGCGCAGCCCGCCGCCGCTGCGAGCGAGGCACCGCGATAACGTCGTGGTGCGCGAAACCCGCAACAGCAAGTTCCAGCAGACCGTCACCACAGGTCCGCATCAGATGCTGGCGGATGAGCCCGCTCGCCGCCGGCGGCCAGGATAGCGGACCTGGGCCGTACTGATTTCGTTCTCGGCGGCCTTGGCGCCTGCACCTCGATGACGATGCGGATGTATGCCGACCGCAAATCGCTGCCGCTCGAGCGCATCACCGTGACGCTCAAGCTACAGCAAGATTCACGCGGAAGATTGCGCCGAATGCGAAACCCGCGGAGGGCATGCTGGATCAGGATCGACCGCGTGATTTCGATCGAGGGCGACCTCGATGCCGATCAGCGCAAGCGCTTGATGGAGATTGCCGACAAGTGTCCGGTGCACCGGACGCTCACCTCGGAAATCCGGATCGTGACGAAAGCGGCGGATTAGGCCGCCGCGCAGCGGCGGACGCGCAGTGCGCCGCGCAGGCCTGTGGCGGTACCGACGAGAATGCCGGCGAATGCGATCAGCGACGCCAGCGCCAGCGTGGAAAATCCCGTCAGGCCCTGCCCGATCGAGCAGCCGAACGCCATCACGCCGCCCGCGCCCATCAGCGCCGCGCCGCCGCCTGAGCGCAGCATGTGGCGCGGCGACTGAAAGCCCTCGAGGTGGAAGCGTCCGGTCAGCAGCGCGGTGACGAGGCTGCCGGCGAACACGCCGAACACCGTGACGATGCCGAAATTCAGCGTCGATCCCGTCGACAGCATGACATATTGCAGCGCGTCCGCGATCGGCGCGATGAAGGTGAGCGAGGTGACCGGCGTCGGATTGAAATCGTCGGCGCCGAGATAGCCGGTGGCGAACCAGCCGGCCGCGACCAGCAGGCCGACCGCGAGACCCGCGGCGATCTGACCCGGCGAGCGCCGGAACGCGCGGATGCGCAAAGGCGAAGATGATCAACGCCGCCGAGATGATCGAGGCCGCCAGCATGCGCGCGAGCCGTTGCGCTCAGGCCTGCGGCCGCAAGCAGCGCCGGCAACCGAGTTTGCCGTTGCCGTCAGTCTGCGACGCGCCGACCATCGCGATGCGCGGCGGCGCGATCAGGCCTTTCAGCGTCATCTGCGCAAAAATCGCCAGCACCACGACCACCACGAAAGAGCGGAGATTGCCGCGCCCGAGCAGCACCAGCGCGCGCGAGCCGCAGCCGTTCGACAGCACCATGCCGTAGCCGAACAAGCAGGCCGCCGAAGAACATCACCGGCGCCGAGAACGAAGGCTGCAGATAGATCGACTTGCCGATATCGACGAGTCCCGCCGCCGCCAGCAATTGCGTTAGCGGCGACCGCCACGCCGATCGCCAGCGCATAGGTGCGGATCAGGCGGCCGTCGCCTTCCGCCCAGCCAGCCGCGCATGCCGCTCATCAGGCAGAAACCGCTCAACAGGCCGACCGAGCCGTAGACGAGGCCGATCACGAGCGCAGCAGAAATGACGATGCTGGCAGCTATCCATGACTTCGCCCGTCTACGCCGGCCGCAGAATCACGCGATCGCGCGACGGATCCGGCCACGGCGATGAAGGCGGTCCTTCGGCCTGTTCCAGCGGATAGATCGCGTTCGGCTTGATCGGAAACGGCTTGAGATGTCCGCTGGCGAAGCCGGGGCCGAGTTCCCGCAAGCACCGCGCCGGTCGCGACCGAGGACAGGCCGAGCGTATCGATGCCCACGTAGGTGTGCTGGCCGCGATAGAATTCCAGGATGTTGAACTGCACGATGCGGTCGACCGCGGCGATCAGGATCTGCCGCCCGCGCAACGCCAGCGATTGGTGCGCGGCCTCGAAATAGGGATCGCCGACGGTGTTGAACGACGATGTCGGCGCCCTTCGCCTCCGGTCAGTTCGCGCACGCGCGCCGCGACGTCGGTCGCGGAGGCGTCGATCACCTCGACGTTGCGAATTGGCGTGACCTTCATAGGGCTCGCTCTTGCGCACCACGCCGATCACGCGCGCGCCGTGCCAGGTCGCGATCTGCGTCGCCGCCTGCCCGACCTTGCCGTTGACGCCCATCACCAGCACGGTCTCGTCCGCCTTGGGAATGCCGGCGCGGCGCAAGCCTTCCATCGCGGTGACAAAGGGCACGCCGATGCCGGCGGCCTCGTCCCATGAAATGCTCTTCGGCTTCTCCACCACGGCGTCGGCTTCGACCACGAGATGCGTGGCATGGGTGCCGTCGCGGCGGATGCCGAGATCGCCGGACGAGCCGAACACCTCGCGCCCGATCCAGCCCGTCGGGCCATCGATCACGACGCCCGCATAGTCGCGGCCCGGCGTGCGCGGAAACACGGCATAGGCCATCAGCCCGGTCGCGGCCTTCACGTCGGACGGATTGACCGCCGCGGCCTTGAGCCTCGATCAGCAGCTCATTTTCGCCGCGCGACAGCGCGCGTGCGTCTCGATGACCGGCGAGATCGACGCGGCATCGGCGGCCTTCGCCGGCAGGCGGACGCAGCGCGCCTGGACGGTAGCAGGTCGAACATCGGGCTTCTCGGCAACTGACATCAGGCATTCCTGCTCGGCTTCTGAGCTGGCAGGAGTTACCCTTTCGGCCGCTTGTCGTAAACACGTTTCGCCTTGCCGAGCGAACGTTCCAGCGTGTCCGGGGCCACGGCCTTGATGCGCGCGGTGATGCCGATGGTGTTCTTGATGAAGATCGACGACCTTTTCGGCGTGCGCGGGCAGACCGCTGCCGTCCCAGCTCTCGGGGCGCGCTTCGGCGAGCACCGTCATCTCGTCCATCCGCCCCTCGCGCGTCAGTTCGATGATGAAATGGCCGCCGCACCAGTCGGTCGCGAGCAGCGCTTCCTCGATCTGGGTCGGGAACACGTTGACGCCGCGCAGGATGATCATGTCGTCGGAACGCCCCGTCACCTTCTCCATGCGCCGCATGCCGGGCCGCGCGCGTGCCGGGCAACAGCCGCGTCAGGTCGCGGGTGCGGTAGCGGATGATCGGAAAGCGCTTGCTTGGTCAGCGAGGTGAACACCAGCTCGCCCTTCTCGCCGTCGGGCAGCACCGCGCCGGTCTCGGGATCGATCACCTCGGGGTAGAAATGATCTTCCCAGATATGCAGGCCGTCCTTGGTCTCCACGCATTCCTGCGCCACGCCGGGGCCGATCACTTCCGACAGGCCGTAGATGTCGGTGGCGTCCATGTCAAACGCCTGCTCGATCTCGGCGCGCATCGCATTGGTCCAGGGTTCGGCGCCGAAGATGCCGAACTTCAGCGACGATTTGCTGCGGGTCGAGCCCCTGCCTCTTGAACTCGTCTGATATCGCCAGCATGTAGCTCGGCGTCACCGTGATGATGTCGGGCTTGAAGTCGTTGATCAGCTGCACCTGCCGCTCGGTCATGCCGCCGGAGACCGGCACCACGGTGCAGCCGAGCCTTTCGGCGCCGTAATGCGCGCCGAGGCCGCCGGTGAACAGGCCATAGCCATAGGCGTTGTGCATGATCATGCCGGTGCGCCGCCGGCGGCGCGGATCGAGCGCGCCATCACGTCCGACCAGATGTCGATATCGGCCTTGGGTATAGCCGACCACGATCGGCTTGCCGGTGGTGCCGGAAGACGCGTGGACGCGGACCAGTTTTCGCGCGGCACCGCGAACATGTTGAACGGATAGTTGTCGCGCAGATCGGTCTTCACCGTGAACGGGAATTTGGCGAGATCGGAGAGCTGCCTGAAATCGGAGGGATGCACGCCGGCCGTGTCGAACGCCTTCTTGTAATGCGCGACGTTGTCGTAGGCGTGCGCCGAGCGACCAGGCGAGGCGTCTGGTCTGCAGCGCCATGATCATCGTCGCGCGAGGCGCGCTCGGCCTCGTCCATCTCGGCGCTGTAGCCGCTTCCGCTGGATTTGAATCTTGCCGATGGCCATCGCGCGTTTCCCTACATCGCTATTCTGTGTGTAGCCGTGTCGTCCGGCACCCGGCAGCCACGTCGCCGCCGATGGTGCGGGAATGGCCGCGAAACTCGGCGATCACGGCATCGCCCGCGGTGACGCGGACGTCGTAAATCCCGGACCGGCCGCTGCGCGAAATTTCCCGCGCGGTCGCGACCAGCACGATCGCCGAGCTTGCCCGGCCTGATGAAGGTGATGTTGCACTGCGCGGCGACCGCGCGCTCGTTGTGCGAGTTGCAGGCAAAGGCGAAGGTGGAATCGGCCAGCAGAAAGATGAAGCCGCCATGGGCGATGCGCTGGCCGTTGACCATGTGCGGCTGCACCGTCATCGTCAGCGTCGCCTGGCCGGGCTTGACCTCGACGATCTTCATGCCGAGGCCCTTGCTGGCGTCGTCTTCCTTCCACATCGCATCCGCGCAGGCGCGGGCGAGCTCGTCGGGCGAAAGGCGACGTTCATGGCGGACGCCCGCTTGCGAGACGGTTCCACGACGTTCTCTCCCTGTGCGTACGGGCCTGTTTGCAACAGGCCTCTTTACGTAGTCTTAGTGTGGGGACGAAGCACCAGAGGTGTCAACGGTCCCGCGATCGCTCATACGTGGTCGTAATCCACCACGACCTTGTCCGAACACGGCCGCGCCTGGCAGGTCAGGATGAACCCCGCCTTCAGCTCCCACGGCTCCAGCGAATAATTCACTTCCATCTGCGCGTCGCCCTCGACCAGCTTGGCGCGGCAGGTCGAGCACATGCCGCCCTTGCAGGCGAACGGCAGATCCATGCCGGCGCGCAGCGCGGCATCGAGAATGGATTCTTCCTCGGCGACCGGCACCTCGCGGCGCTTGCCGTCGATGATCAGCGAGGCCATCGCCTTGGGCGGCGCGGACGCCGCGATGATCTTCTTCGGGCGCGGCTTGCCGCCGAACTCGGAGACGAAGCGCTCGACGTGAATGCGCTCCTCGGCAATGCCGATCTCGCGGCAGGTCGCCTCGATATCCTCGCTCATGCCCGGTGGGACCGCAGATGAAGACGTGATCGACGCTTGCCGCCGGCACCAGCGAGCGCAACAGCACGCGCACCTTCTCGCCGTCGAGCCGGCCATGCAGGATCGGAATGTCCTGCTCTTCGCCGGAGATGACGTGGAACAGCGACAAGCCGCTGCATGAAGCGGTCCTTCAATTCTTCCAGCGCTTCGAGGAACAGCATGCTCGATGTCGAGCGGTTGCCGTAGAACAGAAAGAAGCGGCTGTTGGGTTCGCGCGCCAGCACGCCCTTGACGATCGACAGGATCGGCGTGATGCCGGCTTCCGGCGGCAAAGCCGACATAGACCCGCGCCTCACCGGGCGCGTGCGCGATACCGAAACGGCCGGTCGGCGTCATCACGTCGAGCTCGTCGCCGGCCTTCAACTCGTCCGCGGCCCAGCTCGAGAACGCGCCGCCATCGACCTTCTTCACGGCGATGCGCAGTTCGCCGTCATCGGGGCCGGAGCAGATCGAATAGGAGCGGCGCACTTCCTCGCCGTCCATGGTCGTGCGCAGGGTCGAGGTACTGCCCGGGCGCGAAGCTGTAGTCGCCTTGCCAGCTCCTTCGGGATCGCAAACGTCATCGATACCGCGTCGGCGGCTTCGCGGCGCAGGTCGTTGACGGCAAGACGGTGAAAGCGCGGTGCGTAGGGACATGGTCAATGACACTTGAAATAATCGAAGGGTTCGCGGCAGGCTCTTGCAGCGCCACAGCGCCTTGCAGGAGGTCGAGCCGAATTCGGACAGCAGCTCGGTATTGTGCGAGCCGCATTGCGGACACGCCACCTGCTGCTCGCCGAACAGCGCGCGGCGCGAGCTCGACGGCCTGCGGCGGCGCGATGCCGTAGTCCCGGAGCTTGCTGCGGCCGTCCTCGCTCATCCAGTCGGTGGTCCAGGCCGGCGACAGCACGGTGCGGATTGTCGGCCGCGCGAATGCCGGCGCGTTCCAGCGCCAGTTCGATTTCCAGCGCGATCATGTTCATGGCGGGACAGCCGGAATAGGTCGGCGTGATCGCGACCTCGACACGGCCGTCATGGACCTCGACGTCGCGCAGCACGCCGAGATCGGCGATGGTCAGCACCGGAATTTCGGGATCGACCACCTGCGCCGCGGCGTCCCAGGCGCGACTGGCGCAGATCGGCGTCGTTGAGAACGGCGCTACCATGTCGCCCCCGGAAAGGTCCGCTGCATCGACTGCAGTTCGCTGAGGAGATGGCCGAGATGCTCGCTGTGCCGGCCGCTGCGGCCGCCCTGCTGCATCCAGTCGTTCTTCGGCAGGGCCAGCGTCGCTTCGCTCGACGACGCTCGATGACCGTCTTCAGCCATTGCGAGCTGCAACGGCGCGGGATCGATCGCGATGCCGGCATCGATCAGGCCGCGCTCGCTGTCGTCGACGGCAAACATCTCGCCGGTAAAGGCCCAGAGATCGTCGATCGCTGTTTGCGCGCGGGCGTGGCTTTCCTCGGTGCCGTCGCCGAGGCGGACGATCCATTCCGACGAATGCCGCACATGATAGGCGCTTTCCTTTTCCGATTTCGCCGCGATCGCCGCCAGCGTCGCATCGCTCGAGCGCATCATCGCGCGCCAATAGAGGTCGGCGAAGGTCGGCGTAGAAGAATTGCCGCACCATGGTGCGCGCGAAATCGCCGTTCGGCTGTTCCAGCAGCAGGAGATTGCGGTACTGCCTGACGTCGCGCAGATAGGCGAACTTGTCCTCGTCGTTGCCCTTGCCCTCGACCTTCGCGGCATAGGAATAGAGCTCGCGCGCCTGGCCGAGCAGATCGAGGCCCATATTGGCGAGCGCCATGTCCTCTTCCAGCATCGGCGCATGGCCGCACCATTCCGACAGCCGATGCCCGAGGATCAGCGCATCGTCGGCGCGGCGCAGCGGTGTAGAGCACCAGCGGCGTTTCGGAGACGTGGATGTTGGCGACGGCCATTGCATCCAGCCTCTATCTCACGGTTTGACCGTCATCCTGAGGAGCGCGCGAACGCGCGTCTCGAAGCGATGGACCACGAGTCCCTGTTGCCGCCATCCTTCGAGACGCTTCGCTTCGCAAGCTCCTCACGGATGAGGAAGCTCACATATGCCCGACTTCGTCCGGCACGTCGTAAAACGTCGGGTGCCGGTAGATCTTGGATTCCGCCGGCTCGAACATCATGCCCTTCTCGGACGGATCGGATGCGGTGATCGCGTTCGACGGCACCACCCAGATCGAGAGCCCCTCGCCGCGGCGGGTGTAGATGTCGCGCGCGGCCTGCAGCGCCAGCGTCGCGTCGGTGGCGTGCAGCGAGCCGACATGCTTGTGCGCCAGCCCGTTGCGGCTGCGGATGAAGACTTCCCAGAGCGGAATGTTCGGCGTGGCCATCGCTGATCCTCCTTACTCGGCGGCCTGCGCGAGCTGCCGCTGCCGGCGCTTCTCGGCATAGGCCAGCGCCGCCTCGCGCACCCAGGCGCCGTCGTCGTGCGCCTTGCGCCGCGCCGCCAGGCGGTCGCGGTTGCACGGGCCGTTGCCGGCCAGCACCTGGTTGAATTCTTCCCAGTCGATCGCGCTGTATTCCCAGTTGCCCGGCCGTCGTTCTGCTTCATGCCGGGATCGGGAATGGTGAGCCCCAGGAACTGCGCCTGCGGCACGGTGGCGTCGACGAATTTCTGGCGCAGTTCGTCGTTGGAGAAGCGCTTGATCTTCCATCTGGTCGAGGTGTCGCTGTGCTGGCTGGCCTGGTCGGGCGGACCGAACATCATCAGCGACCGGCCACCACCAGCGGTTCAGCGCGTCCTGCGCCATCGCCTTCTGCTCGTCGGTGCCGCGGCACAGCGTCATCATGATCTCGAAGCCCTGGCGCTGATGGAACGATTCTTCCTTGCAGACGCGGATCATCGCGCGCGCATAGGGGCCGTAGGAGCAGCGGCACAGCGGGATCTGGTTCATGATCGCCGCGCCATCGACCAGCCAGCCGATGGCGCCGATGTCGGCCCAGGTCAGCGTCGGATAGTTGAAGATCGAGGAATACTTTCGCCTTGCCCGCCAGCATCAGGTCGACCAGCTCTTCGC
>ERZ1370068.773-contig-10709_pt1 | contig 34715 bp, 37 predicted proteins | sample MGYA00561227_ERZ1370068 | MGnify/ENA primary metagenome ERZ1370068 (study PRJEB38410, sample SAMEA6850437) | metagenome | study: Metagenomic assessment of the ecological functions of the soil: analysis of the soil microbiota associated with the...
GGTACGCCGTTCAGTTACGTATTGCTGGGCGCGCAGCCGATGGAGTAGAGATCGCCGCCGAGGGCCGCGGCGCGCTTGTTCAGCTCGGCGCGCCACATGTCGGCGGCGGCAGGTCTGTCGAAATTCATGCTCTTCGACATCACCGTAGTGAAGAAAGGACCGGGGATAGCCTGGGCGCGAGGTCTTCGCGCAGCAAAGGTCGACTGACGTTGCGGCGGGCGCCGAAGTGAACCTCGCCTTCCATGCGGATCATCTTTCACCGCTGCGGGCACTCATCGCCAGCGGCTCAGGGACGTCAGCGCGCGCGATGAAGAACCGCGCCAACCTCCATTCGTGTCAGAATATGATAGGATCGCCGAAATCGACGTTGGCTGATACAGGAAGGTGGGGAGCGAGCGGGCAGGATCGTGCCGAGCACAGGATCGCGACATCGAGCCGGATCGACACCGTGGCGGGGAAGGTCGCGAGCGAGCGGCGGCGCAGGTCATGGCGGCTGAGCGCCACAGGCTAGGAAGGCGGCGTGGGAAGGACGGACGTGGACGCCGGCTCCAAGGCCGCGATAAGCCATCGGAATCAGCGCGAGCAACGGCGCGCTCACCGCAGCTGAGCAACAGCAGAGCGACGCGAACACGGCGGCGAGCGGCGTGCGCGCGCCGGCGTCGAGGTTGAGAAAACGACCGGTTCAGACGAAGCGGAGGGAAGGACGAACATCCGCCGACGATGTTCGACAGCCCCTAACCGCGGAACTCGCGGTTGGCGTCGACTCATGTTGGCCGGGCGCGCCGCCGCCGCCTTGGCGATGAGTCGACTGGCCGGGCGACGATCGTCAGCGCGAAGGCACGATGCCGATCAGGTCAGGCTCAGGCGCAGGTCGAACGCCGGCAAGATCCGGGTAAAGCCCTGGCGAATCTTCGGGATCAGCCCGACGACGTCGACCCGGTGGGTGCCGCCGGAAATTCGGTCGATCGCGCTGAACACTGACGCGGTCGCAGCGAGCAGGCCGAGCAGCATGTGCAGCGGGCGCGGGAGAAAGACCGGAAGGAAGAAGATGGTGGCGGAGGGACCTGGCGCGAGCGCCACCCGATCGACATGGGCGACCAGGTGCTCGGCAAGCGCGCCGGGCGATGCGCGCGGTCGGCGCCGGCAAGCCGAGCAGGTCGGGCGGCGCGCCAGACCGCGATCAAGACGCCGCGCCGCCCCATGAAGCCGCGCCAGCGCGCCGGCGAGATGAAGTTGGCGATCGTGCCGAAGCGCAGCGCGCCGATCAGGAACTGCATCGTGCCGACGAGCACTGTGGTGACGGCGAGCGCGAGCGCGATGTATTCAGACGAGCCGACGAGGGCAGGCGCCAGCGTCTGACCAGGGCAAGCGAGTTCGCGTAGTCAAATACGGAAACGACGTGCCAGCTCGAGCCGAACAGCGCCGCGACGATGCAGGGATGACCGCGGTGTACAGACCGTACTCGGGCGGCAGCCCGGCCAGCGTCGCGAACGCGATCCCCTGCGGCAGGACGAGCGGGCCGACGCCGGCGACGACGTCGCGCGCATGCTCAACGCGGTCGACGCGGTGGATCCGATCGAAGACGCGCGCAGCAGCTCGTTCACTGCGCGCCGGATTCGTCGGGCGCGACGAACGCCGGAGGAAGAACGTAAGCGTGCGATCGGCACGACGCCGCTGAGGCGGCCCCGGCCGATAGCCCGCGCCTATCGCGCGCCGCCGCTCACCTTGGACACGTAGCGCCAGCGCGCATCTGGCATCGCTGAGGTTGCCGCGGTACGACGGCATCAGCACCAATCGCACTCCACCGACGCGGCGGTATTCGATCCGGCGGGCTTGCGGGTCGTCGAAGGCCGGACCGATGGCGCCAGTCGCGCCGGCGTCAGCTGGCGCATGGCACAGCGCGCATGGCGGCGGAGGAAGAAGGGCGGCGAGCATCGCGCAACGTCGTCGTCGGCGCCGCTCGCCGTCCCGCAGGCCAGGCCCGCCAGGAGGGCCGCGACGGCGCCCCGGCGCGCCGACGTCGCGAGATCGATCGAGCATGCGCCGCCTCAGACCACGCTCAACATCACCGCCAGATCCTTCCGGCTGTTGCGGCCCGTGCGCGCGTTCTCGAGCCGCTGCTCGCTGGGCTGGACGTTGCCGGCCGAATCGGTGGCGCGGCTGACGTAACATGGTGCCTGCCGCCATGCGCAGCGAATGCGAACTGCCGCCAGGCGAAGCGCGAGATCAGGGCCGACGAAGGCGGCGCGTCGATCCCGGTCTTGCCGCCGTCGCGCGACGCCTCGAACGCAGACGGATCGGCGAGCCAGCCGCTGAAGGCGACGCCGGTGACGTGACCGTGAGGCGCCGGCTGACCGGTGCGGTCGCCGGCCACTTTGGCGCACGCGTGACGAACGACTTGACGTTGAGCTCCTGGACCGAGGCTCGATCGTCGCCGTCGAGGTCCCGCTCGAGCGCCGTCGGCGGTAGGCCGTGCGCTCGGCGATCTGCGGCCTCGTGCACCGGCTGAAGTGAACGCCACGCGCTTGACGCACTTCGACGCTGTTGACGCCAAGCGTAGCCGGGCAGTGCACGACCAGGCGCAGCGGGCCGCCGTGTGCCGACGAGCGACAAGGCGGCGCCGTTCATCTCCCGCGCGCAGGAGCGCGGCGGTCGATGAGCGGTGATCGCCACGCGAGCGCTCGACCGTGACCGAGAGCGGATCGACGTCCGTCGGGGAGCTTCTCGCCGCCGGTGCCCGGTGAGGTAGACGCATGCCGGCGCGACGCCGCCGCAGCGCTGCCGGCGACGTAGCGGGCGGCGCCGCGCCACAGCGCGAGCGACGCGGCAGCGCGCGGCCCCCACCGTCCACGGCGTGCCGCTCGGGCTTGCTCGGGAAGTAGCCGGCCAAGGCCGTTGCCGGCGCGCACCGGAGCACCGTGGCGACGGTCTCGATGCCGATCGTCTGCCAGGTCGGCGAGCGGTCAGCGTGCGCGGATTGCGAACGCCCTTCGATCGGCACCTGCCAGGCATCGCGGTGGAGGAGGGATCTCGACGCATCAGGCGCGGGCAGATTTGGAGGAACGGATGATCTTACCGGATTCTCGGCCGGCGTGATGCCGCGCGGGACGGTAGCCGCGAAGGGAAGGGACATCCTGATCTCGTCGTCGCGCTGTGGACGATGACCGCGGTGGATCCTTCCAGGCGACGTAGGCCGGCAGCGGCCGCGGTCCGTCTGCTGCGCTCGCCGCCAGCGCCGCGGCTTGCCAACGCCGCCGGCGGGTGCCGATCAGGCCGGTGCCGACGGGGGCGCCAGCGCCGCCGGCGAAAGAGGTTGACATCTGCGAGCAAAGCGTCGGATCGGTCATCAGTGAACCTCCGGGTCGAGGAAAGTGCGCGGCACTCGCGCCTCAAAGCTTGTCTGCAAGTATCCATTGCCCTCGCGCACGATCAGCATGTACCGGTCGCGTTTGCCCGAAGTCAAGATGCCGCGCATTCAGCGAGTGGTTCTGCGTCTCGCTGCCTTCGATCGATTCGCCTTCGTGGCGTTTGAACTCTGCGGTTGTGCCTTGTCGGCGTCGCTGGGGCTCAGCCATCAGCGTCCGAGCAGCGCGTCTGCAACTAAAGCCTTCGAGCGCCGCTGATGCGGGGTCAGGACACGACCTGGTAGTACAGGTTCTGCGGGTGCTTCGCCTGGGCGAAGAAGAACCAGCGGTCGGCGACCAGCCCCGGCACCTGCAGATCGCCGCGGCGACGCCAGGGCCAGGGCGGCGCCGCGGCGACGAGACCGAGCGCGGCCAGGAGCGCCGGCAGCGCGAAGCCAGGACGACGAGCACGGGCCGGGCGCGCCGCATCGCCAGCGGCCGACGCGCGATGGAAGAACTCGCGCGTGTTGAACGAGCCGGCCGACATGCCCATCGACGTCTGCACCAGCCGCGGCGCGGCGATGCCGGTCGCCGATCTGCAGCGTCGAGCGATGGCGGATCGCGCGCGTTGCGGCGCAGCGCCAGCAGCGCGTGCGCGCCGGCGACGATCGGTCGCGACGAGCGGCGGCCGGGCCGCAGCGACGCGCGCAGCGCGCCTCGCCGCGCCAGCTGCGCCAGCGCGCTCGCGAGCAGAACAGCCCCGACGACAGGCCGATGAGCGACGAAGCTTGACGAGCGTCAGCGGATGCGCCCACTCCTCGATGAAGCGCAGGCACGCGTAGATCATCGCCGTGCAGCACCAGAGCAGCGCGGCGAGCGCGAGGCGCCGCGAGCGGCAGCGGCGAGCCGCGTCCACGCCCGGCGCGCGCCCGGCGCGCACGCCAGCCACCACAGCGCGACCACGCGCGATGAACGCCGGCAGCACGATCACCTCGCGCGACAGCCACGAGGTGCGCCACATCGTCGCCGCGCGCCAGGCGCGCGCGGGCCGGCCGAGGTGGAGGAACGACGCAGCCGAGGCCGACCACGAGCAGGACGGTCGGCGACGCCGAGCATCGCCGCGCTGAAGCGCCGGCGCCGATCGGCAGCGCCGCCGAGCGCGGCGAGCGCGAGCGCGACGACGAGGCCCTGCGCCGCGCCGGCGAGCGGTCGTGAAGACGACGACCGAGAAGCGCCGGATTCATCGTCGCAGCCGGCCGGCGCGCCGGCCGCCGGCGACGCCGCGGCCGGGCTCGCGCGTCGGCGCCGCGCCGGCGACCTGCGGTGATCGCGCCGCGGCAGGTACTGGTTCGCCGGCTCGCGTCTGCCACTCGGGCATCAGCGGATAGCCGCCGCGCTCGCGGATGGCGACGTCGAGACCTCCGAGTCCGGGTCCTTGACGTCGCCGAACAGGCGCGCGCCGGTCGGGCAGGCCTTCACGCAGGCGGGCTTGCGGTCCTCCGGCGGCAGCTGCTCGTCGTAGATGCGGTCGACGCAGAGCGTGCACTTGGTCATCACCTGGCGCGCTTCGTCGATCTCGCGCGCGCCGTACGGGCAGGCCCAGGCGCAGTACTTGCAGCCGATGCACTTGTCGTAGTCGACCAGCACGATGCCGTCCTCGGCGCGCTTGTAGCTCGCGCCGGTCGGGCACACCGGCACGCACGGCGGGTCCTCGCAATGCAGGCAGCTCTTCGGGAAGTGGATCGTCTCGGTGTCCGGGAAAGACGCCGGCCTCGTAGGTCTGCACGCGGTTGAAGAAGGTGCCGGTCGGATCCGCGCCGTAGGCGTTCTCGTCGACCAGCGGCCCGGCCGCGCCCGAGGTGTTCCATTCCTTGCACGAGGTCACGCAGGCGTGGCAGCCGACGCAGACGTTGAGGTCGATCACGAGCGCGAGCTGCCGAGCGTCGTCGACGGCGTGCTCGCGTGCCGGTCGTCGCCTGCGTCGACGATCGCGCCGGCGTCGCGAACAGGTCCAGCCAGCGATCATGCGCGGCGCGGCCGATCATGGTCGCGCCGCGGCCGCGCGCACCCCGGCAGCGCCGGCGTCGACGCGATCTGCGGCGAGCTCGCCTCGGCAGCTCGGCTCGGCGGGCGGATGCGCACGCGCACGTCGTACCAGCCGGCCTGGCCGGTGATCGGATCGGAGTTGCTGATCGTGCCGCTCGCGCGCCGTGCGGCAGCTCGTCGCTGATCAGGTGGTTCAGGAGGAAGCCCTTCCTCGCCTCGTCGGCGCCGGGCGCGAGCTGCCAGGCGCCGTCGGCCTTGCCGATCGCGTTCCAGGTCCACACCGTGCCCGGCTCGACCGCCTCGCTGTAGCGCAGCCATGCAGCGCACCTGCCCCCACGGCTCTCGACCCAGCACCAGCCGCCGTCGGCGATGCCGGCCGCTGCGCGGTGAGCGGGTTGACGTGCAGGTAGTTGTGGCTGTGGATCTGGCGCAGCCACGCGTTCTGCGAATCCCACGAGTGGTACATCGCCATCGGCCGCTGCGTGATCGCGTTGAGCGGATAGGCGCGCGAGGTCGGTCGCGCGCGTCCTCGAGCGGCGCGTACCAGAACGGCAGCGGATCGAAGTAGGTCGCGATGCGCTCGCGCAGGTGCTCGGGCGGCTGCCGGCCCGGCGTCTTGCCCTGCGCCGCGAGGCGAAAGCGTCTGCAGCGTGTCGCTGTAGAGGCGCGAGCTGGACGACGTCGTTCTTCTGCCGCCAGCCCTTGTCCTTGCGCGAAGTCGAGGTACTCGCGGTTCCAGTTGCGCATGTAGTGCATCGTCTCCGGCAGCGTGGTAGCTGGAAGACGCAGTCGTTCTTCGCGTACATCTCCCACTGCTTCGGGTTCGGCGCGCCGCGCAGGTGCTCGTCGCCGTCCGCGCCGCGCCAGCCCATCAGGAAGCCGATGCCCGGCTGCGGCCTCGTAGTTGACGACGAAGTCGGGGTAGTCCTTGAACTTGCGGCGCGCCCTCGGCGGTGGTGAAGGCCGGCAACTTCAGGCGCGACGCGAGCTCGATCAGCACCTCCTGGAACGGCTTGCACTCGCCGGTCGGCGGCACGCACCGGCACGCGCACCGAATCGACCGGGCCGTCGAACTCGGAGATCGGCCGGTCGAGCATGCTCATCACGTCGTGGCGCTCGAGGTAGGTGGTGTCGGGCAGCGACGAGGTCGGCGAAGGCGACCGTCTCGCTCTGGAACGCGTCGCAGACGACGAGGAACGGGATCTTGTGCTCGCCGTCGGTCGTTCCTGGCGGTTGAGCATCTCGCGCACCGCCATCGTGTTCATGGTCGAGTTCCAGGCCATGTTGGCCATGAAGATCAGCAGCGTGTCGATGCCGGTACGGATCGCCGCGCGTCGCGTTGGTGATCACCGTTGTGCATCAGCCCGTGCGCCGACAGCGGGTGCTCCCACGAGAACGCGTGGTCGATGCGCATCGGCGAGCCGTCGTCGTCGATCGCCAGCTCGTCGCGGGTTGGCCGGAAAGCCGAGCGGCGCCGCGTTGAGCGGCGTGTTCGGCTGGATCATCGTCGGGCGAGTTGAAGGCGCGGTAGTTCGGCACGATGTGGCGCGGGTACGGCGCCTTGTGGCGGAAGCCGCCGGGCGCGTCGATCGTGCCGAGCACGCTCATCAGCACCGCCAGCGCGCGCACCGTCTGGAAGCCGTTCGAGTGCGCCGCCAGGCCGCGCATCGCGTGGAACGCGACCGGCCGCGCCTGCGTCGTCGCGTGCGCTTGCCCCAGGCGTCGGTCCAGGCGATCGGCAGCTCGAACGCCTGCTGCAGCGCGGTCGTCGCCGAGCTCGCGCGCGAGCTTGCGGATGCGCGCCGGCCGGGATGCCGGTGATCGCCGCCGCCCACTCCGGCGTGCACGTCGCGACGCGCTCGCGCAGCAGCTGGAACGACGGCGCGACCGCGCGTGCCGTCGGCGAGCGTGTAGTGGCCTTCGAGCGCCGGATCGCAGCCGTCGGCGATGCCTTCGGGATAGGCCGCCATGATCGTGCCGACGCGCGTGTCGCAGACCAGCTTGTTGTGCGGCTCGCGGCCGTCGCCCGGCGGGCCCTTCGCCGGGTCGGGGTCGTGCGCGAACATGCCCTCGCGCTGCGCCGTCGTCGAGCACGCACGAGCTGCGGCGCGTTGGTGTAAGCGCTTCAGGAACGCGTGGTCGATCAGGTCGCTGCGCGATCAGCTCGTGCAGCAGCGCCATGAAGAGCGCGCCGTCGGTGCCCGGCTTGATCGGGATCCACTCGTCGGCGATCGCCGAGTAGCCGGTGCGCACCGGGTTGATCGAGATGAAGCGGCCGCCGCCGCGCGCTTGAACTTCGCCGATCGCGATCTTCAGCGGGTTCGAGTGGTGGTCCTCGGCGGTGCCGATCATCACGAACAGCTTGGCGCGGTCGAGGTCGGGGCCGCCGAACTCCCAGAACGCTGCCGCCGATCGTGTAGATCATGCCGGCGGCCATGTTGACCGAGCAGAAGCCGCCGTGCGCCGCGTAGTTCGGCGTGCCGAACTGGCGCGCGAACAGGCCGGTCAGCGCCTGCATCTGGTCGCGGCCGGTGAAGAGCGCGAACTTCTTCGGATCGGTCGGCGCGGATCTTCGCCAGCCGCGTCTTCGAGGATCGCGAACGCGCGTCCCACGAGATCGGCTCGAACTCGCCGGCGCCGCGCTCGCTGCCCGGCCTTGCGCAGCAGCGGCCGCGTGCAGCCGCGCCGGCGACACCTGCTTCATGATCCCGGACGCGCCCTTGGCGCAGATCACGCCCTTGTTGATCGGGTGGTTCGGGTTGCCGTCGATGTAGCGCAGCGCGCCGTCGCGCAGGTGGACGCGGATGCCGCAGCGGCAGGCGCACATGTAGCACGTCGTGCGTCTTGATCTCGCGCCTTGGCGCCGGGCACCGCGACGGCCGTCGGGTCGTGCAGCGGCTCGTTCGAAAGAGCCGGAAGACAGCGTGCCTCATCGGGTTGAATATAGTGTGCTGGCGCGCCGCGCCGCCATGAAACTCGCGGAGGCCCGTCATGAGCAATCGATCGCGACGCGGAGCGCTGGCCTTGATCGCTACGAGCGCCGTCGCCGCGATGCTTCGCGCGGCGTCGTCAGGCACGCGCCGACGGCCGCGCCCGCAGCTGGCCGGCCTGCTCGCCGCGCCAGCGCACCGGCATCCACGACGTCGCGCCCGCGCCCGACGGCGGCGTCTGGTTCACCGGCGCAGCGCAGCGGCCATCTCGGCTGGTTCGATCCGCAGAGCGGACGCGTCGAGCTGATCGCGCTCTCGGCGGCGGCTCGTCGCCGCACGGCGTGATCAGGGACCCGACAAGGCCGCGTGGATCACCGACGGCGGCCAGAACGCGATCGTTCGCGTCGGCTGGCCCGGACCGCGCGGTGCGCGGCTTCCCCTGCCCGGCCGGCACGCCGTACGCCAACCTCAACACCGCGACGCTTCGACGGCGACGGCGACCTCTGGTTCACCGGCCAGAGCGGCGTCGTCGGCAAGGTCGCGCCAAGACGGCGCACAGTGACGGTTGAAGGACGCGCCGCGCGGTCCGTAGGCCCTACGGCATCTGCACGACGCCGCGCGGCGACGTCTGGTGGTGCTCGCTCGCCGGCTCGTTCATCGCCCGCATCGACCGCAAGACCGGCGATTCGCACGATCGTCGAGCCGCCGACGCCGCGACCAGGGCGCGCGCCGCGTCTGGAGCGACAGCCAGGAGCCGGATCTGGGTCAGCGAATGGCTGCAGCGGCAACGTCTCGATGTACGACCCGGTCGAGCCGACGAGCTGGCGCACCTGGAAGCTGCCGGGCGCGCGAGCCGCGCGCCTATGCCGTCTACGTCGACGATCGCGACAAGGTCTGGCTGAGCGACTTGGGGCAGCAACGCGGATCGTTCAGCTTCGATCCGGCAGCGAAGCACGTTCACGCGCGATCGGCTGTGCGAACGAGCGCCGGCGTGCGCCAGATCCTCGGCCGCGCCGGCGAGGTCTGGCTGCCGAAAGCGGCACCGACGCATCACGCTGATCGCGCCATGCCGCTGCACGCCGGCGCCGCAGCGCTCGCGCCGGTGTCGCCGAGCGAGCCGGCGTCAGCGCTGGCCGCTGTGCATCCGGCCGGAAGCGATCGCCAGCGCGGCCGCGCCGAGCTGCTTCGACGAGGTCCGGGTGCTGGGCATAGAACTCGCCTGCGCAGGATCGATGATCGAGGTCGTCCTTCTCGGCAGGTGCGGCGATCACGGCAGCGTCCTGCGGCGAGATCGAGGACGCCTGCCGCGGGCGTGATCGGGCGCGGCATTGGTGCCGGCGCCGCCGAGAACGCGACCGAGCACGCCACCCGCCGACGCGAGGCCGCCCGCGCCGGACGCGACAGTGGATGATCTGGTTGAGGATGCCGGCGCTGCTGCGGATCGGAGCGGTCGAACAGATCGCCGATCATCTGTCCGAACGGCGGCGTCGCAGTCGGAGCGAAACGCGGCGGCGACGCCGTTGCCGAGGTCGCGGCGGTTGCCTCCCGCGCGCGACCTGGTCGGAGTGGCTTCACGACGCCGCCGATCGCGGCGCGCGCTGCCCGGTCGGCTGTATTGCTGGAGGATGTCGAGGAGTCCCACGCTGCTGTCTCTTTGCTCTGACGTGGCGCTGCCGCAGGGGTGCGCGAGCGACGGATTCGAACGCGACGATAGGCAGGTGCGCATCGTGGCTTCGGCTGTAGGCCGGCGCCGCCCGCGCGCGCCGGTCGAGGCCGCTTCAGCGGCCGTCGAGAGGCGCAGCGTCGCCGGGGTCGGCGTCGCGCCGTCGAAGAATCGGCCGAGCGAGGCGCGGCGGCGATCGGCAGCGCCGGTAAGCGCGCGCTCGGCAGCGACGGCGCCGAACAAGGTCATCGACGAGCGGAGCTTGAGGTCGTCGGGCGAGCCGAGGGTCTCGAGCGTCGCTCGTCTGCGCGCGCGGCGAGCGATCAGCCCGTGCACTCGACCAGACGCGCGCCGAGCAGCGGATGGGCCAGATAGGCCGACTGCCTCGGCCCGCGAGGAGATGCCGTAGTCGAATGCGCCGTCGCGCTGCGGCCGAGGCCGCCGCAGCTGCGGGAACACGAACCACATCCAGTGGCTGCGCTTGCGGCCCGCCGCAAGCTCGTCGCCGGCGCCTGCGCGTAGACGCGGTGCCTGCGCGGCGACGAAGCGGCGCAGGTCGTGCGGATCGGCAGGATCGACTTGCGCTTCGCTACCGCGCGCCTCTCGTCAGCGCTGCGGCATGTCGGCTGGCGCCGTAGCCGAGGCTCACCGTCGCGTCGGCGGGGATCGGCGGCATGGTCGCGTTCCACGCCTCCCAGTCGGCGCGCATCGCCGCCAGCGCGCGCCGGCTCGCGCGCGCGCGAGGTTGGCGCGCTCGCGCTCGTCGGCGTCGAGGTCGAACAGGTACTCGTGGCCGTCGACGCGCAGGTACTTCCAGCGCGCCGCGCGCAGCGCGCGCTGGCCGCGGTGGTTCATGCGCCAGTAGCAGCGGCCGCGTCGAAGCGCGTGCGCCGGATCGTCGCAGCACCGGCAGCAGCGAGACGCCGTCGAGCGGATAGCGCCGGATCGGCGGCGACGCCGGCGGCGGCGAGCATCGTCGCCGATCCAGTCCATCGTCATGCACGAGCTGCGCGCTCGTCGCCGCCGGCGCGCGATGCGCGCCGGCCAGTGCGCGATCCAGGGCACGCGGATGCCGCCCTCGGTGAGGTCCATCTTGCCGCCGACCAGCGGCCAGTTGTCGGAGAAGCGCTCGCCGCCGTTGTCGCTGGTGAAGACGACGAGCGTGTCGTCGCGCGACGCCGTGCGCGCTCGAGCGCGGCGAGCGATCCGGCCGATGCCCTCGTCCATGTGGCGCGATCATGCGGCGGTAGGTGTGGATGTTGCCGCCGTGCAGGTGGAACAGGTTGTCGCTTCACCTCTTCGGCGAGCGCCGCGTCGTCGCGCGTCTCCCACGGCCAGTGCGGCGCGGTGTAGTGCACGCTGAGGAAGAACGGCGCGCCGCCGGGCGTCGCGCAGCGCTCGATCGAAGTCGACCGCGCGCCGCGAGATCAGGTCGGTGAGGTAGCCGTCTCGCGGTGCTCGTCCTCGCCCTGCGCAGAGGTCGTGCGTGCCGCGCGAGTCGCAGTGGCTGAAGTAGTCGACGCCGCCCGACATCGGGCCGAAGAACTCGTCGTAGCCCGAGCGCAGCGGGCCGAAGCGCCGGCGGATAGCCGAGGTGCCACTTGCCGATCGAGCGCGGTGCGGTAGCCGCGCCGTCGCGCAGCAGCGACGGCGAGCGTCGGGTGCTCGGGCGGCAGGCCGAGCGTCGCGCTGCCGCGGCTGCTGCTGTTGATCGGCTCCTCGGCGGCGCCGCGCAGGCGGTACTGGTAGCGGCCGGTCATCGAGCGCGAAGCGCGTCGGCGAGCAGACCGGCGAGTTGGCGTAGCCCTGGGTGAAGCGCAGGCCGTTGCGCGGCCAGCCGGTCGAGCACCGGCGAGACCGGCACGCGGCCGCCGTAGCAGCCGAGGTCGGCGAAGCCGAGGTCGTCGGCGACGATGAAGACGATGTTGGGCCGGCGTCATGTCGATCGCGCCGAAGTCCACTACCGCGCTCCGATCGGCGCGCGAGTGCAGCGATAGCCGGATCGAGCGCCGCGATCAGGTCTTATCGCGCCGGCGCGGAGCGCGTCGGCGAGGCTGCGCGCGATCGCGCGAGCGCGCGCGCCGCCGGCGGCGCGTCGCCCGCGGCCAGTGCCGCGGCCAGCGCCAGATCAGGCGCGACCCTCGCGCGTGCGCATAGACCGTGCGTGAACTCGGCGCCGAGCAGGAAGATCTGCGCCGAGTAGTAGATCCACACGAGCAGCACGACCAGCGAGCCCGCAGCGCCGAAGCCGAGGCGAGGCTGCTGCGCCGAGGTAGAGCGCCGATCAGCGACTTGCCGATCGTGAACAGCAGCGCCGTCACCGCGGCGCCGATCCAGACGTCGCGCCAGCCGATCCGCACGCGCGGCATGATCTTGTAGATCATCGCGAAGGTCGCCGTCACGAGCGCGAAGCTGACGACCGAAGTTGAGCCCTTCGGCGACGACGACCCAGCCGCCGAACAGCGTGCGGCGCGAAGAGCTTGCCGAGCGCGGCGACTGCGGCGCTCGCGACCAGACGAGACGATGAGCAGGAAGCCGACGCCGAGCACCATGCCGAACGACAGCAGCGCGAGCGCGGATCAGGCGCCACAGGCCAGCCGCTCGGCGCGGCGGCGCGCGCCAGATGCGATCGAGCGCGTTCTGCAGCTCGCCGAACACCGACATCGCGCCGACGCAGCAGCGCGGACGACTGCCGACGAATCAGTTCCGAGCATCGCCCTGCGCCGGCTTGTTGACGCTTTGCAGCAGGCTCTGCGCCGCGGCGGCGCCGTCGTCGCCGATCGAGGTCGCGCAGCTCGGCGAAGATCTGGCCGCGCGCCGCGTCGGGGCCGAACGCGAGGCCGGCAGATCGAGATCGACGATGAGCAGCAGCGGCGCGATCGAGAACAGCGTGTAGTACGCGAGCGCAGCGCCGCATGCTCGGCGCGTCGTCGTCGACAGGCCGCGACCGCCTGCCGGCCAGATCGCAACAGGAGGCGATCCTAGGGTGTCACCGTGAGGCGCGGCGACGGCGAACGCCCTATCATCGCCCGCCAGGCCGAGCGCCGCCATCGCGCGCCGGCCCCAACCGCAGGGAACGCCATGATCGCTCGCCGTATCGCCATCGCCGCACTCTCGCCACCGGCGCGCTCGCCATCGCCGGCTGCGGCATGATGACAGCCGATCAGCAGGCGGCGCCATGACCGTGCCGCTCTCAGCGCGCCAGAACGAGAGTGCCGCCGAACGCGAGCGCGGCACCGGCACCGGCAAGGTCGAGCTCGACGGCGACGTCCTCGAGCTGGATCGATCACCTATTCCGGGCCTGACCGGCCCGGTCACCGCCGCGCCACTTCCACGGCCCGCCGCCGGCCGGCGCGAACGCCGGCGTCGTCGTGCCGTTCGCCGGCAGCTCGCGCAGCCCGATCATCGGCTCGGCAAGCAGCTGACGCGCGGCGCAGGTCGCACCAGCTGAAGAGCGGCCTCTGGTACATCAACCTGCACACCGCCGCCAACCCCGGCGGCGAGATCCGCGGCCAGGTCAGGTCAAGTAGCCGCTGCTCGCAGGCGTCAGCCCGGCGAGGCGCCGCCGTCGCTGCCGACCGCGGCGCCTCGCCGCTTCCTCTTTCGCGCAGGCGCAGCATGCGGCGCTGCACCTTGCCGGTGGTCGTCATCGGCAGGGCGTCGATGAACTCGATCTCCTTCGGGTACTCGTAGGGCGCGAGCTTGCCGCGCACGTGCGCCTGCAGCTGCCGCGATCGAGCGCGCGCGTCGCCGACGATAGCCCGGCGCCGAGCACGACGTAGGCCTTGACCAGCGCGCCGCGCTCGGCGTCGGGCTTGGGCACGACCGCGGCGTTGGCGACCGCCGGGTGCTTGACGAGGCAGTTCTCGATCTCGCTCGGGCCGATGCGGTAGCCGGCGGCCTTGAAGACGTCGTCGCTGCGGCCCTGGTACCAGAGGTAGCCGTCGTCGTCCATGACGGCGGTGTCGCCGGTGCGGCACCAGCTGTCGTCGGGTCGCCGGTGAACTTGGCGCGCGTCGCGTCGTCGCTGCTTCCAGTAGCCGAGGAAGAACATCGGGTCGGGAGTCGCCGTGGCACGTCGCGCCGGTGCAGCGGCGACGTCGCCCGGCGTGCCGCGCGGGCATTCGCGGCCGTCGTCGTCGATCACGGCGACGCGGTGGCCCGGGATAGGGCCGGCCCATGCTGCCGGCGCGCGCCGGCCAGCGTCAGCGCTGCGCAGTTGCCGACGATGTAGTTGATCTCGGTCTGGCCGAACATCTCGTTCGACACGCACGCCGAGCGCGTCGCGGCACCAGGCGAAGACCGCGTCGCCGACCGCCTCGCCGGCGCTCATGATCGCGCGCAGCGCGAGCGCGAAGCGCTCGCGCGGCGCGCGGCACCGCCTTCATCATCGCCTTCAGCGCGGTCGGGAAGAGGAAGGTGTGCGTGACGCGGTGGCGCTCCATCAGCTCGAACGCGAGCTCGGGCGCGAAGCGGCCCTGGTAGGCGACGATCTCGCGGCCGAAGTAGAGCGTCGGCAGCAGCGCGTCCATCAGCCCGCCGGTCCACGCCCAGTCTGCCGGGCGACCAGAACACGGCGTCGTCCTGCGGGAACCAGTTCTGGCTGCAGACGAAGCCCGGCAGGTTGCCGATCAGGGCGCGGTGCGGGATCAGCGCGCCCTTCGGCGGGCCGGTCGTGCCGCTGGTGTAGATGAGCACGGCGGCGTCGTCGGCAGCGTCGTCGACCGCGGCGACGAAGTGGCGCGCTTCGCGCAGCCAGCGCGCGCTCCAGTCGACGATCGCCCTGCCCTGCGGCAGCGCCGACCGCGATCACGCGTCGCGAGCTGCGGGCAGAGCGGCGCGCGCCGTCGAGCACGTTGGCGATGCCGCTCTCGTCGACGATCGCCGAGCGCGCGCTCGCTGTCGTTGATGCGGTACTCGAGCGCGTCGGGCCCGAACAGCATCGACAGCGGCATCGCGACCGCGCCGAGCTGGTAGAGCGCGATGTGCGCGACCGCGGTCTCGAAGCGCTGCGGCATGACGAGCGCGACGCGGTCGCCGCGGCTCGACGCCGAGCCGGCGCAGCGCCGCGGCGAGCCGGTTCGGCGGTCGCGATCGAGCTCGCCGTAGCTGAAGTCGGTGCGCGCGCCGTCCTCGTGCCTCGAAGCGGATCGCGACCGCGTCGGGTCGCTCGCGCGCCCAGCGCGTGCAGCAGACCTCGGCGATGTTGAAGTCGCTCGGGCACGTGCCAGCGAAAGCCGGCGTGCAGCTCGGCGTAGCGATCGACGACCGATCAGCTCACGCGCGCTGTCGCGCGAACGCCGGCGAGCGCCGGCGCCGGCGATGCGGCAGATGCGCCAGTCGGGCATCACCGTCGCGCCCATGCGCTGGTAGAAGCGGATCGCGCTCTCGTTCCAGTCGAGCACGCTCCACTCGAAGCGGCCGCAGCCGCGCGCCGCGGCGAGCCGGCGCGAGGTGCTCGAGCAGGGCCTGGCCGATGCCGCGGCCGCGCCGGCTCGGCTCGACGAAGCAGGTCTTCGAGATAGAGCCCGGGCCTGCGCGAGGAAGGTCGAGAAGTTGGTGAAGAACAGCGCGAACGCCGACGATCCGCGCCGCCGCGCTCGGCGACCAGCGCCTCGGCCGACCGGGCGCGGCGCCGAACAGGTGCGGCGCGAGCTTCTCGGGCGTGACCTGCAGCAGGTGGGTCAGCTGCTCGAACTCGGCCAGGCCGTGGATCAGGCGGACGATCGCGCCGACGTCGCGCAGGCTGGCGGCGCGGATCGCGAAGTCGGCGCCTGCGGTCGGATGAAGCGTCGCAGGTCATGCGCGCGATTCTGGCACCGGCGTTCGCGCGCGCCGACGCGCTGTCACGGCGCCGACAGACGATGCGCGCGATGCCGCTACAGTGACGCGATGGACCTCGACCCTATCGCGCCGCGCCGCGCGCGCGCAGCCGTTTCGTCGACGGCGCGCGGCCTGCGCCAGCACGCTGCTCGAATGGGGCGACGCCAGCCTCGATCGCGACGCCGAGCGGCCGACCGCTCGTCATGCTGCACGGCTGGATGGACGTCGCGGCGTCGTTCCAGTTCGTCGTCGACGCGCTGCCGAGCGATCGCCACGTGCATCGCGCTCGACTGGCGCGGCTTCGGCGCCGAGCGACACGCCGCCGGCCGACACCTACTTCTTCCCGAGTACCTCGGCGACCTCGAGCTCGTGCCTCGACGCGCTGTTCGGCGCCGACGCGCGCGCCGATCGACCTGCTCGGCCACAGCATGGGCGGCAACGTCGCGATGCTCTACGCCGGCGTGCGGCCGCGACGCATCCGCCGCCTCGTCAACCTCGAAGGCTTCGGCATGCCGCGCTCGAAGCCGTCAGCAGGCGCCAGGCGCGGATCGCGCAGTGGCTCGACGAGCTGAAGACGCCGATGCAGCTGCGCCCGTACGCCGACGCTCGAGCGCCGTCGCCGAGCGGCTGCAGCAAGACCAACCCGCTGCTGCGCGCCGACCGCGCCGCGCTGGCTCGCCGCGCAGTGGTCGCGGCCGCACGCGGCAGACGGCGCGGCCGGCATGCGCGCCTGCTCGCCGACCCGAACCACAAGCGCATGAGCCCGCTCATCGCCCAGGTCGACGAATGGCTCGAGTGCTGGAAGCGGATCACCGCGCCGGTGCTCTGGATCGAAGGCGACCGCACCGACGTCAGCGTCTGGTGGGGCAAGCCGCTACACCAAGGCCGAGTTCCACGAGCGGCTGAACGTCGTCGCCGACGGTCGAGCGGCACGTCGTCGGCCCGGCCGGCCACATGCTGCACCACGACCGCCCGGAGGACATCGCCCGCGCTGCTCGAAGCGTTCCTCGCCTGATCGACATCGCGCCCGGTCCGCGACAATCGCGCCCTTCGAAGCCAGAGACCCACCATGGACGTCGAACACATCAATGCCATCGGCAACCGCGCTGGCCGACCTGACCGAAGCGCACGCGTCGACCTCCGGGGGTATCTTTGACTACGACCGCAAAGCGCTGCGCCTGAACGAGGTCAACGCCGCCCTCGAGAACCCGAACGTCTGGAACGAGCCGAAGCGCGCCCAGGAGCTCGGCCGCGAGAAGCGCACGCTCGACACCGTGGTCGACGACGATCGACCACCTGACCACGCAACCTCGCCGACAACACCGAGCTCTACGAGATGTCGAAGGCCGACGGCGACTTCGACGGCCTGCGTCGCGATCGAGGCCGACGCCGCCAAGCTCGAGGCGACGATCGCCGAGCTCGAGTTCCGGCGCATGTTCAACAACCCGGCTCGACCCGAGCAACTGCTTCATCGACATCCAGGCCGGCGCCGGCGGCACCGAGGCCTGCGACTGGGCGGCGATGCTGCTGCGCCAGTACCTCAAGTACTGCGAGCGCAAGGGCTTCAAGACCGAGGTGATGGAAGAGACCGCCGGCGACGTCGCCGGCATCCAGCAGCGCGACGATCAAGGTCGAGGGCGAGTACGCGTTCGGCCTGCTGCGCACCGAGACCGGCGTGCACCGCCTGGTGCGCAAGAGCCCGTTCGACTCCGCCGGCGGCCGCCACACCAGCTTCGCCAGCCTGTTCGTCTACCCCGAGGTCGACGACTCGATCGAGATCGACATCAACCCGGCCGACGTGCGCACCGACACCTTCCGCGCCTCGGGCGCCGGCGGCCAGCACATCAACAAGACCGACTCGGCGGTGCGCCTGACGCACATCCCGACCGGCATCGTCGTGCAGTGCCAGAACGACCGCTCGCAGCACCGCAACCGCGACGAGGCCTGGCAGATGCTGCGCTCGCGCCTGTACGAGCACGAGATGCGCATCCGCATGGCGGCGCAGCAGAAGCTCGAGGACACCAAGACCGACGTCGGCTGGGGCCACCAGATCCGCAGCTACGTGCTCGACCAGAGCCGGATCAAGGACCTGCGCACCAACGTCGAGATCAGCAACACCCAGAAGGTGCTCGACGGCGACCTCGATCCGTTCATCGAGGCGAGCCTGAAGCAAGGCGTGTGAGCCTGCGCGCACAAGACACGATCAGAGCCACGGAGACCGCTCCATGCGCGAAGGCACCGCCCCCTCGATCCGCCGCGAAGACTACGCGGCGCCGCCGTTCTGGATCAGGAAGGTCGACCTGACCTTCGACCTCGATCCGGCCAAGACGCTGGTCATCAACCGGATGCAGATCGAGCGCAACGCCGACGTCGCCGCCGGGCCGCTGCAAGCCTGCACGGCGAGGACATCGACGCTGACCCGCTGCCTGGTCAACGGCGAGTCGGTGTCGTTCCGCCACGAGGACGGCCTGCTCGTCATCGACAACGCCTGCCGCGAAGGCAGCTTCACGCTCGAGATCCGGAACACCTGCGCGCCCGAGAAGAACACCCAGCTCATCGGGCCTCTACACCTCGGGCGGCGGCTTCTTCACGCAGTGCGAGGCCGAAGGCTTTCGCCGCATCACCTACTTCCTCGACCGGCCCGACGTGATGGCCGAGTACACGGTGACCGCTGCGCGCCAGCAAGGCGGCCTACCCGGTGCTGCTGTCGAACGGCAACCTGCGTCGAGCAGGGCGAGCTCGACAACGGCCGCCACTTCGCCAAGCTGGCACGACCCGTTCCCGAAGCCGAGCTACCTGTTCGCGCTGGTCGCCGCCGACCTGGTCGCGCGCGAGCAGCACATCCGCTCGCGCTCGGGCAAGGACCACCTGCTGCAGGTCTACGTGCGCGCGCGGCGACCTCGACAAGACCGAGCACGCGATGAACTCGCTGGTCGCCTCGGTGGTCTGGGACGAGGCGCGCTTCGGCCTGCCGCTCGACCTCGAGCGCTTCATGATCGTCGCCGTCGGCGACTTCAACATGGGCGCGATGGAGAACAAGGGCCTCAACATCTTCAACACCAAGTACGTGCTCGCCGAACCCGGCGACCGCGACCGACGCCGACTACGCGGCGATCGAGTCGGTGGTCGGCCACGAGTACTTCCACAACTGGACCGGCAACCGCATCACCTGCCGCGACTGGTTCCAGCTGAGCCTGAAGGAAGGCCTGACGGTCTTCCGCGACCAGGAGTTCAGCATGGACATGGTCGCGACGCGCGACCGCGCGCGCCGTCAAGCGGATCGAGCGACGTGCGCGCGCTGCGCCAGGTCCAGTTCCCCGAGGACGCCGGGCCGATGGCGCATCCGGTGCGGCCCGACAGCTACGTCGAGATCAACAACTTCTACACCGCGACGGTCTACGAGAAGGGCGCCGAGGTCGTGCGCATGATGCAGACGCTGGTCGGCCGCGACGGCTTCCGCGCGCGGCATGACGCTCTACTTCGAGCGCCACGACGGCCAGGCCGTGACCTGCGACGACTTCGCGCAGGCGATCGCCGACGCCAATCCCGGACAGCGAGCTGGCGCGCGCTGCTGCCGCAGTTCAAGCGCTGGTACGCGCAGGCCGGCACGCCGCAGCGTGACGGCGCGCGGCCGCTACGACGCGCCGTCGCGCACCTACACGCTCGGCCTCGAGCAGGCGCCGGCGGCGACGCCGGCCAGCGGCGCAGCGAGCCGTTCGTGATCCCGCTCGCGATCGGCCTGCGTCGGCCGCGACGGCCGGGCGATGCCGCTGCAGCTCGAGGACGAGCCCGAGCGCGCGGCGCGACCGTCGCGCGTGCTCGTCCTCGACGAGGCGCGCAGCGTTCTTCACCTTCGTCGACGTCGACCAGCCGCCGGTGCTCTCGCTGCTGCGCGGCTTCTCGGCGCCGGTCATCGCTGGTCGACGGCCTCGAGCGACGCCGACCTGCTGGTCCTGCTGCGCCACGACAGCGACCCGTTCAACCGCTGGGAAGCCGGCCAGCGCCTCGCGCCTGAGCCGGCTGCTCGCCGCGGTGCGCGGCGGCGCCGCGGCGCGCGCTCGATGCCGGCTTCGTCGACGCGATGCGCGACGTGCTGCGCCACCCGGCGCTCGACGCGGCGTTCAAGGAGCTCGTCCTGACGCTGCCGAGCGAGGCCTACGTCGCCGAGCAGCTCGACGTCGTCGACCCGCAGCGCATCCACGCGGCGCGCGAGGCGATGAAGCGGCAGCTCGCGCGCGCGCTGCGCGACGACTGGGAGTGGGCGTTCGAGGCGCACCAGGTCGGCGGCGGCTACTCGCCCGACCCGGTCTCGGCCGGGCCGACGCGCGCTCGCCAACCTCGGCCCTGGCGATGCTCTGCCTCGACGCGCGTCGAGCGCGGCGACGCGGTCTGGCCGGGCCGCGCCTACCAGCGCTTCAAGGACGCCGTCGAACATGACCGACCGCCAGGGCGCGCTGGTCGCGCTGCTGGTCGCCGGGTCCGAGCTGCGCCGACGCCGGCGCTCGAGCGCTTCTACGCGATGTTCGAGAACGACGCGCTCGGTCGTCGACAAGTGGTTCTCGCTGCAGGCGACGGCGCCCGAGCACGGCGGCAGGGTGTTCGAGCGCGTCAAGGCGGCTGCTGCGCCATCCGCGACTTCACGCATCGCCAACCCGAACCGCGCGCGCAGCCTGATCGGCGCGTTCTGCCTCGGCAACCCGGCGGCTTCCACCGCGCCGACGGCGGCCGGCTACGCGTTCTGGGCCGACCGCGTCCTCGAGCTCGACGCGGTCAACCCGCAGCTCGCGTCGCGGCTCGCGCGCGCGCTCGACCGCTGGACGCAGCTCGCCGAGCCCTACCGCGCGGCGGCGCGCGCGGCGATCGCGCGCGTCGCCGCGCCGGCCGAAGCTCTCGACGCGACACGCAGCGAGATCGTCTCGCGCGCGCTCGCGGCGGGCTGAGGACAGCCATGGCTACGCAGGACACGGAAGAAGAACGCCTTCTACGCGCAGTCGGGCGGCGTCACCGCCGTCATCAACGCCTCGGCCGTGCGGCGTGATCGAGACCGCGCGCGCGCACACGCGACGTGATCGGCAACGTCTACGCCGGGCGCAACGGCATCATCGGCGCGCTCACCGAGGACCTGATCGACACCGGCAAGGAATCGGCGGCGGCGATCCGCGGCGCTGCGCTCGACGCCCTCGGGCGCGTTCGGCTCGTGCCGCTACAAGCTGAAGTCGCTCGACAAGAACCGGCGCGAGTACGAGCGGCTGATCGAGGTCTTCCGCGCGCACGACATCGCCTGGTTCTTCTACAACGGCGGCGGCGACTCGGCCGACACCTGCTTCAAGGTGAGCCAGCTGTCGGCAGTCGATGGGCTATCCGCTGCAGGCGATCCACGTGCCGAAGACGGTCGACAACGACCTGCCGATCACCGACTGCTGCCCGGGCTTCGGCTCGGTCGCCAAGTACGTCGCGGTGTCGGCGCTCGAGGCCTCGTTCGACGTGCGCTCGATGGCGCGCACCTCGACCAAGGTGTTCGTGCTCGAGGTGATGGGCCGCCACGCCGGCTGGATCGCCGCGGCCGGCGGACTGATCGAGGACGCACGGCATCCCGGTCGTGATCCTCTTTCCGGAGATCGAGTTCGACGAGGCGAAGTTCATCGCCCGCGTCGACGCGCTGGTGAAGGAGCACGGCTACTGCACGGTGGTCGTCTCCGAAGGCGCGCACCACGCCGACGGGCAGCTTCCTCGCCGAGCAGGGCACGCGCGACGCCTTCGGCCATGCGCAGCTCGGCGGCGCGCGCGCCGGTGGTCGCGCAGCATGATCAAGAACGCGCTCGGCCACAAGTTCCACTGGGCGGTCGCCGACTACCTGCAGCGCGCGGCGCGCCACATCGCCTCGAAGACCGACGTGCAGCCAGGCCTACGAGCTCGGCAAGCGCGCGGTCGAGCTGGCGCTGAAGGGCGCAACGCGGTGATGCCGACGATCGAGCGCATCTCCGACGTGCCGTACCGCTACCGGATCGGCGTCGCCGACCTCGCCGACGTCGCCAACGTCGAGAAGTTCATGCCGCGCGACTTCATCAGCGACGACGGCTTCTGCGATCACCGAGAAGTGCCGGCGCTACCTGCGCCGCTGATCGCGGGCGAGGACTATCCGGCCTACCGCGACGGCCTGCCGGTCTACGCGACGCTGAAGAACGTCGCCGGTCGCGACCGACTCCTGGCCGCCGTTCGCGCTGCAGTGAGCCGGTGAGCCGGCTCCGCTAGAATGCGCGGCTCGCACGGCGGCCTTCCGGCCCGCCGACCGCGACGCCGGCGTAGCTCAGTTGGTAGAGCAGCGCATTCGTAATGCGAAGGTCGGGAGTTCGACTCTTCTCGCCGGCACCATCTTTCCCCGTCACGCCGGACTCCGCACCGGCGGCCGCCGCGAACTAGCGCTCGGTCGGCGGCGCGCGACGAAGGCGACGGCGCCGAAGACCGGCGAGCATCAGCGCGTAGCTGGCGGGCTCGGGGACCGGCGTCACCGATCGCCGGCGCCAGACCGAGACGGTGGCGCTGACGGTCGCCGTACACCTTGCCGCCTGGGCCCGACCAGGGTCGACGATCGCGTCGAGCGCGATCACGAGCGCGCCCCTGGTTGCCGAAGTCGAACATCAGCGGCGCCGGCGTGCGGGAAGGTGAGGTAGTCGTTCGGGCCTTCGGGCGCCGGGCATAGGGGATGTGGAGCCGCTGCGTTTCAAGCCGCGGACCTTGACGTCGAGGATGGCGTCGAACGACGGCGCGAATCAGGGTGCTACTGGCGCTGTAGCTTAGTTCGGGCCGACCTCGAACCAAGAACGCTGCCGAGCGTGATCGGCGACCGGCGCCTGCGCCTGCGGCATCGCGATCGACACCTTGTCGCCGGTGATCGTGAAGGTGTGGTAGCTGGTCGCGAACTCGGCGCCGAGGCCGCTCTGCGTGTACGGAGCCGATGCAGTCGATCGACACGGCGTGCGCCGGGCCGGCGACGGCGGCCGCAGCGTGAGCAGCGCGCGGCGCTCGGCGGCGGGCCGGATGATCGATCGGATGCTGGACATTTCGCTCTTCCTTTGCCGGCTTCCGTCCACGCTGGTCGTGCAAGCGGTCTGAGTCCCTGATGGCGCAGATTGTCGCGAGCCGCTTCGGGCACAAAAGCAGCGACCGTTGGCCGAGTCGCATGCGCCGACGTGGTCCGCGCGTCACGGTGATGACAATCCGCGGAAACGACAGCGCGCATCACGCGCTCGAGCGCGGTCGTGACAAAGTCGACGCGCTTCGCCAGCGACCGAGCTGCCTGAGGAGTCGCTGCGCAGATGCCCGAGCTTGTTCCGCCGCCGCCAGATCTGGCTGCCGACGTGGCGAGGCGCGCTGCTGCTCGATCGCCTCGTCGGCACGCGACGGCATCGTCGTCGCGCTGCCGCCACCTCGCCCGCAGCTATCCTCGCGCGCGGACGACCCTGCCGCCGGCGCGCGACGGACGCGGCGCGCTGACGCATGATCGTCGAAGGCTGGCTCGACGACGACGTCCTCGACGACGCGCTCGACGTCGTTCGGCCGCGGCCAGCTACGAGCGCGTCGTCACCTCGGGCCGGACCGATCGAGACCTGGCGCGAGGATCCAGCCGTGGCCGAGCTATGCCGAGCGCGCCGCCGATCACCTGCGCCGCCACGGGCTGCGATCGATCTCCGGTAGTCGCGCTGCCAGCGCGGCGAGCACGGCGAACGACCGCACGTATCTGAGCGCGCTCGTCGTGCGCGACTGGCTGCAGCCAGCAGCGGCTCGCGCGCGATGCCGTCGATCTCTTCTCGGCCGGCGTCCACGCGCGCCGCTCGCAGCTCGTCTACCGGATGGCGTTCGGTCCCGGCGTCGAGATCGGCATCTTCGCCGCGCGGCCGCGCCGCTACGACCTCGAGCGCTGGTGGGCGACGAGCGAAGGCGCGAAGGCGGTGCTCGGCGAGCTGCTCGGCCTGGGCATGGACGAAGTGCTGCTTCTGGCCGGAGCCTGCTGCCGGCGTCGCCCGGAGCGCGCGCGCGCAGAAGCCGCCCGCCTGACCGGTTCACCCCGTTCGCGCGCGCCGGCCGTTCAACGGTGGTCGTCATTCCCGTCCACGGAGAACCGCCATGCCCACCCGTCGCGCCCTGCTCACCCTGCTCGCCGCCGCCGCGCGCGACCGCCTGCACCGCGCCGCCTGCGGCGCGCCGTCGGCTCGCTCGTCGACGTGCAGATCGTCGACCGCAGCCGCGGCGAGACGCTCTCGACCTGGCGCCATCGCGGCAGCACCTAGGTCGCCGGCCGGCCCGGCGACCGCTACGCCGTGCGCCTGACCAACCGCATCGGCGGCGCGGGTGCTGGTCGTGCTCTCGGTCGACGGCGTCAACGCGGTCAGCGGCGAGACCGCCGCGGTCGGCCAGACCGGCTACGTGCTCGCGCCGTACGGCAGTCGGCCGAGATCACCGGCTGGCGCAAGAGCTATGACCGAAGCGGCGGCGTTCTACTTCACCGCGCTGCCCGATTCGTACGCCGCGCGCACCGGCCGGCCCGACAACGTCGGCGTGATCGGCGCGGCGGTGTTCCGCGAGCGCGTTCCCGAGCCGCCGATGGGCGGCTGGTTCCAGCCGGCGCCGCCGCTCGCCAAGGACGGCGCCGCGAGCGGCGCGCCTCGAGGCCGAACGGCAGAAGTCCGGCGCCGGCTGCGCCGACGCGCGACCGGCGCGCGCGAGCCGTCGGCGTCACGCCGCGCGCGTCCGGAGCCGGCCGGCGCGCGACGAGAAGAGGCTCGGCACCGGCCACGGCGAGCGCGAATACTCGCCGACCACGCAGACCGCATTCGAGCGCGCGTGCGTCGCAGCCGGCCGAGATCGTCCAGGTGCGCTACGACAGCTACCAGAACCTGCTCGCGAGCGGCGTCATCCCGCGCCCGCGGCCGATCCCGCGCCAGCCCGACGCGTTCCCGTCGTTCGTTCCCGATCCGGGCTGATCTTTCGACGAGCGGCACGCGGCCGGTAGCGGGTACGGCGCGGCGCCATGCAGCGATGCGGCGTGCGCACAGTGGCGGGCGTGACCTGGGTCCGCTGGCAAGCGGGGCGCGTCTCGGCCATACCGCCATGTCCGAGCGGATCCATCCCTGGCCCGTGATAGCCGTCCGCGGGCCAGCGGAGCCCGGGGCATGCCCGCCGCTCGCCGCCCCGGTGCCGCTCGTTTCCCCAGCCCGCGAGCAGACGCCTCGGCCTCATCCTGACCTGCAGCGCGCCAAGCATCTGCCAGACGCGCTCCGGCGTCGCCGGCATCTGCAGCTCTCGGCGTCGCGGCCGAGGCCGGCGTGGTCGAGCGCATCGACGACCGCGTTCATCGCCGCCGGCGTCGCGCCGATCGTGCCGAGCTCGCCGACGCCCTTGACGCCGAGCGGGTTGAGTCAGGCACGGGACCGAGGTGTCGAACTCGGTCCTGAAGCGCGGCGCCGACGTCGGCGCGCGGCACCGCGTAGTCCATGAAGCTGCCGGTCACGAGCTGGCTGCTGCTCTGCGTCGTAGACGACCTGCTCGCAGAGCGCCTGGCCGATGCCCTGGACCGCGCCGCCGTCGACCTGGCCGCGCGACGATCGTCGGGCTGACGACGCGGCCGATGTCGTTGACCGAGGCGTAGGCGACGACCGCGACGTCGCCGCTGTCGGGATCGATCTCGACCTCGCAGACGTGGCAGCGCGTTCGGCCAGGTCGGCGCCGCCGGCGGTCGCCGTCGCGTCGACGATGGATGCGCTGCGTCGGGCTGCTTGCCGGCGAGCGCGAACAGGTCGATGCCGAGGTCGGTGCCGACGACCGAGAAGCGGCCGGCGCGGTACTCGATGTCGCCGGCGGCGGCCTCGAGCGCCTCGGCGGCGAGCGTCCTTGGCATGCTCGATCGTGCGCTCGGCGCGACCTGCACCGCCGAGCCGCCGGTGAAGAGCGAGCGCGAGCCGGCGCTGCCGAAGCCGTTGCCGCGATCGGTGTCGCCCTGGACGATGCGGACCTTCTCGATCGGCACGCCGAACACGTCGACCGCGAGCTGCGCGTAGCTGGTCGCGATGCCCTGGCCCATCGCCTGCGTCGCCGAGTAGATCTCGATGAAGCCGTCGGGCGTGACGTCGATCGCTGACCTTCTCCTCGAAGGCGCATGCCGCCGGTCCACTCGAGGAAGGTGGCGATGCCGCGGCCGCGCAGCTTGCCGCGCCGCTTCGACTCCTCGCGGCGCGCGGCGAAGCCGTTCCAGTCGGCGAGCGCCAGGCCCTGGTCGAGGATCTTCTCGAACGCGCCGCTGTCGTAGGTCTGGCCCATCGCGTTCGTGTAGGGCATCTGCTCGGGCCGGATCATGTTGCGGCGGCGCAGCTCCGCCGGATCGATCTTCATCTCGCGCGCCGCGGCATCCATCAGCCGCTCGATCAGGTAGATCGCCTCGGGCCGGCCGGCGCCGCGGTAGGCGCCGGTCGGCGTCGTGTTGCGTGAGCACCGCGGTGAAGTGCAGGTCGATCGGTCGGCGATGTCGTAGATGCTGGTCGAGACCCACGGGCCGATCAGCAGCTGGATCGCGACGCCCGGCCGGCGTGGCGTAGGCGCCGACGTTGGCGAGCGAGCGCACGCGCAGCGCCAGCACCTGGCCGTCGGCATCGAGCGCGAGCTCGGCACGGCTGGCGACGTCGCGGCCGTGCGTACGCCGAGAGGAACTCCTCGCTGCGCTCGGCCTGCCAGCGCACCGGGCGCTTGCAGCGCCCGCGCCGCGTAGGCGACGACCGATGTCTTCCGGATAGGCGCCGGTCTTCATGCCGAAGCCGCCGCCGACGTCGCCGACCAGGACGCGGACCTGCTCCTGCGTCGAGGTCGGGCAGCGACGCCGCGATGCCGCCGGCCACCGCCGTCGGCATCTGGTTGCTGATGCGCACCGTCGAGCCGGCCGCTCGCCGCGTCGAAACGAGGCGACGACCGCAGCGCGGCTCCATCGGCGCCGGCGCGAGGCGCTGGTTGACGACGTCGAGCGCGACGCCGATGCGCGGCGCGGGCGAACGCCGCCTCGGTCGGCGGCGGCGTCGCCGTGGCGCATCTCGGCGGCGATGTTGTCGGGCGCCTCGGCGTGCGACGCGCGGCGCGCCGGCTGCGCTCGCGGCGACGCGCGTCGGTCGACCGACGGCAGCTCCTCGTAGATCGACGACGATCGCCGTCGAGCGCGTCGCGCGCCTGGCTCGCGCGACTCGGCGACCACCGCGGCGATCGCCTCGCCGACGAAGCGCGCGCACTCGTGCGCCAGGGCGCGGCGCAGCGGGCGTGACGGTCCTGCGTCCGTCGGCGCGCCGGAAGTCGGGCGTCGTCGGCATCGCCTTGACGCCGGCCGCCGCCAGCTCGGCGCCGGTGAAGACGCCGAGCACGCCCGGCATCGCGCGCGCCGCGTCGGCGTCGATGCGCGACGATGCGCGCGTGCGCGTAGCGGCGAGCGCAGGAAGGCGATCACCGCCTCGCCGGGCACGGCGACGTTGTCGGTGAAGCGGCCGCGGCCGTCGAGCAGGGCGCGCGTCCTCGATGCGCTGGCACCGCGCGGCCGCTGCCGAAACGCGCTGCGGCGTCGGGTGCATTCATGGCTCGGGCTTTCGGAGTGAGGTCGATCAGGACTGGAGCGAGGCCCACATGTCCTTGTCGCGCTCTGCCGTCCAGATGCGCGGGTCGCGGTGCGTCGGTCGCCTCGTCGTAGGCGCGGGAGACGTCGAAGGGCATGCAGTGCTCGTAGATGAACTGCTGGCCGTAGCGTCGGCCGCAGCGCCGCGTCGGTGTCGGCGAACACGCGCTTCAGGTCGTGGCCCTGCGCCACGCCCGCTCTTGACGCTGGCGAACATGTCGCTGGATGAAGGCGCGGGTCGACGCGATGCCCTCGCGGCACATCGCCGGGTCGGTGAGCGCGGCGCCGCGGCCGGGGACGATCGCCGTGGCGCCGAGCGCCTCGACCCGGTCGAGCGTCGCCGGCCAGTCGCTGAAGTAGGCGTCGCCGGCGTAGGCGGTGGCGCCGTACTCGACCAGGTCGCCGCTGAACAGGATCTTCTGCTGCGGCAGCCAGGCGACCGTGTCGCCCTTGGTGTGGCCGCGGCCGAGCTGCATCAGCTTCACCTCGAGCTTGCCGAGCCAGACCGTCATCTCGCCCTTGAAGGTCAGCGTCGGCCAGGTCAGGCCGGGAATCGTCTCGACCGACGCGGAACAGGCGCGGGAAGCGCTCGATCTCGCTCTTCATGTCGGCGGCGCCGCGCTCGACGATCGAGGTCGCAGCGTGTCCTCGCTGGCGATGATCTCGCTCGCGCCGTAGGCGCTGGCGCCGAGCACGCGCACCGCGTGGTAGTGGCTCAGCACGACGTACTTGATCGGCTTGTCGGTGACCTCGCGGATGCGCCGGATCACGTCCTGCGGCCATCACCGGCGTGGCCTGGGTGTCGAGCACCATCACCGCGTCGTCGCCGATGACGACGCCGGTGTTCGGGTCGCCCTCGGCGGTGTAGGCGTAGGCGTTGTCGGAGAGCTTGGTGAAGCTGACCTTCTTCTCGGCGAGGTCGGCCTGGGAGGCGAATGCTTTGCTCATGGTCCGGTCGTCCGCCTAGGAGGAACGCGGCGCATCAGCGAGCGAAGCGACGAAACGCCGCCACGGTGGCGTGGAAGCGATCCGGCAGCTCGGCGACGCTGAGGTGCGCGGCGTCCTCGAAGACCGCAGCTCGGCGCCGGCGATGCGCTCGGCGATCGCCCGCGCCATCTCCGGCGTCGCGCCGACGTCGCGCGCGCCGGCGATGACCAGCGTCGGCGTGCGCACCGTCGCCGAGGCGATCGAGCCAGTCGACGCTTGGCGACGGCGTGGCAGCACGCCGACGTAGCCGGCCGGGTCGGCAGCGCAGCAGCTTCGCCGTCAGCGCACGCGGCCTCGGCTCGGATGCGCGGCGCGGTAGTCGGCGTGCAGGTAGCGCTCGACGACCGCGTCGGCGACCGCCGCCATGCCGCCCTGCTCGACCGCGGCGATCCGCGCCGCCCAGGTCGCCGCGGCCGCCTCGGGATAGCGCGCGGTGGTGTTGGCGAGCACCGCGCCGCGCAGCAGCTCGGGATGACGGATCGCCAGGCCCTGGCCGACCATGCCGCCCATCGACAGGCCGATCCACGCGACCGGGCCGCGGCCCCATTCGCGGATCAGCGCGCGCCGCGTCGTCGACCAGCTCGTCGATCGTGTACGGCCCGGCGGCACCGCCGAGCCGCCGTGGCCGCGGTGGTCGTAGCGCAGCACCGTGCTGCTCGTCGCCAGCCGCGCGGCGAGCGCGTCCCACATGTGCAGGTCGAGGCCGAGCGCGTGGCTCAGCACCACCGGCGGCCCCTTGCCCTGCGACCGTGACATGCAGCTGCGGCGCGCTGAAGGTGTGGTGCGTCGCGACGCGCGCATCGGCGCGGCGAGCGACTGCGGCGCCGGCAGCTGCCGGCCTTCGGCGCAGCAGGATCCGTCGGCGATCTTGAACGCGGTGTTGGCGGCCGGGACGCCGCAGTAGATCGCGCCCTGCATCAGCGTTTCCTTGATCTTCTCGATCGGCACGCCGCCGCGCGATCGCGGCCCGGCAGTGCAGCTCGAACTCCTCCCAGCGCGCCAGGCCCATCGTCATGCCGAGCACGAGCAGGCGCCGCGTCTCGTGGTCGAGGCCGGGCCGGCCCCAGATGTCGTGCCAGGCGTAGCGCGTGATCAGGCTCTGGAAGTCGGCGTTGAACGCGGTCGCGCCGGCGAGCGACTTGTCGACCCAGGCGTCGCCGAGGACGGCTGCGGCGGTTGACGACGCCGCGGTCGAAGTCATCGGCGCGATCGCTCATGGGGCGGGTCTCCTTGTCAGGCGAGTTCGAGCGCGGCGAGCTGCGCGCGTCGGCAGCTGCGCCGGCACGGCGGCGCGGCCGCTTCGACGTCGCCGCCGGCAGCCGATCGCCCGCAGGTGCGCATCGACGCGTTGGCGCGCATCCGCGCGGCGTCGACGTCGAGGCCGGCGGCGCAGGCATCGGCCAGGGCGCGGACCGCGCCGTGCGCCGACATGAAGAGCGACGGCCAGACCGCCAGCTCGGCCTGCCAGTCGCCGAGGCCGCGTTGGTGCGCCTGCGGCATCGCCGCGAGCAGCGTCGCGGCCTGGTGCGGGCGCGCAGGGTCGCGGCGGCGATCGCGACCATCGCCGCCACCGGGTTGCGCTTGTGCGGCATCGCCGAGGAGGTTCCGCGCCCGGCCGCTCGGCGGCTCGAACGACCTCGCCGACCTCGCCCTGCGCCAGCAGCGCCAGGTCGCGGCCGATCTTGCCGAGCGCGCCGCAGAGCACGGCGACGCTGCAGCCGAGCGTCGACCCAGGCGTCGCGCTGCGCGTGCCAGGCACCGGCGGGCGCCGAGGCCGGAGCCGCTCGCCGACGCGCCGCGCGACCGCCGGGCCTCTGTCGCCGAGCGCGGCGAGCGTGCCGACAGCGCCGCCGAGCTGCAGCTGGAGCGCCGCCTCGCCCGCGCGCGCGCAGGCGCTCGCGACAGCGCACCAGCGGCGCGAGCCAGCCGACGACTCGTGGCCGAAGCTCACCACCTGCGGCGGACTGCATCAGCGTGCGCGCCGAGCATCGGCGTCTCGCAGGTGGCGTGCGGGCCGAGCGCGGCGAGCGCAGCGATCAGCCGCTCGAGGTCGGCGGTCGATCAGCGCCCGAGCGCCGTCCTGCGTCACCAGCACCATGGCCGTGTCGATCACGTCCTGGCTGGTGCTGCCGCGGTGGACGTACGCGGCGGCCTCGGCGTCGCGGCGGCCGCGACCCGGTCTGCAGCTGCTGCACCAGCGGAATCGCCAGCGCTGCCGGCACGCGCGCGCCTCGGCGACGATCCACTCGACGTCGAACGGCGCGCCGTTGCAGGCGGCGACGATGCGCCGCGGCCGCCTCCCGCGGTATCAGCCCCTCGTCGCTCTGCATCGGCGAGCGCCGCCTCGAACGCCAGCATGGCGACGGCACGACCTGCGCATCGGCGAAGGCGGCCTCGATGCTCGGCGGTGGCCAGGGTGCGCTCGAAGATCGTGCCGGTCATGGACGAGGGGATGGCGAGGGGGTCATTGGCGGTTCGAGGGTAGCGCCGCGGTGTCGGGCCCGCCGCGGCCGCGAGCCGCGCCGCCTGCAGGTTGACCAGGTGGCGGATGTTGACGAGGACACCAGGTGCATCTGGATCAGCATCAGCATGCCGTTGCGCCAGAGCTCGAGCACGGTGTCGTCGGGGAAGGCGCGCAGGCGCTCCTCGTCGACGGTGTGGAAGCCGTCGACCGAGATCGCCTCGCCGTTCGGCAAGGTCGGCATCGGCCTTCATCCCCTTGAGCACGCCGAGCCGCGCCAGCCGGTCGCAGAAGGCGCAGGTGCGCGTCGCTCTCGTGCTCGTAGCGCTCGAGAAGTCGATCGCCCGGCGCAGCGCCGGCGCGGGCGCGTCGTCGGCCTCGAACAGCGGCTCGCCGGCAACCTCGCCGAAACCGCTCCAGGCCTCGTCGACGAGCACGTTGACGGCGTCGGAGCCGGGCAGGGTCGCGGTGAGGAACGGATAGCGGCGGAGGTAGGCCGGGATGTAGCGCGCGTCCCAGCGGCTGCGATCGACGTACAGGTTCTCGCCGTGGCGAAGGCCGAGCAGCGCCGCCGGCGTCATCGCCGGCGCGGCCGGTGGCGTCCCGGGCGCCGGTCTCGACGAAGACGATGGGGAACTCGAGCGCAGCATGCGGGAACTCGGTCGCGGTGATCGGCACGGCATGGATCTCCCCGGCGATCGAATAGTCCGTGAGCGGCTGCACCTGCGTGTGGCGGTGCAGCACCGCGATCGAAGCGCGGTCGGTCGGCGGATAGAGCGAGGGCGCGGCGCGGTTCAAATGTGCGCTCCCGTGCTGTCGGGCACCAGCGCCTGGGCCAGCACCTTGTCGACGCGCTTGCCGTCGAGGTCGACGACCTCGAAGCGCCAGCCTTCCCATTCGACCGAGTCGGCGGTGTCGGGCAGCCGGCCGAGCAGCAGCATGATCATTCCGGCGAGCGTGTTGTAGCGGCCGCGGTCTTCCTCGGGCAGCTCCTTCAGGCCGAGCCGGTCCTTCAGCTCGGGCGTCGGGATCAGGCCGTCGAACAGCCAGCTGCCGTCGTCGCGCTGCACCGCCCAGGAGTCGGCGTCGGCCTCGGTGCGTGAACTCGCCGGTGATCGCCTCGAGCACGTCGCGCACGGTGATCATCCCCTGCACCTCGCCGTATTCGTCGACGACGAACACGAGCTGCGCGCTCGAGGCGCGGAAGTGCTCGAGCAGCTCCATGCCCGGAGAGCGTCTCGGGCACGAACACCGGCGGCTGCAGGTGCTGCGTCGAGCCGCGAACGTCTTGCCCTGGATCGCCTGCTGCAGCAGCGTCTGGGCGCTGACGATGCCGAGCACGTCGTCGAGGCCGCCGCGGCAGACCGGGTAGCGCGAATGCTCGGCCTCGGCGATGACGCGCAGCACGTCGTCGGCGTCGCCGTCGCCGTCGAGCCAGACGATCTCGCCGCGCGGGATCATCATCGAGCCGACCTGGCGGTCGTCGAGGCGAAAGACGTTGCGCACCATCTGGTGCTCCTGCGCCTCGATCACGCCGGCGTCGAGCCCTTCCTCGAGGCTGGCGGCGATCTCCTCCTCGGTGACGCTGCGGTCGGGCGCGCCGCGCACGCCGAGCAGCGCGCAGCATCGCCTCGGTGCACCACGTGAGCAGCCGGACGAACGGCCGCGGCGATGCACCGAGAGCCACTCCATCGGCCGCGCGACCAGCCGGGCGATCGTCTCCGGGTACTGCAGGCCGAGCCGCTTGGGCACCAGCTCGCCGAAGACGATGCTGACGAAGGTGATGGTGACGACCACCATGCCGGTGGCGGTGATCTCGGCGGCGCGGTCGCGATGCCGAAGGTCTGCGTGCAGCCAGCGCGGCGAACGGCGCCGAGAACGCGGCGTCGCCGACGATGCCGTTGAGGATGCTGATCGAGGTGATGCCGATCTGCACCACCGAGAGCCACTTGGTCGGGTCGTCGTGCAGCGCCATCGCATGGCTGCGCGCCCGAATCGCCCGCTTCCACCATCACCTGCAGCCGCGCCTTGCGGCTGGCGGTGAGCGCCATCTCCGACATGGCGAACAGGGCGTTCAGGAAGATCAGGAAGAGCAGAAGGGCAACGTCCATGCGCGGGCGCAGCGGTGCCGGGCAGGCCAGCGTAGCAGAATCGAGCCATGAACTATCTCGTCGGCGACGTCCAGGGCTGCGCCGACGCGCTCGACCGGCTGCTCGCCGAGATCGGCTTCTCGCCGTCGCGCGACCGGCTCTACGTGCTCGGCGACCTGGTCAACCGCGGCCCGACTCGCTCGGCGTGCTGCGCCGGCTGCGCGATCTCGGCGACGCCGGCGACGCTGCGTCCTCGGCAACCACGACTGGCACCTGCTCGCCGTCGCCGCCGGCGTGCGGCCGCGCGCATCGCAGCGACACCTCGACGACATCCTCGACGCGCCTGACCGCGAGGCCTGGCTCGACTGGCTGCGCCACCGCGCCGCATGGCGATTCATGCGACACGGCTGGCTGATGCTGCACGCCGGCGTCGTGCCGCAGTGGGACCTCGCGACCACGCTCGCAGCTCGCCGGCGAGCTCGAGCACGGCGCTGCGCGAGCGCGCCGCCGCGCGAGTTCCTGGCGCGCGATGTTCGGCAACGAGCCGGCGCGCTGGAGCGATCGCTCGCCGGCGACGAGCGCCTGCGCTTCACGCTCAACGTCCTGACGCGCATCCGCTTCGTCGCCGCCGACGGCGCGCTCGAGTTCACGACCAAGGACGGCGCCGACGCCGCGCCCGCCGGGCTACATGCCGTGGTTCGACGTCCCCGGCCGGCGCACCGCCGGCGTGCCGATCGCGTTCGGCCACTGGTCGACGCTCGGCCTGCGTCGACCGGCCCGACCTGCTCGGCCTCGACACCGGCTGCGTCTGGGGCGGCAAGCTCGACCGCAGCGCGGATCGACGGCGGCCGCGCGCGAGATCGTGCAGGTCGACTGCGCCCCGGCGCAACGGTCGAGGTGAGCTGACGCGGCGCCTGTTCGAAAGAAGGCGAGCGAAATCGACTGCTCACGTCGAGCTCTGAGGCGAAGCGCCCGGGGAGACGTGGCCGAGCGGTTCGAAGGCAGCAGTCTTGAGAAACTGCCGAGGGGAACCCCTTCGTGAGTTCAGTATCTCACCGTCTCCATTCTGAGCGGATCCCGAAACATCCAAGAGCGTCTCGTTTCGGGCATATTTCCATCCTCTACGCCCGGTAAATCGGAAAGATCGGCTTTCGTCCGAAGCCGTTCGAAAGGTACTTGCAATCGGCGTTTTGTTGGTGCGGGTCGAAGACGGTCCATGCTTTCGCTCAAAGCGGACCTTCAGCTACCGTTCACACTCAGGTGCACGTCCAGACTGCGTTGCGGTCGTCTTCCAGAGGAAGCAAAGCGAAAAGGCCGCACGCCACGTTGAGCATGTCCGGCAGTGAGACCGACGTCGCTCCGGGCAGCGAGCCGTCACTGGGCCCTGACCAGGCGGACCGACTTTTCCTCGATCCGCGGAGGCCTTCGTCTTCACCTCGGCTGAGAGTGCCCCGAGCGAGAGTGGGAGCCTCAAGGAGCCTGAAAGAGCGGAATTTGGCTACGTTTTTTTGCCTTCGAAGTCGACCGCAACCAGGACGCCGATGACGCCGGCGAGCGCCACCACGAAGTAGACGATCTTTGGCGCCAAAGTGACTTTTATCGGACGTCCCTCGGGGCGGCCTGGACCGGAGTGACCGTCGGCATGTGGAACTCGCCGCCCACTGCCAGGCGAGCGAAGAAGCTAGTGACAGGCTACTCAGCGAGTAGCACACAACTGAACGAAGCAATAT
>ERZ1370068.10620-contig-9302_pt1 | contig 34710 bp, 48 predicted proteins | sample MGYA00561227_ERZ1370068 | MGnify/ENA primary metagenome ERZ1370068 (study PRJEB38410, sample SAMEA6850437) | metagenome | study: Metagenomic assessment of the ecological functions of the soil: analysis of the soil microbiota associated with the...
GTTGTACTTCGTTCAGTTACGTATTGCTGATGAAGCGGCCGCGGGCGGTTCGCCGACGTAATCGATGCTCGCGACGCGCACGAGCTCGACGTCGGGATGGAGCAAAGAGCGCCGGATCATCTCTCCGCCGCCGTATCCGCTCCTCCGATCACCGCCGCCTTGAAACGTTGGTTCATCGATCCCGAGGTAGAATGCTTCTCTGCACGACTCACGACCGCGTTTTCTATGCGATGGGCAGACAAGCCACGAATGACGGTACAGGCTCATAGCCCGTATGAGCGGTCGTCGGTCAAATGGCGCTCTTGACCCACGCGGGCGATCAATCAGAGTGTAGGTCATGTGTAGTGGCGCTGTACGCAGAGGGGCGGCGCAGCGTCCTAAGTCACCAGGCTTGATGGCAATATGGGAAACGAGCGGACCCAACTTGCTTATGTCACTGACCGTTCGGTACAAGAGTAGATATGCAGCGGCAGAGAAGAACGGGGCGAACAGACACGGCAGGCGATCATCGACGCCACCACGAAGCTCTTCGCGACGCAGGGGCTACGCCCGGAGGAACGTCCTCGACCTCATCGCGAAGGAAGCGCAGACGAGCAAAGAGCTCCATCTTCTGGCACTTCAGAAAACAAAGGAAGACCTGCTCTTCACGGTTGTCGACCGCGCGATGAGCAGAATGGGAGGTCAAGGCGGGCTCCGAGAGATTCTCGCGCAACCGGATCCGCCGGCTCAGCTCGCGAAAGCCTGATCGATCTCTATCGCGAGCTTCGCGCAGGAGCGTCCGGATACGCTGCGGCTGTCTGCTCGGGCTGCCTGCTCGAGACGGCGGACGTGAACGGCGAGGACGTGAAGAAGCGCTTCCAGCGGATGTATCGCGGCTACCGCACGTCGATCCAGATCGTGATCGAGGAAGGCATCGCCGCGGGACACTTCACGCGGGAGATCCCCGTCGGCGCATCTGTCGGCGCTGGTGCTCGCGCTCTTCGACGGGCTCTTCATTCAGTGGTTCCTGGACGCCGCCGCGGTGCCCCGAGGAACATCTTCGATTCGCTGAAACGATGCCGTCTTCTGCTTAGTGCATGCCGGGCCGCGATCCGCACTCGGTCGGCGTCGACATGTCGCCCGCGGTCCGCAAGACCGTAGAACCACAGCAAGGCCGCGCGCGTAGCATCGCCTCGGCCACATCGCGTATGATCGCCTGATGAGCGCTGCGCGCCGCGTGATCTCTTTTCTCTGCGCTGCGCTCACCACCGCGATCTCCGCCGTCGCTCGCCGACGATTGGCGATGGGAGAGCGGCAACATCGAAGACAAAGCCAGGAAAAATTAAATCCGCTTTCAAACGCCGGATCGATCTCTGGGTCTCGAGCTACAACCGTCCCGATCGCGCCTGCCCAAGACGTTCGGTTTCGAGGACGGCGGCTTCGCCACACACGCCTCACGGCGCTCGCACGCTCACGCCGCGGCCTCGCGCCGGCGCAGGGAACCGAGAGACCACCCCCGATCCGTTCTTCGGCTGCTTCGCCGCCGATTCCGAGATTGAAGCTCCGGGTTCGGCGGCGGTACCGAGGTGTCGTTTCGAGTGATCAGCCCGCTGCACGTGACGGTCAATCGATCTCCTCTACACGAAGCCGAGCTCGGAGCTGATCAAGAATCAGATCGTCGTCGCCGTGCCGTTCGGCATCCTGCTCACCGCCTACGAATGGACGCTTCGTCCCATCCGCAGTAAACGATCACGCCGATCCTCTATGTCACCGACGATGCGCGCGACTACACGCTCGGCCTCGACTTCAGCGGCACATGGCGCATCTCGGGTGGGGCGACCTCTCATTGGTCATCGGCTACAGGGCGCAGAAACCGTCAAGAGCTGGAACGTTCAGGTCGCGCTGCATCCGATCTGATGCGTACGTGCACGTAGGCCTTGTGAAAGTACGCGACGACACGTATGGATGTCCTCGAGGTCGACGGCGCACCAATCAAGGAGCCGTGAATCTGCAGGCGCTGCTGGCGAAGCGTGAGGAGCTGTCGGCTGGTGGCAGACAGCTCACCTGGCGCAATTCGCGCTACAACCTCGGCCGCGTCGAGCGCAACTTCAACGAACCGACGCTGGCGCTGCTGCATCCTCGACGCGGCAAGCGGACACCGCGCCACGGCGTGAGTTCGATCGTAAACGCGTCGTCCTGGACGACGACATCACGCTGGCAACGCTGGCCTTCGAGGAGAAGGAAGCGCCGACGCTGGTGGCGACGCCGGGCGAAAGGCGCCGTTCCGCGCCGGGAGAGTTCGTGCTCGACGCTGGCCACGGGCACGGTTCGGCGCACGGTCTTTCAGCTGACGCGGCCGGGCATCGACGCCAAGCTCGTGACGTCGTACGCGAAGGACGACAAACTCAATCTGTGGTTGCCGTCCGTGTTCACCGAGCGCTACGAAGCAGCAGCATCATGCCGGCGGGGGCATTCGGCTACCGAGCAGCGCAGCCCGCGCGTCGCGAGAGGTCGTCGAGTGGCGTAGCGAAGTACACGAACTATCGCACGATTCGAAGTGACGGCACGGATCAAGTAGTTACCGCCACACCCACTTCAGCAAGCTCCGGAAGGTTCGGCGGCTTGCCCTGCATCAGCAGGCCGACGCGGAAGATCCGCCCGGCCGGCCCAGATCGATCGCCGCCGGTCGACCCGACCAGCAGCGCCACTGACAGCGAGCACCTGCCAGAGCGGCGGTCCCGGCGGCATCGCCAGTGCGCAGCATCATCGCGAACGGCGTCAATCGTCGGGAACAGCGACATGCCCACGGCCAGGCCGGATTCGGGCGCGCGCATCACGACGAACGAGCCGAGATACGCGAGGATGATCAGCATCATCGCCGGCTGCATCATGCTCTGCGAGTCCTTGAGGTTCGGAGCACGCCGATCCGATGCGCCAGGAAGATCGACCCGAACATCAGCGCGCGCGCAGACCATGAACACGCAGGAACCAGCCGATGAGCACGCGGATCGATGAGATCCGGCGCGTCCGAGACGAAATCACGCGTGTAGATGCCGCCGACCAGGTACACGAGCGTCAGCAGCAGCGACACGCCGACGACGCCCAGCAGCTTGCCGGCGAGGAGCTCGACCGGCGTCACGGATCCGAGCAGGACCTCGCTGATCTTGCTCATCTTTTCCTCGATCACCGCGTTGAGCAGGTGCATCGCGCCGGTCATGACGCTCATGAACATCAGGACCAGCACGAACATCGGCAGGCCGATGCGCTCGAGGTCGTCGACTTCCTTGGCTTCCACCGCCTTGCCGTCGGGACCGCGTTCCACGAGGCCGAAGCGCACGAGGTCGGCGCTGCGCCGTCATTCGAATGACCTGAGACTTGATCGACGCCTGCGGACGCGAAGCGCCGTTCTGCGGCGACGCGTCGTTGACGGCGTCCTGCGAGCCACCTCGTCGCCGGCTGCGCCGAGCTGGTCATCGCGTAGAAGTGAATGGTCGAGGCCGGATCCTTCTTGTCGTCGTCGGCCTTCTTCTTCCTCTCCGCCGCCGTCATCGTCTCGTCTTCGATCGCGGCTTCTCGACAGCCTCGAAGAAACCGGCGGGAATCTCGACGAATGCGAAGAGCTCCTTCTTCCGCACCTGTTCCGGACAGCTCGACCATGACCGCGTCTCGATCGCGGCCTGCCGGTGTTCGACCGTTGCGCAGCAGGAAGTGCGGCTCCTTCTTGGCCTCGCGCGTCACCGGCCTCCAGGTTGTGCTTCGCCGCCCTGGCCGCCAGGCCGTCGTAGAGCCGCACCCGTGTCGTCGATCACGGCGACGCGTCCTGTTCGGTCACGTCGACGTGGTCCTCGGCGTAGTTCATGAAGGCAATGAACGCCGCCATCATCACGGGCACAATCGAGGATGCCGATGATGAACGCCTTCGTGCGGACGAGCGTGCAGTGAATTCGCTTTCGGCGACGGTCAGAATGCGGCGCATCACGCGACCTCCCCGGCCGGCTGCAACTCTTCGAGCGTCGGCCGGGCGATGCGCACGAAGATGTCGTGCAGCGACGGCTTGCGTGATCTCGAACTGCATGCACCGGCGTCCGTCTCGACGAGCTGCGCGCAGGAACGCCTGCGGATCGCCCGTCGAGCCGCACATCCTGGAAGTTGCCGTGGTCGTTGACCGACTCGACTGCCGGCGACGCCGTCGAGCGCCGCCGCGCCGCCGCCGAGCCGGACGCGAACGGTGTCGTGCCCGTACTGCGGCTGGATCGCGTCGAGCGATCCGTCGAGCACCTTGTGGCCCTTGAAGATCATGAAGATGCGATCGCAGAGCTTTTCGGCGGCGCCCATGTCGTGCGTCGAGAACACGATCGGTCGTGCCGCCGGCGGCGCAGCTCGAGGACGGCGTCGCGCAGCGCCTCGGCGTTCACGGGATCGAGTCCGGAGAACGGCTCGTCGAGGATCAGCAGCTTCGGGCTGCGAGACGACGGCGGCGATGAACTGGACCTTCTGCGCCATGCCCTTCGAGAGCTGATCGATCCGCTTGTCGCGCCCACTCGGCGAGGCCGCAGTCGCTCGAGCCAGTGCGCGATCAGCCGGGTCGAGCTCGCGCGAGCGACCGGCCCTTGAGCTGGCCGTAGTACCGCAGCAGCCGGCGCACCTGCATCTGCTTGTACAGGCCGCGCTCTTCCGGGAGGTAGCTCGACGTCGTCGCGCGCGGCGTGACGTGCCGCGCTTGCCGAGCACCGACGATGTCGCCCCGATCGGGCAGGATGATGTTCATGATCATCCTGATCGTCGTCGTCTTGCCGGAGCCGTTTGGCCCGATGAAGCCGTAGATGGACCCCTCGGGTACTTCGAGTGAGAACGTCGTCGACGGCGCGATGCGTTCCGAACGTCTTGCTGACGCCACGAATGTCGATTGCAGTCATGAGCGAGGTCCATCCGTACCGTGCGCGCAGAGTCATTCGTGCAGCTCAGACATGGCACAGTGCGATATAGTGCTCTTTATTGCGCTGGCCGCGCGAATCGAGCGCTTGCGCCGATTTGACAGGATTGTGAAACATTTCACATTATATAGACGCCATTTCGGGCCGCCGCTCACCGGATGGCTTCCGACGCCTCGTCCCGGCAGGACGAGTCGAGTGCGTCCGCGGGGTTGACGCCGGATTCCTTGTTCGGCCGGCGATCAATGTAGGCTTAGGGCGCTCCGACGGCCTGCTATGAGCCAGATTTTCCCCGCAGTGCGAATGCACTCGCCCGATCCACCTCTATCTGGCGTCCTCAGCCTGGTGCTGTTCGTCGGGTGGCTGGTCTTCACCCTGATGCGGTCGTCCTGGGCCACCAAGCAGAACGAGTTCGTCGAGCAGCCCATCCAGTTCAGCCATGCCCACCACGTCGGCGGCGATGGGCCTCGACTGCCGCTATTGCCATACGTCGGTCGAGAAGTCGTCGTTCGCCGGAATTCCGCCGACCAAGACCTGCATGAACTGCCACTCGCAGATCTGGACGAACGCGCCGATCCTCGAGCCGGTGCGGGCCAGCTTCCGAAATGACAAGCCGCTGAACTGGATTCGGGTAAACGACCTGCCAGACTTCGTCTACTTCAACCATCAAATCCACGTCAAGCAGGGCGTCGGCTGCGACACCTGCCACGGGCCGGTCGACAAGATGCCCCTCATGTACTCAGGCGCAAGTCCCTCCTGATGGAGTGGTGCCTCGGACTGCCACCGGGCGCCTGAGAACTACATCCGGCCGCGCGGCTGAGGTCTTCAACATGAATTACCAGGTCCCGGCGGACACGACCCAGCTGGAACTGGGCCTGCGGCTGAAGAAGGAATACAACGTCGCCGAGCATCGAGCACATGACGAGCTGCTCGGTCTGCCACCGCTAGACGGCCTGACGGCACCTGAGGACGCCACCACGATGAACCTCGCTGATATCCGATCGCGCCTGGCCGGCCTCGAAGGCCGCACCTATTGGCGCAGCCTCGAAGAGCTCGCCGACACGCCGGACTTCCGCGAGTACGTGCAGCGCGAGTTCCCGGCGCAGGCGTCGGAGTTCACCGACCCGGCGGGCCGCCGCGAGTTCCTGCAAGTTGATGGGCGCGTCGCTCGCGCTGGCGGGCGTCAGCGCCTGCACGCGCCAGCCGCGAAGAACGCATCGTTCCGTACGTCCGCCAGCCGGAAGAAATCGTTCCCGGGCCGTCCGCTGTTCTACGCGACGGCGATGCCGCAGGGCGGCTTCGGCTGCGCGCTGCTGGCCGAAAACCACATGGGCCGGCCGACCAAGCTCGAGGGCAATCCGGATCACCCGGCCAGCCTCGGCGCCACGGACATCTTCAGCCAGGCGGCAGTCCTCGGCCTCTACGACCCGGACCGCTCGCGCACGATCCTGAATCGCGGCGAAGTCAAGACGTGGAGCGCGTTCTATGCCGCGCATGCAGGCCGATCGCGGTCGCGCCAGCGCGGCATCGAGGGCGCAGGCGCTCCGGCTGCTGACCGAGCCGATCACGTCGCCGACGCTCGCCGCGCAGATCAAGACGCTGCTCACGGCACTCTGCCGGAGCCGCTGGCATCAGTGGGATCCGGTCTACGGCACCTGTCAGGACGGCGCGCCGTCGGCGCGCGCGCATCTACCGCTTCGACAAGGCGGACGTCGTCGTCGTCGCTCGACGCGGACTTCCTCGGCTTCGGCCCGGGCTGCGTGCGCTACACGAAGGACTTCTCGTCGCGGCGCCGCATGGGCACGCCGGAGGACGAGCTGAACCGGCTCTATGTCGTCGAGCCGGTGCCGACCGTCACCGGCGCGAACGCGGATCATCGCCTGCCGCTCAAGGCGCGCGACATCCACGCGTTTGCCGCTGCGCGTGGCCGGCAGCGGTCGGCGCGGCACGCGGCGCCGGCGGCCGGCGCGCTCTCGAGCGAGGCGCGCACAGTGGGTCGCGGCGATCGCGCGCCGATCTGCAGGCGCACAAGGGCAAGTCGGTCGGTCGTCGCCGGCGATCGCCAGCCGGCCGCCGTCCACGCGCTCGCGCGCGCGATCAACGAGGCGCTCGGCAACACCGGCGCGACGGTGACCTACAGCCGCGCCGCTCGTCGAATCGCCGGCGGACGGCGCGGCGTCGCTCGCCGACGCTCGTCGCCGACATGAACGCCGGCAAGGTCGGACGTGCTCGTCATTCTCAGCGGCAACCCGGTGTTCACGCGCGCCGGCGGATCTCGAATTTCGCCGAGGCGCATGCGACAAGGTCGGCGACTGCGCATCCATCTCGGCCTCTATCACGACGAGACGGCCGAGCTGTGCCACTGGCACATCCCGGAAGCGCACTACCTCGAGTCGTGGGGCGACGTGCGCGCGTTCGACGGCACGGTCTCCGATCGTTCAGCCGCTCATCGCGCCGCTCTACGACGGCCGCACGGCGCATCGAAGTCATCGCCGCGCTCAACGGCGCACCGGCGCGCCGCCGGTCGACCTCGTCAAGGCGTACTGGACGCGCGCGTTCAGCGCGCACAGGCGCGCGAACCTGCGCGACGCGCGACGGACAGGCCGTTCGCGAACGTCGATTCGTTCTGGCGCAACGCGCTGCACGACGGCTTCATTCGCGGGCACGTCGTATGCTGGCGGCGCGCACGGCACCGGCGGCGCCGCGTCGCGCACGGCGACTGACCGGTCGCGTCCGTCCCGCGCCGTCGCGCTAAAGACCGGCATGGAAATCGTCTTCCGTCCGGATCCGAACGTCCTCGACGGCCGCTTCGCGAACAACGGCGTGGCTGCAGGAGCTGCCGAAGCCGCTCTCGAAGGTGACGTGGGACAACGTCGCCTACGTCAGCGTGCAAGACGGCCGAGCGAACTCGGCATTCCGTCGAGCGAACCGGCGACTCGCGATCAGCCGGTCGCTCGAGATCGAGCCTGCAGGGCCGCACGCGCGAATTCCCGTCTGGGTGCATGCCGGGCACGGCCGACGACATCGTCGTCGTGCACTTCGGGTACGGCCGCACGCGCGCCGGGCGCGTCGGCAACGAGCATCGGCGTCGACGTCGTTCGCGCTCCGCACGTCGAAGGCGCCCTGGTTCGACGGCGGCGCGGCGATCGCGCAAGACCAGCCAGCACGAGGCGTCTGATCGCTCCGACGCAGAACCACTTCGCGATGGAAGGGCGGCACCCCGTCCGCGTCGTCGACGCGCGAGGAGTACAGAACGAATCCGAAGGTCGATCGAGGAGCTCGGTCGCACACGAAGTTCGACAAGACGATCACGCTCTACCCGTCGATCATCCGGTCTCGAGATACGCGGCGCATCGCTGGGGCGATGGCGATCGACCTCAACGCCTGCACCGGCTGCAGCGTCGTGCATCGCGGCCTGCGTGGCGGAGAACAACATCCCGGTCGTCGGCAAGGCGCAGGTCGGACGCAGCCGCGAGATGCACTGGCTGCGCGTCGACACGCTACTTCGAGGGCGATCCCGACGCACCCGACGGCACCTATCACCAGCCGGTGCCGTGCATGCAGTGCGAGAACGCGCCGTGCGAGGTCGGTCTGCCCGGTGGCCGCGACGGTGCACAGCGACGAAGGCCTGAACGACATGGTCTACAACCGCTGCGTCGGCACGCGGTACTGCTCGAACAACTGCCCGTACAAGGTCCGCCGCTTCAACTTCCTGCTCTATCCGGACTTCGACACGCCGGAGCTGAACGCGCAGCGCAATCCGGACGTGACGATTCGCAGCCGCGGCGTCATGGAGAAGTGCACGTACTGCGTGCAGCGCATCAACCACGCGCGCATCGACGCCAAGACCGACGGGCAGCGCGATCCGCGACGGCGACGATCAAGACCGCCTGCGAGCAGGCGTGCCCGGCCGACGCGATCGTGTTCGGCGACCTGAACGAGCCGGACAGCCAGCGTCGTGAAGCTGAAGACGCAGGAGCGCAACTACGGCCTGCTCGAGGATCTCGGCACGCGGCCGCGGACGACGTATCTGGCGGTGGTGCGGAATCCGAACCCGGCGCTCGCGACGAGCGATGACGCGACGCGCAGCGAGCTCGGCACGGATTCGCGTGAGCGCGAGTCATCGTGGACAGCTATCGCAATTCCCGAAGGGCGACTTCCGAGCGCCGCTGCCGGTCATCCAGCCGGGACACAGCTATCGGTCGGTCACCGACAAGCTGACGGCGCTGGTGCTGACGAAGAACACGCCACTGGCGTGGTTCGTCATCATGGGCGATCGGCGTTCATCGCTGCTGACCGGCCTGATGCGTCGCGCTGTCGCTACCTGCTGCTCAAGGGCATCGGCATCTGGGGCAACAACATCCCGGTCGGCTGGGCGTTCGACATCATCAACTTCGTCTGGTGGATCGGCATCGGCCACGCCGGCACGCTGATCTCGGCGATTCTGCTGCTCTTCAAGCAGGACTGGCGCACGTCGATCAACCGCTTCGCCGAAGCGATGACGCTCTTCGCGGTCGCCTGCGCGGCGCATCTTCCCGCTCGTTCCACACCGGCCGTCCGTGGCTGGCGGTCTACTGGCTGTTCCCGTATCCGAACACGATGGGGCTCTGGCCGAACTTCCGCAGCCCGCTGATCTGGGACGTGTTCGCGGTCTCGACCTACGCGACGGTGTCGGCTGATCTTCTGGTTCATCGGCCTGATTCCCGACCTGGCGACGTTCCGCGACAAGGCCGAGCATCCGACGCTCAAGAAGCGTCTACGGCGTGCTCGCGCTGGGCTGGCGCGGCTCGGCGCGTCACTGGCACGCGCTACGAGAAGGCCTACCTGCTGCTCGGCCGGCCTGTCGACGCCGCTCGTGCTCTCGGTGCACACGGTCGTGAGCTTCGACTTCGCGGTGTCGGTGCTGCCGGGCTGGCACGCGACGATCTTCCCGCCCTACTTCGTCGCCGGCGCGATCTACGCCGGCTTCGCGATGGTGCTGACGCTCGCGATTCCGCTGCGCGCGCATCTACAAGCTGCACGACTTCATCACGATGCGCCACATCGAGAACATGGCCAAGGTCACGCTGGTCGACCGGCCTCGATCGTCGTCTACGGCTACGCGTGCGAGGCGTTCTTCGGCTGGTACAGCGGCAACGAGTACGAGCGCTTCATGCTGAAGAACCGCATCTACTACGGGCCGTACGCGTGGACGCTACTGGCTGCTGCATGCATCTGCAACTTCATCGTGCCGCAGATCCTCTGGTCGAAGCGGCTGCGCCAGCAACATCGCCGTCGCTGTTCGTCGTGTGCGATGTTCGTCAACGTCGGCATGTGGCTCGAGCGGTTCGTCATCATCGTGACGAGCCTCCACCGCGACTTCCTGCCGTCGTCGTGGGAGATGTACTACCCGACGATCTGGGACTTCATGACGCTGGCCGGCACGATCGGGCTGTTCATCGACGCTGATGTTCCTGTTCGTCCGCGTGCTGCCGCTGATTTCGATCTTCGAGATGCGCACGATGCTGCCTGAGGCGCAGGTCGGCGGCGCGAAGGCCGGGAGCGACTGAAGGAGGGTCGCACTGATGGCCCACGCTAAAGCCGACGACGCCGTTCTACGGCCTGATGGCGGAGTTCGATTCCGCCGCAGGCGCTGCTCGACGCGGCGCGACCAGGTGCGGCGCGCCGGCTACACGAAGGCGGACGCGTACTCGCCGTTCCCGATCCACGGACTGGCCGAGGCGCTCGGGTTCCAGGAGCGTCACGTCGCGCCGATCGTGCTGGGCGCGGGCATCACGGGCGCGCTCGCCGGCTACGGCCTCGAGTACTGGACGCAGGTCATCGACTTTCCGATGAACATCGGCGGCCGGCCCGTTCCACTCGTGGGTGTCGTTCATTCCGCCGGCGTTCGAGACGACGATTCTCTTCGCGGCGTTCTCCGCCGTCATCGGCATGCTCGCGCTGAACGGACTGCCGCAGCCGTATCACCCGGTCTTCAACGTGGCGCGGTTCGAGCGCGCCAGCCAGGACGGATTCTTCCTCGCCATCGAGGCGACCGACCCGAAGTTCGATGCCGACGCCACGCGGCAGTTCCTGTCGAGCCTGCATCCGCGCGAGGTGGTGCAAGTTGACCACTAACATACAAGTCGCAGTCAGAGCTCAGGTCAAAGGAGTTCGACGAGGTTCGCACTTCTGACTTCTGTCTTCTGCCTTCTGACCTTCCTCGCGGCGTGCCGCCAGGACATGCACGACGCGCCGCGATACGACCCGTACGAGCAGAGCGCGTTCCTGCCGAACGGCAGCTCGGCGCAGCCGCTCGTGGACGGCACCGGTGCCGCGCGTCGAGACGGCCGGCGCGGTGCTCGACGAGGACGAGCTGCTGCACACGGGCAAGATCAACGGCCAGATGGTCGACGGTGTTTCCGTTCGCGATCACGCGCGCCGACCTCGACCGCGGCGAGGAGCGCTTCAACATCTACTGCTCGCCGTGCCACGGCCGGACCGGCGAAGGCAACGGCATGGTCGTGCAGCGCGGCTACCGGCAGGCCGCCAACTACCACATCGAGCGGCTGCGCGCGATGCCCGTCGGCTACTTCGTCGACGTCATGACCAACGGCTTCGGCGCGATGCCCGACTATCGGATGCAGCTCATACCCGACGGATCGCTGGCGCATCGCCGCGCTACGTCCGCGCGCTTCAGTTCGAGCCACGCCGGCAGCCGACGCAGGACGTGCCGGCCGCCGAGCTCGAGACAGCTGAAGCGCGGCGCCCCGGCGCCGGCGGCCGCCGCCCACGGGGTGAAAAGTAATGGCGCAGCCTACTGACATGGAGCGGACCAGCGTCGCTCAGTCTGACGAGGCCGCGCTGATGACGCGGCCGACCGCCGAGCTCAGCCGGCTCGGCAGCCGGTGCGATGATTCTCGCGGTCGTCGGCATCGTGGCCTCGGTGGCCGGCTACCTGCGTCGCGGGCGATCGCGTTCTGGCAGTCGTACCTCATCGCGCTACATCTTCTGGATCGGGATCACGCTCGGATCGCTCGGCATCCTCATGGTCCAGCACCTGACCGGCGGCGCCTGGACGATGGCCTCGCCGCCGGCTGTTCGAAGCGCGCGACGCGCAACCTGCCGCTGATGGCGCTGCTGTTCCTGCCGATCTGGTTCAACCTCGCGAAGCTGTACCCCTGGGTCAGTCCGAGCCCGACGACGAAAGATGCAGGAGGTCCTGCATCTCAAGGGCGCGTACCTGAACTCGCACGTTCTTCACCGGTGCGCGCGGCGCTCTATTTCGCCATCTGGATCGGCCTCGCCTACTTCCTGAACAAGTGGTCGCGCGCAGCAGGACGAGAGCGCCCGCGCAGCTGCCGGGCCCGCTGGATCGCCGGTCGCGCGTGATTTCCGGACCCGGCCTCGTGCTCGTTCGTCGGCACGATCACCTTCATGAGCGTCGACTGGGTGCATGTCGCTCGACCCGCACTGGTACTCGACGATCTTCGGCGTCCTGATGCTCGGCGGCCAGGGGCTGTCGACGATGGCGTTCGCGATCCTGATGCTGGCGCTGCTCGTGCGCGTCGAGCCGATGTCGCAGCGTCGCCGACCGCGGAGCAACTTCCACGACCACGGCAAGCTGATGTTCGCCTTCGTGATGCTGTGGGCGTACTTCTCGGTCTCGCAGTTCCTCATCATCTGGTCGGCGAACCTGCCGGAAGAGGTTCCGTTCTATCTCGAGCGGCTGCACGGGCCGTGGTATCCGATCAGCGTCGCGGTCCTGCTGTCGGCCAGTTCGCGCTGCCGTTCCTGATTCTGCTGTCGAGCAACCTCAAGCGGAACCCCAATCAGGTCAAGTGGGTCGCCCTGTTCATCCTCATCATGCGCGTCGTCGACATCACGTGGACCATCGGCCCGGTGTTCCGGCACGAGGGCTCCGCGCTGAGCTGGGTGGACTTCGCCGTCGTGCTCGGCATCGGCGGCATCTGGCTGTCGTTGTTCTTCCGCAACCTGGCCGGCCGCGCGATCGTGCCGGCGCAGGATCCGTATTTCAAGGAAGCGATGGCTCATGGCGGACACTAAACATCACGCAGCCGCCGCGCCCGGTCGAAGGCGACGGCGTCAGCTACAGCGGCATCGTCTGGTTCGTCGTCATCCTGGCGGTGACGACGCTCGTCTGCCAGGGCCTGATGTGCGTGCTGCTGAGCACGTTCAAGTACCAGACCGCGGTCGCGAGCCGCGTCGCCGGTCGCCGCAGCGACGACCGAGCGCACGGCGACCGAAGGCCGCGTGTATCCGACGGTGACGTCGATTGGATCGACCGCCAGCCCGCAGCCGAAGCTGCTCGTCAACGAGCCGGCCAACCTCGGCGGCGTTCCGCGCGCACGAGCACGAAGCGCTGACGACCTACGGCTGGATGGACAAGAACGCCGGCGTCGTCCGCATTCCGATCGAGCGGGCGAAGGACCTGCTGCTCGAGCGCGGGCTTCCGGTGCGCGGCACTGACGCTGCCGAAGACGCGCAGCGCCGTCGAAGGACGTGAAGACAGTGAAGAAGTCCGCCGCTCGCGCGCGTTCGCCGTGTCGCTCGTCGCGACCAGGCGTGTCGCGCGCAGCCGAGCCGGCCGCTGTCGGTGCCGCCGCCGGGCAAAGCCGCAGCCGAGCAGATTCCGATGCTGAAGGAAGTCGGCATCGATCAGAAGCTCGACGCGCAGGTTCCGCTCGACCTGGAGTTCAGCGACGAAGCCGGCCAGCGCGGTCACGCTGCGGCCAGTATCTTCGGCGCGCGGCCGGTCGTGCTCGCGCTCGTGTACTACGAGTGCCCGATGCTCTGCACGCAGGTGCTGAACGGCCTCGCCGGCTCGCTGCAAGGCGTGATCGTTCACGGTCGGCAAGGAATACGACGTCGCTGGTCGTGAGCTTCGATCCGGGCGAAACGCCGGCGATGGCGACGTCGAGCGCAAGCGCAGACTTCGTGCAGCCGCTATCGTCCGGCAGTCGACGCCGAGAACATCCACTTCCTGACCGGCCGCGAGTCGTCGATCAAGGCGCTCACCGGCGCGGTCGGCTTCCGCTACGCCTATGACGCGCGCGATCGACCAGTTCGCGCATCCGGCGGCGATCACGATCGCTGACGCCGGCGGGCCGCGTGTCGCGCTATCTCTACGGCGTCGAGTTCGCGCCGCGCGACCTGAAGCTGGCGCTCGTCGAGGCCGCGACGGCGGCAAGATCGGCACGCTCGTCGATCAGATGCTGCTGTTCTGCTACCACTACGACCCGGAGACCGGCAAGTACGGTCTCGTCATCATGAACATCGTGCGCGCGGCCGGCGCCGCTCACGGTGCTGCGCCATGGCCGGTTGCATCGTGCTGTCCCTGCGCCGCGAACGGCGGCAGGCCAGCGCGGTTGCGCCGACCGCACCCACGGGTATTCGCTAGATGTCGACTGCCTTTCCCTTGTTTCCGCCGAAGCGCCTCGACGGTCGCCGACCGAGATGGACCTGCTCTATCTGTTCATCGTCGGCCGTCTGCGCGTTCTTCGCCGTGCTCGTCGCCGCGCTGGTCGTCTTCTTCACGATCAAGTTCCAGCGGCAGCATCCGGACGACGTCGGCGCCGACATTCACGGGTCGCTGGCGCTCGAGCTCGACCTGGACGTTCATTCCGTTCGTGCTCTCGATGGTCGATGTTCGGCTGGGGCGCGACGCTGTTCTTCGAGCTGGCGACGCCGCCGGCCGACGCGATGGACATCTTCGTCGTCGGCAAGCAGTGGATGTGGAAGGTGCAGCATCCCGAAGGCGTGCGCGAGATCAACGAGCTGCACGTGCCGATCGAGCCGGCCCGTGCGCATCACGCTGGGCTCCGAGGACGTCATCCACGACTACTCCATCCCGGCGTTCCGCGTGAAGATGGACGCCGTCCCGGGCAAGCTCGACGACGCTGTGGTTCGAGGCGACGAAGGTCGGGCACGTATCACATCTTCTGCGCCGAATACTGCGGCACGAAGCACTCCGGGATGATCGGCCAGGTCATCGTGATGACGCCGCAGGACTACGAAGCGTGGCTGGCGGGCGGCACGGTCGACCGGCACGGCCGCGCAGAACGGCGAGCGGCTGTTCACCGATCTGGCCTGCATCACGTGCCACAAGCCGGATTCGACGCGGCCGCGGGCCGTCGCTGCTCGGCGTGTTCGGCAGCGCGGTGCAGCTCGCCGACGGCCGCACGGTCGTCGCCGACGAGAACTACCTGCGCGAGTCGATCATGAACTCGCAGGCCAAGGTCGTGCAGGGCTACCAGGCGCATCATGCCGGCGTTCCAGGGCATGGTGAGCGAAGAGAACCTGATGCAGCTCATCGCCTACATCAAGACGCTGAAGCCGGCGAAGCCGCCGCGGCGCAAGGGCAAGGTCAAGACATGAACGCCGTGCACCGAACGACAGCAGTTACCTCGACGCGCCGCATGGCTCGCGTCGTGGCTCCTGACCAAGGACCACAAGCGCATCGCGATGCTCTACCTGATCTCGATCACGATCTTCTTCGCGGTCGGCGGCATCGTTCGCGCGCTGGCATCCGGCTCGAGCTGCTGACGCCGAAGGGCGACCTCGTCTCAGCCGGACACCTACAACAAGCTGTTCACGCTGCACGGCGTCGTGATGATCTTCTTCTTCCTGATCCCGTCGATTCCGGCGACGCTCGGGAACTTCCTCATTCCGATCATGATGCGGCGCGAAGGACCTCGCGTTCCCGCGCATCAACCTGCTGAGCTGGTACATCTACGTCGTCGGCGGCGTCTTCGACGCTCGCGCGCTGGTCACGCGGCGGCGTCGGACACCGGCTGGACGTTCTACACGCCGTACAGCACGAGCGCGTCGCAACACGAACGTCACGCTGGCCGGCGATCGGCGTCGTTCATCGCCGGCTTCTCGTCGATCCTGACCGGCTTCAACTTCATCGTCACCGATCCACCGCATGCGCGCGCCGGGCCTGACCTGGTTCCGGCTGCCGCTGTTCGTCTGGGCGCACTACGCGACGAGCCTCGTCATGATTCTCGGCACGCCGGTCATCGCGATCACGCTCGTGCTCGTCGCGGCCGAGCGCGCGCTCGCACCTCGGCATCTTCGATCCGAAGCTCGGCGGCGACCCGGTGCTCTTCCAGCACCTGTTCTGGTTCTACTCGCACCCGGCCGTCTACATCATGATCCTGCCGGGCATGGGCGTGATCAGCGAGCTCGTCGCCGGCGTTCTCGCGCAAGCAGATCTTCGGCTACGCGTTCGTCGCGTTCTCGAGCCTCGCGATCGCGATCCTCGGCTTCCTCGTGTGGGGCCACCACCTGTTCGTCAGCAGCCAGTCGATCTACGCCGGCCTCGTGTTCTCGATCATCACGATGCTCGTCGCCGTGCCCGTCGGCGGTCGAAGACGTTCAACTGGACGGCGACGATGTACAAGGGCGCGATCATCGTGGAGATCGCCGACGCTCTGGGTCATCGGCTTCATGGGCCTGTTCACTGATCGGCGGCCTGACGGGCCTGTTCCTCGCGACGCTCGGCCTCGACATCCACCTGCACCGACACGTACTTCGTCGTCGCGCACTTCCACTACATCATGGTCGGCGGCGCGATCATGGCGTTACCTCGGCGGCCTGCACTTCTGGTGGCCGAAGATGACGGGCCGGATGTATCCGGAGCCGCTGGCCAAGGCGTCCGCGATCCTCGTCTTCGTCGGCTTCAACCTGACGTTCTTCCCGCAGTTCGTCCTCGGCTACCTGGGCATGCCGCGCCGGTATCACGCGTATCCCGGACGAGTTCCAGGTGCTGAACGTCGCTGTCGACGCGCCGGCGCGACCGATCCTCGGCCTCGGCTACGTGCTGCCGTGCGTGCTATCTGATCTGGTCGCTGTTGAAGGGCGCGGCCGGCGCCGGCGAATCCGTGGGGCGCGAAGGGCCTCGAGTGGGAGACGACGCAGTCGCCGCCGACCACGTTCAACTTCGAGGAGGACGTCGATCGTGACGGAGCCGGCGCTACAGCTACACGCCGGCACGGGAGGTGCACGCTGGCTGACTCGACGCGTGCAGGCTGCATCGGCGCCGCAGCACGCGGTCGGCGGCGACGCACGGCACGCCTGGCACGCCGGGCAGCACGAGCACCATCCGCAGCTGCAGCACCACTTCTACAGCATGGACCAGCAGCTCGAGGCGTCCACGCTCGGGATGTGGGTGTTCCTGGTCACCGAAATCATGTTCTTCGGCGGCCTGTTCATGGCCTACATCGTGTACCGCTACTGGTACCCGGACGCGTGGGCGGCGGCGAGCAACCACCTGAACGTGCGGATGGGCGGCGCTCAACACGCTCGTGCTGATCTGCAGCTCGCTGACGATGGCGCTGGCGGTCCGCGCGGCGCAGATCGGATCGCGCAAGCGGCCAGATCGTCAACCTGATCCTCACGATCCTGTTCGGCGCGACGTTCCTCGTCGTCAAGTACTTCGAGTACGCCGAGAAGTTCGAGCACCACCTCGTGCCGGGCCCGCACTTCGACCCGCATCACGCTGCGCGCGAGCACGCAGCTCGGATCGCAGATCTTCTTCTCGCTGTACTTCATCATGACGGGCATCCACGCCGCGCACATGGTCGTCGGCATCGGCATCATGCTCGTGATTCTCGTCGATGGCGTGGAAGCGGCAGCTTCGGCGCCGAGCTACTACGGCCCGGTCGAAGTCTCCGGCCTCTACTGGCACTTCGTCGACATCGTCTGGATTTTCCTGTTCCCGCTGCTGTACCTGCTGGGCGCGCATCTGCGGCGCGGCACACTGAGGCTGACGTCATGTCTAACACGCACGCCCAGCACATCATCACGCCGGTCAGCACGTCATGTTCATCGTCTTCTGGCCGCTGCTCGTGCTGCACGGCCTCACGGTACTGCGCCGCCAACCAGCGACTTCGGCGCGCTGAACACGCCGGTCGCGCTCGGCATCGCCGTCACGAAGGCGTCGCTCGTCGTCATCTATCTTCATGGGCGTGCGCTACAACACGCCGCTCACGAAGGTCGTCGTGGTCGCCGGCTTCTTCTGGCTGCTGATCATGTTCGGCATGACGATGGGCGACTACCTGTCGCGGACCTGGCTCGGCGTGCCGGGACGGTAAGTTCAACGTGGCAGAGTGCAGAGTGGCTAGTGGAGCAACGGGCAACTCGACGCTTGCGACGTCCGCGTCCACTCGCCGATTGGCCGCCGTTCACCGATTGCGGACCGGCGATCGATCCGCCGGCGCTGACCTGATCCGTCAGACCGCCTGCACTATACTTCGTCGGCGCCTGCTGAGACAGAGTCCTTGTCGGCTTTACTGACCATGGCTGAGCTCGAAGGACGACCTCGCCGCCCTTCGCATCGAACGCGAGCCCGAGACCCGATCGCGCCGGCGATGGGTCAGGTGGGTGGTCGCTCCTGGTGCTCCTCGGCGGCGGCGGGTGCGGCGGCTGGACGTAGCTGACACGCGCGAGCGGCCCGTCGAAGTCGAGGTCGCGTCACGCGTCACCGAGCGCGCGGCCGGCACGCAGGCGCGCGGTGCTGAACGCCGCCGGGCTACGTCACGGCGCGGCGCCGCGCGACGGTCTCCTCGAAGATCACCGGCAAGGTCGTCGAAGTGAACGTCGAGGAGGGCATGGCCGTGCAGCGAGGGCCAGGTGCTCGCGCGGCTCGACGACGTCGACGCGCGGGCGGCGCTGGCGCTGGCCGAGGCGCAGGCCGAGGCGGCGCGGCGCGCCGTCACGGAAAACGAAGTGCGGCTCGCCGAGGCGCAAGCTCACGCTCAGCCGGCTGACGCAGCTGCTCGAAGGACGGCATCGTCACGCAGGCCGATGTCGATCACGGCGCAAGCCGAGGTCGACTCGATCGACGCGCGCATCGACGCGCTGCGCGCAGCAGGTGCAGCGTCGCCGAGCGGCAGATCGAGCTGCAGCAGACCGATCTCGACAACACGATCATCCGCGCGCCGTTCAGCGGCGTCGCGATCTCGAAGGACGCGCAGCCCGGCGAGATGGTGTCGCCGGTGTCGGCCGGCGGCGGCTTCACGCGCACGGGCATCTGCACGATCGTCGACATGCGCTCGCTCGAGATCGAAGTGGACGTCAACGAGAGCTACATCAACCGCGTGCAGCCCGGGCAGCAGCGTCGACGGCGGTGCTCGACGCCTATCCCGGACTGGCAGATTCCGGCGCACGTCATCACGACGGTGCCGACGGCCGATCGCCAGAAGGCGACGGTGCTCGTGCGCATCGGCGTTCGAGCAGCTCGATCCGCGCATCCTGCCCGACATGGGCGTCAAGGTCACGTTCCTCGCGCGAGGCGGACGCGAGGCAGCCGGCGCCGACGCGCGGCCCGTCGACGCTCGTGCCGAAGGCCGCCGATCGCAGACGACAGACGGCCAACAGCGTTCGTCTTCGTCGTCAACGGCGACGCGTCGAACGCCGCGCCGTCAAGCGTCGGCGGCACCGACGGCGATCGGGTCGAAGTGCTCGCCGGCCTCAGCGCAGGCGAGCGCGTCGTCGTGTCGCCGCCGCCAGGCACTGACGGACGGCGACAGATCGTCGTGAAGATAGCGAGTCGAACGCATGACGATGCCACTCGGTCGCGATTCGCAGACGTCCACAAGCACTTCACGCGCGGCAGCGAGCGCATCGACGTCCTGCAAGGGCGTCAACCTCGACATCCCGCAGGGCGATTTCCTGGCGCTGATGGGCCCGTCGGGCTCCGGCAAGACGACGCTGCTCAACCTGATGGGCGGCCTCGACACGCCGACCGGCGGATCGGTCGAGGTCGGCGGCGTCGACGATCGGCGAGCTCGGCGGCGGCGCGCTGTCGCGCTGGCGCGTCGCAGCACATCGGCTTCGTGTTCCAGCTCTACAACCTGCTGCCGGTGCTGACCGCCGAGCGCAACGTCGAGCTGCCGCTGCTGCTGACGAAGCTCGTCGAAGGCCGAGCGCCGCAAGCGCGTCGCGCATCGCGCTGAAGGTCGTCGGCCTCGCCGACCGCGCGAAGCACTATCCGCGGCAGCTCTCCGGCGGCCAGGAGCAGCGCGTCGGCATCGCGCGCGCCATCGTCACCGATCCGACGCTGCTGCTCTGCGACGAGCCGACGGGCGACCTCGATCGCAAGGCCGGCGACGAGATCCTCGACCTGCTGCAGGCGCTCAACCAGCGAGCACGGCAAGACCATCGTCATGGTGACGCACGATCCGCACGCGGCCGAACGCGCCACGCGCACGGTGCACCTCGACAAGGGCACACTGCGTGGAGGCACGCGTCATGAAGTTCCTTCCGCTCATCTTGCGCAACCTGCTGCGGCGGCCAGTTCCGCACGATCCTCATCGTTCCTGCGCGATCGCCGGTCGCGTTCCTGCTCTTCGGCGTGCTGATGATCTTCGCGTCGCGTTCACGATGGGCGTGGAAGTCGCCGGCGCGGACCGGCTGATGATGATGAACAAGATGGGCTTCATCCAGCCGATGCCGCATGTCGCTACCTCGAGCAAGATTCGCAGCGCGTGCCGGGCGTGACGCTCGTCGACGCACGCCGTCGTGGTTCGGCGGCATCTACCAGAGATCCGTCGAACAACGTCTTTCGAGTTCGCGGTCGATCCCGAGACGTACATGCAGCGATACCCGGAGTTCAAGCTGCCGCCGGATCAGATGAAGGCGTGGCTCGGCGACCGGCAGGGCTTCATCGTCGGGCGCGGATCCTGGCGGACCGGCTTCGGCTGGAAGATCGGCGACAACGATTCCGATCAAGGGCACGTTCAACCGGCCGAAGGGCGGCGACGGCGTGACCTGGGAGTTCAACCTCGTCGGCATCTACGACGGCGACGAGCGGCATCGACAAGACGCAGTTCCTGTTCCGGTGGGACTACCTCGACGAGAACCGGACGCTCCGCGCGGGCACTGTCGGCTGGGTGCTGATCAAGGTCAGACGACGCCAGGCCGGCGCCGGGAGCTCGCCGAAGACGATCGACAGGCTCTTCGAGAATTCGTCGTATGAAACCAAGACCGACGACCGAAGGGGCGATGGCGCAGAGCTTCGCGAACCAGGTCGGCAACATCGGCGCGATCGTCACGGCGCATTTCGGCGGTCGTGCTGTTCATGGTGCTGCTCGATCGCCGCGAGTCAGATGTCGCTCGCCAGTGCGTGAACGCACCAATGAAATCGGCGCGCTCAAAGCCATCGGGCTTTGGCGACACGCAGGTGCTCGTGCTCATTCTCGGTGGAATCGATGCGCGTTAGTCGCTGCTGGCCGGCGGCCGTGGGACTCGGCCTCGCGTGGCTGCTCGGCGCTCGGCGGCGATCCGACCGGTGGCTTCATGCCGATCTGGATGCTGAGACCTCAGGACATGGCATTGGCTTCGGCCCTGGCGGCGCTTCGTGGGACTGATCGCGGGTGCAGCTGCCCGCGATCGGCGCCAGTCGACTGCCGATCTGCCGTCAGCACTGAGGAGGGGATAGCCGTGAGCTTCTTCAAACAGGCGTTCACCGTCATTCTGCTCGGCCTCTACACGATTCCGCAGCGGCTGAGCTCAGTCGGCGTGGCCGATCGTCGGCATCGCGGGCGTCGTCGTCGTGCTTCCGTCGGCGTGCTGTCGATCGCGCGCGAGGATTCGAGAAGGCGATGGTCGGCGCTGAGCCGTCCCGACCGCGCGATCGTCATGCGGCAGGGCGCCGACTCCGAGATGTCAGCGGCCTCGGCGGCCCGGAAGTGGACATCATCAAGCAGGCCGCCGGCATCCAGAAGGACGGCTGCGGTGTCCGCTCGCCTCCGCCGAAATGTTCGTCGTCGTCGACGTCAATCGGCGGACGACCGAACACCGGGTCGAATGTGCCGCTGCAGCGGCGTGGAGCAGACACGGTGCTCGCCGTTCGGACTGAAGTCAAGATCGTCGCAGGCCGGATGCTCGAACTTCGGCACGAACGAGATCGTGGTCGGCCGCGCGGCCAGCGAGCAATTCTCCGGACTGCGAGGTCGGCGAGACGTTCAAGTCCGGCCAGACGCAGTGGCCGGTGTGTCGGCATGTTCGACACCGACGGCACGGCGGCGCGAAACGCGAGATCTGGTGCGACGTGCGTCACGCTGCAGGGCGCATTCCGGCGCGGCAACTCTATCAGTCCGTCCTCGCGAAGCTCGAGTCAGCCGTCGTCGTTCGACGCCGTTCAAGGACTGGCTCTCCTCGAATCCTCCAGGTCAACGTGCGATCGTCGCAGCGCGAGTCCGACTACTACCGCGAAGCAGTCGCGGACGCTGACTGGCGCTGGTGCAGGGCATCGGCTGGGGCGTCGCGGTGCTGCATGGGCCTTGGCGCCATCATCGGCGCGGTGCTGACGATGTACTCGGCGGTGGTCGCGCGCGTCACGCGAGAGATCGCGACGTCCGCGCACCTGGGCTTTGGGTCGTTCCCGGTCCTGCTCTCGATTCTTGGCGAGTCCATGGTGCTTCGCGCTGGTGGCGGCATCCTCGGCGGCGCGCACTGGCCTATGCCAGGGCTTCAACGGCTTCCAGACGTCCACGATGAACTGGCAGACGTTCAGCCAGGTGGCGTTCGGTTTTGCGGTGACACCGAACTGCTGACGCAGGGCATCATCTACGCACTCATCATGGGACTCGCTTGGCGGCGTGCTTTCCAGGCGATTCAGCGCGGCAAGGCTGCCAATCTCAAAGGCGCTGGGGAGCTCTGGCTGGGACTCGCTTGCCCACCGTAGCTCGCTAGAGCGAAGGTAGGTCTCGCTCATGCCCAATCGTCGTGCAATGAGAATTGGCCGCACGCAAGGCAAGACGTCCATTGCCACTGATGTACTCGGGCACCAGCCGCGTAGAGAACGTGTGCCACACGGTTCCGCATGATGGAAACGGGGGCTCCGGCGTGTCGAGGTGATGGCAGGACCAGCGGCTCCCGGCTGCGGGGACCCACTCACATTTCGGACAGCGGATCCGATCGGACCTGCCGCGCACCCGGGATCGTCGTCGCTGATGATTACCGGCGGCGATGGATCCGACTTCTTCAACAGCTGAAGCATGACGATCAACAGGATTGCCTACAATAACGCCGTGCGCAAACAGATCGTCGGAAAGGACGGAGCGAACAGGCCGGACGTTTCACGCGGAGGCACGGAGGGCACAGGTTGTAGGAGCATTGCAGATGACGCGCCCCGGCTCAACTTCCGAAACCAGCGCTGCCAGAGGCCCGGCGCTGCCGTCGGCCGTCACCCACCTACGAAACTGCGAGTCAGCGCGCACAAATGCGCCGCGCACATCGGCGGTAATCCGGTCGTCATCCACCCACTTGCCGTTCATCACATGGCCCATTGTAATTCTCCTTTCGCAGAGGTTTCACCCTTAGCAAAAACTGAAGAGCGCTGAAAGCTGCGAATACGCCAGACCCTTCCGAAAACTCGCAACCGCGTCATCGCCGCGTTGACACACAAATCTCACTTCTGCGATAAGCCCAGAACTAGAACCAACGAGGTGGCTGTAGCATGCAGACCGTCAGCGGATTCATCGGTCTTGGCAACATGGGTGGCGTGGCCGGTCGTAGGTCATATTCAGCGGGACGGATTTTCAATGGTTGTCTACGATCTGCGCCCGGACGCGATGCGTCCCCTTTCCGAGGCCTTTCCGGCTCAAGTTACTGCGCAAGGACGTCGGCCGCGCCATGGCGTTGGGACGCGAAGCTTAACGTATCTCGCTGTCGCTGGCAAACATCACCGAACAGATACTGATCGAAGGGATCAATCGTGGTTGGGGCGATAAATCGGCGTACACGGCGACATTCAAACTTGAGGAAGAGGCGGTGCAAGTCATGCTCCGAGCCGATGGTGTGGACCCGGGGCGATCCAACAAGTATATTTCTACTCATCCGGACGTCAAATGAGTAAATACGTCAGCGTGGCAACGCGCCAATCGCGGCGAAGCGGTAAAGTTGATCGCTACGCGTTACAAAATCAGCGAGAGCGAAGCCGAACGTTCTTACGATACCATGACCGGGATTTTCACGTCCGACGGCGCGATCAATATGAAGAAAGTTCGTGGCTACTTGACCCTACTGCGAGAGGAACGACCGATTCCGGAAGAGCTGGATGTGGAAAAGTTGGTGAATTTCTCTATGCTGCCATCAGCTCGTGAATTGAAAGGAAAGTCGTCATGAAGTTTAGACTCTTTGCTACGTTCGTAATCATCCTCCTGATGCTGGTGCTGATTGTGCAATCCTTACCGGCCGCAAGCGATCAGCTCGAAGAAATTTCGCGCGAACAAGCCAAGGCGCGCCAGGAAGAGAAAATCAAAGCAGTCAAGCAACAGGAACAGCTCGAAAACTTGAAACGAGACCAGCAATCGAGTCAGGCGCAACAACAGCTGGATCAGATCAGGCGACAAAAAGAAGAGGCGCCAGCGGAAACGCAGAAGCCGCAGGCAACCCAGACTCAGCAGCAATTAGATCGGTTGAGAAATGACCAGCAGCTACAACGGCTGCAATCCGACCAGCAGATCAACCGCATCCAACGCGAACCCGACCCGGTGCGTCAACAGCAGCAGTTAAATGACTTGCAGCGACAGCAACAGATCCGCTCGCTGCAGGATCAGATTCAACGCAATCAAACCCAGCAGATTTGGACAGACTGCGTCAGCCGCCGAATAGTCGTTAGATAATTTGCCTGCCACAGAAGCGTATTTCATTTCGATCCTAGGTTGAGACGGCCTGATTCCGCGGTCACGCGTCACGCCGCCAATTTCCTCTTTCAACCACTGCACGATCACCGACTGCGAATTACCGCCGCCCATATGGCCGCCGTGATAAAACCGCGCGCTGACTTCGGACCACCATGCTCCAACAACAGATAGTATCAGCGATCGGAAACACGCTATCGTCGATGCCGTTGACACAGAGCAACGGCGCGCCGGCTGGTCGAGAATGCCCTGATCGAGGGCGATAATTTCGGCGCGTACTCGATCCATTCTTCGCCCGTGGAGCGGCCGAAGGCGCAGGCCAGCGTTTCGGCAAGCTCGAAGGATACTCACCGCGCTGCGCTTTGACGATCCAATCTTTTTGGAACGCGAGTGCGCTGGGCCGCTTCTGATTGACCGCCGCGCGCAAACCTTGATCGCGGTAGGTGTGCGCGACTTTGGCTGCCCAATAACCGCCCGTGCTGCCGCCAGCGAATACTCGACGCGGCCAAGCGCCCAGTCAGCGCGACTCGCGATGTAATCGAACACCGCAATTCCACAACCGCTCGCCGGTTTCCGAGCCGGCCAGTGGCGCATCGGCAGCGCCGGGCATGTCGAGATTGCCAACGCAGCCATTCCCGCAGCGAGGTAGGGATCGGCGTCGGCCGCTCTTCTTTGAACGCGTCGATGCCGCCCCCCATAACACACCACCGGCGCTTTCTTTCGTCACACCTTTCCCGGTTTACGCAAGAGACCGACGGCTACCGAGCCTTCGCTTGCATTTCCGCTTGAACGGCATTCTCGACACGTTTCATTGGCGGATCGAAAAATTTCGCCGCTTTGTGAAAATTGACCTGCGATCTTTCGATACGCCGCTGCCAACTTCTCCGGGTGAATTGGGCGCCGGATAGCGCGCGACATGATAGCAATCAGGGGCGCGATCAAATGTCTCTCTGCGCGCCGTGGCATGATCGCTCGCGGCTTCCGCCTTCCGGCCGCCCCCGCTCTTCATGCGGAAATAGCCGCCAATGAGCTGAATGCGCTTCGCCCGGCTCTTCGCGATCGACGGAACGTAGTCCGTTGATCACCGGCGCCACTTCCTCATAAATGGTGTAGAGAAACGGATTGCGATTTTCTCTTCGCTCGGCCGAGCAACTCTTCCTTCACTTCATTCATCGGCCGCGCTTCAAATGTGTTTGCCATACTCGATCCCCCTATACTCGATCGTCACGCAATTTCATGAAACTAAACAAAGGACCGATTTTAAGTCAATGGTAATGTGCTCATGATTGATTTCGATCGTAATTTCGAAGCAGTACCAGCGCCTGGCAACTCGTTTGGCGCGTGATATTGTCGTCTCAAGCGACAGCATAGCTTCCGTCGTCACGGCAGATGTGTCGCTTAGTGGTTGCTCTTTGATTATTTCCGGCTCTCGGTAGAACCGGTGAAGAAGTTGATCGATCGTCGTCGGCTTTACTCCGACGTCGCGTTTTTCGATCACAGGGTTTAGAGCTGACGCCGGGCGTTTCGCATAGGCGCGCAACTATTCCCTCTGCTCAAGGCAATTATTGCGAGGTCGAAATCCATTGACGCGCTACCGAAACGATCGAATGAAGAGGTAGCCGGATCGAGAATGATTACCTGCTGAGCTGCGACAGCTTATGGGTTTGCTGACGGTCTTCCCAAGTGATTATTAGCGTTGGATCGCTCAACGGCGGCATCTTTATCGCGACTGCTTCGGTGCAAGTACATTTTGACCGAATAGTTATAAAAGTACTCAAAATCCTGGTGCGCCCGCTCCACCGTCCATCCATCGTCGTCGGTGAAGCCATCGTCACCGCAGCGATCTTTTATCGTCACGCCAATCAATGACTGCCGATTCGCGTATCAAGATAGCACCCAGACCCCTGGAAGGATCTGCGACAAACCGTAAGGGTCGGGCACATCTTGCTGATTTGCTGCCGCTGTTTCTGCACTTTGGTCTGCATCGCCGCGATCTCGTTCATGGTGAATTTCAGAATCAGGTTCACCGCTTCGCCGCCGTTATGAGACACTCTGCGCCGCACCGGCGAAGAAGTCGCGAACTTTTCCAAGCAAAGATGATGAGTGTTGAGTGCGACGACGAGGCAATGCCATCGACGACGCAGGCGCCGTGTTCGACCGGAGAGTCGAACATGGAAAACCGTGTTGCTCTAGAATCAGGCCCAACGTCCGCAACGAGCGGGCATAGCCTGGGGTTTCGAATCTGAGGGGAGAGTCGTCAACCAGCGCGGAATGGTGCTGGTTCTCAAAAATATCTTCTCGTCGAGCGGTATTTGTTCCATAATCCAACTCCATGCTTGCCAATGTTTCTAGCCTCTAACGATCTCGCTTTTGGCAGCTCGGCAGTCAGACTTGGAATGCAATCAGGATCCGTGGCTTTCCGCCCCCTCCCTCCACGGAGAGTCTGGCTTTTCGGCTTTTGCAGGCGAGTGGGTTTTCTGGTAAACCTGTTTCCCCCAGAAGAATCTCTTTGATCCTCCTGAGCTGGCTGCAGAGCAAGGGCGATGCCGGTCGAAGGAATGACAAAAATGACTTGGAACTTTCCTCATCAGGCGGTGAAAGGCTCGATCGTTCTGACAATGCTGACAATGCGTCAGGTCAAACCAGTCAGTCGACACTCGTATGATGACGTGAAGTTGCCATCAACCGCGTTGGCCGAAGAACACGCACTCTGTCATGGACTGGCAGCTGGACTGAAGCGATAAGCCTTCAGAGAGTTTGAAGAAACGCAATTATAGGAGGGCTGGTTTTGGGACGAAACGACCGCGTCCCCAACGCGGCCGCCTATGGCAAAATCTCGGCTGGCTCCATTGGGTAGCGATCGCACTCACGCGCGGCGCCGCGACGGCCTCATTGATCGCCCACACCACCAGGCTCTGGCCGCGCCGGCAATCGCCGGCGGCGAACACTCCGCGGACATTGGTCGTGAACTTGCCGTACTCGGCCTTCGCATTGGTGCGCGGGTCGCGTTCCACTGCCGAGCTGCGTCGAGCAGCGGTTGCTTCCGGTCCGAGAAAGCCCATCGCCAGCAGCACCAGGTCGCGCCGGCAGCACCTTTTCCGTGCCCGGGCACGTCCTTCGGGAATGAACTGCGCCCTTGCTCGTTCTTGCGTCCATTCGACGTCGTACGATGTGCACCTCCTTAACGTTGCCGTTGTCGTCGCCGACGAACTTCTCGCCGGTGGTCAGATAGACGCGCGGGTCGGCGCCGAAGCGCGCTGCGGCTTCTTCCTGACCGTAATCGAGCTTGTAAACCTTGGGCCATTCGGGCCACGGATTGTCCGGCTGGCGCGTGTCCGGCGGCGGCCGCGGCAGAATTTCCAGCTGCGTCAGGCTCTTGCAGCCGTGGCGCATCGACGTGCCGACGCAGTCGGTGCCGGTGTCGCCGCCGCCGACGACGATCACATCCTTGCCTTTGGCGGAAATATAGTTGCCGTCGTTGTGCTCGAGTCGAGCAAGCTCTTGGTGTTGCGCGTGCAGAAACTCCATCGCGAAGTGGATGCCCTTGAGCTCGCGGCCGTCGAATCGGCAGATCGCGCGCCTTGGTCGCGCCGGTGCAAGACACGATGGCGTCGAAGTCGCTTGAGCAATTGGCGTCGCGGCAGATCCGTCGCCGATATGCGGCGTTGCAGTGACGAACTTGACGCCCTCGTGCTGCCATCAGATCGATGCGCCGCTGCGACGACCTGCTCTTGTCGAGCTTCATGTTCGGGATGCCGTACATGAGCAGGCCGCCGATGCGGTCGGCGCGCTCGAACACGGTGACGCAGTGGCCGGCCTGGTTGAGCTGCGCCGCGGCGCGCAAGCCCGCCGGGCCGGAGCCGATGACCGCGACTTTCTTGCCGGTGCGCTTCTCCGGCGGCTCGGGCGTCGACCCAGCCTTCTTCCAAGCCGTTGTCGATGATCGCGCACTCGATGTTCTTGATCGTGACCGGCGGCTCGTTGATGCCGAGCACGCACGAGCCTTCGCACGGCGCGGGACAGACGCGGCCGGTGAACTCGGGAAAGTTGTTGGTCTTGTGCAGCCGCTCGAGCGCTTCCTGCCACAGGCCGCGATAGACCAGATCGTTCCATTCGGGAATCAGGTTGTTGATCGGGCAGCCGCGACGCCATGCCGCTGATCAACTGTGCCGGTGTGGCAGAACGGAATGCCGCAATCCATGCAGCGCGCGCCCTGTTCGCTGCAGCTTCGCTCTCGGCAAAGTGCTCGTGAAACTCCTGCCAGTCGCTCACCCGCTCCAGCGGCGAGCGGTCCGGCGGCAGCTCCCGCTCGATATTCCATGAATCCTGTTGGTTTACCCATCTATTGCTCGATTTCCGCCTGAAATAGCTGCCAGCCGCTACTCGCGCAGCGTCGTTCTTATTGGCTTCGAACGCCGCCATGAGCGCCTCGTCGCCGCCGAGGCCCTTGTCGCTCCGCTTCCTGCAGCGCTTCGAGCACGCGCCGGTAGTCCTTCGGCATGACCTTGACGAACTTGCGGCGCGATCTCCTCCCACAGCGCGAGAATCTGCCATGCTCGCGCGCTGTGCGTGTACATCGCGTGGCGCTTGAGCATCTCCTCGCACTTCCTGCGATTCGCGCTCGTCGAGCTGTTCGAGGCCGACCGTTTCCAGGTTGCAGCGTTGCTGTTGAAAGTCGCCGTCTTCGTCGAGCACGTAGGCGATGCCGCCGGACATGCCGGCGCGCGAAGTTGCGGCCCGGTCTGGCCGATGCACGACGACGCGGCCGCCGGTCATGTATTCGCAGCCGTGATCGCCCACGCCTTCGACGACCGCGTCGCACGCCGCTGTTGCGCACGCAGAAGCGCTCGCCGGCCATGCCGCGGATGTAGGCTTCGCCGCTGGTCGCGCCGTAGAAGCGCGACGTTGCCGACGATGATGTTTTCCTCCGGCGCGAAGGTCGAGCCTGCCGGCGGATAGACGATGATCTTGCCGCCGGACAGCCCTTTGCCGACGTAATCGTTGGCGTCGCCTTCCGAGCGTCAAGCGTCATGCCCTGCGGCATGAACGCGCCGAAGCTCTGCCCGGCCGAGCCCTTGAAATGGAGCTGAATCGTGTCCTCGGGCAGCCCTTCGGCCCGTAGCGCCGGGTGACTTCGCTGCCGACGATCGTGCCGACGACGCGATTGACGTTGCGGATCGGCAGCGTCGGCGCTCGACCTTCTCGCCGCGCTCGAGCGCCGGCTGCGCAGAGTCGAGCAGCATCGTGATTGTCGAGCGCCTTGTCGAGGCCGTGATCCTGCGGAATCTGGCAGTAAGCGGCCGACGTCCGGCCGGCACTTCGGGCTGGTAGAGGATGTTGCGAGAAGTCGAGCCCTTGGCCTTCCAATGCTCGACCGCCTTGCGCGACTTCGAGCCGGTCGGCGCGGCCGACCATTTCGTTGATCGTGCGGAAGCCGAGCTGCGCCATGAGCTCGCGCACTTCCTGGGCGATGAAGCGCATGAAGTTGACGACGTGCGCCGGGTCGCCGGCGAACTTCTCGCGCAGCTCGGGATCCTGCGTCGCCACGCCGACCGGGCAGGTGTTCAGGTGGCAGACGCGCATCATGATGCAGCCCAGCGCGACCAGCGGCGCGGTGGCAAAGCCGAATTCCTCGGCGCCCAGCAGCGCGGCGATGACGACGTCGCGGCCGGTCTTCAGCTGGCCGTCGGTCTCGACGGCGATGCGGCTGCGCAGATTGTTGAGCACCAGCGTCTGGTGCGTTTCGGCCAGGCCCAGCTCCCACGGGATGCCGGCGTGCTTGATGCTGGTCTGCGGCGAGGCGCCGGTGCCGCCGTCGTGGCCGCTGATCAGCACGACGTCCGCGTGCGCCTTGGCCACGCCCGCGGCGATCGTGCCGACGCCGACTTCGGCCACCAGCTTGACGCTGATGCGCGCGTCGATGGTTGGCGTTCTTCAGATCGTGGATCAGTTCCGCCAGATCCTCGATCGAGTAGATGTCGTGGTGCGGCGGCGGCGAGATCAGGCCGACGCCGGGCGTCGAGTGGCGCACCTTGGCGATCCACGGATAGACCTTGTGCCCGGGCAGCTGGCCGCCCTCGCCGGGCTTGGCGCCCTGGGCCATCTTGATCTGCAGCTCCTTGGCGTTGACCAGATAGTGGCTGGTCACGCCGAAGCGGCCCGAGGCGACCTGCTTGATCGCGCTGTTCTTCGAGTCGCCGTTCGGCATCGAGCACGTAGCGCGCCGGGATCTTCGCCGCCCTCGCCGGTGTTGCTCTTGCCGCCGATGCGGTTCATCGCGATGGCCAGCGCCTCGTGCGCTTCCTTGCTGATCGAGCCGTAGGACATCGCGCCGGTCTTGAAGCGCTTCACGATCGCTCTCGACCGGCTCGACTTCCTCGATCGGAATCGGCTGCGCGGCATGACTTGAACTCCATCAGGCCGCGCAGCGTCGCCATGCGCTTCGGACTGGTCGTCGATCAGCTGCGTGTACTCCTTGAACGTCTTGTAGTCGTTGGTGCGGCAGGCCTTCTGCAAGCAGGTGAATCGTGCGCGGATTGAACAGGTGCAGCTCGCCGTCCGTTGCGGTACTGGTACTGGCCGTACGACGTCCAGCGTGTGGCCGTTCAGCGGGTAGGTCGGGAAACGCTCTGGCGTGCTGCTGCTGCACTTCGCGGGCGATCTCCTCCAGGCCGATGCCGCCGACCCGCGACGGCGTCCAGGTGAAATATTTGTCGACGAGCTCCTGGCCGAGGCCCGACCGCCTCGAAGATCTGCGCGCCGCAGTACGACTTGATGGTCGAGATGCCCATCTTGGCCATCACTTTGACCACGCCTTTGTACGACGGCCTTGATCGTAGTCCTTTCACCGCCTCGTCGTAGGTCGATGTCTTGGCAGCATGCCCTCGTGGATCATGTCGTTCGAGGCATCTCGTAGGCGAGATAGGGATTGATCGCCTGCACGCCGTAGCCGATCAACAGACAGAAGTGATGCACTTCGCGCGGCTCGCCCGACTCGAGCACCAAGCCCGACCCGCGTGCGCGTGCCCGTCGCGGATCAGGTGATGATGCAAGCCCGACGACGGCGAGCAGCGCCGGGATCGGCGCATGGTCGCGATCGACGCCTTTGTCGGACAGGATCAGGATCGTCGCGCCGTCGGCGATCGCCGATCGGCGGCCTGAGCATAAGCTCGTCCAGCGCCTTCTCAAGCCCGGCTTTCGCCTTCGCTGGGATTGAACAGGATCGGCAGCGTCACCGACTTGATGCCCGGCAGATCGATGCTGCCGCAGCTTCTCCAATCTCGCAGTTGTTCAGAATCGGGTCGTGCAGCTCGAGCTGCCGGCAGCTCTCGGGCTGCGGGTCGATCAGGTTGCCCTCCGAGCCCAATCGTCAGTGTCGTCGAGGTGATCAACTCTTCGCGGATCGGATCGATCGGCGGATTGGTCACCTGCGCGAACAGCTGCTTGAAATAGTTGTAGAGCAGCTGCGGCTTGTCCGACAGCACCGCCAGCGGCGTGTCGGTGCCCATCGAGCCCACCGGCTGGATGCCGTCTTGCGCCATCGGCGCCGATGATTGATGCGCAGGTCTTCGAAGTTGTAGCCGAAGGCCTGCAGGCGCTGCAGCGTCGCTTGATGATTCAACGGCCGGCGCTTGTTCGGCGGCGTCGGGCAGATCGTCGAAGTGCACCAGATTGTCTTGCAGCCACTTGCGCGATAGGGCTGCGCGCTGGCCATCTCGCTGCTTGATTTCCTCGTCGCTGATGATGCGGCCCTTCCGCGGTGTCGACCAGGAACATGCGGCCCGGCTGCAGCCGGCGCTTTTCCAGCACCCGTTCCGGCGGGACGTCGAGCACACGCCGACTTCGGACGCCATGATGACCAGGTCGTCCTTGGTCACGTAGTAGCGCGACGGGCGCAGGCCGTTGCGGTCGAGCACCGCGCCGACCACGATGCCGTCGGTGAAAGCGATCGACGCCGGGCCGTCCCAGGGCTCCATCAGGCTGCTGTGATATTCGTAGAACGCCCGCTTCTCGTCGTCCATGCTCTCGTGATTGTTCCACGGCTCCGGGATCATCATCATCACGGCGTGCGGCAGCGAGCGGCCGCTCAGAGCGAGCAACTCGAGACAGTTGTCGAACATTGCCGAGTCGCTGCCGTCGTGCTTGAATGATCGGGAAAACTTTGTTCAGGTCATCGCCGAACAGCTCCGAGGCCAGCATCGCCTGCCGCGCGTGCATCCAGTTCTCGTTGCCGCGCAGTGTGTTGATCTCGCCGTTGTGGATCAGATAGCGATACGGATGCGCGCGTCCCCAGCTCGGGAAACGTGTTGGTGCTGAAGCGCGAGTGAACCACCGCGATGGCCGTTTCCATCATCGGGTCAGACAGATCGGGATAAAAGTCGCCACCTGTCGCGGCGTCAGCATGCCCTTTATAGATGATCGTCCGGCACGACAGGCTCGGACACGTAGAAAAACTCGCCGCCGGCAAGCCCGCGTAACGAATGGCATTCTCCGCGCGCCGGCGGATCACGTAGAGCTTGCGCTCGAACGCCAGGTCGTCCGTGATGCCTGCGCCGCGGCCGATAAAGACCTGCCGCACGAACGGCTCGCAGGCTTTGGCGGTGTCGCCCAGATAGAGATTGTCGGTCGGAACCTTGCGCCAGCCGAGACAGCTTCTGGCCTTCCTCGGTGATGATTTCGCTCGACGATTTTTTCGAACTGCTGGCGCTGCTTGCGATCGTCGCGGCAAAAACATCATGCCGACGCCATACTCGCCGGGATCCGGAAGCTGGAAGCCCAAGCCCGGCACAAGCGTGCTCGAAAAAGGCATGCGGGCATTTGCATCAGTATGCCGGCGCCGTCGCCGGTATTCTCCTCGCAACCACAGGCGCCGCGATGATCGAGATTCTGCAGGACCGTCAGCGCTTGCTCGACGATTTCATGCGACTTCGCCTTTGATATTGACGACAAAGCCAACACCGCAAGCATCATGCTCGAAGCGCGGATCGTAGAGACGCCCCTTGCTTCTCTGGCCAACCTGGGCTGATTCAGCAAAACTACCCTCACGCGGACTTATGGAACACAGTACACAGAGAAAAACGCTTAACCCCAGCTCCGCCTCGAAGGACAGCGCAAACTCTTCGGCAAACCGCGCTAAATTATTTTTCTTGCCGTTCGAGGTCTCGGCAAGCCGCGTCCAGTTCTAGCGCCTGAGTTTGTGGCCGTGGACGGGACGCGATTTTGTCACCGTCCGCGTCGCCTTCAACCGAACAGATTTGCCCCAATAACTTCCAACGATCCCGTGTTAGCTGATTTTACCTTAACGATAAAGCTTTCATCGCCGGTTACATGGTGGCATTCAACACGTCACGATAACGTAACATCTGCTTGGCGAATTCATCGATATCGTGCTGATTGCCGATGGATACGCCAATGAATGCGGTGACGTCCTTGCCGACTTTCTTACCGTCCAATAACGCTCGATAACCGGTGATGACGCCGGCGGCTTCAAGGATTTTTACCGCTCCGCCAACTGCCGGCGTCGACAAGTCCACCTCGTCGGCAATGTCGGCAAGGCAGTACGACCGTTATTTTGCAGAATAGAAAGTATTTTAAAAACTATGTATATATATAGCAGCAATAATGTGTGGCGAAGCGAACGGCGTGTGTGGCGTAGTGTGGCGGCAAGCGGCTGTAGCGGCAATCATGTTGATGTGTGTATGTGGCGGCGAATCTGGCGGCGTGTGTGTGTGTGGCGCCGTGGCGTTAATGTGGCAATCTGCCGGCGTAATCGGCGTGGCATATGGCGAAAAGCAGCAAGCGGCGGCTGGTGTCAAGACAGCCTTGTTATTGTGTGTGTGTGTGGCTGTGTGTGGCGTGTGTGTGTGTGTGGCGTGTACAGCGTGGCTGGCGTGTTGTAGCAATGTGTCAGCGAAGCACAGTGAAGTAATGTAGCTGAGCCAGGCGGGGTGTGTGTGTGTATCTGTGTGTGTGTGTGGCCTTATGTGTGTGGCTGGCAGTGGCGCTCCACTGTGGCGGCATCAGCTGGCAATGTGTGTGTGTGTGTGTGTGTGGCTGTGCATTATTAAGCCTTGTGTGTAGTGGCTTGAGCAGCAAAATGCAATGTAATGTAGTGATAGTAGCAGCCTTGGCTGGCCCCTTAAACCTTT
>ERZ1370068.7896-contig-6788_pt1 | contig 34708 bp, 38 predicted proteins | sample MGYA00561227_ERZ1370068 | MGnify/ENA primary metagenome ERZ1370068 (study PRJEB38410, sample SAMEA6850437) | metagenome | study: Metagenomic assessment of the ecological functions of the soil: analysis of the soil microbiota associated with the...
GTTAACCACTTCGTTCAGTTACGTATTGCCCTGCCGTATTGTGATCTTGCGGTAGGGCGTTCGCAGCCGATGCCGAGCATCGCGGCCGCCGACCGGTCGTGCCCGTGCTCAGTGTCGCCACGATCGGCACGCACCGCCTCCTCGACGGTCATTCGGGTGCGACGCCCAGGAGGACCGGCCGCGCTCTCCCCGCGCGCAGCGCCAGCGGCGAATCGGCGAGATCGAGCGGACGTCCGCCGGGCGCGAACACCCACCATAGCATCGATCGTATGCGGAGGCTCGCGTACGTTGCCGGAGCAGGAGTTCCGCTTTCGGGGGCAACCAGCACGCCCCGGGTGACCCGTTTGACATACGGCGGTGGCGGCGGTTGGCCTCGCGCAGAAACGCTCCACCAGCGTCGGGATGTCCTCACGCGGTCGCGCAGCATCGCGATCCCGCGCCGCCGAGAGCCGGCGCAGCGAGGTCGTCACGCCGGAAGCGGCCGGCGCACGCGGCGTCGAGATCGTGCCGGGTGCCGGTGATCAGCCGCACGTCGACGCGCCGCCGTGTAACCGCCGCCCCAGTGCGCTCCCGGCGCTCCCGGTGAGCTCGAATGCGCCTTCCTGCGGCAGCCCGCAGCCAGCCGCGCTGGGCGGTCTCCGGACGCGGCGCCGATCTCCTCCACGAACAGCGTGCCCTGGTGGGCGCGCACCAGCGCGCCGGCCTCCGCGTGGTCACCGCCGGACAACTCGTGCTCGAACCCGTCGCGTCCGCTGCGCTCGCGGTCGATGGCGACGAACGGCCCCGCGCGGCGCAGGCCCGTGCGCATGGATGGCGCGCGCCTGCACCTTGCCGGTTCCCGCTTCGCCGTCGATCAGGACCGCTGCGCGGGTGAGTACGGCGACCTGGTGGATCTGCTCCGCACCCGTGCGATCGCACGCGATACGCCCAGCGGCGGATTGCTCTCCACGCCTCGTCCGGCAGCGGCGGCGGGGCGCCAGGTGCGGAGACGTGGCGCGCGCAGACGCGGCACGGCGCGCTAACCGACGTTACGGGCGGGATCGCGACGGGGATCGAGACATCGGGGCCCACGGCCGCCGGCGGCCAGGGAACGGACGCCGGACCGCGCGCGCCGGCGCTACCCCAGCGCCTCGAGGGCGCGAATCAGCACCGAGATCGGGGACTTGGCAGCACCGGGGCGATGTCCTGTTGACGATCCGCCCTCGCGATCGACCACGGGTAGGGCCCGCCCGGAGTGCCGGGCCGATTCGATCAGGAGGCCGTAGGCGATGCTCGCCTCGTGCTTCCAGGCAGCGGGAACGGAGCCGAGCCGCTCGGCAAAGGCTGTTCGCCAGTGGCTGTCCACGCTACACCCAGCACCACGGTGCCGGAGGCGGTGAGGCGTCCAGATCCTTCTGGATCGCCGGCAGCTGGTGCGAGCACACCGGCGGGAACGCCAGCGGATAGAGACGCCAGCACGACCGGGTTCTTCCTGAGCCCCGGCATTCCGAGCAGCGACGAACGGCCGCCCGGGCGCTCAGGCGGAAGTCCAGGCCGCGCAGCTGCTCCGATCGCCGGCGTGACGGCTGGTGGTCTCCGTGGAACCTCGCTCACCGGTCAGGTCGGCCGATGGTCATCGGCGTACCGGACTCGGGCGCAGCATGTCCTGGCTGGCGGCGGCGCAGGCTCGCGGGCGAGCGCACGCCGCGCTCCGCCTCCCAGCGCTCGCTGAGCGCCACCAGCAACCGCGCGGTGGTGCGCGCATCCCGGGCGCCCGGTGCCGCGTCTCGCGCGGCAGTCCCGAGCCGCGGCCGCGAACGCCCCAGCGAGTTGCCGCCCGGGCCGTTCAGCCCGCGAGCCAGGCCCGAGGGTATCGATGATCGGATTGCGCAGCGCGGGGCGCCCGCCTGGCGCAGCATCGCACGGAGGAACGGCAGGTCAAACGCAACGTTGTGAAACACCAGCACGGCCGCTCCCGACCAGCGGCGCCGGTGAAGCTCGGCGGCGATTCCCTCGGTGGGCGGCGCATCCGCGACGATCGCATCGGTGATCCGTGCACGGCCGACGTGCGTCGGCGGGATCGGCCGTCGGGCCGCACCAGGCTCGACCAGCCCTCGCCCAGGGCGGCATCGTCGATGGCGACCGTCGCCACTCGACCAGCTCGTGGCCTTCCGCGGGGCTCAGGCCGCGTGGTCTCGGTATCCACCGCCACGACGTGCTGTCCACTCGAGCAGCGACATGCTCAGGCGCTCAGCGTGCGGTGGGGCGCGGGCGCGGGCGCGGTCTGCTTCGTGAAGTCTGGAAGCTGACGCTTGTCCATGTACCCGTCGCCGATGTAGCGCGGGACACCGGAGGAACTCCGAGGGGGCTTGAGGTAGCCCGGAACGCTCACCAGATGCTCGCCCCCGCGCGCAGGAACACGGTGGTGGGGTATCCGCTCACGCCGAAGCGCGCCGCGCAGCGAGCGCGAGGTGAAGGCCTTTTGCCTTCGTAGCGCGCGCGGGATCAACGCGACTCGGCGTTGAGAACCGATCAGCACGAGAGTGGTCCTCGAGGTAGTCGCGCACTTCCGGCTTGGTATATGGGCGATCGGCCTTCATGCGCTTACACCACCCGCACCCAGTCGGTGTAGACGTCGACCAGCACCGGCCGCCCGTTCTGGCGCGACTCTTCGAGGCCGCGATCCCAGGCGCGCGGGCAAGCCCGGGCGTCGTCGGGGCGGCATCCGTGGCAGCGGCGATCAGCGGCAGGGCGAGGAGAACCACGAACGGCAGCGCAGCGATACTCACGACATGAACCCTCGAGTGTGGGGGAGCGCCGGGACTAGGCGTAACAAGGCCCAACGCACGCGTCCCCGGCGCCGACAGCGCCCGCCGCCCGCCCGGGCGCCCGCCCGGAAGCGCCGGAGAGCCGCGGGCCGGAACCCGCCCGGCACCGATTGCGCCCCGGGCGGCAGAACGTCCGCGCCCGCCGGCCGCTGCGACGGTCAGGCGTACACGGTGTGGCGCAGCAGCGTCTCGGCCGGTCGCGCCGGGTCGAGACCACACACGCCGCGCAGCCGCTGGGTGCCCAGCGAACTGCCCCCGGGTTCACTGGGGATTCCGGTGCGCCCGTCATCGTGTCCCGGTACGAGGACGACACGCGCGGCGACTCGTGGATGTCTGGCCGGAGAGTACCAGCGGCGGCTGGTGCGCGCTCGATGAAGCGCGGATCGCGCGCGAGCCGACGTGCGTGCCGCGCGCCGATCATGTCGCAGCGGGTGTCGCGCGGCGGCGAGTGCAGCACGAACACCGTCGTCGCCGGCGTCGCGTGCGCCGCGGCCAGCGCGTCGAGCGCCGCGGCGATCGTCGGGCTCGCGGCGCGTCGGGATCGAACGCGGTGCGGCGCGAGCCGCCGCTCGCGCTCGACGCCAGCCGTCGAGCCGCGCCGGGCGTCTCCTCGGCGCCGTCGTCCCAGCGCTCCCAGTCCTTGAGCGCGAACGGGCGTGATCGGCACCCACGACAGCCCGGCCACCGGCACGCCGTCCACCTCCACGACGCGCGTCGTGCAGCGCGCGCCACAGCGCGCCGTCGTGGCGCTCGAGACAGTCGTGATTCGCGGCCCAGTCGTCGTTGCCCATCATCAGCAGCAGCTCGCGCGCCGGGCGCGGCCTCGCGCAGGCGGCGCGCGAACTCGACCAGGAAGCCTTCGAGGAACACGCGCTGGTGCTCGACGCCCGTCAGGCCCGCCGCGCGTGCGGCGCAGAGGTCGCCGCCGATCATCACCGCGCTGCGGACGGTGCGCGCGGCGCATGGCCAGCGAGCTGCTCAGTAGAGCGCGCTCTGGCCGTGGAGATCGGAGGTGAAGAGCCACTCGGGCACGTGGGGCTCCGCGCGGACGCGGACAGGACCAGTCAGAACATCTGCGCCGGCGAGCGATGCGAATCGCGGACCGCTGCGCGCCAGCACAGCGGAGACGCGCCTGCGGGACGGAGTCGCGCCGGAATCCATGCCCCGCGTCGGCGCGCCGCCAATACTTCCTGCTCACTTTCGACCGCGGGTCGCCTGCCCCGCCCGTGCGCGATCCGACGGTTCCCGAAAGGACTCTCTCCATGTTCCGACCTCCGCTCCGGATCTCGCTGCCGGCCCGAGGGCTGTTCGCCCTCGGCGCTCTCCTGCCGCGTTCGCGGCCCGCGCCGGTGCGAACCTGCTCGCAGTCCCGGCGCTTCGAGACCACGCTCGCCGGGACACGCGTGGATGCCGGCCGGCTGGGACACCTCGTGTGAGCCACGCTGCCCACCGGTGTTCTTCGGTGCGCGACACGCTGGTGCGCCGCGAAGGCCGCTACGCGGTGAGCGTCGCGCAACGTCAGCACGCTGCTGCCGCTGATGGCACAGCTGGAGCCAGACGCTGCGTGGTGGGCCCCGAGGTGTGGGACAAGGATCGTCGATGTTCATCGGCCTGGACGCGCAGACAGCGGCGTCCAGGGCCGCGCGCTACATCCTGCTGCCAGGCGTACCGCGACACGGTGTGGCAAAGATGGGTCGCCTGATGGGGGACGCAGTGCGACTCCGCGCGCGCCCGGCTGGGCCATCACCATGAGCGACGATCCGCTGCGTCTACCTCGGCGCTCGGCAGCGGAGTACTTCTCCGACGTCCGAGACCGGCTGGGTGCGCCGGCGAGGTGCGCGTGTTCGTTCCGCCCTCCACCAACGTGATCGTGCGTGCGCGGCGGGCTGTTCGGCTACCGGCCAGGTGATGCTGGACGATGCTGTCGCTCACCGCTCGAAGGCCGCGCCTGCCCGCCGCAGGCAACTCCGCGGTGGGCGTCAACCTGCTCGCGGATCCGGGTTTCGAGAGGCACCGGCGATGGCGTGGGATTACTCGCTGCCGCCCTACGACGAGCATGCGCTCGAGCCGCGACGCCACGTCGTCGTCCACTCGGGCGCGCCGCGCTGCGCTTCACCGGGGCATGATGGGCATGGTCAAGACCCGGGCGGGGATCGCCAGGTGATCGGTAACCGCGCCCTCTCGGGCAAGACGCTGCCGGCTGACCGGCTGGGTCAAGACCGACAGCCTGATGGGCCAGCGCGTTCACTCAAGATCTACTGCACCACGCTCGCGGCGATCAGGACGTGGGCGCCGCCGCGCCTGATCGGGACACCATGCCGTGGACGCGGCTCGAGATGGACATGACGGTGCCGCCCGACACCTATCGAGGTGTGGGCGTGGCTGCTCTGCAACGCGCCCTCGGACGGCACGGTGTATTTCGACGACGACCTCGCTCGAGATCCTGGGCGGCGGAACGCGTCCCAAGGCCCCCGCAAAAGCGACCCCCAAGACCCCGAAGTCCGGCGCCGCGCGGCAAGCCTCCTCCAACTCGCGCTAGCCGCCCGCCCGGACCGCGGTCCTGCTCGGAAATCGGCGTCTGCGCCGGGTTCCGAAAGCGGGGCAGATGGATCTCTTGACACGCCGCAGGGACGGGACACACAATCCTCTTGCAGCTGGGCAGAAAGACCTCCTTGGCAAGGAGCTTTCGACCCGAACCGGGGTTCCGTTCGCTGCACGGGACCTGCCTGATGACGGTCGCGTGACTTCACGAGCGAGGTGAGTCCAGGCGGTTCGTGCTCAGGCCACGCGGAAAGGGAGCTGTAAGGCGTCCGAATCACTGGCCCGAAGTGGTTCCCTCTCGGGCGCCGAGCCCGAGGCCCCCCTCCTTCGTTCGATCCGGTCCCCACCGGTCCCCGCTCTCTCCTGGTCGTCGATTGAAGACGTTCGTGAGGTCGTCAGGATCGTCGCGCCCGTGCGGCGCGTGCCGGTGTGCGGGGACCGAGATCTCAGCTTGGGCCCTTCCAGCCCATGCCAGGCATGACCGCGGGATTCGGCTCCCGCGCTAGTCCCAGTGGCGCTTGCGCAGAATCCACCAGGTGCCGAGCGCGGTCAGCGTCAGCAGGCCGAGCGCGTAGAGCCAGCCGTAGCGCCACGCGAACTCCGGCAGGCGGAAGTTCATGCCGTAGTAGCTGGTCACCACCGTGAGCGGCAGCATGATGGTGGCGATCACCGTCAGCACGCTTGATCACGCTGTTGAGCCGGTTCGAGGTCACCGCCACGTGCAGCTCGAGCAGCGTCGCGCGCTCGTCGCGGAACGAGTCCAGCAGGTCGTTCACCCGCGCCAGCCGGTCGTAGACGTCGCGCAGGTAGGGCCGCACCTCGGCCGGGATGGCGCGGAACTCGTCGCGCGTGAGCGCCAGCACGGTGTCGCGCTGCGGCCCGACGATGCCGGCGCAGCGCCGACATGCCGCGCTTGAGCCTCAGGATCCGCTCGTCCATCGGCGTCTCGGAGCCCGCGAACAGCGCCTCCTCGAGCGCGTCGATCTCGCCCGCGATCTGCTCGGTGATCGGCAGGTAGTGATCCACCAGCACGTCGAGCAGGAAGTGGAGCAGGTAGGCCGGGGCCGCGCGCGCAGCAGCTCGGGCGCCGCGGCGAGCACCTGCGTGCGCGGCGGTCGACCGAGCGCGTCGGCTCGTCGTGGTAGCGTGATCGAGGAAGCGCTCGCCCATCACGAAGTCGATCTCGCGCAGCGTCGGGCGCGTCCGTCGTCCCAGCGCGCGGAGTGGACCGCCAGGTAGAGATAGGCCCCGTAGTCGTCCACCTTGGGGCGGTTGACGTGCGGCGACCATGTCGTCGAGCGCCACCGGGTGGATGCGCGAGCGGCGCGAGCAGCGCGCGCGCGGCCGCATCGTCCTCGCCCTCGACGTCCAGCCGATCCACCGCGCCGGGCCCGCTGGCCGCGAGGCGGATCGCCTCCTCGGCGCGGCACCTCGTGCGCGTCCGCCGGGTCCGCAATGCCAGGCGCGGATCACGAGCGTTCCGCGAGGCTGCCAGCCGCGCCGGCGCGCGCGCGAGCGCCAGCGCCTGCGCGCAGGTGTTGCGGTGGATGCGCGACCGTGTCGCTCGACCTGCCGCGCGTAGCCGCCGCCCAGCGTCACCACCACCGGGATGCCGCGCTCGGCGCAGCCCTCGAGCACCGGCGGTCGCGCGCCTCGAGGCCCGTCGATGCGTGAGCGCGAGCGCCGCCGAGCTGGTCGTCCTCGTAGGGATCGGCGCCCGGCCTGGTAGAGCACCAGCTCGGGCCGGTGCTCCCACACCGCGTCGAGCAGCGCCTCGGCCAGCCGCCGGTTGAACTCCTCGTCGCCGGCGCCGTTCGTCGAGACCGATGTCGAGGTCGCTCGCGCTCCTTGACCGGGTAGCAGGTGCTCCTGGTGGATCGAGAGCGTGAACACCTCGGGGTCGTCGCGGAACAGGTGCGCGGTGCCGTTGCCCTGGTGCAGGTCGCAGTCCACGACCGCGGCCGCGCGCGCGATCGGCCGTCGCGCTGCAGCACGCGGATCGCGACCGCCAGGTCGTTGATGTAGCAGAAGCCCCGAGGCGAGATCGGCGAACGCGTGATGGAAGCCGCCGCCGAGGTGGACGCCGCGACGCCGCGCGTCGAGCGCCTCGGCGCGCCGCGCGCGTGGTGCCGCCCGCGGCCAGCGCGTAGGCGCGCACGATCTCGGCGGCTGAGCGGCAGCTCGGACATCGCGCGTGCGCGGCGTCCAGCGCAGGTGCTCGAGGTCGTCCAGGTACTCCGGCGTGTGCACCAGCAGCAGGTCGGCGCGCGGGGCGGGTGCGGCGGCAGGATCAGGTCGTGCGCAGCCAGGGCGCCGTCGGTGATGCAGGGCATCGCGCACCAGGCGGAACTTCTGGGTCGGGAAGACGTGGCGCCCGATATCGCACTCGTACTCGGGGAGTACAAGACCGGCACGACGCGCTCATCATCGCCGCATGGCCTCGCCACCGCGGGTCGCAGGTCCGGGCGGTCGACACATGGCGCACGCGTCGCTCGGCTACAATCGTTGCCCGCATGCCCGCACCTCACCACTGCCAGGCCACCGCGTTCCGGCAGCTCGAGCGCGCCCTGGTCCGCCGCCGGTTCCGGCAGCTCGATCCCGCGCATGCGCATCGAGCTGGCTCCTGCTCGGGCTCCTGATCGCCGGGTTCCTGTTCTGGCAGGTGCGCGTGCCGCTCGACGGCCTGGTGCGCGCACGCGGGCCGCTGGCGGGGCCGTCGAGGTGGTGCTGATCGCCTGGCTGGCGCTGGCGCTGATCGCCGCCGGCGCTCGCCGCCCGCCATGCACGCGCATGCCCTGCGCGCCGGTCCGCGCGGTCCCGCCGTGGCTCGGCGCTCCCGTGCGAGCCGGCACGCCTCGAGCGCCATCTGGCCTGGGATTCGCGCAGCCGCATCGTCTGGCTGGCCGTGCCGCCGCCTGGGCGTGCTGGTCGCCGCGGTTCGGATTGCTCGCCGACCGTGGCTGGTTGCCACTGCTGGCCGCGCTCTTCGCCATCGCTGCTCGACACCGCGGGCCGGGCTGGCTGTGCGCTCGCCTACCGCGCCGCGCGGCGGGCAACCGCCGGGCGCCCGGCGCTGCTGCCCGATCGAGCGCGTGCTGGCGGTCGCCGCCCGCGCACGATCCGCACCGGCGCGTGGCTGCCGCCGCGCTGGGGTCGCGCCCGTGGCTGGCGCTCGCCGAGCAAGGACCTGCGCCTGACGCTAGCGATCTGGCGCATGCGGCGCTACCGCGCTCCTTCCGCATCGCCTTCGCGGTGGCGTCGTCTCCTCGCCTGGCGGCTTCCCGGCGAGCCGGGGCTCCGGCACTTTCGCCGCCTTCGCGCTCTCGCTGCTCGCCGCGCGCCGTCGCTCGCCGAATGGCTGGTGGTGCTCTCCGGGACCGATCCGTTCGACGCCGCTGCGCGTGCTGCCGCTCGGGCGTGGGCACCGTGTGGGGCGCGCGCGCGCGTCTGGGGCGTGCGTTCGCCATGGCGATCGACGTGCGGGCAGGCGCTGGCCGCGCGCGAGGCTCGCCCCGCACGCGCTCGACGTGTTCCTCATGCTGGTCGGGGCTCGCGACCGTCGCGATCGCCACCCTGGGCGTCAACTACGGCGTCACGCTGTTCCCGCGCCGACGTCGCGCGAACGGCTGCTCGGGCTCTCGCTCGGGCTCGCCGTCGCCGCCAGCATGATGCTCCCGCTCTCGGGATGGATCGTGCTGCTGACCGCGGTCCTGCACTCCGGCGCGGCGGCTCGAGCGCTGGTCGCGGCTCGAGGCAGATCCTGATGCTGCGGATCGCGCACCTCATCGCGGCGCTACGGCGCGATTGCCGCCCTGGATGACGCCTCGCTGAGGTGGGGCCGGGCGAGATCGTCGGCCTGCTGGGCGCCAACGGCGCCGGCAAGAGCACGTTGCTGCGCACCGCGGCCGGCCTGCAACCGCCCGACGCCGGCACGGTGACCGATCGCCGGCATCGAGCTGTGGACCGCATCCACCGACGCCAAGCGCCAGCTCGGCTACGCCGCCGAGGAGCCGTCGCTTCTACGAGGAGCTGTCGGCCGACGAGTACCTGGCTTCGTCGCCGCGATCCGCGGCCTCGACCCCGGCCGGCCCGCGCGCGCGCGCCACGCGCTGCTCGACGGCGCTGGGGCTTGCCGGCCGCACCGACGAGCCGGTGCACCAGTTCTCGCACGGCATGCGCAAGAAGCTCTCGTTCGTCGCTGCGGTCCTCCATCGCCGCCGGTGCTGCTGTGCGACGAGGCGCTCGAGGGCTTCGACGCCGCCGGCGCCCTGGCCGCCAAGGCCGAACTGCGGGCGCTGGCCGATCGTCGGGGTCGCGGTGCTGTTTTCGAGCCATGTCACCGAGACCATCGAGCGCCTGTGCGACCGCGCTGGTCATGCTGCACCGCGGCCGTGTGGTAGCGGGTGCTCGGATCGCGCGGCGTGGGGGCTCCGGCGAGCCGGCCCCTCACCGCTCGAGCGCGAGTTCCTGCTCGCGGTAGGCACTCCACCCCGTTGAGAGAGCTACGCATGCGGCTTCGCATCGTTCTGTTCCTGATCGCCATCGCCCTCCTCTCGCAGGCTCGCGTGAACGCCGCGTTCGCCCAGGCCGGGCCGCTGGATCCGGTGCTCGACGCGTGCGACGGCGATCCGGCGCTGCGCGCGCGGCTGTTCTCCCTGGCCGACTCGGTCGCCGCCGCCGATCCCGTGCTGCGCCTCCGAGCGCGCTGTCGATCACCGGCCAGAGCTTCGCCCGCCGCGGCAGGAGTTGGACAGCGCCGTGGTGTGCTACCAGCGCGATGGCGCTCGACCGCGCGAGCCGCGGCGCATGGATCTGGCCGGCGCCCTGCTCGTCGCGCCTGGGCCCGGACGACGCGGCCCGCGCCGCGACGTGCTGCGGCCGGTGCAGCCGATCACGCCCCAGTACCCCGATCCCTCGCAGGCCGCCGCAGGGGCTGTTCGCGTGGGCGCGCTTCCTGTCCGCGCAGCCGGACAGCGCCGTGCGGCTGCTGGCCCCTGTCGACACCTGGCTCAGCTCCCACGTGGAATGGCGCTACCGGCTGGCCTGCGTCGCATTCGATCGCGAGGAGTGGATCCGTGTCCAGCTGCTGCTCACGCCGCTCGGGGTCGCGTCCCGGACCTACGATGCCGATGTGATGGACATGCCTGGAGCGCTCGGCCGACAAGCTCAACGCCAAGCGGCGCCTCCAGCCGATGCTGGCGGGCGAGATTCACAAGCGCGACGAGATCGAGCAGCAGTGGGTCGCCGAGATGGGCGGGCGCCGGGTCGGATTCCGCTCACGGACGGCTTCCCGCTCGGCGGCACCGTGCTGGCGCCCAGGCGCGCGACGCATCCGCGCAGGGCGGTGATCCTGATGGCGCCGGTGACACGATCGCGATCTACGATTCGCTGGCCGCTGGCCTGCGCAACATGGGCCTCGCGGTGATGCTGCTCGATCCGCGCGGATCAGGACGCTCGGTGGCCCCGAGCTGCCCGCTCCCTTCACGCCTGGCGCGGCGCGCGAGGCCGCCATGCAGAAGCGGTGGCCGGCGATGTCTCGGCGGCGGCCACGCGCCCTCGGCGCGCGAGGCCGGCGCCGACTCCACGCAGTACCTGGTGGTGGGCGTGGGCTCCACCGGTCCGAGCGCGATCCTCGCCGCGCGCAAGGATCGCCGCGTGCGCAGCATGATGCTGGTGAGCCCCACCGCCTCGCCCTGCGACCGGGGCATGCTGCGCGCCCAGGTCGCAGCCTGGAAGCGTCCGATCTACTTCCAGACCGGGCCCGAGGACTTCACCGCCCAGCCGCTGATCGACGCGCTCTACGAAGCCACCGACATGCGCGCCTCGCGGGTCGCCGACTCCGACAAGCCCGGCACACGCGCCACGATCTTCCGCCGCGACCCGCGCATCATGGCGCGCTTCAAGCAGTGGCTGTCGGAATCGTGGCCGCGCTCCGCCGCGCCTCGCTCCACTCCACCCAAACCACCGAAAAAGGATGAGCGCCGCCCGGCCCACCAGCGGGCCACGAAGCGCTCGCCCCGCAGCGCGAGCGCGAAGGCCAGGGCGAACACCGGCTCGAGCGCGAACAGCAGCCCGATCCGCCCCGGCGGCAGCGTGCGCTGGGCGTGCACCTGGAGGAGCGGCGCCGACCACGCTGCCGGCGGCGATCAGGTAGGCGAGGCGCGCCCAACCCGGGCCATCCAGGGCCGCCAGCTGGCGCGACGGCGTGCGCGGCGGTCGGCAAGACGCACAGCGACGCCACGGCCGCCTGGAGGGCCGCGATCGAAACCGCATCGCCGTCCTTCGCCCAGCGGGCCAGCGCCACCACCTGAAGCGCGAAGCACCAGGGCCCCGAGCAGCGTCCACGCGTCGCCCGCGCCGATGCGGAAGTCGCCCCGCACGCCGAGCAGCGCCGAGCCGATCAGCGCGATCGCGATCCCGAGCACCAGCCGCCCGCCCGGGCGCTGGCCCAGCAGCGGCCAGGCGAACAGGGCCGCGAACAGCGTGCCGGTCGAGGTGAGGAAGGCGGACGATCCGGCGCGGGTCGAGGTGAGACCGATGGCCTGGAACAGGTAGCCGCCGGCGGCGCGAGCCCGCCCGCGATCCCGGCCCGCAGCGTGGCCTTTCGTGCGACGGCCGAGGCGGACGCGCGCGCACCAGCGGCGACCCGCCCAGCACCAGCGGCCGCGACGCCAAACGCGCACCGCGACCAGGGTCCCGGGCGAGAGCCCGGTGAGGCTGTCGCGGATCACCACGAACGTGGCGCCCCACAGCAGCGTGGCCGCCACCATGGACGTGACCGCGGCGGGGATCGCGGCGGGCGCCGCGCGGTCCGGGCACGGCGCTCAGCTCCGCGGGCGGCGACGGCTGCGGCGCGTCACCACGTTGGCGAGCGTGAACGAGAGGCTCTCGAACTCGACCGTCATGTCGACCGTGCGCAGCGCCACGTGCGGCGGAACGAACAGCTTGCGCGGCGCGAGATTGAGGATGCCGCGCACGCCCGCCGCCACCAGCGCGTCCGCCACCTCCTGGGCGGCGCCGCAGCGGTGTCGCGATCACGCCCAGGTCGAGGCGCTCTTCCTTCACCGCCACGGGCAGCTCGGCGATATCGCGCACCATCAGCGCCCCGAGCGGCTTGCCGATCCGGGCCGGGTCGCGGTCGAACGCCGGCCACCACGTCGAAGCCCTGCTGCTCGAAACCGCGATAGAGCAGGAGCGCGGTGCCGAGATTGCCCACGCCGACGACGCCCACGCGCCAGCGGCCGGTCGAGTCCCGAGGATCGAGCGGATCTCCTCGCGCAGGTGCGCGACGTTGTAGCCGAGGCCGCGACGGCCGAAGGAGCCGAAGCACGGAGAGGTCCTTGCGAACCTGGGCCGAGGTCACGCCCTCGCGCTCGGCGAGGCGGTGGGACGAGATCAGCCTTCCGCCCTCGGCCTCGACCTCTTCCAGCACGCGGTAGTAGTGCGAGAGTCGGCGCACGGTCGACTCGGAGATGCGCGGCATGTCGGTACGTCCGCCCCCGGTCTTCTTGATCAGGCGAGGCCGCTCGCGTCACGTTTCCGGCGGGAGCGCCCCGGTCCTGCTGGTGAATGTTTTCACAAACTTCCCGACGCCGGCGGCGCCTCCGCAACCTCCCGGAAACGGCCGCAGGGGTGGCGCCCTCGGGCGGGGCTCACGATCGGCCCCGCCGCCGGCGCCCGCCACCGACGCCCGCCGCGCTACTCGGCGGACGGCTCCTCGGACGCCTCCCCGGAAGCCTCGGGGCCCGCTGCCCGCCCGGCTCGCCGTCGGCGCCATTGACCACCGCCGCATCCTCCTCCCCACGACGCCGGGTCACCGCCGCCACCGCGTCCGGGAGCAGGTCGCCTTCGCGCGGACGCGCGAGGTTCACCGAGCCGCACGCCCTGCGTGTTGCGGCCGATCACCGAGATGCCCTTGACCGGCATCTTGATCATCTGGCCCGAGCGGGTGATGAGCATCAGCGCGTCGCCGTCCACGACTTCCTTGACCGCCACCACGCGCGCCGTTGCGCTCGGTGGTCTTGATGGTGATGATGCCCTTGCCGCCGCGGTGGGTGGCCCGGTACTCGGCGATCTCGCTGCGCTTGCCGTAGCCGTTCTCGGTCACGGTCAGGATCGAGGCCTGGCGCTGCACGCCGATCATGCTGACCACCTCGTCCGCGTCGTCGTCGAGCGTCACCGCCTTGACGCCGTACGACGTCCGGCCCATCGCCCGCACCTCGTTCTCGTGGAAGCGCACCGCGCAGGCCCTTCTTCTTGGCGAGGATGAAGTCCTGCGCCGCCGTCGCTGATCGATGGCCTCGATCAGCGCGTCGCCCTCCTCGAGCAGGATCGCGTTGATGCCGCCGCGGCGCGGGTTGCCGTAGGCCGAGCAGCACGGTCTTCTTGATCAGGCCCTTCTTGGTCGCGCACACCAGGAAGTGCTGGTCGTCGAACTCCTTGACCGACACCACCGCCTGCACCCGCTCGTCGCGCGCCAGGCCCTCGAGGTGGTTGACCAGCGGCCGGCCGCGCGCCATGCGCCCGGCCTGCTCGACCTCGTGCACCTTGAGCCAGTAGCAGCGGCCCCGGTCGGTGAGGAACAGCAGGTAGTTGTGGGTGCCGGCGACGAACAGGTGCTCGATGTAGTCCTCTTCCTTGGTGCGCGCGCCGATCACGCCCTTGCCGCCGCGGCGCTGCGAGCGGTACGAGGTGATCTCCTGCCGCTTGATGTAGCCGGCGTGCGAGATCGTGATCACCATGTCCTTCTGCTCGATCGTGTCCTCGTAGCTGGATGTCGCCCTCTTCGGCCACGATCTCGGTGCGGCGCGCGTCGCCGTACTTCTCCTTGAGGCGCGCCACCTCGTCCCGGATGATGCCGAGGATCTTCTTGGGGCTGGCGAGGATGCTCTTGAGCTTCTCGATCAGCTGGATGACCTCGAGGTACTCCTCCTCGATCTTCTTGCGCTCGAGGCCGGTGAGGCGCGCGAGCCGCATCTCGAGGATCGCGTTGGCCTGGATCTCGCTGAGCTTGAACTGGGTCATGAGGCCGGTGCGCGCGGTCTCGACGTCCTTCGCGGCGCGGATCAGCGCGATCACCGCGTCGAGGTGATCGAGCGCGATCTTGAGGCCTTCGAGGATGTGGGCGCGCTTCTCGGCCTCGGCGAGGTCGAACTCGGTGCGCCGCCGCACGCACGATCTGGCGGTGGAGCACGTACTGGTCGAGCAGCGCGCTGCAGGGTCGAGGACCTGCGGCCGCTGGTCCACCAGCGCCAGCATGATCGCGCCGAAGGTGGTCTGCAGCGGCGAGTGGACGAACAGCTGGTTCAGCACCACCTTGGGATTCGCGTCCTTCTTGAGCTCGATCACGATCCGCATGCCGTCGCGGTCGGACTCGTCGCGCAGGTCGCTGATCCCCTGACGCCTTCGCCTCGCTGCACCAGGTCGGCGATCTTCTCGAGCAGCGCCGCCTTGTTGACCTGGAACGGGATCTCGGTCGCCACCAGGCTCATGCGCCCCTGCGCGTGCCCTCCTCGACCTGCACGCGCGCCGCATCTTGATCAGCCCGCGGCCGTTCAGGTAGCAGTCGCGGATGCCCTGGGTGCCGTAGATGATGCCGCCGGTCGGGAAGTCAGGGCCCGTTGACGATCTTCGAGCAGGTCCGCGCCGGCGCGCCTCGGGCTGGTCGATGACGTGCATGATCGCGTCGCAGATCTCGCCCAGGTTGTGCGGCGGCACTTCGGTCGCCATGCCGACCGCGATCCCCGAGCAGCCGTTGATCGAGCAGGTTGGGCACCACGCCCGGCAGCACCGACCGGCTCCTCGCGCGTCTCGTCGTAGTTGGGCCGGAAGTCGACGGTGTTCTTCTCGAGGTCGGCCAGCATCTCCGCCGCGAGCGCGGTGAGGCGCGCCTCGGTGTAGCGCATGGCCGCCGGGCGCGTCGCCGTCGATGCGAGCCGAAGTTGCCCTGGCCGTCCACCAGCGGGTAGCGCATCACCCAGTCCTGCGCCATGCGCACCAGCGTCGGGATAGACGACCTGCTCGCCGTGCGGGTGATAGTTGCCCGAGGTGTCGCCGGCGATCTTGGCGCACTTGCGGAAGCCGCGGCCGGGCGCAGGTTGAGGTCGTTCATCGCGACCAGGATGCGGCGCTGCGAGGGCTTGAGCCCGTCGCGCACGTCGGGCAGCGCGCGCGAGACGATGACCGACATCGAGTAGTCGATGTAGCTGGTCTTCATCTCGGATTCGATCGAAGACGTCCACGATCCTCGCGCGATCGTTCAGTGCCATGGTCTCCGTCTCAGCGCGTGCGCGCGACGCCCGCCAGGGGCCGCGCTGGGGTCCGCCGAGCGGGTGTGCTGCAGCGCCATTCCGCGGCCACGGTCAGGGTAGCGCTGCGTCAGGCGCCGCGCCAGAGCTGCCGGTACGTCAACAAATCCGCGCGCCAAATCAGCGTGCTAAGTTATTATTATACTTATACCGCTGATGCCTACTCCGGATGCCGGGTGTGTTGGTGCGCATGGGTAGGGTGTCTCCCAGTAAATCCTCTCTCGATGCGGTATTAGGTCAGGTGCCGAGCCCGAACAGAGCACCGCAGCAGGATCTCCGATCGCCCGGTGCGCTTCAGCCCGCCAGCCGAATCCGTTGGCCTTGCGATGCACGCCGGGCGGACGGCCCGAGGTCCGGCCCTGGTCGCTGCGGTACAGGCGTCCCAGCGACTCGCCGAGGTCGTCGCTGAAGATACACGCCAAAGCGATACGGCCTTCGAACGGGCCAAATATCGCGCGACGCCGAGACCGAGAACGCGGCCAGGCGTTACCGCCTTTCCCGCCTGGACCGCGGTGGCGGTGCCGACCGCCGCGATGATCCGGGAACCATCCGACCGCGTGCGGTAAACTGGCGGGAAGGAACAGCAGGGACAGCAGCGCAGTCGCCGCGCCAGGCCCCTGCGCCCGGCTCATCAGCATACGTCGATTCCGGACCGCAAGCGCGTTCTCTCGATGAACTGCCGCCGCGGCTCGACCTGCTCGCCCATCAGGATCGTGAAGATGCGGTCGGCCTCGACCGCGTCCTCGGTCGTCACGCGCAGCGAGCGTGCGCGTCTCGGGGTTCATCGTGGTGCGCCACAGCTGGTCCGGGATTCATCTCGCCGAGACCCTTGTAGCGCTGCACCATGCACGTTCTTCTTGCCGATGCGCGCGATCGCCTCCTCGCGCTCCTTGTCGTCGTAGCAGTAGATCTCTTCCTTGCCCGCCTTGACCAGGAACAGCGGCGGCTGCGCGATGTAGACGTGGTCGCGCTCGACCAGCGGCTGCAGCTCGCGGAACAGGAACGTCAGCAGCAGCGTGCGGATGTGCGCGCCGTCCACGTCGGCATCGGCCATCAGGATGATCTTGTGGTAGCGGAGCTTGGTGATGTCGAACTCTTCCTTCACCCCGGCGCCGCAGCGCGGTGATGATGCTGCGGATCTCCTCGTTGGCGAGGATCTTGTCGATGCGCGCCTTCTCGACGTTCAGGATCTTGCCGCGGATGGGCAGGATCGCCTGGAAGCGCCGGTCGCGGCCCTGCTTCGCGGTGCCGCCGGCCGAGTCGCCCTCGACGATGTAGATCTCGCACATCCTCGGGATCGTCCGAACGCGCAGTCGGCGAGCTTGCCGGGCAGCGAGCCGCCGTCGAGGATGCGTCTTGCGCCGCGCCAGCTCGCGCGCCTTGCGCGCCGCCTCGCGGGCGCGCGCGGCGGCGATCATCTTCTCGACGATCTTGCGCGCGACCGGCGGGTTCTCCTCGAAGAACTCGCGCAGCCCCTCGCCCACCACGGTCTCGACCGCGCCCTTGATCTCGCTGTTGCCGAGCTTGGTCTTGGTCTGGCCCTCGAACTGCGGGTTCTGCATCTTGATCGAGATGACCGCGATCAGGCCCTCGCGCACGTCCTCGCCGCCGATGTCGGCCTTGAGGCTTCTTCGTCGAGGCCTTCCTTGTTCGGCGTAGTTGACGAGCGTGCGCGTGAGCGCCGAGCGGAAGCCGCTCACGTGCGTGCCGCCCTCGATCGTGTTGATGTTGTTCACGAACGACAGCAGCGTCTCGGCATAGCGTGTCGTTGTACTGGAACGCCACCTCGACCGACGACGTTGTCGCGCTCGCGCGTGAACACGACCGGCTTGGCGTGCAGCGTCTCCTTGTTCGTGGTTGAGGTACTTCACGAACTCGGCGATGCCGCCCTTGGCGAAGTAGTCGGCCGTCTTGCCGGTGCGCGTCGTCCTTGAGGTGGATCGTGAGCCCGCTGTTCAGGTACGCCAGCTCGCGGAGCGCGACGGCGATCGTGTCCCAGTGGAAGTCGGTGGTCTCGAAGATCTGCGTGTCGGGCTTGAACGTGACCGGTGGTGCCGCTGCCCTTCTGCGACTTCTCGGCGGGCTGCGTGACTTCATCGCCGCCGGTCGGCACGCCGCGCACGTAGTCGCTGCGTGTAGAGCTTGCCGTCGCGCAGCGACCTCGACCGCGCACGTCTCGGACAGCGCGTTCACGCACGACACGCCGACGCCGTGCAGGCCGCCCGGACACCTTGTAGCGACGTCGTTGTCGAACTTGCCGCCCGCGTGCAGCGTGGTCATGACCACTTCGAGCGCCGGCTTGCCGGTGGCGGCGTGCAGGTCCACCGGGATGCCGCGGCCGTTGTCCCGCACCGTGAGGCTGCCGTCGGTGTTCGACGGTCCACGAAGATCTCGTCGCAGTGCCCGGCGAGCGCCTCGTCGACCGCGTTGTCCACGACCTCCCAGATCAGGTGGTGCAGACCGCGCACGCCGATGTCGCCGATGTACATGGCCGGGCGCTTGCGCACCGCCTCGAGTCCCTCGAGCACGGTGATGCTGGTGGCGTCGTAATGATGACCCTTGGGCTCCGACGTCAAAGTGCCTTCTCCCTTCCTTCGTGCTCACTTCGCAGGTCCCTTCCGTGAGTCCGCACCGGCAAGAAGCGCACATCGCTCACGACGTCCGCGCCCAGGTGCCGGTTCAGGTTGCGCACGAGCTCCCGACCCAGGAATCCCAGCTCGTGCATCCAGGCCGATCCCTCGACCTCCACGGCCAGCGTGCCGTCCCGGAACGACAACGCGCGCGTGTGGCGCGCGATGCGTGCTCCAGCGACCGTCGGCCACTCCGCTACGGCTCGCCAGCCCTCGGCCGTCCTGGCCAGCCCGAGCTGCTCGAACAGTGCCGGCAGGATCGTGGCAGGGACCTCGGGTCATTCATCCGCGGTCACTCTTCCCGCCCACGGGCTTGAGCTCCGCGTCCGCCACGTCGGGCAGGCGCAGCGGCATGACCAGGCACGAGCAGCTCCTCGTCCGGCTGGGCGAGCGCACCGACGGGCTCGACGATGCCCGCGGAGAGCGCCGTCCGGAGCCGGAACACCACACTCTCGGTGGGGATGTTGCGCAAGCGTCTGCAGCAGGTAGCGCGCGTTGTAGCCGATGTCCATGGTCTCGCCCTGGTACTCGCGCCGTGACGCTTCTGCTCGCCGGCGCCGAAGTCGGCCGTGGCCGAGGACACCGCGAGCGCGCCGCGACTGGAGCGAGAAGCGCACCTGCTGGGTGTTGGCTGTCCGCGTGCGAGGCGACGATGTCCACCGCTTCCATCAGCTCCGGACGCGTGACACCGTGAGCGAGCGCGGGTTGTCCTTGGGGATCACCTGCTCGTAGTTCGGGTACGGCCCCTCGAGCAGCCGTGCGGTGACCGCGACGCGGAACTCGCCGACCTGCGCCACGAAGCCCGCGTGGCCCTTGCCGTCCGCGATGCGGATCTCGACCGGGCTCGTGGCCTCGGCCGCGGCGCGGCTCATCGTGGCCGACGCGCGCGCGCCGGGATGATCACGCCCTCGCGCGTCAGGTCGCCGAAGCCGCCCTTCGCCGTGGCGCGGGCGAGACGGTGGCCGTCGGTCGCGACGAACGCGACCTGCTGGGTTGCTGCCGTGCAGGAACACGCCGTTCAAGCTGGCGCGGGTCGGCTCCTCGGAGACCGCGTACGCCGGGCGTTCGACCAGGCGCGCCAGCGTCTCCCCGGCAGCGTCAGACTTGGTGTCGCCCTTGAGTTCGGGAGGCGACGGGTACTCGTCGCTTTTCTGGATCGGGAACCGCGACCAGCCCTTGCCGTCGCCGTAGCCGACCTCGAGTTGGTTCTTCTCGGTGCGCAGTGTGACACGCGCCGCGCGGCATCTTGCGCACGACCTCGTTGAAATGCTTCGCGTTCACGGCGACGCGGCCGGGCGCCCGGCCCAGCGAGGGCACCGTCACGCTGGTCGTGAGGTCGAGGTCGCTTCCGGTCACGCGCAGGGTGGCCTTGTCGGCCTCGAGCAGCAGGCAGTTCAAGAGCGGCTGGGCGCTTTTCTGGGGTACCGATCCGAGGGCGCGGGCCACGGCGAACGCCAGATCGCCCTGCTGGATGGTGAGGTCCATGGGTCACTCCATGACGGCTGAGCGCCGGCTGGGAACTTCATGTCCGGCCACGATTTCCGCCGTCCCGGAGAGCCGCTCCGAGGGGCGTTTCGAGGGGCCGCTGCATTCTATGCAGGCGACCTCCTCGAAGGCAAGCGGAGAACGGCTCTCCAGCCTGCCTCTAAATCTTTCTGTATCAATAATTAAGAGCTCGTAACCGTAGGAGCTGTGCACAGCGTTCACAACCTCCCGCGCGGCCCCGCAAGCAGGTCTGCTTCACACATTTGGCTCGCCCTTCCGGGTGTGGACGAAGGCGACGGTTCTCCACGCTCGGACGACGGGGTCGCTCGGCTGTCCCCAACGGCCACACCCGCCCACGCCGCACCCACAGTCGTTCAAGACGAGACTGTGGAGAACAGCCCGTTCACCTTGTCGCGGAACACCTCATCGTTCTGGATGCGCTCGGCGATCTGCCGGCAGGCGTGGATCACCGTGCTGTGGTCGCGACCGCCGAAGCAGCGTCCGATCTCGACCAGCGACAACTCGGTCAGGTGGCGCATGAGGTACATGGCCACCTGGCGCGGCAGCGCGATCGCCTGCGTGCGCCTCTTCCCCACCAGCGTCTCCGGCCGCACGCCGTAGCTCTCGGACACCGCGGCGAGGATGCGCTCGGGCGCGTGGTGCTCGGACTCGGGCCGCACGTACTGGGCGAGCACCTCGTTCGCGAGCTCCGGCGTGATTTCCCTGTGCGTGAGCGAGGCCACCGCCATGAGTCGCACGAGGCAGCCTTCCAGCTCACGCACGTTTCCACGGACGCGGTCCGCGATCAGCAGCACCACGTCGTCGGCGAGGTGTGGCGAACCCGACTCCTGGTCGTTGCGCGCGCGCAGGATGGCGATGCGCGTCTCGAGTTCCGGCTGCTGCGTGTCCGCGACCAGGCCCTGGTTGAAGCGCGAGATCAGCCGCTCCTCGAGCCCCGCGATGTCCTTGGGCGCCTTGTCGGCGGTGACCACGATCTGCTTGTGCGCGTCCCGCAGCGCGTTGAAGGTGTGGAAGAACTCCTCCTGCGTGCTCTCCTTGCCCGCCAGGAACTGCACGTCGTCGACCAGCAGCAGCGTCCACGTTGCGGTACTTGTTCCGGAACGCGAGCGTCTGGCCGTGCTGGATGGCCCAGATCATCTCGTTCGTGAACTGCTCGGCCGTCACGTAGTAGACACGCGCATCCGGCTTCAGGCGCTTCACCTCGTGGCCCACGGCGTTCAGGATGTGCGTCTTGCCGAGGCCCGAGTCGCCGTAGATGAAGAGCGGGTTGTAGACCTCGCCCGGCCGCTCCGACACCGCCATCGCCGCGGCGTGCGTGAAGCGATTGCTGGGGCCGACCACGAACGAATCGAACGTGAGCCGCGGATTGAGCTGGCTCTCCATCCATTCCTTGGGCCGCGGGTCGGCGGGCCGCTCCGGTGACGCGGCGGGCCGCTGGGCGGAGCCAGGGGCTCTTCCCGCGACCTCGCCGGGAGCCATCGGCTCGCGCGCGGAGAAGCGGATCTCGGGCACTCGCCCAGCACCTCGGTGAACGACTGGCGGAGCGCCGAGAGGTGGTGCTCGTGGATCCAGTCCACGAAGAACGCATTGGGGACTTCCAGATCCACCGATTGCTGACCGAACTCGACGCGCCACGATGGGCCGGAACCAGGTATCGAACGCCTGGTTGCTCGTGAGCCGATCTCGCACCTTTCGGAGGACCTGTTCCCAGACGATCGCGACCTGATCAGGGAAACAGGCAGGACGGCCATGTCTCTCATCCTTGCAGAGATGGTTGTGCGCCGCCGCTCACTGGGCGAAGGCCCCTCGCAATTGCTTGCGTGCAGGGCCGCTGGCCGAGTGGGCCGTGCGACTTTACATCGGGGACGGGGTTGTCCACAGCCGTGGACACGAACTCAAGTCGTTGTTACTAAATCGATTGCAAATCCTGGTCTGCGTTCCTCCACAATTCAGTCCACAGCGTGCCGGCCAGGCGTGGGAACAGGTTCACCAGGGGCGGGCCCGGTCAGAGCGCGGCCCCCAAGACTAATGGCGACAAAGTTTTGTAGGTCTAGCCAGGGTCGGGCGACGCGGGCGGGATAGACGCGGCCTCGCGGCGGACGCACAGGCTAGCATCCGGCAATAGGCCCCACAACCCACGAGTTCATAATCTGTAACTCGTTGTGGGACAATCGATAATCAAGAATCAACGCGCCACGACGAAACGCCGGGTCAGGCGACCTCCGGCCTGGGTGAGCGAGGCAACATAAAGCCCCGGAGCGAGGTGCGCGCCCAGCGCGAGCGCGTGCTCGCCCGCGCCCAGCGAACCCACGTCCCGGTGGGCCACAATACGGCCGGTCGGCACGTCGAAGACCTCGAGCCTCGCGGGCGACGTCCCGCGGAGCGTGAACGCGAACGACGGCGGACCGATCGCGGGATTCGGCCGGGCGCCGGCGAACGCGAGCGCCGGCCGCGGCGAGACTGACCAGGTGCTGCTCGCTACCCGGCAGCACCGAGCCGCCGAGCCTCAGGCGATAGTCGAGCGAGGCCCGGCGACACGGCGTGATCCTCGTAGGCCATGCCGCCGTCGGCGCCCGCGTGCATCTCCGCGATCGCCACCCAGCCGGCTTCGCCCGCCCGCCGCTCGAGCGAGACAGCCGTACCGGCGGCCAGGTTCGAGCCCCAGCTCAAGCGGACCTCATCGGGCCCGGGCAGGATGACCGACGGCGTGGCGCGATCCAGCTCGAGCGCCCACAGGTCGCCGAGGACGCGGGGTCATACCCAGCCGACTGCCCACCGAAGCAGAGCACGCGCCGACCGACCGGATCGAACTCGAGGCGGCTGCCGATGCGTGCCGGCGGCGGCGTGCCGCTTCGCGTCGAGCGCCGACCATAGCCCGTCATCGGACAGGACGAGGTGATACGCCTCGCCCTCCGAGAAGTCGATCGCCACCAGCTCCCGCGTCGCCGGGTCGAAGCTCACGCCGGCGTAGCCCTCCGGCGCCGGTGCGAGCGTCCGCCAGGGAAGCTCCCGTCGGCGGCCAGCGCCCAGACGGCCGTCGCGTTGTGCTCCCCGTAGCCCACGGCCACGAACTGGTCGGGCTGGGGGTCGTAGAAGAACGCGTCCGGGTTCACCACGAGCCCGCCGGGATCGTCGTGCGCGCAACTTCGTCCACGCCGGGGTGCCCGCGAGCGACAGCGACCAGATGTCGTGATGGTAGAAATGGCTGTAGCCACGCGGGTCGCGCGTGTAACCACCGGTGAGCAGGATGCGATCGCGAACCGGGTCGTACGCGGTCGGGAACTCCTGGCGCGGGGTCGGGTCCGCTGCCCGAGACGACGAGCGGCGCCCACACGCCGGAGCTCGTCCAGCGACAGCACCCCAACGCTCGCACCGAAGGCGATGTTGGTGGATCCTGGAAGAAGCGAATCTGTAATCGCCGCACCGGATCGAGCACGGCACGGCCGAGGTCGAGGAACAGGCACCGGCGTCGCGTGCGTACGGTCGTCCAGGTGGGGGAGGCCGAGTCCAGCGGCCACGTCCACAGATCGGCCGGCGACAGGATGTGAGCGTACGTGTCGTAGAAGCCGAACGTCACGGGGTCGTAGCCGCCTTCGACGATCAACTCGCGCTTGAGCGGGTCCACGAGCGGCACCGGAGCGGTGCGGCGCGCGGGGAAGAAGGGTGGGCCGTCATCGAGCCGGCGCCACGAGGCGGCACCCGCGAGCAGAGTGCGATCGTTTCGTTCACGTGGTAGACGCAGCCCTGATCCGAGAACCCGCCGTCCACGACCAGTCGGTCGGTCACCGGATCGAGGACGGCGCCGGCGTCCAATCGTGGGAACGACGCATTGGGGCCCGCCTTTTTCCACGCCGGCGGATCCACGCTCAGGTCCAGCGCCCACGCGTCGGCAAGCGGCAGCGCACCCTCGCCGCTGCCGCCGAACACGGCAACCGGTCGCGCGCGGCGTCCATCACCGCGGCCTGCCCGGCTCGCGGCGAGGGTGGTGTGCCGGTCGGGGCGAGCGCGCGCCAGGTCGGAACATCGCCAAGCGTGAGCGCGAAGACGTCATTCCTGCGCGTCGTGTACGTAGGGTGATCGCGCCGTCGCCTCCGAGGACGAGTACTCGGTCGCGCGCCGCGTCGACCACCATGCTCGCGCCGACGCGAGGCGACGGAGCAGGCCCGCTCGCAGAGATCTGGCGCCACGCGGGTGTGTCGCCGAGCGAAAGCTCCCAGACCGAGTTCTCGTACGTGGCGTACGGCGGACCGGGGGTGGACACGCCGCCGAACACGAGCATGCGATCGCGCGCGGGATCGTAGACCGCGCAGTGTTGCTGGCGCGGATCGGGCGCGATGCCGGCGGAAGCCAGTCGCTGCCAGCGCGGCGCGCCGTCAAGCGAGGCACCCACACCTCGTTGGACGTCGGGAGGTGTCCCAGGCCGATGCCGCCCCCGAACGTCACGAGGGCGGCGCCTGCCGCTATCCATGATGGTGGACGCCGACGGCGCGGACCGGAGGCCAATCGCCCTCGACCGGGATGCGCGTCCAACGGGCGGGCCCATCGAGCGCCAGCGCCCAGAGTTCGCCGCTTGGGGATGCGCTCACCCCACGCGATGAGCCGGCGGCCAGGCGCGTCCAGCACCACACCATGGGTCGCGCGCGAGGGCGGGCGCGTGGTATCGGCCGGCGCCAGCTCGACCCAGCGCGCGGCGCGCGCGGCGGTACCCACGCACAGGCATGGGTCCGACGAGCCCCGAGCGAAAGCAGGGCGAGCGAGAGCCAGCCGCCGTGCGGCGACCATCGGCATGGGGACCTCCAGCCCGAGGGAGGCCGCGATTCTACGCCCGTGGCAGGCGGGCGGCGCTACGGGAATTCTGCCCGGCCGAACGCCCGTCAGAACGGGAACAGCACCCCGACCGTGAACGAGAAGTCGTCGTTGATCGCGTCGCTCACGGCGAACTGCATCTCGGACAGGATTGCGGATGTCGGGGTTGGGCGAGTACTGGAGGCCGAAGCGCAGGGGCAGCGACGTGTCCGTGTCGCGTCCGCCGTCGATCTCGGAGCGCGACATCAGGATCGACGCGCCGCCGTAGGCTTCCCACTGCTTGGCCGCGTCCAGCTCGCGCGAGACGGCGGCGGTGGGGCCCACCGAGAGCAGCGTGAAGCCGTCGGCCGTCTCCACGCCGAGCGCCGCGCCGAGGCGTGATGTTGAGCGGGAAGTTCGCGCTCTGGGTGGCGATCTGGCCGCGGAAATCGGTGGCCAGGCGCACCGACGACTTGGTGTCGTCGTTGATGTCGAGGCGCGACAGCCCGCCCACGGAAGCCGAAATCCAGGTTCGGGAAGAACGACAGCCGCAGCTGCCCCATGAGCGAGGCGCTGCTCTTGTCGAACTGCAGATAGGCGCCGCCCAGGTGGCCGTTGACCGGCACCACTTTGGCGTCGTTGAAGATGCCGTGCACCTGCGCCAGCGCCGGGCTGGCGGCGAGCGCGAACGAGACCGCGGCGCACGCGAGCAATCGCTTCAGAGTGACTCCTTCTCTTCAGCCCGCATCCTGCGGGCGTCGTCACTTGATTCCAAAGGGAAGCGTGGGCCCCAAGCTGCCCGCTCGTGCGGCGCAGGTCAAGCGTGGCGTGTCAAGCGGCGTGAACTTAATCCGCGCGCTTGCTCGCGCGCGATATTACCTGCGTGAGACTAAGTAGGTATGAAGCTCCTGAGCGATTTCGACGGCGTCTGGACGTATCCCGACGAGGAGGGCGCCGCGCACGGGGCCGCTCTGGACGCGGCGCTCGAGGCGGCGCTGGGGAGGAGCGAGCGGCCGGCGGTGCGCGCATGGATCACGGCGGCGCGCGCGAGTCCTGCGAAGCGAGCCCGCGCGCTGGGGCTGGTCCTCGGCGGGCCGCATCTCGGCATTCGCGGACGAGGATCCGTTCACCGAGCACGGCGCGCTGCTCTACTACCTCGAGCAGGCGCGCGCGGTCGGACCCGCTGGCCGCCCAGCTCGCCGCCGCGGTGGAAGAGCGGGACGGCTCGCTGGACGCGTTCGGCGGCCGCGTGCACGTGGGCGGCGTGCGCGACGTGGAGCCCGCCGGGGCCCGGGCATCACCCCGCGGCGGCGACGGCCGGTCGCGAGCTGCTCGCGCGCGGCATCGACATCGTGGTCGTGTCCAACTCCGGCACCGGAAGCTCCAGCGCTGGTTCGACCACGCGAAGGTGCCGAGGCACGATCCACCCCGAGCACGCCAGGCGCGCTCCGCGTGCGCGGCTCGGCGCGCAAGGTTCGTGCTGGCCGCGGGCGCGGCGGCGACCGGATCGAAGTCGGAGGCCTGAGCGTCGACGTGGCGCGGCCGCACTATGAGGAAGTGCTGCGCAAGGAGCGGCCGGACGCGATCGTGGGCGACGTGTTCTCGCTCGACCTGGCGCTGCCGCTGGCGCTCAAGCGCCGCGACCCGGCGTGGCGGCAGGTGCGGCTCTTCTGGCTTTCCCACCCGTACTCGTCGCAGCCCATGCGCCGGGCGCTGGAGGAGCTTCCCAGCGGGAGATGTGGAGATTGTGGAGGGGGTCTCGCGGGGGTGGCTGAGCGGCTGGCTGAAGGGGCTAACGCCAGCGGCACGGGGCATTTCCGGCAATGAAAACCTGCGGAAATCGCGGGTTTTCCCGCGATTCCGTGCTAGGCTCGCTGCCCCATCCTGACCCTGGCCCCAGCCCAGCGGATCGCATGCGACTCATCCTGTTCCGACATGGTCCCGCCGAGACGCGCGACGCCGCGCGCTGGCCGGACGACGCGGCACGCCCGCTGACCACGCGCGGCATCGAGCGCACGCGCCGTGCTGCCCGCGGCATCGCCTGCCTCGAGCCGGGATCAGCCGCGTGCTGACCAGCCCTGCGGTGCGCACCGCCCACTCCGCGCGGCTGCTCGCCGGCGAGGTGGGACTGGCTGGAGATCCGACGACGTGGTGAGTTCGCTGGCCCCCGAAGGCGGCTGGCGCGTGACGCTGGAGCGCCTCGCGCGCGAGGACGAGAACGCCACGCTGGCGCTGGTCGGGCACGAGCCCGAGCTCGGGAGCGCTCGCCGGCGCGCTGCTGCTCTCGGCGGACGCCAGCGCGCTGGCGTTCAAGAAGGCGGGTGCGTGCGCGATCGACTGTGACGTTCCCGAGCTGGGCCGCGGCCGGCTGCGCTGGTGGCTGCGGCCATCGGCGCTCCGCGCGATGCGGCCGTTCAGAAGGGGAGAGTGGCATGACCTCGGTGACCGCCTACGGCCAGCCGGCCCAACCCGTACCCGGGCAAGCTGGTCGATCGTCGAGGGCATCGACGGCTCGGGCAAGAGCACGCAGCTCACGCTGCTCGCGCAGTGGCTGCGCGGCGAGGGCCACCTGGTCGTCGTTCAGCGAGTGGAACTCGTCGCCGATCGTGCGCGCGACGACCACGCGCGGGAAGCAGCAGCCAGCTGCTCACGCCGCTCACGTTCTCGCTCATCCACGCCACCGACTTCTCCGACCGCGTCGAGCGCGACATCGTGCCGGCGCTCAAGGCGGGCGCGATCGTGCTGCGCCGACCGCTACGTCTACACCGCGTTCGCGCGCGACGTGGCGCGCGGCGTCGACCGCGCGTGGGTGCGCTCGCTCTACCGGTTCGCGGTCGTGCCGACGCTGGCGCGTCTACTTCCGCGTGCCGCTCGACGTGGCGCTGCACCGCATCCTGTCCGGCGCGGCCCAAGCTCAAGTGGTACGAGGCCGGCATGGACCTGGGCCTGCACGCCGATCCGTCCGGAGTCTACCGGCTGTTCCAGTCGCCGCATCCTGGAGCGAGTACGAGCAGCTGGTGCCGCGAGTACGGGCTCGCCGTGATGGACGCGACGCTGCCGGTCGAGGTGCAGCAGCGCGCGCTGCGCGACATCGTGCGCCCGCACCTGCGGGCATCGCGCCAGCGCCGCAGGGCGACGCCGACGCGGCCGGAAGGCGGCCGCGTGAGGCGCTTCGAAGCCGTACGGACAGGGCGTGCCCGGGCTCGACCTCGGGCGACCTCTCGGGCTGGCTGATCGTGATCGAGGGCACCGACGGCGTCGGCCGCACCACGCACGTGAACCGGCTGCGCGCGCACCTCGAGCAGCTCGGCTACGCCGTCGCCGAGACCGGGCTCACGCGCTCCGATCTCGCGAGCCGCGGCATCCGCCGCGCCAAGCAGGGCAACACGCTCGGCTCGAACGCCTTCAATCTGTTCTACGCGACCGATTTCGCCGGACCGGCTCGAGCAGCAGATCGTGCCCGCGCTGCGCGCGGGCTTCGTGATGCTCACCGACCGCTACATCTACTCGCTGATCGCGCGCGCGATCGTGCGCGGCGCCGATCCCGACTGGATCAAGCAGGTCTACTCGTTCGCGCTGCAAGCCGGACGCCGTGTTCTACCTGCGCATCGAGTGCCGCGCACCTGGTGCCGCGCGTGCTCGCGCACGGGCGGTTCGACTACTGGGAATCGGGCATGGACATGCCGATGGGCGAGGACCTTTACGACTCGTTCATGAACTACCAGGGACGCATCATCCACGAGCTGGACGGGCTCGGCCGCGAGTACGGCTTCACACGCTGGACGCGACGCGGAAGTGGACGATATCGCCGACGAGCTGTGCGCGAGCGTCACGCGCCTGCTGCTGGAAGAGGCCGTCGGCGCGCGACGGCGTGAAGATCCGTGACCGCGCGCTGGCGTGCACTCGCCCGCCGCGTGGGCGGGAGCGCGCGGCGTGGCCCGCGGCCGCGGTGACGCGCTGCACGACCTGCGCGTCGCCTGCCGGCAGCTCGAGGCCTCGTTGCGGCTGTGGGGCCGCGGGAACGCGGCGCGCGAAGCCGAGGCTGCTGGCGCGCGACCTGCGCCGCGCGGCGGCGCCCGCGCGCGAGACCAGGTGGTGCGCGCAATGCTGATCGAGGCGACGCGGGCGCCTCGGTGTTGCCGCAAGACCTGCGCAAGGCATGGGCCGCGGAGCTTGCGGCGGATGCGCCGCGCGCGAAGCTCCCGCGCCGGAACGTGGCGAAGCTCCGGGCCCGCGTCGAGCGCGCTGCCCGGAAGCTCGCGGGCCGCGACGCGGAGCAGGCACAGGCGCTGTCGAAACGCCGTCTCGCGGCCTGGCGCGATCGCCGGGATGCGCGCGCTCGTGGCGGGCATCGCGGACGGCGGCGCCGAGCCGCTCCACATGGCGCAGGCTCGCGCTCAAGCGCGTGGCGTTACGCCGAGGAGGCTATCGGGCCCCGCGCGGGTGATGCTTCGGCCGGTCCGTTCGCTGCGACGCTGGCAGGCTCGGCTGGGGGAGCCTGAACGATCGCGCGCAGCTGATTTCGTACGCTGCAGGCGCGCCCGGAGGAGCGAGGCGGGGCAGCTCGTGCGGCGTCTCGAGGCGCTTCGTCGCGCGCGGCGCTGGCGACGCTGCGGCGCCAGCCCGTCGCGTTTTCGGAGCCATCGCCTCCGCGCCCACCGGCACCACTGCGCACGTCGTGCCCGAGCAGCCGCGACAGGTCGGTCGCCCGCCGCCGCGCCGGCCCAGATCTCGAGCTGCGCGTGTCGCCGCGCGTCCGCCACGATCACCAATCGATCGCCCCGCTTCCGCACACTGAGCGAACGCACGAGCTGGTAGTGGCTGCGGTCGAAGCCTTCGGCGACGCGCAGCATCGCCGCGAGCCAGCGGCACGGTGCGGCGGGCGGCTTGCGCAGCCCGCAACGGCATCGTCGCGGCGCTGCTTGGGCCGCGCGTCCGCCGTGGTAGCGGGCGACCAGCGCCAGGATCGCGATCTCCTCCGCGGTGAGCCCGCGCAGGCCGCCGTTGCGGATGATGTACGCCGAGTGCTGCGCGTGGCCGTCGTAGCCGATGGCCGCGCCCACGTCGTGGAGCAGCGCCGGCGAACTGCAGCCACTCGCGCTCCTGCGCGCCGTAGCCGTGCCACGGGCGCAAGCTCGTCGAACAGCTGCAGTGACAGCGTGGCGACGTGCCGCGGGTGCGTGCCGTACGCTGTCGAAACGCGCGAGCAGCCCGAGCACGCTGCGCATGCCGCAGGTCCGTCGGCGGTCTCCATCGTGGACAGCTCGCGCGCGTGCCAGCGCAGCCAGTCGGTGACCAGCCCCTCGCGCACGCCGTAGTCCGAGGCGTGAGGCCGGAGGCCCGGTCGAGGCGCAGCACCTGCTCCAGCACCGAGCGCCCCGGGCACGAGGATCTCGGCGCGGGCTGCGTCGATGCCGGGCAGCGCCGCGCGCTCGCTCCTGCGTCATGCGCTCGAGCCGGCGCGTGAGCGCGGACAGCGCATCCAGCTCGAGCACGTGGCCGTTCAACTGCGGCATCTCGCGGCCGTGTCTCCTCGATGTAGGCGAGCTCGGCGAGCGCGTGGATCGAGCCCGATGAGCCGTACGCGATCTTGGGGGCGGGGCCGTCGAGGTCGTCCAGCGCGCGCGCAGGCTGCTTGCGCACCGCGCGGCGCAGCCGCTCAGCTCGTCGTCCGTGGGCGGGTCGTGTTCGAGCAGCGTCTCGGTGAGCCGCAGCGCGCCGAGCGGCGCGCCCACGACCTTCAGCAGATCGGGGCCGTTCACGTGCACGAGCTGCACGCTGCCGCCGCCGATGTCCACGATCAGCGCCGGCTGCGGGGCGAGTCGCAGCGCCGCCTGCACCGCGAGGTGGATGAGACGGCCTTCCTCCTCGCTCGGGATGACGCGCGGCGCGACGCCCGGCGCCGCGGCGCGCGAGCTTGCAGGAACTCGCCGCCGTTCTTCGCCTCGCGCACGGCGGCGGTGGCGGTGCACGGGATGCGGTCCGACGGAGTGCCGGCGCGCCAGCTGGACGAAGCGCGCGCAGCGCGTCGACGCGTGCGCTGCATGGCGTCGCGGCCGCAGCCGGCCGTCGTCGAACGAGCCGCGTCCGACCTGCACGACCTCGCGCTCGCGGTCCAGCACGCTGAACGTGTCGGCGTGCGAGGCTTCACGCGATCACCATGTGGATGGAGTTCGTGCCGATGTCGATGGCGGCGATGCGCAAGAGCGGGATCCCTCCGGTGCCCAGTGTATCGGCCGGACGGCCCGGCCGGTCAATCGCCTGGAGCTACTCGCGCACGAAGAACACGCTCGCCCAGGGGCTGAGCTCGCGCGGAAGCCGAGGCGGCGATAGAGGTTCAGCGCGGGTTCGTTGAAGTCGTTCACGAACAGGCACACGACGCGGGAGCGCTGGATCAGGCAGGTGCAGAGCTCGCCCAGCGCGCGGAGTGGCGATGCCGCCCGGCCGCGCAGGGCCGGCGGGACGTACACCCCGGAGATCTGCGCCGCCTCCGAGGTGAGCGCGCTGACGCCGGCCCGGAAGCACAGGCCGCGCGCGTCGCGCAGCACCCAGGTCCAGCCGTCGCGGCACTCTTCCTCGACACGGCGCGCGAACGCGACGGGGTCGACCACGCGCGGGTCCTCGAGCAGCTCCTCGGTGCGCAGGTCGGCGCCGGCGTGGTAGAGGAACGCGTAGTCCTCGCGGCGGGCTGTGCGCAGGTCGGGGCCTGCCGCCGGCAGGCCGGCGGCGGCGCTCCGGTCCAGCACGAGGTAGACCTGCGAGCGCTCGAGCCGTGCGGTGGAATCCGGGCCCGGGGAAGTGCTCGCGCAGCGCGACGCCGCTGCGCGCCCCCGATCAGTTGCAGCCGCGCCGGCGCCGGCGGGTTTTCCTCGATCGCCAGCCGGCCGAGCGCGCGGTGCGCCTCGAGGTCGTCGCCCGCGGGCAGGACGGCGCCGGAGTGCGCCCCCACGTCAGAGCAGCGCGGTGAGCCGGCCCTCGCGCCTGGCGCCCCACCACGAGTCGTGTGGCCGCGCCAGCGCGTCGCGCAGCACGAGCGCGATCAGGTACACGTTCAATACCGGATCGTCCTCGAGGAACGACAGGACCTCGGGAACGTCACGCGAGGCCAAGCCGGTCCGAGGACCGGAGTGCCGATGCCGGGGTGCAGCGCCATGGGGCGATTGACTGTATCACCCCGCCGCGCCGCCACCTTGGAAACCTGTTCGTAACATGCGGCGCTCGTTCACCATGGACTCGCCCCGGGCCGGATGGCTTACATGCGCCGGAGGGTGATCCGTGAGCGAGCCTGGTGCATGGTGATCGAGGACGAGAAGGAGATCCGCGACCTCGTCCGCTACAACCTCGAGCGCGCCGGCTTCCGCGGTCGCGCGGCCGCGGGCGACGGCGAGCAGGGGCTCGCAGCAGCTGTTCGCCTCGCGCCCCGACGCGCTGGTGCTCGACCTCATGCTGCCGGGCATGAACGGGCTCGAGATCGCTGCGCGAGGTGCGCGAACGAGCCGCTGACGCGCGACCTGCCGGTGTTGGTGCTCACCGCGCGCTCGGCCGAGATGGACAAGCTGCTGGGCTTCGAGCACGGCGCCGACGACTACCTCACCAAGCCGTTCAGCCCGCGCGAGCTCGTGGCGCGCGTCGAAGCCCTGCTGCGGCGGGCGCAGCCCGACGCGCGCGGCCGCGGCGCGCTCGAGGCGGGCCCGCTGCGCGTGGACCTCGCTGTCGCGCGAGGCCACGTGCGGCGGGCCAAGCTGACGCTCACGCCGCGCGAGTTCGACCTGCTGGCGTTCCTGGCCCGCCACCCGGGCCGTGCGCTGCGCGCGCGACGAGCTGCTGCGCAAGGTGTGGGGCTACGACTACGTGGGCGAGACCCGCACCGTCGACGTGCACGTGCGCCGCCTGCGCGCCAAGCTCGGCGAGCACCATGCCATGATCGAGACCGTGCTGGGCGCGGGATACAAGCTCGCGCGGAGCCGCCGACGCCCGAGGTCGCGTGAAGCTGACGCTCCGGGCGCGGCTGCTTCCATCGTCCCGGCCGTGGTGGTCGCTGGGGCGGTGGCATTGAGCACGCTGCTCGAGCACGCGCAGCGCCGCTGGCTGATCGCGCGCGAATCCGACGCGCTCTCGCGCGCTCACGCGCGAGGCGCGCGCGCACGGCCGAGGCGGCCGGCGGCTCGTGGCAGCCGTTCGCGGACTCGCTGGACGCCGCGCTTCGGCGCTGCGCGCCACGCTGATCGCCGCCGACGGCGCGCGTGCTCGCGCGACTGCGCGCGCGCGCGCCGGCGGCATGCGAGAACCACGCCGGCCGCGCCGAGGTGCGCGCGGCGCTCGCCGGCCACGTGGGCTTCGGCGTGCGCCGCTCGGCCACGGCAGGCGCGGGTACCTTTACTGTGCGGTGCCGCTGGCACCGCCACGGGACTCAGTGCGGCGGTGCTGCGATTGGCGGAGCCGCTCAGGTGATCGCGAGCCACCTCGCGAGTCGCTGACGCGCGTGTCCACGGCGTCCGCGGCGCTGGCGCTGCTCGTGAGCATCCTGGTGCTGGCGTACGTGAGCGGCGGCGCGTTCGCCCGCCGGCTGCTGCGAGCTGCAGGCCGTGGCGCGCCGGATCGGCGAGGGCGACACCGCCGTGCGCGCGCCCGGAGCCGCCGCGCGACGACCTGGGCCAACTGGGCCGCGCGCTGAACGATATGCGCGGCCAGCTCGAGACGCGCGTCGAGGCGCTCGAAGCGCGAGCGGGACGACGCGCGAGCGCATCCTCGCCCACATGAGCGACGGCGTGGCGCTGCTGGACGGTCCGACCGCGTGGTGCAGTGAACCATCGCTTCGCCGAGCTGCTGGACGCGGCATGGCGCGCCTGAGCCCGGCACGCCGTTCCACCGACTTCGCGCGCATCCCCGAGCTGCTCGACCATGCTGGCCGAGTCGCGGCGCGCGGCCCGCACGCTCGAGCGCGAGCTGAAGCCATGGGCCACGCGCGCGGGCTCGGCGCGCGCCACCGCTGACGCCGCTCGGCGACGGGCCAGCGGAGCCGGTGCTGCTCGTGCTGCACGATCTCTCCGAGAGCGAGGCGCTGCAGCGCATGCGGCAGGACTTCGTCGCGAACGTCTCGCACGAGCTGCGCACGCCGCTCACCACGCTGCGCGGCTACGCGGAGACGCTGCTCGAGGGCGGGCTCGACGACGCGGAGCACCGCGAGGGCTTCGTGCGCGCGATGCGCGACGGCGCGGTGCGGCTGCAGGCGCTGGTCGAGGACCTGCTCGCGCTGGCCGAGCTCGAGCGGCCCGGACGCCGCCGTGCGCGCGAGCCGCTGGACCTGCGCGCGCTCGCCGCCGGAGCAGTCGAGCACGTGCGTGGCGCGGCGGAGCCGGCGGGCCTGGCGCTCGACGCTCGAGCCGGGGCCGCCGCTCATGGTGACGGGCGATCGCGTGCGGCTGGCGCAGGTGCTGGCGAACCTGCTCGACAACGCGGTCAAGTACACCGAGCGCGGCTCGGTGCGTCGTGGCGCTCGGCGCGGACGGCGAGCGCGCGTGGTGCGAGGTGCGCGACACCGGGCCCGGCATCCCCGCGCGCGACCTGCCGCGCGTCTTCGAGCGCTTCTACCGCGTGGACAAGGCGCGAGCGCGCGGCGCGCGCCGGGCGGCGCCGACCGCACCGGCACCGGGCTCGGACTGTCTATCGTCAAGCACGCCTTGCGCTTTACTGGGCGGCAGAGGTGTCGGTGGTGAGCCGCGTCGGCGACGGCATCACATTCCGCTTCGAGGTGCCGCTGGAAGCCAAGCGCCCGGGCGCTAGGTCCCAGCCCCGGAGCCGGTTGCCGAAATCAATTCACGGCACGGAAACACCCCCGATACCTCCCCGGGGCCGCCCGCGCGCCGGAACATGCGCGCCGTGAGACGGGAACGGCGGCGACCGGCTGGGCCCCTGCCCCCAGGCCCGTACTTCGCGCCCGGTCGCGACTGGTTCGCAACCTCGCTCCGCACCACGCCGGCTCCCGTTCTCACACCGGTCTTTCGCGCTGACGACGAGTCCCGACATCCCTTGCCCGGAGGATTCATGCGCAACGTCGCCGCTGCCGGTCACGCCCGATTCAGCCGCGTGGCCGTTTCCCTCACCGTTCTGATGCTGAGCGCGGCGCAAGCCT
>ERZ1370068.2426-contig-158_pt1 | contig 34701 bp, 48 predicted proteins | sample MGYA00561227_ERZ1370068 | MGnify/ENA primary metagenome ERZ1370068 (study PRJEB38410, sample SAMEA6850437) | metagenome | study: Metagenomic assessment of the ecological functions of the soil: analysis of the soil microbiota associated with the...
GTTGTACTTCCGTTCAGTTACGTATTGCTCAAAGGCTCGAAAGTTTGCTCATCACTTTAAATCTCGAAGCCATGCACGCCAGCGTTTCCGCGGATCAAATCACCTGAGCCTGAACGCGACTCTGCGCACCAGGCTCGATCCGACCTTCCACGGTGCTTAGCGGGGCGTGAGGTCATGCCTCGCCACCAGAAGCCTCCATGATCGCTTCCTGTTATTCTGTTGCAGGAAGCCCACGTCAACACGCGAGCTCGCTCATCATCCAAACGCAAGCTCTCGATTCTCTTGAGTACCTGCGATCTTGCGAAGAGGATTTAAGCAGCTAGAGCCCAGCGTCGTGTGCCTGGGGCGCCCTTTTGCCAGTACGGGCACTGCATTCGACTGCGCCCGCGCGCCTGGATGTTGGACGCGGTAGGCGCGTTGGGATGATCTTTGCGCGAGGGTGATCGCGAATCAACTGGAGTAGGCGCTTTCGCTGAGACGATGTGCGGCGCTGCAAGAGGCGTGCGTGATCCAAACGAAGCGAGTATATGAACTCAAGGCAGGTCGAATATGCGCGCGCGCTCAGGCGGCGGCGCCTTGCTCATCCGCGGAGGCCCTCGCGATCGCCCCACCGTGCGGTTTGGAGCGGCTGGAAGTTGCGCGTTTGACGTCTGGAGGCTCGGCTCGATCCTGGCCTGCGGCAACAGCTCGGTCTCAAACTACGCACTGCACGATGCTAGTGATGGCCCGCATTGCAGCGCGAGCACCACTATCTGAGCACGGCTTCCAACGTTGCGGCCGGACATCAGATTTGCTGGAGTCGGGGAGGAAGCGGCTATTTTTCGAGGTGCCCACTCAGCGGTAATCCGGAGGCGGGACCATTACGTGGGCTGGAGCTGAGCGCGCTGCGGACATTAGGGGACCATGCACGCGCAAGCGTTGCGGCCCAGGAGAAGCGCTCGATTGTTGCTCGGGTCAGCGCGCACACGCCCAGCGGAACAGCAAACCTCCGGACGCGTCGATAGAATTTCGCCCTGGCCGGCAGACCGCGCTGCGCTGCGGGGATTTCAATCCACGGCCTATGACGCTGGTGGGCCAGTCGCGTCGGATTGATGCGGTACCTCCATAGCGTCTGAACTTTGGCACCGCAGAAATCCACGCAGAGTCGCCACTGTGGCGCGGTGGCCACTGGATCGGAAATTTCGTGCTCAGAGTGTAATGGCGCCGGCTGTGTCTTGTAACTGCCTTTCTTCAAGTCAGGATGCTCCCTGTTGAGGCAGGGGGCTGCCATGACCAAGCTCGGCACATTTGCTGCTACGATCCTCGCCGCCGCCGGTGCCGCGAGCGGGAGCATGGGCCGCCCGACTGCGTCCACGCCCAAGACGTGCTCCGGCGTTTGGGATTTCATCGAAACGGACTGCCAGCTGACCTGGTACGGCATCACGCTCTACGGCGTGATTGACGCGGGATTCGGCTTACCAGACTCACGCCGCGCCGCTTGATCCGCGGTGACTCTCGGGGGCCTCACTACCTGGTCCAGAAAACTAACCGGGGCCCGCGATGGGACCTTGCACCCAACGGGTTGCAAAATTCATTCATTGGCATCAAAGGAACCGAGCCGGATCGGCTGGAACATCTCTGTAGTCTTTGCTCTGGACGCCGGCTTCGATCCTTATTCCTTGAAACTCTCCAGTGGACCGGGATCGGTCGCTCACAACGCCGGTATTCCCCAGAACCAGCAAACCGCGTTGGGCGGATTCGAGCCGAGCCGGCCAGTGGTACAATGGCAACGGCTATGTCGGCGTCAGCTCTCCGAGCTATGGCACGCTGACGGTTTTCCGGCAGAACTCGCTGACGTACGACGGTGTTCTCGATACGATCCGATGGGCGCCTCTTACGCCTTCTCGCCCATCGGTTGGCGAGGGAATCACCTGCGGCGGCGGCAACACCGAAAGCTGCAGGCACACGACCTCGCTGAAATATCGCCTCACGGTCGGCCAGGCCCGCGTGGCGGCGATTTGGCAGTTCGGTGGCTACGGGCAGAACAACGCCTCCAATGGCGCCTACCAGGTCGGGGTGGGCGGCGATATCCCTGCATTTGGCCAATGGGGTGCTCTCGGTCGACGCAATTTACAGCTATGTCAGAGATTCTAGCGCGGTCGCCGACGCGCCGGGAACCACCGACGTCAATGGCACGCCGATACCGCCATTCCTGCCGCAAGCGCTCACGGCGACGATCTCCGACAACAGAGCCGTGATGCTGCTGGCGAGATACACCAACGGACCGCTGAAGTTGTACGCCGGCTACGAACAGATTAAATATTCGGCGCCGAGCGATCCGCAGACCGCTTTCACCGATATCGCGGGAGACTTTAATTTGCCTGGGCTGTGTCGCGTTCAACAACACGAACATCGTCAATACGGCCTTCGGCGCGAACGGCTTGGCCGACAGGATTATGCAGATCGCGTGGACCGGCGTGAAATACGCCGTCACCAACCAAGTGGATGTGATCGCCGCGTATTACCATTACAACCAGAATTCCTTCTTCGGCACCGCCGCCGGCGCGGCGCCCTGTTCCGGCGCCGAGCACTCACAATGCGCCGGTACCTTCGAACGCGATCTCCGGCGTCATCGATTGGAGGTTTGCACCGAAGTGGGATGTCTACCTCGGCGTCATGCGCTCGCAATTCAATGGCGGATTGGCGAACGCCTTTCCGAGAACAACAACGTCGCTACTACGGCGGGATTGCGCTGGCTACTGAAGAGGAGAGAACCGCCGCCCGATCGCCCGACATTCCGCGTGAATTCTGGGGACACGCATCTGCGCTGCTTTTGGGAACCTAACGGCGGGGGCCGCCAGAGCGGCTACGCGAACAGAATGAGAGTTGAATGTCGACTAGGGGGGCACGTAGGTCGCAGTCACCTGTCTTGCGTTGGAGCACGCATCGCCCTTGGTCCGGGGCGCATCCAGTGATCTGCAATCATAATTCGCGGCTCGTCGCCTCCTCGAGGCGGCGGTCAAGTGTGGTGCTTCGGGCATCATCAGCTTTCGAATTGCCGGCGGATTGGCGCCCGATCTCGTTGCCGGCGACTGGGCGATTGGGTCTGGCGTGAGCACCGACCAAGGACGCTTTCCGACGGATCACCTATGGGCACGCACCCTTCTTGAGGCGCTTCCGGGCGCCGTCCACGCGGAGATCGTCGGGGGGTGGATACCCCAATCGCCAATCCCTTAGAAAAGCGTCGGCTTCACGTTCGAACCGGGGCGGTCGCCGTCGACACCAGATCTCAAATTGCGGCCAGGATCGCCGCCGCGCACCGGATTCCGTTTGCCGCCTGCCGCGCGGTTATCGATCCGGCCCACAGGGGAGCTTCCGCCGGCCGCGATGGTCGGATTGTCGCCACGACGGCACACCGGATGTCGTCGCCGTGTTCCGCCGGTCGGTCTTGCGGCAGCCAAGGTACAGCTTCCAGCGCTCGCGCGTACGGCGCTTGATGTGCGCACCGCCGAGGCGGCTTTGCGCCGCGGCCGACGGCTGCTGGGCGCGGGATTAGGCTTCCCTTACTTCAGCGAGCTCGCTCTCCAAGTCGAAGTGAGCGCCTGTCACGATGCAGCGAGTGGCGACGAAATGGCGAAATAACCCGTGTAGAGTAATCAGAGTTCAGAAGTGTGCTTCTCGAAAACGAAAACCTGCGCAAAGCTAATATTGATTGCCGCAGATCGACGGAGGTCTCGAGAGGTGCCTCCGCCATCAAATGAGAAGGCCAATGAAACCTTCGGCTTTGTCGATGTACGCGCGCCGGCGTGGCCGGGATGCAAGGAAGGCCGCGACATGTTGGCCAGGGCCAAGCTGCAAGATCACAACCGGATCAGAGCAACGACGAGCAAACCGCAGCCAGGCGTGGAAAGTTCACGTGGAAAATCCATGGCGGCGTCCGCGGGTCACATCAGAGCAAGCCATGCAACTCCCAGGATCGCGCTCGCCAAAATGATGGCCTCCGTGTCCGATAACATCCGCGCCTTGACAGGCGTCTTCACGACACCTCTCCAAATCATGAGTGATGAACCTGCGTCTGCTTAGTTGGTTGCCCGACGCAGATGCGCTTGATCGACCTTGCCGCATCTTGTTCGCAATTGCGGTGATCTCCGACCATCTGCATGCCACCGCCAGGAGCATTCCCAAGCAGCGCTCGGTCTTCTGCTTTTTCTCGGTGAGTATTTGATGCGCCGTTCTGCGCATAGCGGGCCGAACGGGGGCAAGACGATCAGGGCAAGATCGCGCCACGCGTGTCAATCCAGCCAAAGCATTCTGTTTCGGCACGCTAAGACTCTTCCCATGCATCCCCACGCGGACCTCATGTCGCGTGGCCTACTTCGGTGACGACATAGACGATTGGCTCAAGCAAGGAAGAAGATCGCCTTGCTCACACCTGGAGCCGACATTCCCGGCACATCCCTTAACGTATCGCGCGTGGCCATCGGCACCTGGGCGATCGGCGGCTGGATGTGGGGTGGAACCGATGAAGCCGAATCGATCGCGACGATCCGGGCTGCGCTGGAGCACGGCATCAATGTCATCGATACCGCCCCGGCTTACGGGTTCGGCCGCTCCGAGGAGACTCGTCGGCAAGGCGATTGCCGAGGGCAGCCTGCGCTCGCGCGTGCTCATTGCCACCAAGGCCGGGCTGGAATGGGAGAACGGAAGAGTATTCCGCAATGCCAGCCGCGCGCGGATCTTGCGCGAGGTCGAGGATTCCTTGCGCCGGCTTCGAACCGATCATATCGACATCTACCAGGTTCACTGGCCCGACCCGCTGGTGCCGATCGAAGAAACCGCCGAGGCGATGCATACGCTGTTCAGGCAGGGAAAGATCCGCGCCATCGGCGTCAGCAACTTTTCGGTCGGCCAGATGGAGCAGTTCCGCCGCGTCGCGCCGCTGCATGTGCTGCAACCGCCCTATAACCTGTTCGAGCGCGAGCATCGAGGCCGACATCCTGCCCTATTGCCGCACGAACAAGATCGCGACGTTCGGCTATGGCGCGCTCTGCCGGGGCCTGCTGTCGGGGCGGATGCGGCCAGATACCACATTCGATGGCGACGATCTGCGCCGCACCGACCCGAAGTTCCAGCACCCGCGATTCGCGCCAATATCTTGCCGCCGTGCAACGGCTCGATCAGCTTGCGCGCAGAACCGCTTCGACAAGCGTGTCATTCATCTGGCGATCCGCTGGATGCTCGATCAAGGCATCACTACCGCGCTTGTGGGGCGCGCGCCATCCCGACCAACTGCAGCCCGTCGACGAGGTGGCGGGCTGGCGGCTCGATGCGTCCGCCAAGGCAGAGATCGACCGGATCCTGCGCGAAACGATCACCGACCCGATCAGGCCGGAATTCATGGCGCCGCCGGCGCGCAGCGTCGCGGCGGCCTGAGCGGGAGGCTTGCAATATGTCCACCTGGAGGGCCCGTGGCGCCCACGTCCTTAAGCGTGAACGGCGTATCACGCAGGCGTTGATCAAAGCGACCGGCGCAATCGGCGCGTCGGTATTGCCGGGCGGTCTGGATGTTCACGTCGCGTTGGCGCAGGAGCGTCACGCCACGCCAGCACCTTCAATTCTTCCACACCTCCTCCCCCTTCTTTCCTGAAGCGTCGACCTACCTTTTTTCTTGAACGCACAGGAGGCCACGCATTCATCGAAGCCGCCATGGCGCGCTGATCCCGGCGGACTTGGCCTGGTGGGCTCGAAAGCTGGCGTGGCGAACTACACCGATAAACAATGGTGGGCGGCGCCTGGGGCGAACTCAGGTGTGTTCGGCCCGCGACGGCGTCGTTTATGCGCACAACCAGACTTCGCTCAAAGGGAGAAGGTCCATGAAACTCGGTATCGTCGGCATTGGAAATGTCGGATGCGCCATTGCGCTCGCGGCGGTGACGCGAGGTAGTGCGTGCGAAATCGTGCTCGTGAATCGCACCGGCAAGACGGCGGAAGCGGTTTGCGACCGATATCCCGCTACGGCACACTCTCCCCAAAAACCGATATTCGGAGCGGTGATTACGACGCGCTTTCCGGGCGGGCGTTGTGGTTATCACTTCGGGCGTCAACGAAAGAGACAGGCGGTGCAACGGACCGCAACGATCCACAAAGACCGGCTCAAGGCTGCTGGATAAGAATGCCAAAATCTATCAGAGACATTGTCCCGCAGATTGTGCGTGCCGCGCCCAAGGCGATTGCTGGTTGCAGTCACCGACCCGCCTGATCCACGCTGCCGATATTGCGCGCGAGACAGGCGGTCACGACCGCTGCGAGCACGGGCTTTCTGACAGCCTGCGCTTTCGCGTACACCTTGGAAGGCATTTTGGCGTCTGGTCCACGCATGGACGCGCAAAGAGTGATCGGCGATCACAGGACCGCCAGGTATTCCTGGCCAGTCGATCCGTGCGCATTGCAGGGGTGCCGGTGACGGCACTCCTCCAGGAGCGCGGAGAGAAGCGGTGGGGTGCGCGACTCGAGAGCGAGGTTCACTACGCCAACATGCGATCATCGGGGTCACGACGCCAGTCAGTATGGCATCGGCATAGTTTCGGCACGGATTGCGGAGATGGTATTGCGCGACGAGCGCGCAGCGATTGCGATCGGCAGCTACCACCAAGCATTTGGCGTCACGCTTTCCCTACCGACTGTCGTCGGCGCAACGGCGTGGTGGCGGTCTTGCAGCCGGACCTGCGTGCCCGACGAGCGGAGCAGGCTGGGAAAAAAGCGCGGAGCTCCTGAGGACTACGCTGCAATCGGTAGGGAAAAACGCCTTGATTGAAGGGCCGCGCCTGAGGAGCTGTCGGTGGCATCAGGAGTGGACGCAGGCTGACCTGCCGTGTCGAGAAGACAAATTCGCATAATAGCGGGACCATTCAAAGGCTGGATCGACAAGTGGCATCCTGTTGCAGCACGCGCGTTACCAGAAACGCATTAGCTCCGTGTTTGATGGAAGGGTGGAAGATGCCCAGATGCCGCCGCTCGAGGGGGTGTGACTCAGAAGTTGGACGAATTCTATCGGGATTACTTGTCCGGCATGAGCTTGTGTCCTCGTAGATGACGCCCCGACCGTGCCGCACTAATTAAGTTGCAAGCGAAATCGCTGCGCGGCGCAGCGCGATGGCGGCGGGCATGCGCCTTTCCCGTCGGTAACTGGATGCTGGAGCCCCGACACGTGCTCCACCTCATCAAAGAGGCCAACGCCAAGGCGGTGATCGCTCTTTGGGCCGACGCCCGGCTTCAGAGATCTGGGAATCGCTGGTGTCGATCGCCGGCGATCTGGCACCTGGCACCTCAATCTGGTCGGTCGCCGGTCCTGACGGCGACGTTCTGCCGGCGACGGATCTTCGACACGCATATCGGCAGTCTGACCAGCGGGGCGGGCGCCAACGCCATGTTTCCCAATGCTTAATTGGCTCTCTGGCGCGCGGCTCAAAAGCGCACCGAAGGTCAGGTGCAAAAAGAGCATTGGATAGACAAATTCCCAACCTGTCTATTTTGACGGGCGCAAATGTCTCCAGCCGTCACTGGCCCACGACGCTCAATTGCAAGGCTCAACACGCGAGCAGCCATCCCAATTTGTTCGTCTTCCCCGTGATCGGCGCGCTGTGCTCGCGGTCGGTGTTCGATACCGCCGGGGTGGCGCTGATCGAGGAGCCGGACTTTCGATGGCTCTGATATCGCAATCACCGCCCGCCGCGCGAGCCAGCGGCAGCCGTTCAGAATCCGACCTATTGTCGGCGCCCGGATGTCGCGGCGGCCCCCCTTGGCGAGGAGGTCTCGGTAGCCTCAAACAGCGCCGCAACGTGCGCATGCCACGACTGCATTCGGTCCCCTTGGCCTCAGCATAGGTTCAGTGATACCCGACATCAGCCGCACCTTTCCGCGGAAGACCCAATACGACCAGCCCGGTATAGAACAAGGATGACCGGCAGAAGGAAGAGCGTGCCGACCAGAAGGAAGGCCTGCGTGCTCGGCGACGACGCGGCCTGCCAGAGCGTGTAGTGATGCGGAACGATCATGGGCCACAGGCTGATCGCAATGCCGGCGTAGGACAGGCGCGAACGAGCCCGATCGCGCCGATGAAGGCGCCGGATTGAGACGTGCCGGAGAGCGCACGCCACGTGCCGAACGCGACGAGCGCGGTGGCGATGGGGACTGGTGACAGAAGCAGGATGTTCGGCCAGGAGAACCAGCGCCTGGAAATCTGCTCGCTCATCAAGGGTGTCCAGACGCTGACCAGCAGGATGCGCGACGAGGACGCCGGCCAGGCAAAGGCGCCCGTAGTGGCGGGCGCGCTCCTGGATCTCGCCCTCGGTCTTGAGCACCAGCCAGCCGGCGCCGAGCAGGCCGTAGCCGAAGACGAGCGCAATTCCGGTCAGAACGGAGAACGGCGTCAGGAAGTCGAACGCCGAGCCGGCGAAGACGCGCCCATCGACCCGGAAGCCCTGGATGAAAGCCCCCAGCATGACGCCTTGTGCGACGGTCGCGACGAGCGAGCCGTAGAAGAAGCCATGATCCCAGAAGGTCCTGTGCTCGGCGTCGCGAAAGCGGAACTCGAAGGCGACGCCGCGAAACACCAGTGCCAGCAGCATGACGGCGATGGGAAAATAGAGCGCCGGAACGATGATGGCGAAGGCCAGCGGAAACGCCGCCAACAGACCGAGGCCACCGAGGACAAGCCAGGTTTCATTGCCGTCCCACACCGGCGCGATTGCATTCATCACGGTATTGCGGGACCTGGCGTCTGGCATGAAGCCGTAGAGCATGCCAACGCCCAGATCGAAACCATCGAGCAGGACGTAGAAGAAGATTCCCGCTCCCAGGATGAGCGTCCACACGGGGACGAAGTCGAACAACGCGGCGCTCATGGCGACTTTCCTTCCGCATGGAGTTCAACCTCGACGGGAGCGCTCGAGCGCCCGCTCTCGATCGGCGCGACGACGGCAGCGACCGCAGCCGGGCCCGTTGCGGATGAGTCGCGCCATCACATAGAAGCCGGTCGGAAAGATCGAGCAAGATACACCGCCATGTATGCCAGGAGCGACGCCAGGACAGCTCGCCGCCGGTGAGCGATGGCGTACACCGAATCGGCGGTCCGCATCAGCCCGTAGACGGTCCAGGGCTGGCGGCCGACTTCCGTCGTCGTCCAGCCGGCGAGAACGGCCACGAAACCGAGGGCGCCATCGCCGATGCAGGCACGCAGGAACAGCGCGCTGTCGAAGAGTCTGCCCCTGTAGCGCAGCCACCAGCTCGCGGCCACCAGCGCCAGCATCAGCAAGCCGATGCCGACCATGATGCGAAAGGCGAAGAAGGGAATGGCGACGGGCGGCCGGTCCTCCGGCTTGAAATCCTTCAAGCCTTTGACCTCGCCGTCCAGACTATGGGTCAGGATGAGGCTGCCAAGAAGCGGCACATCGATGGCGAAGCGATTGGTTTCGTTGGCGGGGTCTGGAATGGCAAACAAGGTCAGCGGAACGCGTCGTTCGGTGTCCCATCGCGCCTCGATGGCGGCGAGCTTGGCCGGCTGATGTTCGAGCGTGTTGAGGCCATGCTGGTCGCCCAGGAAGATCTGCAGGGGCACGAGCGCCGTCAGAAGCCAGAGCGTCATCGACAGCATCACGCGGGCTTCATCCACCGATCGGCCCTTGCGGATCAGCCAGGCGGCGACCCCGACCACGACAAAACCGGTCGTGACAAAGAAGCCGACGACAGTGTGTGCGAGGCGATAGGGGAAGGACGGGCTGAAGACGACCGCGAGCCAATCCTTGGGGAAGAAGCGCCCGTCGATGATCTCGTAGCCGGCCGGCGTCTGCATCCAGCTGTTGGCGGCGAGGATCCAGAACGCGGAGAAAAGCGTTCCCAGGGCCACCATGAGGGCGCGCAATGAAATGCGCCCACGGCGGCACCAGCTTGCGGCCGAACAGAAGCACGCCCAGGAAGGCCGCCTCAAGAAAGAAGGCGGTGATGGCCTCATAGGCGAACAAGGGACCGAGGACGTTCGATGTGGCGTCGGCGTACCGGCTCCAGTTTGTGCCGAACTGGAAGGGCATGATCACGCCGGACACCACGCCGACACCGAATGCGACCGAGAATATCCGGATCCAGAACATCGAGATCCGTAGATAGATTTGCTCTGCCGGTCGCGAAGTGAAACCCTTCCAGGATCGCGATATAGGAGGCCATGCCCACCGTGAAGGCGGGCATGAGGATGTGCCATCCGATCAGCCAGGCGAACTGGAAGCGCGACAGAAGAACCGGATCGAGATCCATGCGGATCAATCCTCGAACGAGTGTCGGTGAACCGTCAGGATCGTCATGCTCAGTTTCGGCCGGCGTTGCCGATGGCAGCTTCGATTGCCTGCCGGACGGGCCCTTCGCAAGCTCGCCTTCGAGCCATAGATCGTGATGCTCCTTGGCCCAGTTGTAATCGACCTCGCCGGTCCACATGGCCTCGAATGCGCCTTCCATTCCAAGCGTGCCGATATAGATGTGACCGAGGATCACAGGCGACGAACAGCACCGCCACGACGCCGTGCACGACCTGGGCGAGCTGCATGCCCGCAATGTCGGTCGCATAGAACGGGAACATCAGCAGATAGCCGCTGCGAGCCGCCACCGCGCCGCCGCCGAGCACGACGATCCAGATAGATCAACTTCTGCGCCGGCATTGAAGCGGCGCGCCGGTGGGTGCTTCGATGTCCGACGATGCCGCCGCCGGCCTTGAGCCACTCGATGTCGACACGGGTCGGGAAATTTCCAGGCGATCCACATCAGCAAGATCAGCACCACGCCGAGCGTGAACGGGAAGCTCAGGATAGTTGTGGGCGTACTTCGCCCACTCGCGACCAGGCCGCAAAGGTCTCCGGCCCGATCAATGGCAACAGCAAGCTCCTTGCCGAAGGTGATGTTGAGACCCGAGAGCGCCGAGGATGACGAAGCAGGTTGCCGTCATCCAGTGCGACCAGACGCTCGAACGCGTTGAAGCGCAGCAGCGTGCGTCCCGACCGTCCGCCTCGATGCGGACCCGGCCGCGGATCATGAGAATACGACGCAGCAGCGCCGAGCATGCCGAGGATTGCGATCGCGCCGATCCATTTCAGCGTCACCTCGTGAAACTCGCGCCACGTCGCGTCCGGCGCGGCTGCTCAATCACGTAGGACTTGGTGTCGCGGGATCGAGCCGACTGCCCCTGCGCCTTGGTTGAAGCTCCGCAGCAGCTGTCTGCTCGTTGACGGCATCCGCGCGGTCGGGTTGACCTGCTGGGCAGCTGACGGGCGCAACCGTGCCGGCGATCATGAGCACTGCGGCCGCCGCGACCAGGATCCGGATTGCGCGCGCAAGTGAGCCTCGTCATGGTCGTTGTCTTCCGTCGATCGGTTCGCCACGCGCCGAGAACATCGACTTACGCGACACCGACGTCGCGCTGTCATCACGTCGCGATAGTCTCGCGATACGCGACCTGCCAGCCCCAGGCGCCGGAGCCGTAGCCGCGCTTGATCACGCGCTCCTTGTAGATCTGGGCGATGATCTCGCCGTCGCCGGCGAGCAGCGACTTGGTCGAGCACATCTCGGCGCAGAGCGGCAGCTTGCCTTCCGCCAGGCGGTTGGCGCCGTACTTCACGAACTCGGCCTCGCTGCCGTCCGCTTCCGGCGCCGCCGGCGCAGATAGGTGCACTTGTCCATCTTGCCGCGCGAGCCGAAGTTGCCGACCTTGGGATATTGCGGCGCGCCGAACGGGCAGGCGTAGAAGCAATAGCCGCAGCCGATGCAGAGATCGCTTGGAGTGCAGCACCACGCGCGTCGGCGGTGGTGTAGAAGCAGTTGACCGGGCACACCGCCGCGCAGGGCGCGTCGGTGCAGTGCATGCAGGCCATCGAGACCGAGCGCTCGCCCGGCTTGCCGTCATTGATGGTGACGACGCGCCGGCGGTTGATGCCCCACGGCACCTCGTGCTCGTTCTTGCAGGCGGTGACGCAGGCGTTGCACTCGATGCAGCGGTCGGCGTCGCAGAGAAATTTCATCCGAGCCATGGTCGCGCCTCCTTACGCCGCCCTGATCTGGCAGAGCGTGGCCTTGGGTTCCTGCATGCCGGTGACCGGATCGTAGCCGTAGGTCGTGATCGTGTTCACGCTCTCGCCCGAGCACGATCGGATCGGCGCCCTTCGGATACTTGCTGCGCTGATCGACGCCCTGGAACCAGCCGGCGAAGTGGAACGGCATCCAGGTGACGCCCTTGCCGACGCGCTCGGTGACCAGCGCCTTCATGCGGCAGGCCTTGCCGCTGGCCATCTCGGGGCCCGACACCAGCACCCAGGCGCCGTCCTTGATGCCGCGCTCGGCCGCATCCGCCGGATTGATCTCGATGAACGCGTCCTGCTGCAGCTCGGCGAGCCACTTGTTGGAGCGCGTCTCCTCGCCGCCGCCTTCGTACTCGACCAGCCGGCCGGAGGTGAGGATCAGCGGGAACTGCTTGGCGATGCCCTTCTCGACCGCGGCCTTCTGCACGTCGAAGCCGATGTTCGGCACGCGGAACTGCACCGCGTTCGGCAGGGTCGGATACTTGGCGACCAGCTCGGGCCGCGGCGTGTAGATCGGCTCGCGGTGCACCGGGATCGGATCCGGCAGGTTCCACGCATTGGCGCGCGCCTTGCCGTTGCCGTAGTGGATGCAGCCGTGCGCCATGGCGACGCGCTGGATGCCGCCCGAGAGATCGGTCGCCCAGGACACGCCGTCGGGGTTGTTGCCGCCGACGCGCTCGATCACCGCGCGCTTCGGCGTCGGTGAGATCCTTGTCCCAGCCGAGCTTCTTGAGCACCCCGTAGGTGAACTCGGGATAGCCGTCCTTGATCTCGGAGCCGAGCGAGTAGGAGCCCTCGGCCAGCAGGTTGTCGCTTCACGTGCGTGCCGTCGGGCAGCGTTGACCTCGCGCTCGACGCCGAAGCGCGCGCGGAAGGTGCCGCCGCCGTCCATCACATGCAGGTTGGTGTTGTAGAGCGTGTGGGTGCCGGGATGCTTGAGCTCCGGCGTGCCCCAGCACGGCCACGGCAGGCCGTAGTAGTCGCCGCCTGACTTCGGGCCGTCCTTCGGCGCGCGCAGCGTGACCAGATCGAAGTCCTTCTGGTTCGCCATATGCACCTTGAGGCGCTCGGGCGACTGGCCGCAGTAGCCGGTCGACCATCCGCCGCGGTTGATCTCGCGCAGGATGTCTTCCGCCACCGGCTGCGTTGTTCTCGACCTTGATGTTCTTGAACATGCGGTCGGCGAAGCCGAGCTTCTTGGCCAGCAGATACATCACCTCGTAGTCGTTCTTCGACTCGAAGATCGGCTTGACGATCTGCTCGCCCCACTGGAGCGAGCGGTTCGACGCGGTGCGCGAGCCGTCGCATTCGAACTGGGTGCAGATCGGCAGGAGATAGGTGTCGTTCTTGCGCTCGCCGAGCACCGCCCAGGTGGTCGGATGCGGATCGGCGACCACCAGCAGCTCGAGCTTCTCGATGCCCTTTGGCCGCCTCCGGCATGCGGGTGATGGTGTTGCCGCCGTGCCCGAACACCATCATGGCCTTCAGGTTGTCCTTCTGGCGCGACCTGATCCTTCGGCAGCATGGTGGCGTCGAACCAGCGCGTCGACGGAATGCCGGCGCGTCTCCATCGACCTGCTTCGGAGTCGAAGCGGGAGAGCATCCAGTCGTAGTCGGTCTCCCAGACCCGGCACCAGTGCTTCCAGGCGCCTTCGGCGAGGCCGTAGTAGAGCGGCAGCGTCACGATATCGAGGCCGAGATCGGTCGCGCCCTGCACGTTGCAGTGGCCGCGGAAGATGTTGGCGCCGTTGCCGAAGCCGCCGACATTGCCGGTGGCGAGCAGCAGCGATGCAGAACGCGCGCACGTTGGCGGTGCCGACCGTGTGCTGGGTCGCGCCCATGCACCAGATCAGCGTCGCCGGCTTCTGCTTCGCGAAGATCTCGGCGACGCGCTTGAGCTGCGCCTCCGGCACGCCGGTGACGCGCTCGACCTCGTCCGGCGTCCACTTCTCGACCTCCTTGCGGATGTCGTCCATGCCGTAGACGCGCTGGCTGGATGAACTCCTTGTCCTCCCAGCCGTTCTTGAAGATGTGCCAGAGCATGCCCGTAGATCGACCGGGATGTCGGTGCCGGAGCGGATGCGCACATATTCGGTGGCATGCGCCGCGGTGCGGGTGAGGCGCGGCTCGATGACGATGTAGTTGGCGCGGTTGAGCTCCTTGCCCTCGAGCAGGTGCTGCAGCGACACCGGATGCGCTTCCGCCGGATTGCCGCCCATGATGATCATGGTCTTGGCGTTGCGGATGTCGTTGTAGCTGTTGGTCATCGCGCCGTAGCCCCAGGTATTGGCCACGCCCGCGACGGTGGTCGAGTGGCAGATGCGCGCCTGGTGGTCGGACGTTGTTGGTGCCCCAGTAGGCGGCAAGCTTGCGATTGAGATAGGCGCCTTCGTTGGAGAACTTGGCGGAGCCGAGCCAGTAGACCGACTCCGGGCCCGACTTCTCGCGGATCGCCATCAGCTTGTCGCCGATCTCGTCGATGGCCTGGTCCCAGGACAGCCGTGGTCCACTGGCCGTTGACGAGCTTCATCGGATAGCGCAGCCGGCGATCGCCGTGCACGAGTTCGCGCACCGCCGCGCCTTTGGCGCAGTGCGAGCCGCGATTGATCGGCGAATCCCAGCCGGGCTCCTGGCCGATCCACACGCCGTTCGCGACCTCGGCGATGACGGTGCAGCCGACCGAGCAATGCGTGCAGATGTTCTTGCGGATGGTCACCTGCGCGCCAGCGCGGCGGCGGCGGTCCGGCCTCGGCCTTGCGCACGCTGCCGAGCGGCAGCGCGCCGAGCGTGGCGAGCGACGCCGGCAACGAGGCCGGAGCTGCGCAGGAAGGCGCGGCGGTCGAGCCCGCCATCGGATTGGCCCTGCAGCGGCGGCCGCAAGCGTGCCGCGGCGAGCCTGACGTTCCGTGCGTTTGATCAGCACGGGCGCCTCCCTCAGCTCGGATAGCGGTTGACGCGGTAGAACGTCTTGACGTGCTCGGTTCTCCTTGTAGCGAGCCTTGCGCTTCTCATCGTTGCTTTCCGGTATCGGCGCGCGCTTCGCCTGCCAGCGGTCGCGGTAGCGGCCACCGCGGTGGCGCCCACGCCCAGCGTGCGAAGGAAATCACGTCGACCCGAGCCTGCGATTCTCGTTCCATTGCCATGCACCCACTCCTCTTCCGTTTGCGCCCGGTCGTCTGCGCCGCTCACGACGGCAGCGCGAACGCTTCCGTTCTGATCTCGCATAAACACCCGCCCGAGCGTTCCTGTTCGGCCGGTAGAACGCCGCACGCCTCGGCCTGCTCGAGATCCAGCAAAGAACCGCTCCGATCCAGGGCGCGAGATGCTCTCGAACAGTGCGCGTCGGCGCCTTCCGGCAGCCGAAGCGGCCGCTCGCAAGCGCCGGCCATGATCTCGCACAGGATCGCCGCGTGATCCTCAGGCTCGGCCTGCCCTGCCGTGCGCTCGATGCCGAGCTGCGCCAAGCGTCCGCGCAGCGCGCGCCAGCGGCCGCTCATGCAGAAAGCCGGTCAGGTAGTACGAGCCATAGGGCAGCAGCTCGCCGCGCCCGAGCCCGATGAAGAGATCGAAGTATTCGCGCTCGGCACCGCTCGGCACTCGTTTGACTTGGCCGCCTCGGCAAGCGCGGCGTGAGCAAGCCCGAGCGGGCTCGCATCGCCGCTGCAGACCGGCAGATCCGGTCGAGCAGAGCCTGCGTCGGGCGCGCGCGCCAGCAGCGTCGCCAGCAGGGCATATTCCTGCGCGCGCGCGCCGCATCGACCTCGTCGATTCCCTGGGACCGCGTCAGCTATAGAGGTCAGGTCGCAGCATCTCGCGGCTCACGCCCGGTGACCGCCTCAACCGATCAGCACACGCTCGGCGGGCACGCGCGACCAGTTCGGATACCGAGGGCTGCGCGATGCCTATTTTCCGCGCATAGCGCGCCCAACACCTACACGGCTGCCGTAATTGCCGATCGAGACCGGGGTCCCGCATGTCCACTACCCCCAGCATTGTTCCAATGAAACTGTGCGACCCTCGGCTGTGTTCCGTCAATAGCCTAGGGCTATGCGTCACAGACTACTTTGGTAGGGCACTTCCATGCCCGCGTCTCTCGGCCAATCCGGGGACGTGGTCCTGCGGAGTCGTATGTTGCAAACGCAGCAGAAGCTGTTATGTCGAGCGCCGTCGGAGAGCCTTTATGTGTCTCGGAATTGAACTCCGCCGGCATTACCTCGCGGGAGCGCCCAGCGGATCGCCGTCGGCCCTGGGAGGTTGCGTGTTCTTCCACAACATCCGCGCCGGTGAGCAGGCTCGCGGGCTTTCTCGGGCGTGTCCGTATCGCAACGAGTATCGCCCAGGATCCGCGCCACCATCTGGCGCAACTCATCGGTCATTTCGAGCGGCCCGAAACCGGCTGCCGAGCCTGGCGTGTGGTAGTCCCAGTCGTGGTCGCGCGAGCCCGACGGGAAATCCCGAATACGCGGATCTGCTGACCAGGCGCGTCGAAGCGCCGCACGGGCGATGTCCGCCAGGTACGCCGCGGCGCCAGGAAGGGACGGATGTCGGTCGCAGCGGTAATCGATGTCGATCGGCGGCAGGCTCTGAGATCAAACACCGGCTCCGGCGGCGGCCGCCTGGATCGCCCTCAGACTCGCGCTCGACTGATCTTGCGATCGGCGTCGCTCTTCCGGGATCGAATGGTGCTCGCCTGGCGCGCTCCGTCGGTTTTGGCCTGCCCGCTCTCCACAGCGTCGCGCTTGCGCCGCGACCAGCGTGTCAGAAAGTCCCTCGCTCATCGGCGGCGATCCTCTCGACGTCGGGGCGCGACGCGCCAGCGCCTCGTGATCGGCGCGATCGCGCTTGCGCTTGCACAAACAGGCCGCTCGACATGGTGCTCGGCCACGAACGCCGCGACGATCGCCTGCCACGGCGGGCGGCATCGGGACAGCCTCGACCGAGATCGTCGCCGACTTGCGTGTAGCGATCCGCCTTCGGCCGGATCAGCCGTCACGGCCGACGATCTCGAACGGCGGCTCGACTCCGGTCGGCCGCAGCGACACCCACAATGACGGCGCTCCGGAATTGAGATTGTCGCGGTAGTGGGCGGTCTCGGTGCGATAGAGTGCGACCTCGGCCAAGCCCGCATAGAAGTCGTGCCGATCGTCACTCGATTCCAGTACATGTCCAGGGCGCGGCCTCCGGCGCGCCCGGCCAGCACCGCCGACCGGCCGCCACGCCACGTCGATCCACTGCGACTCGACGCTTTGCGGCCGCTCGACCACGACGCCGACCGGAATGCGCGCGAGCGCCATTGCGACTGTTCACGATACCGCCTCCAGTCTGGCGGATCGGCAGGCCAGTGATGAGATTCTGCGGCTTCATGCGCAACAGTCGCCATCCGGCGTCATTGCCAGCAAGAGATAGATAGGCTCGCCGCTGGCCGCCTTCCAGGACGATGGCGGGGCTTGCGACGTCGAGGCGGATAGAGCCCGATCAGGTGCGATTGCGCGGCCGTCATCGAGATCCTCGCCGTCCCACAGCGCATCGCCGATCGCGGTCGCCTGCGCATCGAGGCCGACATACCAGGTGAAATCGACGTCGCGTAGCGCTGCGATCGGCTCGATCCGGCAATCGAGCGGAGAGCAGGTGCGTCAGCCATCGCACGATCACCTCGCCGAGCGCCGCGAGCCCGCGCCGGCCGACCGTGAGATCGAGCGCCATGTCGAAGCGATCGCTGCGCGCCCAGTAGGTCTGCGGCATTGTCGTCGCTGAGCACATCGATCTCGGCATTGGCGGGCAGCCCGAGCATGGACACGAGCGGCGACGAATGCGGGCTGGCGCCTGCGCGATCAGCTCATCGTCGGCGGCAATGAGCGAGCCGCCATGGCTGGTCAGCCGCTGCGGGCGGAAGAACAGCTCCGCCGCGCGCAGCATGAAGGCATCCTCGCAATCGTCGAGGACGTTGCGCAGGATGACGTGCACGAGCTGGTTGACGAACAGCGGCGGCGTGCCGCCGATGCCGTCGCGCACAAGGTGCGAGATAGGCCGCCTCGATGGTGCGGTGCGCGACCAGAGGTTGCGCAAGGCGATCATCACGGCCCAGTTCTCGCGCGCATCGGCATCCGCGATCGCCGCGATGTCGGCTGCCGATCGACCGGCCTGCGCGGATCGGCGAGCAGCGCGGCATGCAGCGTGCGCTCGACCACGCAGGCCTCGGGCGGCGGCGCTGAGCTCGCGGCCGCGCCAGATAGGCCTTCAGGAAATCGTCGGTCACGACCAGCCCGCCGCCGCGATCGCGGTCGAGCAGATGGTGCCCGCACGAGAGCCAGAAGTCCTTCATGGCGCCGCTCAGGCTCCTTGTGGTCGGAGGAACCCACTCGGTTTCATCCCTGTGCGAAGCGCTCGCAAGGGCGAGGATCGTGGCGACGCCGTGTCTCATGCCGCCAACCATAGCACGGCGGCGCGCATCTTTGCGGAGGGTCGAATGGCGTCGTTTGTCTACAGGCGGGGCCTGATCGCCCTGATGCTGATGGTGGGCATGACAGTGGGCATGGATCGCGCCGCGCAGGCGCAGACCTATCCGGCCAAGCCCATTCACATCGTGGTGCCGTTTGCGCCGGGCGGCATCACCGACGTGGTCGCGCGCGCGCTCGGGCAAAGGCTTTCCGAGGCCTGGAAGCAGCAGGTCGTAGTCGAGAACACGGCCGACCGGCGCCGGCATTGTCGGGGTCGACTCGGTCGCCAAGGCAGCCGCCGACGGCCACACGCTGCTGGTCGCCGCCGACGCCAATTTCGTCACGGCAGCCCGCACACCTACAGCAAGCTGCCGTACGATGCGTTCAAGGATTTCGCGCCCATCAGCGGGCTTGGCATCAGCCCGCAGGCGCTGATCGTGCATCCCTCGGTGCCGGCCAACACGTTCGGCCGAGCTGATCGAGCTCGGCAAAGCGAAGCCGGGCGAGCTCAACTACGGAACGTTCGGCATCGGCACCAGCGGCCATCTCAACATCGTGCTCTTGGAAAGCATGACCGGCGCCAAGTTCACGCCCGTGCACTATCGCGGCGCGACGCCCGCCCTGACCGACACGATCGGCGGGCCACATCCAGATGATGATCGTGAGCATCGGGCTCGTGGCGCAGCCCTGGCAGGCCGGTCAGCTCAAGGTGCTCGGCTTCGGCAGCACCGGCGCGGATCGCGCAATATCCCGACGTGCCGACGCTCGCGGAAAGCGGGCTGCCCGGCTACGAGGCCGGCTCCTGGTACGGGCTGTTCGCGCCCGCCGGCACGCCACGCGCCATCGTGGACGAGACTCAACGCGGAGACGCAGCGCATCTTCAACGATCCGGCGTTCCGCGACCGCGTGCTCGCCCCGAGCTTCATCTACTCGATCGCCAGCTCGCCGGAGGCAATTCACCGCCCGCATCCAAAGCGACTCGGCGAAATGGGGCAAAGGTGATCCGCGAGGCCAATATCAAGGCGGAAGTGACAGCAAGACCCCGAAGGCGCCGAAGGTCGGGCAAAACCCTCTTGACGCGGAGTTTGCGACTACATGTACTTTGTAATGCAAAGTACACACACCGGATGGGCATGCGCGACCTCGACAAGGCTCTCGCCGACATCACGGCGATGCGCAGCCCAGATGGCGCGCGGGACCGAGTTCCGCGGCTATGGGCCGATCACGGTGGCGGCGACCGGCGTGCTGGCGCTGCTGGCGGCCGGCGCCCAGGCGATCCTCATTCCCGAGCCCGCCGCCAGCACGTCTTCAGCTATCTCGCGCTTGTGGGTCGCGACCGCCGCCGCCTCGGTCGTCCTGATCGGCGATCGAGATGGTCGGCGCGCACCGCGGCGCATCCATACCGGTCTGGCCGACGAGATGATCCATGGTGCGACCGAGCAGTTCATTCCGGCGGGCGTCGCCGGCACGCTGCTCACGGTCGTGCTCTATCGCGTTCGCACCCGACGAGCCTGTGGATGCTGCCCGGCCTCTGGCAGATCGTGTTCAGCCTCGGCTTCTTCGCCTCCTGCCGCTCGCTGCCGCGCGCGATGTTCGCGGTCGGCGTCTGGTATCTCGCCGCCGGGCCTCGCCAGCGCTCGCCTTCGCCAATGGCGAGCAGGCGTTCTCGCCCTAGGCGATGGCGCTGCCGTTCGGCGCTCGGGCAGCTCATGATGGCCGCCGTCCTCTATCGCAGCGGAGAAAACCATGCCGAAAGCTAGCACGTCCGGCGAGCAGCCCGGCCGCTTCGCCTATGACGGTCTCGACCGCGTCATCCACGAGAAGGCGCGGCTCTCAGCGTGCTCACCTCGCTCGCGTCGCGCATCCGAAGGGTCTGGTCTTCGGCGACGCTCAAGCAGATGTGCGGCCTGACCGACGGCAATCTCAGCCGCCACCTGCAGGTGCTGGAGGAGGCCGGCCTGATCGCACATCGAGAAGGGCTACGACCACAACCGGCCGCAGACCATCTGCCGGATCACGGCGCAGGGCCGCCAGCGCTATCTCGACTATCTCGACGGTGCTGGAGCAGGTGGTGCGCGACGCCGCCAGCGCCGCCAAAGCGCGGCGCCGGCGCGCGTCGCCGAGCCTCGCGCCGCCTCAAGCCGGTCTGAGTCAAATATTTGCCAGGAGACTTTGCAATGCAAAGTACTCGGAGAATCAAGTCATGAGCCAAGATCAGCAGATCCTCTTCACGTCGCCATCATCATGGACGGCAACGGCCGCTGGGCGACGCGCCGCGGCCTGCCGCGCATCGGCCGGGCATCGCGCCGGCGTCGACGCGGTGCGCCGCGTGGTGGAAGCAGCGCCCGCGCTCGGCGATCACGACGCTCACGCTGTTTGCGTTCTCGTCCGACAACTGGCGCCGCCCGCGCGACGAGGTGAGCCGCACTGATGAGCCTGCTGCGCCGCTATCTGCAGGCCGAGCTCGCGCGCCTCGTCGACAACGACGTGCGGCTCACCGTGATCGGCCGCCGCGACCGCCTGCCCGACGGCCTCGGCAACGCCATCGCCGGACGCCAGAGCGGCGCTCGGCCGCCGGCACGCGCCTGCAATCTGCGGATCGCGATCGACTATTCGGCGCGCGACGCCATCGCCCACGCGGCGGCGCGCTGGCGTCTCGAGCGGCCGCCGTCGCGCGAGGAGTTCGGCCGGCTGCTCGGCCGGCGGAGCGCTGCAGCCGACGTCGATCTCCTCATCCGCACCAGCGGCGAGAAGCGGCTGTCGGATTTCCTGCTCTGGGAGGCGGCCTACGCCGAGCTCTGCTTCATCGACACGCTGTGGCCCGACTTCGGCGCCGACGACCTGCGCGCCGCGCATCGCCGATTTCCATCGCCGCGAGCGCCGCTTCGGTGGTCTTAGCGACACCCCGCGACTGACTGCCGCCGAGTAATCGCTAGTTACAGTAGTGGAGGAGCCCGATGAGCAATCGGCAGATCAAGACGAGCCAGCGTGACGTTCGAGCCGGTGGCCGAGCACAAGCCATCGCCGCCCAGCGGATGGCTGCTTCTGTTCGGCGTCTTCTTTCCAGCCGCCGTGTGATCGCGATCGAGCTTGCATCGACAAGCTCTGCGCCCAGTCGTTCTTCGATCCGATGCCGACCTATGGGCACGTGGCAGCGGTCGCGTTCGTGCCCGCCTGCAATTTGTCTGATCTGGACTGCGCTGGACCGGGAGCGAGGCTGGAGCGCCCGATGGCTGGCATTCGCCAACGGCGCTGCCATCGCCATCGCGACGCTCTATGCGCTCTTGTTCCTGCCGCTGCTGCCGATCGCAATCGTTGCGGTCGTCGTGGGGATCGGCTTCCTGCCGCTCGCTCCGCTCACGGCGTTCCTGAGCGCGCTCAGCCTGCGCCGCGCGCTCGCGCGCCGGCAGCGCGACCAGAGCCTCACGCGTCCGCTCGTCGGCGGGCTTCCGGCAGGTCTTGCCGTCGTGGTCGCGCTCGATGTGCCGCCGGCCGCGACCCGGCTCGGCATCCAGATGGCCGCGAGCAGCGAGCCTGCGGAGCGCGAGCGCGGGCTCGCGCTGCTGCGCGCGATCGGCGACGACGATCTGCTGCTGCGCCTTTGCTACGGCATGGCCGGACGACCGACCGGCCTGCTCAGCGCCTTCGTTGATGCTGACGCAGCAACAACTGGATCGGCAGCCGCGTCGGCCAACCTGCCGCAGCCTCGCCGACGCAGGCGCGCGAGATCTACTATCGGCTGCATGGCGTGGCGTTCAACGCAGGCCCGCGCCGTTCAGCAATGCTGTCCCGTTTCGCCGACATCCAGTTCGACGAGGACCACGGCGGAGCGCAGGTCGGCGGCCGCATCCAGGGGCTCGATCTCGCCTCCTCGCGCATCGACGGCTCGATCAGCGGCGACGATCGCCGTCGCCTATCTCGAATGGACCATCGAGTTCAGCAACTCGTCGCTGATCGATCGCGAGGCGCGCCTGCAGCTCGGCGCTGCCGCCGGGTGGCGTGGTGTCGCGCGCGACGCTCTGGGTCAACGGCGAGGAGCGCGAGGCCGCCTATGGCGGACGCGGCGAGGTGCGCGCGGCCTATCAGCAGGTCGCGGTGCAGCAGCGGCGCGATCCGCTCCTCGTCACCACCAAGGGCGCCGACCGCGTGCTGGCGCAGGCCTTCCCGGTCCCGCGCAACGGCGGCACCATCAAGTTCAAGCTCGGCATCAGCGCGCCGCTCGAGATCACGCCGAGCCGGCAAGGCGCGCCTGACGCTGCCGGCGGTCGATCGATCGCAACTTCTCGATCGGCGCCGACGCAGGCCACAGCATCTGGATCGAAGCCGGCAGGCGCTGGACATGGCTCGTCGGGGCTCGCGGCGAGCGAGGTCGATGGCCGCCTCTTCCGCATCTCCGGCACGCTCGACGATCGCGACGCTGTCGGGCACGCGGCAGTCGATCACGGTCGATCGCAACCCAGTGCCGAGCAGCCGCGCTCGCGCGCCTCGGCGATGGCGAAGCCGATCGTGCAGGAGATCATGCGCGCGGCGAGCCGACACGCGGCTTTGATGCTGGTCATCGATGGCTCGGCGCGGCTCGCCGGACACGGCCACGAAGATCATCGCGGCGCTCGATGCGATTCCAGCCGGCACCAAGGTCGGCGTCATGATCGCCGGCGAGCCGATCGCGCGCATCCCGTTGGCGCCATGGTCCGACGCGCAGAAGAGCTGCGGCGATCAAGCTCATCCGCTCGGCGTCGTTCTGCGGGCGGACAGGACAACTGCTCCGGCGCTCGCCGATGCGCTGCGACGCTCGAGGCCGAGCCGCAGGCGACACTGCTGTGGATTCACGGCCCACAGCCGATCAGCTTCAGCGGCAGCGCGGCGCGGCTCGAGCAGGCGACTGCGCGCCTGACACGACTGCCCGAGGTCGTGCTCTACAGCGTCGAGGCCGGCCCGAACGAGGTGCTGCCCGATGCGCCCTGGGCCTGGGGCGCGCGCTCGCTGCCGCAGACCGGCGCGCCGGATGTCGATCTCGCCGGCTTCCTCGTGCGCAGCACCGGCCGAGAGCCAGGCGATCCGCCGCGCAGCAGGAACCGGCAACCGATGGCGTGCGCTGCAGGCTCCGATCACATCGCGCGGCTGTGGGCGAACGAGCGCGTGCTCGAGCTGATGCGCAGCCGGTCGGACGACCGCGCCGCGGCGGTCGCGCTTGCGACGCCGCTATCGTTTGGTGACGCCGGTGAGCGGTGCGGTCGTGCTCGAAACCAAGCAGCAATACGACGGCGGCGCAGCTCGACGCCCGTAGAGCCAGGCGACCGTGCCGACCGTTCCCGAGCCGCACGAATGGGCGCTGATCATGATCGCCTGCGCGGCGCTGATGTGGACTGATGTGGCGGCACTCAGCCGCAACGGCAGATGGTGGCCGCGTGATGCATCCGCTTATCTCGTCACTGCGCTCGTCGATGGCGGCGACCTGGGATGCCTGGCGCTGGTATGTGCAACGCGTCTGGGAGTCGCCCGAGGAGGCGGCGTCCCTCGCGCTGACGGTGGCATTTCTCGGCGCGCTCGGTGTCGCGCGCAGGAACAAGGAAGCCATGCGGCTGCCGCTCATTCCAGTCGCGCTGCTGCTTGCCGCCTACGCAGCATCCTACGGGATGCTGCCGCCGATCGCGCGCGCCGCCATCGCGATCGCGGCCACGCTCTTCTGCGCTCCATCTCGCCGCGTTCGAGGAACGCCCGCCGGTCGCGTTCTGGGGCCTGGTCGCGCTGGCGCTGCCGGTCGCTGCCATCGCTGCAGTTCGTGCTCGGCTATCCGATGCGTCGTCGTATCCGCGGCGCTTTCCGGTTGGCCTGCTGCAGGCGCACGGACTCGCGGTCGAGCGGCAGGGCACGTTTCTGCTCTGGCGCGACGAGCTGATCCAGTTCGACGCGCCCTGCAGCGGCGTCAACATGCTGTGGGCCGGGCTGCTGCTGACGCTGATGGGCTGCGTGCTGTTCCGCTTCAGCGTCATCAAGGTCATGATCGCGGTCGCGCTGTCGCTCGTGCTAGCGATCGCCTGCAACGTGCTGCGCGCCACCAGCCTGTTCTATGTCGAGGCCGGGCCTCCTCCCGCACGCGCCAGGCGTGGTGGCACGAAGGGATCGGCATCGCCGCCTTCACGGTGCTCGGCCGTTGCCACGCTGTGGCTGCTCACGCGCCTGCGTGGCCGGGAGGCTGTGCCATGCGCCTCCTGAATGCACGCGGCGAGATCGCAGTCCTGCTGCTCGCGGCTGCCGTGGCGGCGCTGGCTCCCTTCGCCACGCGCTCCAGCGGCGCCAGTGGCAAGCGCGCCATTTCCGGGCTGGCCAACGCACTATGACGGCCGCGCGCTGACCGAATTGCCGCTGACGCCACGCGAGGCGGGCTTCACGCAGGACTTCCCCGGCCGGGTCGGACGTTTCTCCGACGGTCAGCGCGAGATCATCATCCGCTGGGTCGGCGCGCCGACGCGGCTGCTGCATTCGGCGGCCGATTGCTTCCGCGGCAGCGGCTACGCCATCACGCCGATCGCGGCCCGCAAAGGCAGCGACGGCAGCACGATGGGCTGCTTCCGCGCGACCTTCACGGCGTGAGCATGACGGTCTGCGAGGTGATCCGCGACGAGCGCGGCGGCAGCTGGTCGGATGTCTCGGCCTGGTATTGGGACGGCATGCTGCGGTCGAGCCCGCCGCCATGGTGGTCGTTCGTGGTGGCGCAATCGGAATAACGGCCGCGCCTTACCTCACTTCGGCCCGCCGGTCGCGGGATCGAGCCACGACGGCGTCTGCGCAAGCGCCTGCGCCAGTGCGTGGCGCTCCAGGCTCCGCAACTGTCATGCGGCGCAACAGCAGATCGCCATTCTCCGCAAGCTCGCGGCGCACGCCTGCTGCGGCAGGACGCGAGCCGCGCCAGATAGCCCTTCGCGATCTCGCCAAAGCCCTTCTCCTGCCAAGCATCCATAGCGACCATCAGATGACGCGAGAAACTCTCGACCAGGCTGCCGGAGCCGAGATCGTCAAAGCCCTCCGCCTCGAGCGCCGACGACAGCGGGCGCAACCCGGCTCGTCCTCGCCCATCGCGACGGTGCGGATCATGGCGCCGAACACCAGCCATTGCGGCGGCTCGCCTCGTCTGCGTTCTCCGGCCAGGCGAGGCGCCCGCCGCCGATGAGCCCGCCGTCGACCCTGATCGCGTCCGGCCAGTCGATGGTCATCGGCTTCTCGGGCGGCGCATGCGCGGCGAGCGCATCGGCAAGCGCAACCATGCCGGCATAGAACGCGCGCCTTGCCAGCGCGAAGCGGCTCATCGGGCTCCAGCACCACCGCGAACTCGGCGAGATCGAAACGCCCCACATAGACAAGCGTGCCGGCGCCCTCATCGGCCGCGATCTGAGCGCGCGTGCGCAAAGGCGTCACCGACCTCGCGCAGCGTGATCAGGCGATACGGCGGCGGCAGATCGAGCGCAGGCTGGCGTGCGCGCGTGTCGACTGCGGTCAAGCGGCATAGCGACACCCGGACTCGCGATTTCCCTCTGGAATACTTATAACCTCAGCGGCGCGCTGGCCAGGATCAGCGGCCGGCAATCTGCAGATTTGCGCTGTCGAACAGGCTTGCATCTTCGAACAAGCCCAAAACTTTCAGACCATGAGACTTTCAGACCAGGAAAGGACTTAACGAATGGCCGACGGGCCGCGCCACGTCCTGATCTGCTCGTGCGAGGACACGATGCCGCTCGATCTCGGCGCGCTCAAGCGCGCCTGCCGCGGCAGCGAGGTGACGCCCGCGCGCCAGCTCTGTCGCGCCGAGCTCGAGCGCTTCCGCGCCGCCGCCGCTTCCGGCGCGCCGCTCACGGTCGGCTGCACCCAGGAAACGCCAGCTGTTCGCCGAGGTCGCGTGGGAAAGCGGCGCCGACATCCGCTACGCCAACATCCGCGAGACCGCCGGCTGGTCGAAGGACGCCGCGGCAGCCACGCCCAAGATCGCGGCGCTGATAGCGATGGCGGCCGAGCCCTCGCCCGAGATCCCGTTCGTGTCAGCTCACGAGAGCGAAGGCGTGATCCTGATCTACGGGCGCGACGAGCGCGCGATCGAGGCGGCCGATCTGCTCAAGGACCACCTCGACATCACCGTGCTGATCAGGCCGCCCGCCGCCGTGCTGCCGCCGCGCGTCACCGAATATCCGGTGGTGAAGGGGCTCATCCGCGCCGCCAAGGGCCATCTCGGCGCGTTCGAGCTCACGGTCGACGATTTCGCCCAGCCCGCGCCATCCTCGCGCGCGCGCGCTCAGCTTCGGAGCGAGCAAGAACGGCGCGGTGTCGCGCTGCGACATCGTGCTCGACCTGTCAGGCGGCGCGCCGCTGTTCGCGGCCTCCGATCTGCGCGACGGCTATCTGCGCGCCGATCCAGGCGATCCGAGCCGCAGTGCTGCGCGCGGTGCTGCAAGGCGCGCGATCTCGTCGGCACCTTTGACAAGCCGCGCTACGTCAACTTCACCGCCGACCTGTGCGCGCATTCGCGCTCGCAGCGTCGTCGGCTGCACCCGCTGCCTCGATCTCTGCCCGACCGGCGCGATCACGCCCGACGGCGACCACGTCGCGATCGACGCGCATATGTGCGCCGGGCTGCGGGCAATGCGCGGCGGTCTGCCCGACTGGCGCCGCGGCCTACGCGCTGCCGCCGGCCGACGCGCTGATGCGACGGCTGCGCACGCTGCTCACAACCTATCGCGACGCCGGCGGCACGCAGCCGTTGCTGCTGCATGCATGACAATGCACGGCACGCCGCTGATCGATGCGCTGGCGCGCTGCGGCGACGGGCTGCCCGCAAACGTGCTGCCGCTCGCGGTCAACGAGGTGACGCAGGTCGGCCTCGAGACCATCGCGGCTGCCTTTGCCTATGGCGCCTGCGCGGTGCGTTTCCTGCTGCGCGCAAAGCCGCGCCACGACGTGACGGGTCTCCGCAAAACGCTCGCGCTGGCAGAGCCGATCCTTGCCGGCCTCGGCTTCGGCGCGGACCGCGTCGTCGACCATCGAGACCGACGATCCCGACGCGCTCGGCGACGCGCTGCGCGCGATCGCGCATCTCGACGGCGCGCCGCGGCCGGCGAGCTTCGCGCCGCTCGGCACCAGCCGCGAGCTGTTGCGGCTTGCGCTGCGCGAGCTGCAGCGCGCCGCGCCCACGCCTGTCGACGTGATCGCGCTGCCGGCGGGCGCGCCCTTCGGCGCGATCGAGATCGATGTTGCGGGCTGCACGCTCTGCCTCGCCTGCGTCTCGGCCTGCCCGACCGGCGCGCTCGGCGACGATCCGGAGAAGCCGATGCTGCGGTTCTCCGAGGATGCCTGCGTGCAGTGCGGGCTGCTGCCAGGCGACCTGCCCGGAGAAGGTGATCACGCTCAAGCCGCAGCTCGACTTCCGCGCCGCCACCGCCTTGGCGCGCGTGCTCAAGGAGGAGGAGCCGTTCGCCTGCATCCGCTGCGGCAAGCCGTTCGGCACGCGCAGCACCATCGCGCGCGTCACCGCAAAGCTCGCCGGCAAGCACTGGATGTTCCAGGGCGACGCCAGCCGGCTCGAGCGTGCTGAAGATGTGCGAGGACTGCCGCGCGATCGCGGCCACCGAGGCGAGCTTCGACCCGCATGGCGCCCGCCGCGCCCACCCGTGCGCACGACCGAGGACTATCTGCGCGAGCGCGAGGAAGAGGAGAAAAGAGAGAAATAGCGCAAGCTATTTCTTTGTCGCCTTCTCTAGAAATTTCACCAGCGCGCGCGCGCTCCTCCGGCTGAGCCGATAGTCTGCTCCGGCATCTTGGTGCCGGGCGTGTAGGCCGCGGGACCGACCTCGAAACAGCTTCGCCACCGTCTCGGGCGTCCACACGATGTCGAGCTTCTTCAGCGCGGCGGAGAAAATTGTAGCCCGGCAGGCTCGCGATCCGGCGGCCGAAAATTCCGGCCAGCGTCGGGCCGCGCGCGGTTGCCTTCGTCCGGCGACAGCGTGTGGCAGGCGACGCAGGCACGAAAGACCTCGCGCGCCCGGATCGCCCGCATAGGCGGCCAGCGGATCGGCGGGCGCGCCAACGACGGCAGCACCGATCGGCTCGCCAGTGAGCGCGTCCCAGCGGCGGATCACACGGTCGGCGCCGCCGGTGATGAGCGTGCGGTTGTCCGGCAGGAAGGCGGCCGACCAGACCGGCAGAGCCGGGCCCGATCAACATCCGTTCGATGCGCCGCGCCGCCCGATCGATGATCGCCACCGAGCCGCGGATGCCGAGCGGCGGCCACACGCTTGCCATCGCCCGAGACGGCAACGCGCGATGACCGGCGCCTGCGCGGCTTCGACCTCGCCGCGCAGCTCGCCTGCCGGCGAAAGCGCATAGACCTTGCCGTCGGCGCCGGCGGTGACGATCTCGCCGTCGGGCGCGACCGCAACCGCATTGAGCGGCGTCAGGCAGCGTGATGACGGCGGGCGCGCCATCGCGCGGCCAGATGCGCAGCGTCGCGTCATATCCGACCGTGACGACCGAGCGGCCATCGCGCGTGAACGCCACGCCGTTGACGTTCTGCGCATGGCCCTCGAGCACGCGCGGCAGCGCCGCCGTCGAGCGGCCACAGCCGCGCGCTGTGATCCCATGAGGCCGAGGCCAGCGTCTTGCCGTCAGGCGACACCGCCGAGCGCGACCACGGGCGCGGTGTGGCCTGTGAGCACAGTCACGGGCTGCGGCTCGCCCGTCCGCCAGAGCGCGATGCGCCCGTCCTCACCCGCGGTGGCAACGCGGCCATCCGAGAGATAGGCGACCGCGTTGACCGCACCTTCATGGAAGCGCAGCACCTCGACCGCCGCTATTGCGCTCGAGCGACCAGCGGATCGCGGACGTGTCGAAGCTACCGGAGATCGCGAGCTTGCCGTCGGGCGAGACCGCGAGCGCCCGCACCGGTCCGCCATGGCCGCGCAATTGCGCCTGCGCGCTCGCTGCAATCGCGATCGCAAACACGCCAACGATGAGAACAACAAACGGGCGCTTGATCATTGAGCGGAGATCATAGTCGCGTCTTCAGGGCTTTCATGAGGCCTGCGCATCCGGGAACCGCATACCAAGTGCGCGGATGCGCGCGCATGTCGCCTCGTCCCGCGAGTGCCGCGAGAAATGCCTGCACGGCCGGGCGTTCGCGGCGCTTCTCGACCAGCAGGAAATCGTAGTCCTCCGGCGCAAGCGGCAGGAAGGCGAGTCCGTAGAGCTTCGCCACCGGCTCGATCGCGATGCCCCAGTCGGCGCGGCTCTGCGCCACCGCGGCGGCGACCGCGTTGTGCGAGCGCGGCTGGTTGCTGTAGCCCGGCGGGCGCGCGCCGCCGAGCAGCTGGTCGATCAGCACGCGCGTGCCGGCGCCGGCATTGCGGTTGACCATCAGGCACGTCCGGATCGGCGAGCGCAGCCTTGATCGCATCTGCGGCGTTGCGGCCTTCGAAGCGCGCGTCGCCCGCGCGATAGCACGAAGCCTTGCATGCGCTGCCAGCCCTTCACCAGCGCGAGGCCCGGCCGCAGCAGATGCGCGTTGTAGACGCCGGTCGCCGGATCGACGAGATGCACCGGCGCGAGATCGCATTCGCCGCGCTCGGCCGCCGTCACGCCGCCGAGGCTGCCGACCGCGATGGTGCGCGCCGACAGCCCTGCATCGGCAAGCGTGCCGAGCACAGCATCGAGCGCGACGCAGTGGCTGCCCATGATCACGAGGTCGGGCATCGCAGCCGCATCGCCGATGAGCGTGACGCGCGCACGCGTGCCGGCATCGAGCGCGGCGACGCCAGCGCGTCGATTTCGAGGAAGCCGTCGGCCTGCGAAAAGCTCGTGACCGAGCCCGAGCCCTTGGCGGTCGGGAACGCGACTGGCGCCATGCTCGCCCGCGACCAGCGCCACCAGCACGAATTCCTGGCGGCCGAGCTCGGAGGCGATGCGGCACCGGCACCGTCGGCCTCGATCGTGCGCGCCGCCTCCGGCGGCAGGCCCGCGCGCGCGCGGATCAACGGCGCGACGAAGGCATGAAAGGTGAAGATCGCCGAGGTCGGGAAGCCGGGCAGCACGACCAGCGGCTTGCCGTCGATCACGGCGAGGCAGAGCGGCTTGCCGGGCTTGAGCGCGACGCCATGCACGATCGATGCCGGGCGCGCCGAGCCGCGACACCACGCGGTGCGAGAGATCGCCGGCGCCCTTCGAGGTGCCGCCCGCTGAGCAGCACACAGGTCGCAGCTCTGCGAGCGCGGTGCGCACCGCAAGCTCGAGCGTGACCTCGTCGTCGGGAAGGCGCCGAAGGCGACCGGCTCGCCGCCCGCTTCCGCGACCGCCGCGGCGATGATCGCGCCGTTGCTGTCGTAGACCGCGGCGGGTCGCAGCGGCGTTGCCGGGCGCGACCAGCTCGTCGCCGGTCGAGATGCACGGCGACCTGCGGCTTGCCGCACCACGTCGACCTCGGCGATGCCGCACGCCGCCAGCATGCCGATCTCGCGCGAGCCGATGCGGGCGCCGCGGCGGAGCACCACCTCGCCGCGCGCGATGTCGGAGCCGGCATAGGAGACGAACTGGCCCGGGCGCCGACCGCGCGGCGCACGTCGATCGCGGGCGCGGCGCCGGACTCGATCGAGGTCGGTATGCTCGATCATCACCACCGCATCGGCGCCGCGCGGGATCACGCCGCCGGTCGCGATCGTGGTCGCCGATGCCGGGCGCGACCGCGAGCGCCGGCGCATGGCCGCAGACGATGACCTCGCCGTTGAGGCGCAGCCGCCGCGGCGCCGCATCGCTCGCGCCCGCGGTGTCGGCCGCGCGCACGCGCGAAGCCGTCGACATTGGAGCGGTCGAACGGCGGCACGTCGATCGGCGCGCTCACGTCATGCGCCAGCACGCGCCCGAGCGCCGCCGCGAGCGGCTATCGCTCTCGCCGGCGAGCGGCGTGGATCGAACGTGGCGGGCGAAAGCGCGCGCGCCTCCTCGGCCGACACCACTTCGAGGAACTGCTCCTGGCGCGCGGCGCGGCGGATCGCAGCGCACGACGAGATCGGACGCCGTCGTCGATGGTCGTGGGCTGACTGCGTTCAGAGCGATCGGTCATGGCCAGGGTCTTACCACGACCTCGGCGCCGGCCGGATATCCTTCGCTGTCGGGCGGCACCAGGATCCAGCCATCGGCCTGCGCGATGGCCTGCAGCGGCCAATAGCCTGAGGCTATGGGCTCGGCCTGCGCCGCTCGCGATGCATACGCAGCACGATCTCCGCCAGGCCCAAAGGTGACGCGATGCTTGCGCGGTCCAGCAGCGCGAGGGTGCCCAGCACGTCGCCGGAACGACCTGTCAGTCTGCGCCAACAAGATGGCGGCCTGAGCATGAGCCACACCGCGAGTGCGGCATCGAGGCCGCCCGGCACGAGCAGCACGGGCCGCTGTCCATCATGCCGAAGACCGCGGTCTCACCAGGCGCTCAGCGCCACTCCAGCGCACCTCGACTTGGCCCGGCGAGCCAATGCACGCACGTTTTGTTACAGGACCGTACCGGTGCCGCCCACCTGACGATGGTCGCATCAGCCTCGGCATCGGCCAGCGCTGCTTCGACATCGGCAGTGCGACGCACTACGCCACCGGCCGCGGCGACTGCGCTGGCGAGACGGCGCTCGACCGCAGCCGTGATGATCGGATCATGCCCGGCACGCGCCGGTCCCGAGCAGACACGTCGATCCACCGACACGCGATGTTCCGCATCCCGGCCGCAGCGAACGCCGCCGCATCGGTGGCACGCACGACCGCGCCGGCGCGCAGCAATATCGTGCCTGCTTTCGGCATCGCCACCCGCCGTCAGGACACCATCACCCGGCGCGACCGGCGCGATCGCGGCGAACCGCCCGTCCCGCCGCCACCACCGTATCGAGCGGCGCGACCGCGTCGGTACCGGCGGACAACGCCTCGCCTGGCATCGACACGCGTGGCCGTCGGCGCCAGCTGCACCGGCGCGTAGAGCTTGCGTCAGATAACGCCTCGGCCGCTGACCGCAAAACCGTCACGCAGCACCGCGCCGATGCCGGAACAGCGACCTTCGCAACGACGTCCTCGGCCAGCACACGGCCCTGCGGCCGCAATCGCAATCCGGCGTGGCGCAATCGGCTTGACCAGCGCATCGATGCTTGCGTCACCTCGCGAGCGCCGTCAGGCGGGTCAGTTGCTGCGGGTCGTGTTCGGCGGCCATGACCGCTTATAGTATGATCTCGCTGCGCAACAGCGAAGAGAGCCCCGCAGGTCTGATGGCAGAAAAGATCAATGAGCCTCCGTGGCGCTCAAGTGCCCTTGCCGCGCGCTGCGCACCCGCAAGGCGCTTGCCAGGCTTGCCGCCACGGCGATGTCCTGGTCGTCGAATGCACCGACCCGCTCCGCCGCCATCGATATTCCGAACCTGGTCAATCAGACCGGCGATGTGCTGGAAAAAGACCGATCGCGGCAAGAAGGTCCTGACGTTCCGCATCCGCAACGACCTGACGATGCGCTGACAATCAGATCGAGCTTGACGCCGACCGAGGCCGGCGCGCTCGATCACCGGCTTCCAGCGCGCGTTCTCGAAGGCGATGAATTTGTCAAACTTCGGCTCATGCTCATCGGCTGGCTTGATGCAGGCCATCGCAAGCGCAGCCGCTGCTGCGGTTCCGGCGCCAGACAGGACTGCCAGCAATCGAACGATTGATCTTCTCGGCGATGTCGGGCTGCAGCGCCGCGTCGGGCGCCGAGATCGAGACCAGGTGGTAGCGACCAGCTCAGGATAGCCGAGCTCTTTGAGCGTCGGCAGATCGGGTAGTCCGACAGACGCGCATCAGCCGTATTGGCGAGCGGCACCAGTATGCCGCTGCGAATATAGCTCGCCGCTGATGCGACGGTCTGCGCGCTGAACGCGATATGGCCGCCGATCAGATCGACCAGACCCCGCGAGGCGCCCTTGTAAGGAACATGTTCGACCTTGACGCCGGCGCGCTGGCCGAAGAACTCCGTCATCAGATGGCCGTTGCCACCAAGCCCGGACGACGAATAGGTGAGCGGCCGATCGATCGAGCGCGCCCGGGCCATGAAATCAGCAAACGTTTTGATGCCGCTCGATGGGCCTGACCAGGAACACGATCGGCGAGCCGCCCACATACGCGATGTTGGTGAGATCGCGTATCGGATCGTAGCCCGACCGCCGGATTCATGATCGGAATCGTGACCAGCAGCGACTGCGTCGAGAGCACGAGATTGTAGCCATCCGGCTCGTGCCGCTATGACCGAGCGCAGAGCCGATGGGCCGGTCGCGCCGGCGCGGGTCTCGACAAAGAACTGCTGCTTGAAGGTCGTGGCGAGCTGATCGGCCACCATGCGGGCGAGCACGCTCGGCGGTGCCGCCGGCCGCGAAGGTGTTGACGATGCGAACGGGTTTCGCGGGCCAGGGCTGGGTCTGTGCGGGAGGCGGACGCGACCTGAAGAAACACGATGCCCGCAAGGCCAGGGGAGCACCACCACCACACGCTTCATGACACATGCTCCCACGCTTGTTTGACCCCGCGAGCTACTTCCGCCCTTCCTGTAGTCGAGCACAAAGCTCCTGATCTCGGGCGGCACCGCGACGCCTTGCGCACGCGCTTGCACTGTCGGCGCCGGTCTCGTAGTGCGGAACGGACTGCATCGCCTTCATCCGCCTCCTCGGCGTAGTCCTTGTCGTTGTTGAGCCGCGCCAGCGCGCTTGCGCAACGCATCGACCGCCGCGGCCGGCACATCAGGCGGCATCACCACGGTGCGCAGCATCGCGCGAATCGACCGCCAGATTGGTGCGATAGGCATCCCACAGCCGGCCGGTCGGCAGTCCGCCTTTGAGGCTGCGATAGAAATCCTGGAACTGCGGCAGCGGATAGTTCTCCATCACCTTCGGCACGCTGAACCAGTCCCCGTCAAAGTTGCCGTCGTAATAGAGCGGGATCACCGTGCCGCCCTTCACCAGGCTCGGCTCGACCACGCTGAAAAATCCGGGCGTCGTTTCCGAGTGCAGATGGATCTCGCCGCGCTGGAGCGCCAGGCGAGCGGTCGAGCTCGAGCGATAGCCGGTCACGTATCGATACGGCACGCCGAGCATGTCGAGGTCGCACGGATCAGCGCGTCAGCAATACGTAACTGAACGAAGTACA
>ERZ1370068.7169-contig-6101_pt1 | contig 34701 bp, 45 predicted proteins | sample MGYA00561227_ERZ1370068 | MGnify/ENA primary metagenome ERZ1370068 (study PRJEB38410, sample SAMEA6850437) | metagenome | study: Metagenomic assessment of the ecological functions of the soil: analysis of the soil microbiota associated with the...
AGTATGCCTTCGTTCAGTTACGTATTGCTCGACGGCGGGCCGGGATTGATCTTCCGCCACTCGTTTCGCCACACATCAAACTGCATCAGCGAGCCGTGAAGGCTTTCGTTTTTGGCCAGTCAACAGTTTCAACGCTTCGGTAACCTGAACGGCTGCCACCACGCTGATGATCGGCATGATCACGCCCGCCGTATCGCAGGTTGGAGCGCTGGCTGCTGGCGGCGCTTCTTCAAACACGCATCGCAGACAGGGTGTTTGATGCGGCCGGATGGTCATCGTTACGCCGTAGGATCCGACGGCCGCGCCATAAATCCAACTGATTTCGTGTTTGACGCAAGCATCGTTGATTAAATAGCGCGTCGCGAAATTGTCCGTGCCGTCCAACACCACGTCGCAGTCGGTTACCAGCCGCTCGATGTTTGAGTGGTTGACGTCAGTGATCTCCGGCTCGACTTCTATCTCGCTGTTTATCTCGCGGATGTGATTGGCGGCGGCAATCGCCTTCGGTATGCGTTCGGCGGCGTCGCGTTCAGTGAACATGGTCTGGCGCTGCAGATTTGAAGCTTCGACGAAATCGCGATCAGCAATGCGAAGCTTGCCCACTCCCGCGCGCGCGAGACTCTCAGCCTGAGCGGAACCCAACGCGCCACAGCCGATAATCAGGACGCGCGATTGCTGTAAGCAACAGCTGGCCCGCGGCGCCGATTTCGCTGAATAAGATTTGCCGGCTGTAGCGTTCCGTCATGTTGTCTCAAATCTCAAATTTTAGATCTCAGAATTCAAATCTCAGATCTCAGTACCTCTTGCGGCCGCCTCGTACATCAGGTCTCTCGGGAGCGGCCGTCCCGGTCCACAAGCTGAATTGCTCGGCCGCCTGCGCGACGAGCATCGCGAGACCGCCAAGCGTTTCACAACCTCCAGCACGCGCCTCGCGCAGGAATCTCGTCTCCATCGGATTGTAAACTAAGTCGTACGCTAAGCGCGCTCCGCCAAGTTGTTCAGCATTCGCTGGAGTCTCATCCTCAAGCTGTCCCGCCGTTCCTAACGGCGTGGTATTTATCACGATGTCGAAGCCGGCGAAGCTTGCCGCGGCTAACTCACTCAGATCGCACACCGAATCGTTCAGCGAGCCCGCTCGCTTTCCCGGTGTTCCGCGCAAAGAGCGTCGCCGTCGCACCGGCTTTCGCCAGTGCCCAAAGGGCCGCAGTTGCCGCGCCGCCGGCGCCAATGACCGCGCAACGCGTCGTCGCGCAGGTCACCCAACTTTTGCGCCAGCGGTTTAATCAAGGCTGCGGCGTCGGTGTTAAAGCCGCGCAACTCATCGCCTGCGATTACGATCGTATTAACCGCGCCAATTTCGCGAGCGGTGGGTTCAATCCAATCGAGCTGTTCCATCACTGCAAACTTGTGCGGCGTTGTCACACTCAAGCCCGCCATGTTCCAGTCGAGCTCGCGCGTGCGCGGTGGACCATACGCCTCATGAAAGCGTCGGCTTCGCGGACCTCGAACGGAATGTAGACTGCGTTCGCAGCCGTCGCCGCAAACGCGGCATTGTGCATCTGCGGTGAAACTGGAATGAGCCACGGGCCGCCCCAACAAACCGAAGACGCGTGTTTGATGATTAATTTCCTGAATTCGATAAACTTCGTTGAGCTCGCGCGCCGAGATTTGCCCCGGCGCAGTGGCCGCCTCATCGTCAAGCGCGGCGTAAGTCAGGAAGGCGCCCCGCGAAGGGCGCGAGAATGCGCGTGGCCAGTCCGGCCACACCCATCGCGATCGCAATCATCTCTCGACCTTGCTGGCGAGCTCGCTCGAGCAGGTGAAAGAGGTGTAGGCAATCGATTGCGTCATCGGCTTGCACGGCAAGCTTCAAGATGCGCGCCGGCGTCGCTGCCAGGCGTTCGTAAATTTGATCCAGATTCGCCGGCACGCCGGCGAAGTCGTGATGAGAACAGATGGTGCGGCTCCAATCGACGGGCAGGTTGACGGCGTTCTCGTTCGGCGATGAATCGCTCCGCAAGATCCAGTTCCACGTCGAAATAGCTGTCAGAGAAAATGGCGCTGGACCAGAAAGCGCGGCGGGTTTCGTCGTCAAGCTCGCGGCGGCCTCCCTGCCCCGCTGGACGGAGAGTCAAAATCGATTCGCGCGTTTGATTGTTCCAGCAGTTTCGTTATCGCACTGGCGCTCGCCTCGAGCTCGCGCGGCGCGAGACAGTCGAGTCTCACTTCGATCAGATCGCCGACGGCGGCAGCGGCAGTTATCGCTCGTTCAAGCGCGTCAGCCGTTGGCTCACAAACTGAAATGCAAACGCGCGGTTTTTGCGAAGAGTCCATTAGAGAAGGTTACTTCGGTGAGGTCAATCTGCGAAGGCGCCGCCAGATCTTCCGGCGACCTAGTTTGATTCCGTCGAAATGTCGCGTCGGCGCTTCCGCACCGAGGTGTCGCGTGGTTCCTTCGGTCACACTCGGCACCGGAGTCCGCAATTCCCCGTCTGGGGCGCGCTTGGTCAGGCCGATCTCAGCGACCGGGAAGCATCGGAGTTATCACGTTGGTTCGGAAAATAGGTGGCGGCATTGCCGGGTGAAAAGGAGCCCTGCTCCTGACTTCGTCGAGCCGCGACAATCGACGCGACGCCTCTGCCCAGGTTGCTAAAACCAGGAATGAAGAGAGCCCACCCCCAAAGACTACCGGCGGGAAACCGCGACATTATTGCCAACGCCGCGATGATGAAGCCCAGGCCCACGAAAACATTGACAATCCCCGCTCGAAACTTGGCTCAGCGTCACGTCCCCGTCTGTGCCGACGCCCGGCGCGCGAGTCATCGGGCTCGGGAGCTACCGGTAGATTGCCGGTCAGCGCTTGCGGGATCAAACTGATGTTCGCTCCGCAAACACGGCAAAAGCTGGCGCCTTCAACATTCTGAGCTGCACATTTAGGACAAAACATTCTAACCTCCGGATACTAGTCCAAGAGTTCCAACTTCCGCACCGTTCTCTGTCTGAGCGCTTCATAAAGGATCACGCCAGCCGCCACAGAAACGATTGAGTGACTCTATGCGCCCGCAGCAAAGGAATACGAACCAGACGCATCGCAGCGTTCCATCACCAGCCGGTGCAGGCCCGGCTCCTCACCGCCGAGAAATAGCGCGCTGGGAACGGTCCAGTCCCATTCGGTGTAGTCAGAAGTCGCATTCGCCGCCGCGCCAACGACCCAGATGTTACGTTGTTTCAACTGCTCTATCAATTGGACCAGGTTCGGTGACGCGCGCAACTGCAATGTGCTCCAGCGCGCCCGCGGCAGCTTTCGCCGACCGTCGCCGTCAAGCCGACGGCGCGTCGCTCAGGAATGAATACACCGTTGACGCCGGCACATTCGGCGGTCCGCAAAATCGCTCCCAGGTTGCGCGGATCCTCCACCGCGTCCAGCCCAGAACCAACGGTGGTGTCGTCGTGCGCTTACCTGCGCACTCAGGTCATCGAGCAGATCATCGGCGTCGCGATAACTGGCGGCAGCAGTTTTGGCGATCACGCCCTGATGCGTTACTCCCGGCAAGCGCGCGGTCGAGCGCTAATCGTGGCGCGCGATGCACCGGCACCTCGGCGCGTCTGCGCCAACTCCAGCAACTCGCGCAGGCGCTCGTGACGCGCGCCTTCGACGATCGTGATCTGTTCGAGCTTCTTGCTTCCGGCACGCAGAGCTTCGAGGACGGGAATCAATCCGTAGATCAGTATTGACCGCGTCGACTGACTGGAGCTTTGCCCGTCGTCGACGGTATTTAGCGTTCGTCAACCTCGCCTGGCGAGCGCGCCAGGTCTGCTTTCACCCGAGCGTGGCGATCGTCCGGGAGCGATCGCGAGGTCCACCTCGAAGATCGGCTATTAGCGCGCTTACGCGTCGCCAGTGGTTCTTGTCCCGAACGCTGCGGTTTGCAAATGATAACGAAGCCGCGAGTATCGTGAGAAATCTGCATTTCGTTTGTTCAACTCCGTGGCGCTGCCAATGCTGTATTTTCCCGGCCGCTCGCGACGCCAGCCGCTGGATTCGTTTTGCTGTTCAGCCGGCCAGACTGGTTCGAGCGCCTTGCGCACGGAATTGAAAGAGTCGTCATAGGCACGCCTGCGGCGCATGCTCGCGAAAGAGCTGCAGCAACGTCAGCGATGTTTTCACACCGCCAGCTAAACTCTTCCGCTCTCCTAGACACGAAAAGTCAAAACTGTTCGCGGAGATGCGGTAGGTGGCTCGTTTGTTCTCGAGTGTAGAAGTCGACCACGGTTTCATCGGTGACGAACTCACTTGAGTCAAGAATGCGATACTCTGCACTGCGCCGCCTTTTGCTCTTTCAATTCAACCCGCTTAACGATCAAACGGCCGAACCACCAGCAATACGAAGTCCGGACCAGCAAGAAGTTAGATGACGGGAGCTTCGGGAGTCTGATAGGCAGTAATTCCTCCGATCTGACGATCTCGACTGCGCGCACTCTGACCGGTCCCGGTGCCTCCGTTCCAGGTTGCGCATCCGCCACGATGCACGATTCGACACCCAAGCCGACTGAGCCGTCGTTCGACCGAGCGCAGCCTCGTCCATCGTGGCGGCGCGCGCCAGCGGCAACGGCATCTCCGACGTCAGAATGCGCGTCAGATCCTCGGGACGCAGGCGCAATAGAACAGACGCTTCGCGCAGAGCCGCTTCTTCAGTTTCGATTTAAAGCACGGCTGAAGGCAGAAGGATGTTGTTATATCCCTGTTCCCATTTTTCGAGAGGCCTGAGCGTCGGCTCTTTGCAGATTAGCGGTGATCTCATCGCGCGGCAGCAACCGCAGCCGCAATAGAGGCAGTTGACTCGAGTTGGCGGATTCGCCCGCAGGCATTCGTCGCATCGCACCATTTGATCAGGCGCGAAACGGCGTCGGGCGCAGAGATCCGGCTGGTTCGTCAGTCGTCCAGCTGGGAAGCGGAACGTTTTCGTTATCTTTGGGCAACAAGTCCTCCAGGACTCTGGATTATACGACGCAGTTAAACTGGCAATCGAACTATCTAGCCCAATGCTGTCGACTCAGCTCGCGCAAGCTACGTGACGACGATTCACAAGACGGCGCACCGGTTAAGGTTCGTGATAATTCTGTTGTCTCAGCGCTGGTGTTCGAGCAGTTGTGCCGCTTTACAACCGCTCGAACGTAACTGGTCCAGCGCGGTAAACGAGCTCACTTTACCCTATTCTCTTGATCGAGGACGCTCGCCGACGAGAAGCAACGCTTGCAGCGTTGAATCGGCTCTCGCAACTGTCTGGGAAACTCGAACGGATCGACTGGCCCGCAGCTCCAACCAGATCGACCGCAACGATTCTCGAGTCTGCCTTCCGCAGGCGAGTACCGGTTCTCTGCTTCTGCCAAAAGTCGGAGCCGCTCGCACTATGAACGAGGAGGAAACGCGAGAATCGCTGCGGCGGTTCATCAACGAGACTGGCAGGAACTAATCGGCGCCTGATCCCGCCTGAGCTTTCACTGATCGAACGAACTGGATCAGGCAGACGGCATCGAAGCTGGCCAACTATCAACAGCGTCCTTTCCGTTATCCGATTCACGGAAACCTACGGCAAGCTTGCAAATACATTTCACGCAGCGACCGCCGCGTACTCGATCTCACCAGTTCCTGCATACCCGACGCCGATCGGATACAGAGCGCGCTGTCCGCTCCTTAACGTTCGACCTAAGGTCCGCAGGAGACTCTACAGAAGCATCCGCGCCAACGGCTTGACGTTACGTAGACGCACAAGGAAATCGAGTCGGACTTTCGCCATACCACCCTCAGCGAACCGACTAGCTCGCCAGGACTGACGGTCTATATCCTCACCGCCAAAGACCAAGCCTGATGCCCTTGAGTTTCATCTGGCGTGGGAACTCGAAACTAAGCAACGCACCTGTCGAAATTGGCTATACGTCGACGCCCTGAGCGGCGAAGCTGTCGGCGACTGAATAAAGCAATACTCGGCCACTCGCCTAGTTGTCTGCTTGACCAATCAACCACAAAAAAGCATCCTAGAAACGATATAGTAAAATGCCTATTTGGGAGTAGCCTATCAGATGAATAATTTTGATCCTACTACACAATATTTCATGGCAGCTCGGACATCGCAGGGCAGAGTGGCGGTTTTTATTGATGGCAACAACCTCTTTCATGCTGCGCGCTTTCACAACATCGATATCGACTACAACAAACTCCTGCGCGTCTTGCTTGGGAGACGGTCGATTGCTGAGGGCTTTTTCTACACCGGGGTCGATATGGGCGCTGAGCGACAGCAGGGCTTCCTGCTCTGGATGAGACGCAATGGCTTTCGCGTAATTCAAAAGGAACTGAAGACGTTCTATGACGGCAGTCGCAAAGCAAACCTCGACGTCGAGATTGCCGTTGACATGCTGTCGCTTGCTGGTCGTTACGATACTGCCGTGCTCGTGTCCGGTGACGAAGATTTTGTCTACGCGGTGAACGCGGTGGCGTATAAAGGCTGCCGGGTTGAGGTCGCGGGCTTTCGTTCCAATACGGCGCCGAAACTGATCGACGTTGCCGACTACTTCATTGATCTCGGTGAAATCGCGGATCGCGGTTCGCAAGGACGCGATTCATGGGCATCGCTATGACGAGCGCGGGATTCCTGAGCAGCAGCCCACGCCAATACCTGCATGAACAAACTCAGATTCAGGAGATCCGCGGACGACGGCTACCAGTCGATCTTTGCGAGTGGTTTCGAAACGACGATCGATGAAGAAGCCGAAGAGTTTGGCGCGACTGCGGACTTTATTCGGATAACTGACGAACACTAGATCGTCCGACAAACTGCAGTTTGTCGCTTCCAGTGGTTAGCTCGAATCGGACGGTCGACACCTCGAGGTTTGTCGTACTTCGAAGTCTCTGATTAACGTATGAAGCTTTTTACCATCGAAGAAGCGAACGCGTTGCTCGCCGTCGGTTCGAGAAATCCTGCAGAAAGATCCAGCGCTCGCGCCGGCGTCTCGCGAGTCTACCGCGGTCAGTCAAAGCTGGCCGCTGAGGGCGCGGAACTAGGGAGGCGGCGGAATGATTGAAGGGGCGAGGTACGCCGCAATACTCACAAATTTCACTGACGGAAATGTCGGAACTGGAGGATTTGGGCGTCCAACTCAAGGATTTCGAACGTGGCCTCGTCGATTTCCCTTCGCTTCGTGACGGCCGGGTAGTGCTTGCTTTGCTGGCAACTCGGCGAAGGCGATCAGCTCGAATGGTGGCACGACATGGACGCCGGATTCGGTGGTCGCACCCCGCTTTGACGCTTTTCCACAGCCCCACTCACCCTCCGTCGCAATTATTCCTGCGCCGAGTAGCAACTCCAACGCCTCTTATATTTTCTGGTTGACCACTTAAAGTAGTTCCTGATACCATGCGGCCCGACTACGCAGGACTCTGACCGGTTTTCAGTCAGACAACGCCAGAACCGGATTGGTCCGTACCCCTTCGGAGGCAGCTTGGTATGCGGTGCTCACCGTGCGGCGCATTTTATGAAGAGCGTTCGGTGAGGTGTCCGGAATGCGGCGCAAAGCAGGATGAGACCGCTGCAGAACGTTCGCAGTGCGAATCAGACTCGATGGAAATCGTGGAAAAATCAGCCTCTCCAGTCGAAAGCCGACGCCAAAGAGACCAACCGCGATCAGAACTAACCTTCTTTGATTGAGTTTCCGGGCGTTAACCGAAGTTCACTCGCCCGAATGGCGCCAGGAATTGGTCGAACGCGTACGGGAGGTGCAGGAAAGGAAGGCCCGTGAAGCCGCGCTTGAGTCGGGCGAACCGCTATTTAGCGAACTCTGAAGCTAAAGGGACGCCAACGCTGGAACTCCTTGCCCGAACCGATGCTCCGGAGTTAAATCCGATAGTTGTGGCGGCCCTGCGCCGCATTGAACGAGCCCACGCCCATTCTAAAGGCAACGCTGCGGTTGCGACCGCCGTCTGCTTACCACCAGCAACCCGACATGGAACTCGATTTAGCGCCCGACGACGCGGACGGCTCCTCGGGCCCGACAAATCCGAAACCAGAAAGGGTTCACAACCTGGCTGTTGTACCAACGCCGACACCTCCATCAATGGAGATTTTGGAGACAACAACTGTGGCAACTAATCGAACCTGCAGCGAGGCCGCGGAGAATCATTGACGATCAAAATGACCCGGCTCTCAACTATTTGGATTCCATCTCACGACGGTGATAGTAGACCGTAGGGAGTATCGAGCAGCGCCGCTCTTCCGGCGAATAATCAGGGCCATGACCGATCTCGTGATCGTTTTTCTGTTCTCGTCGCCGGTGCTCGCGCTCATCAAACTGACGAGTCTGGAGTGGCGCGATCCGAAAGTGATCGGATTTACGGTTTTGACGTTCATGGTGGTTGGCTTTTTGTACCTGACGGTCAGTATTACGTTCACCGGTCGCACGGTCGGGCTGAAACTGTTTTCCCTGCGAGTGGTCGATGCGCGCACGGGACCGATTCCTACCGGAAGCCAGTCGGCGGGGCGCGCACTTGTTTATATGTTGTCGCTCGCATCTGCCGGGCATCGCCCTGATGTACGCGTTTGTTGACTCTGATAACTACACCGCACACGATCGCGTCACGCGCACCGCTGTAATCCGGGCGTGACTCTCCCTAAGCGGTAGAATCGGCTCTGCTCTGGCGTCAGAGCAGGGCCTTTGTTTTGATCGGCGCAACTTAGCTTTTCGGCGACACCAGATGGCTTCGAAGCGGGTACAGGTGCCGTTTGGGGTACAGATGGCGTCGAAGTGTGTACAGATGACTTTTCAGTGCGTACAGATGACTTCGAAGCGTGTACAGATGACTTTTAAGTGCGTACAGATGACTTCGAAGCGTGTACAGATGACTTTAAGTGCGTACAGATGACTTCGAAGCGTGCACAAATGACTTTAAGTGCGATCAGGTGACTTCGACGTGCGTACGGCCGCGTTTCTAAGTGCGATCAGGTGGCCTCGCGGCGTGTACAGCTCGCGTTTAGGTGAGTACAAATGGCGTCGAAGGGTGTGCAGACGGTATTTAAGCCCAGCAAAGGAGCATCGAAGGGTGTTCCGGTTAGGTTTAAGGCCGCAAAGGCGGCATTTCACTTCTAGTGGAAAACGAAACCTTAGATCAGATTACTACCGAGTTGGACGGACGCTGCCAGGCCGATTTCTGGGAAGAGATTTTCCAGTTGTCGGCCTAATGCGCTGGCGATCGATTTCGGTTTGAAGCAGGAGGGTGTTCTTTTTATTAGTGTCGATCCTTCGGCGCCGCGACTCTATCTGATCTAAGCGCAGCGCACGCGAGTTGGAGAAGACGTCCGCGCCGCCGTTCGCATTTTGCGCAGGCGATGCGGGCGAGTCTTGGCGGAGGCAAGCTGGTCTCGATAACCGAGAGATCGTGGGCGAACGAATTGTCAGGCTGCGTCTTTTCTGTAGCGGATGAACTGGGCGATCTTTCACGATTGCAATCTCGTCGCTCAGCTTACCGGTCGCTCGGCGAACCTCTTCCTGCTGGATTCTGCCGGCAAAATTGCGTCAGGCCTGGCGACAGCCGAAAGGCGAGGGCCAACAGTCAGGCGATCTCTACCAGCCGCCAACAGCGCGGGCCGGCGAGACTTCTGCGCGACGGCTTCGGCACCGTTCTGCAAAACCTGCGGCCGAAACCGAGCGGCTGATGCTGGGCGAATCGGCCAGTGCTTCCGAAGCTGCTGGCATAGCACTACCGTGCGCTCGAGGACGAACGCGCCTTCGACAGTTTGGGCTGGCAGTCTCAGCGCCAGACTTCGCAAAGAAATCAGCAAACGAAAAAACTACAGGCCAACCTCAGGCAGGATCTCCTCAACCACGGCGATCCGGACAGCCACAAACGCCGGGGCGATCTCTTGCTCGCTAACCTCTCGAACGCTAAGCGGGCCGGCAACAAGGTCCACCTAACGGACTACTACGCCGAGGAGCGCCAACGATTGAACTTGAGATTGATGAGAAGGCGAGCCTGCAGGAAGTTGCCGCCGAATCTTTTTCACGTTACACAAAAGCCAAACGTGCAGTTGAAGAGATTGGCGCCCGTTTGTTGGAGCTTGATCGGGAGTTGTTGGTGTTTGAAGAGAAACGAGTAAAGTTGGATCAGGCGATAACTAGCCGCGACCCGGCGGCGCTTGCTCAGTTTGACGATCAGAAGCCAACGGATGGGGGCCGGTCGACGGTCGCAAGAAGCAAAAAGCGTCGCCAACCCTCACGGGACTGCGACGCTACCTGTCTTCCGATGGTTATGAAGTCCTGGTGGGAAGAACCGCGCGGGACAACGATCAGCTAACTTTCAAGGTTGCTCGTCCCAATGATCTTTGGCTGCACTCGAGCGACTATCCCGGCTCGCACGTAATCGTACGAAACTCAAGTCAGGTCGAGATTCCCCAGCGGACGATAATTGAAGCTGCGCAACTAGCCGCGAAATTCAGTCAGGCAAGCAAGGATTCAAAAGTTGCAATCCACTACACGCGTCGCAAATTTATCAGCAAGCCGAAAGGCGCGGCGCCGGGTTTGGTTCGCCTGTCCACCTTCAAAACAATAACAGTGGAACCCAGCGAAAGCATCGAGCGGATAAAATGACGGGCGACCGACGACCGATGACGGTCGACCGCAGTTGAGAACTTGAAAAGCTTCTACGACGAATCGACGGGAGACACCAATCAACCGCGAACGCCAACGGTCGGCCGTCGGCGGTCCTCCGTCGTCACTTGTACCGATACGTGATTCTGCCGCGCGACAAATCATACGGCGACATCTCAACGCTGACACGGTCGCCAACCAAGATGCGAATTCTGTTCTTGCGCATCTTGCCGGAAATTGCCGCCAGCACGACGTGCTCGGTGTTGTCGAGTTGAACTTTGAAAAAGGCGTTGGGCTGCTTGTCGATAATCGTGCCCTCCGCGGGAATCAAGTCGTCTCTTGCCAATCAGTTTGCTCCTTTGAAGAGTTTCAAGTTCCAAGTTTCGAGTTTCAAGTTTCGCGAACTACGGCCAAGCCTCCAGATTCCGCTCGCGTGAACGGCAACTCGAAACCCGGAACCCGAAACTCGAAACTATTTTAACGACTTGCGCGTCTTGGGCGGAACGAACGGGTGAACACCGCACGCGGCGCCGTCGCGCGCGCGAAGGGCTTGCCTACCGTCTCGTTCTTCCTGCCGCCAAAATCCGGCAGCACGACGCGCTGTACAGTTTGTCCTGTAAGTCTTTCGATCGCCCGCATCGATAACTCATCAACCGGGGTCACGATCGTAATCGCCCGGCCGGTATTGCCGGCTCGGCCCGTTCGTCCAATACGATGCACGTAATCTTCAGGCGCCGAAGGCACGTCATAATTGATGACGTGTGAAACCGGAGTCAACATCCAGGCCGCGCGCCGCAATATCGGTTGCCACCAACACGCGCGTGCGGCCGTCGCGGAAACCCCGCAGGGCCGCTTCACGTTGTGGCTGTGAACGATCCGAGTGAATCCGGTTCACGCTGTGATCGCGTGCGGACAGAATGTGCGAGAGTCGTTCGGCGCCACGACGGGTGCGGGTAAACACCAGCACACGTTCAAACTTTTCGCGTTCGAGCAGGTCGAGTAACAGTGCCGTCTTCGATTCCTGGGCCACCGGATAAGCGGTCTGCTCAACCATCGTAGCGGCCTGGCCGCGCGGGCTGACTTCAATCAGCTTTGGTTCTTTCATGGTCGTGCGCGCCAGCTTTTCAATATCCGAAGACATCGTGGCTGAGAACAAAAGTGTCTGGCGTTTGGCCGGGACCATCGCGAGTATGCGACGGATGGCCGGCAGAAATCCCATGTCGAGCATGCGATCGGCTTCGTCAAGTACGAGAACTTCAACAGCGTTAAAGATTGATAGCGCCGCGTTCGGCGAGATCGAGCAGACGTCCGGGCGTGGCAATAACGATTGCCGCACCGCGTCTGCAGATCCGCGATTTGCGTGCGAATGTTCGCGCCGCCAATGACGGTCACGCCGCGATTGGCTTTCACGCGATTAAGCTCGCCGTAGTTTTTTGAATCTGCATGGCCAACTCACGCGTCGGCGCAAGCACGAGAACGCGGACGCCGGGTCGCGCTTTCTCCGTCATGCGTCTGAATGATGGGGAGCAAAAATGCGGCGGTCTTACCTGTGCCGGTTTCAGCACAGCCGATAAGATCCTGGCCGCTCAGGACCACAGGGATTCCCTGTGCCTGGATCGGGGTTGGTTCGGTGTATCCGAGAGACTCGCAGCTGCGCAATTGAGCGTCGCCGAGTCCCAGTTGAGAAAAATTCATAGATTTCTTTTGCGACGTCACGTTCGTCGGTCGTCGCATTCGCTTACTATTCGTGCCACCCGCTCTCGCAGATGGTTTCTGACAAGATGAGCACCAGGCTCATCGCCGAGTTTGATTTACTAGTCTCTGGCGACCTCGGTGTCCCCTGTGTCCTCTGCGGTTGAGTCTTTGAAAACTTCACCACGGAGACACAGAGAACACGGAGGCTGCACAGAGAAGTTACTGGAAGCGATTACCAGCGGGGCTCGCGATTACCGCCACCACCACCGCCGCCATAGCCGCCACCGCCGCCGCGATTACCACCGTAGCCGCCGCCGCCGCCACGACCACCGCCACCGCCATAACCGCCGCCACGACCGCCACCGCCGCCGCGATTTTCGCGGGGCTTGGCTTCGTTGACGTTCAGAGCGCGACCGTTCACTTCCTTACCGTTAAACTGGGCGATGGCAGCCTCGCCCTCTTCCTTGCTGGACATTTCGACGAAGCCAAAGCCGCGTGAGCGTCCAGTGTCGCGGTCTTCCACGACGCTCGCCGATTCAACCGTGCCGGCAGATGCAAAAAGCTCCTGCAAATCCTGGCTGGTGGTCGCAAACGCGAGATTTCCTACGTAAAGTTTCATAGACATAGAGATATACCTTTCCCCGTATGGGGATAAAAGAAGCTGCGAATCGGATTGGCTTCGGTCGAACGGTAGGAGCGAAGGGCCGGTTTTCGGATGCTCTGAGAGCGCTTCTGAAGTTGAAATCAGCCTGCTCTCGAACTATCCAAAACGCCAGCGCTAACTGTCTTTTGCGCGGGGCGCATCACCGTCGATGCGCGAGAGAAGGATTAACCGTGCGTCACTATGCACTATTTACTGCAAACAAGCAAGGCGGAAAGTAGACCGTGGGTTAAGCGGGGAAAGGGGGCAGTTCTTGCCCGTTGGCGCGCCGGAAACGTTTCACCTAAGAATGAGATTAAGAATTGAGGACCGTGAATCAGATGAACCGCCCGGGATTACCCCAAACCATCGGAATGGAAAGTAACCGATGAAATCCTACCGGATAGATAGTATCACCGGTAGGGACGGGGTGTCGCCGGGGGCCAGTTTGCGCGGGCGAAAGTCCGCGCCGTCTTACTGTTTCCCGGTTACCGCACCAGAGGCTGCCAGATTCTGGAGTCTGGTGTATTTAGTCTGATTAGGACTTACTAATCAGATTCACTGACCGCTAAACGACCCGAGCATTAGAGCCACGAAGTTTTGGTTTCAAATTGCCTCCGATCCTCATGGCGCTGACACTCGGAATGACTGCTTACCAGCCCTTGGCTGTGACCGATGCATTTCAGTTGGAGAGTTTCTCCTTGAATGAAGCCAATCCCAGTCTGGGGCGGCAACGAAGATTCTCATGAAGGTCATTCGTTGGAAGCGAAACCTCAAAACACGTCTTAGAAAGGACCAATCATCATGCCTATTAATATGCAAGGTTCATGGACTGTAAGGGTTAAGTCCAAGGATGCTTCATTCCCCCAACGCTTTATCATCTCCGGCGCTGCTTCCGGTAACGGAACTTATGTTGGCGCTGTCGCAACTCCTCCGGTTTTCGTCACCGGCGCCGCCTGGGCGATTACGATCCAAAACAATCCTGGCAGTGGCTTTGTTAACTCCGGCGAGCAAATAAAATTTCCCACCGTCTCAGGCGGGCAATACCGATTCGATATCGAGTCGAATGATGCCGGCGCTGATGAAGATTTCAACGACTTGATTCTTACCTGTTCCACCCCGGTGACGGCCACAGACTTTCTTATCTATGGCAATGCCAGCTCGTATTCCGGTTTATGCCGGTTCAACCCGTGTTGGCCTTTCTGGCTGGTAATCGACACACAGCTTGCCCTTGTCGAAGCGCTGAAGAACCCGCTCTTGCGTGTCCCAATTGAAAAACTCTACCCCGAGCGCTTGCGCATCGACCCGCCAATACCCCCGGGCCCGCTCCCGATCCGCCGCCGTTTCGTCCGCTGGTAATTCCGCTCCGCGACCAAACAGCGCTGCCACAAAAGCGCGCCCAGGCGTTCAAGGTTAGCTCTCAAGAAAGTCTGATCGAGTCAAAAGCGGTGGACTCCGTGCGGGCTAGCGAATCGGTCGTGGCCCTCAACTCCTTTGAGATTTCACAATCGCCAAGTCTGCGAGTCGATTTCGATCGCGTCGGGCTCGCTAACTACTTCGATCGCATTAGACTCTTTGCTTCACCGAAGCAATGCCGGGTGTAGTCTTGAGGTTCCAGGAATACGATCGCACCAATGCGGAACTGCTCGGTGGGGCGTACAGCGGCGATGGGAATCGGGAGACGCTGGGAGTTTGCGCCACCGATCGCAACGGCAACTATATTTTTCGGTTCACCCGCAGTATCGCCGATATTGCCGCGGAAGCTACCGGAGACGTGGCTGCAGGCGAGAGCGTCGTCGTCCAGGCACTGCCCGATATCATCGTCGAGGTTCTTGACGCGATGGCGCCGACCGGCGTCTGTTACGAAAGCGCGCCTTACTGGAATGTGAATCTGCGCCAGCGCATCGACTTGTGCGTTCCGCGCGGTTGCGGCGGACGGCTTCCTACCACTTGCCAGGGCGGACGCGCAATACAGGCAATTGGCAACATTTTCGTCATTGATCCCAACAACAAGATCGGCACCGCTGGCCGCGTTACCGCCAAGAGCTCCTTGCCCGCGACGCCACAAGCGCGTTGTGCAGCGTGGGCCGGAAGTCTCGATTTGTTTGCCTGCTTCCTGGATCAGCCGGACGTGGTCTACTACACGCTACGCTTCCGTAGGTTTGGCGATCCTGACTGGAGTTTCTTCCAGGAGAAATACACGCATCTGGAAGTCGCTAAACTTGGCCTTCCGGGTTACACCGGGTCGCTGGTCGGTCCAAACCCGGCAATCCCGCCGCTGCAAATCGATGGTGGGCCGGCAATAGCGGCGCCCGCATACCTCAACATCGAAAGCGACGCGGCCTGGGTGTTAACGCACCGCGACCGCAAGGCCGTTATCTCCAGCTGGCTTTACGCGCCAACTCCGGGATCGGTCCACTTTCGTATTGAGGGTTACACCGCCGCCGGTGTACGGGTCGCGGCCGCCACGGACACGATTCCTTTCTTCATCGATAACAGTATCGCCTGACTTCCTGATCGATTCGGTGACCGTGTTGGGCCAGCCAGGCAGCGACTGTGCTCTGTTCACATTGCCACTGGACGACCTCGACGCTCCGTTCACCGTAAAATTCAAAGCCAACCAGTTCAAGGGATTCATGAATAGCTATAACCTGTCCGTTAGGAAAGGCAACACTGGCAACTTCCAAATCGATGGCACTGGTCCGGGTTTGATCACTCAACACTATGTCCACGGCGATGATCTTTTATGCAGTTCGTTTTGGGCACGCTCGAGGATCCAACCGTCGACGGGTTCGGATACGTCATTGCTAACATCGTGCCGCATACCGGTGATTGGCTCCTCGGCTGATCAACCCTTCTGCACGTTCGCCGTGCAGTTGAGCTGCAACACCCGCGTCACCAACGGCTACAACACGGCAGAGGCGGGCTATGGTCCGACGGAATACCTGCTCGGCCTTCAGAAAGCCTTGCCTGAGGTAGAGTGAGAGGAGCCGATGCGCTTTTACTGGCTGGTGTTGGGCAATCCTTAGTGTCTGGCGCGTGACGCATCTGTTGCAATGCGGAAGACGGACCATGGAATCTATTGGTCCGTCTGCGCCAACGCGCGGGCACAGGATTTTGGGCAGGCTTGTTGGATTGCTTTTACTGCCTGAGTCTGTGGATTGCCGCGCCGCTGGCATTTGTCATCGGGAAACAATGGAGAGAGCGGCTGTTACTTTGGCCGGCGTTGTCGGCTGGGGCGATCCTTTTGGAGCGAGTCAGCAGGCGCAAGTCAGAGGCACCGGCCGCTCTCTTTTTTGAAGACGAGGAAAAACACCATGAGTTGTTGCGGGCGCAGAAGACAACAGTTCTTACCGCAGGCCGAGAGGCGTGGCGAGGCCGATGGAATCCAGGATATGCCACGCCAGTCTGCTTCAATTAATTACCATACCGGTTTACCTTCAATACACTGGGGACGACCGCCTTGACAGTGGAGAGGTCCATTCTCCGGGCGGCGCTATCGTTTTGCCCAACCTGGAGCGAGCATGGCGGTGGACGGAAGAGACGCGCCTTCGATGGCGGCAGTTCCGATGCTAAGGCGGATCAAGACGTCAAACGCTTCGGAGGTGGAATAAGACGTACCAACTGTTTGGCGATTAAGGCTCGTTATCGGCCGTCTTCTTCTCCGTGTCTTTGCTTTCCTTCTTTGGCACAGTCGGACTGAGAAGTCCGGCAGCGGATCATTCCAGAGATAGTGATTAAACCAACCAAGGTTGTGATTCATCACGGCGCGCATCGCTTTGGGCTTTGAGATCCCATGGCCGAAGCCTTTGTAGACGATCATCTCGACCGCGCACCCCTTTGTCTTCCAGCGCCTGTCGCAGCTCGTAAGCATTGGCAATGGGGACGCGGCGATCCAAGCTCGCCATGCTGAATGAGCGTCGGCGTGCGCGCGTTCTTGATGTAAGAGATGGGCGACGTCTTCTGATAAATTTCCGGATCTGCAACCGGATTGTTGCCGAGATAGTTGATTGTAAACGGCGTGATGTCGGTGTTGTAGTAGTAGGTGGCCCAATCAGAGATTCCGGCGCCGACGGAGATCGCCGCAAAGCGATCCGACGACGCGGTCAGGAAAGCCGAGATGTAGCCGCCCTGGCTCCAACCCATGCAAGCGACCTTCTCTTGTCCACCCAGCCTTCGTCGATTAGGTAATCGATTCCGGACAGGACGTCCCACGCGTCGCCGACGCCGAGGTTGCGCATGTTGAGCTTGCGAAACTTCTCGCCGTAGCCGGCGCTGCCGCGATAATTCAACTTTGAGCACGAGCGCGCCGCGCGCCGCCCAGAGGTCGCTTGGGTAATAACGAGCATCCGGCGTCAATAAGACGGGTCGGTCGATGCCGGTCGGTCCGCCGTGAATAATGCAGAGCAGCGGATACTTCTTCGTCGCATCAAAGTTGGCAGGCTTGATAAGCACGCCTTCGATGGTCGCGCCGTCGCTACTCTTCCAGGAGACGACTTCGCGTGTTCCCAGCGTGAGCGATTTCGTTTGCTCGGTCATGTTCGTCAGCCCTCGCGGCGAGAACCGCTCAACACTGGAAACGAAGACTTCATTTAGAGACGTTGGCGAACTGGCAGTGAATGCGAGTTGTTTTCCGTCGCGTGACAACGAAAAGAACCAGCCATTAGATTGTCCGGACCCGAGACGCGCGTCACCTTGCCGCTCGCAGCATCAACGCGGAAAAGCTGCGACGCCATTTTTGCTGCCCGGTGAAGTAGATGCCATCCGGCCGCCATTCAAGGAGATTCGCGTTCTCATCGAAGCTGTCGGTGATCGATCGTGGCGTCCCGCCGGCCGCGGGCACGATGGCCAGACGCGAGTTGCTGGCAAAGTAAACCGTTGTCGCCCATTGCTGACGCAAAGACGATCTGCTTGCCATCCGGCGACCAACGCGGCCCGCTATCGGGTCCCGGCAGGGCGACCAACTTGGTGACTACATCGTCAGCCAGGTTCAGCAGGTAAACATCAGACGTGACGCCCTGAATCAAATCCGGATTCAGAGTTGCGCTGAAAAGCGATCTTCGATGCCGTCGGGCGACCAGGAGAAAGCATCGACGCTGAAGTCTTTCTTCTTCGTGCGCTGCTTCCCGACCACCGGTGCACTGAGGGCTTCGCTGACCGCGATGGTCCAAAGATGCGCGAAGTTGTAATCCTTGCGCACGACTTCGTAGTCGCCCAGATAATCTTTGCGATCTTTCGAAACTTGCGGGCACCGGTTCCGTCGCGGTGTAGGCAATGTTGCGGCTGTCCTCCGACCACGCGAAGTTCGAGATCGCAGTTTCCGATTTCGTTAGTTGCACGGCTTCGCCGCCACTGGGATTGATGGCGAAAATCTGATTCTTGTCTTCGAGACGATTGCTGGTAAACGCCAGCCACGCGCCATCAGGCGACCACTTCGGGTTGTTGGAAGACTTTTCGCCGCGCGTCAGTTGAATATTGCGTCCGGTAGCAACTTCTGCCAACCAGATCTGCGTGACGAAGGCATCCTGTTTGAAATCGCCCGCCGTGACCATGTAGGCCACCCATTTGCCGTCCGGCGAGATCTGCGCGCCACCAGCGGTCTTAAGCGTCAACAACTCGTCGATCGTCGGCACGTGGCGGCTCGCATCAGCGGTGCTCGCACTACTGAAACTGGCTGCCGCCAATGCAGTAATCAGGCAAGCGGCAAGGTAAACAATTTTGAGGTTCAGGCGGCTAATCATATGAAGCTCTCCTCAAACAAATCGGAAATGTTGGTCCACTGACCGCGGTACTAAGCCTACTCGGCCATCAGCTTGAACGAAGAGAAAAACTTTGCCGCCTGCTCAGCTTTGAGCTTCGGATCAAAGTCATCTGCACTGACAAAGGTCAAACTGTAGAGGCGCCGTCCCACCAGGAAGAATCGGGTGCGCGCGGTACCCGGTCTGTCCGGCCGGTTCAATGCGTATTCCAACTCTCGGCCGGAGTAACCCTCCAAACTAATCTTCTGCTCGCGCACCTTAGTCGCCTTGGCACCATGCACGATCCCGTCGCTCGTGGCGTCGAGAAAAGTATCACGGTCGAAGCTGGTTGGAGGAAGGTCAAGGTACATGCATACGAAACCGTGGCCATTTCCCAGAACAACGTACCGGTACCCGGTATTGCCTGACTCGCTCACGGCTGCGGCCTCCGGCTGGCTTGGCATCAGGATGGAAAAGCGACCTTCGGGCGGACTAAACTTGACCCATTCACCCTGAAACCCCAAAGCAAGGGCAGCGCAAACTAGAAGTAGCATTGTTGCTATTGCTTTGGTACACATGGGACTCCCTGGGCGATAGGGCGATCGCAGCAGCTTCAACTAATCATCACTGATCCTTCCACTCCGGAATCCGCCCGGGCGTCCAGGGCGCGCTGGCGGCTCTCCATCTGTTTCTCCAGTCTCGCGAGGTCGCCCTCGATCAACTGGCGCAACTGTGCGAGCGTTTGTTCAAACTCCTGCGCAGCCGCCGCATGTTGCGTGATTTGCGTCTGCGTCGGACGAGCAGTGGACAAACGCTGCGTACCGACGATGTCGCCGACGCGCTCATTGATCGAAGGCGGCAGGTTGATATTGCGGTGCCCGCAGCGCGTTGTCGCCGCGCAGGGCTCGCAGGACTCGTTCGTGCGTTTATCCAGCGCCGCGGCGTCGTCAAGCAACTTGTCTCCCGCCGATGGCGTTTCCAGCAAGGCACGACGAATCAGCACCAGCCGCGGTTTCAAAGCGTTAGCGGTTTCAAGCGCTCCCTGCACCGCGCGCTGGAGCCTCGCGACCTTTTGCTGAAACTCGACGAGCGCCGCCCGATCGCTCGGCGACATGCCTTCCTGACCGGGCACGACAATGTTGAAAATCCTGTGGCGAGGCGAGCGGCGTCGTCACGCCATCCACTCGCTTGGCGACGGAAACTTTGTATGCGCCGGGCATCACCAGCGGCCCACCTGGCCCATCGTCAAAAGGATTTTCGTTGTCCGGGTTTGGCGGCGGTGGCAAATTGGTTGGCGGATAACGCAGGTCCCACGCAACGCGTTGCACGCCCGCCGTCACTGGTCCAGTCAGCCGCCTGACTGTACGACCGCTCGAGTCAGTAACGGTGAAAATTACCGCCGGCGCTTCCTCTTCTTCCTCGGCACTCAGGTCGCCAAAACGCGGCAGCGTCACCGGCGCATTCTTCTTTGCCGCTTCCTTCTCGGCCTCCTGCCGTTTCGCTTTTTGGTCTTCAGTTCGTCTTTCAAGTAGTAACTAAACGTAGCGCCGAACGGTGGATTCTCCGCCGTGTAATACGATTCGCCCTGAAACGCTTTGCCGCGCAGGCCGAGCGGCTGCGACTGGATGTACATCAGCGCATCCTTCACCGGAAAGAGTTGCGCCTCATGGTTGAGCATCTCCGGTCTCAGCAGGCGTAGCGGCGTGTAGTTATCGAGAATGTAAATGCCGCGGCCAAAGGTGGCTACCACCAGATCGTTCTCGCGTTTCTGGATCGTGAGGTCGCGCACCTGAATCGTCGGCATTCCGCCCTTGAGTTGGATCCACTTCAGACCGCCGTCGATCGAAAAGTAAAGGCCAAACTCCGTGCCCGCAAACAGCAAATTCGGGTTGACGTGATCTTCCGCGATGGACCACACGGGCTGGTTCTTCGGCAGATTGCCAACGATTGAAACCCAGGTGCGGCCGGCGTCGGTGCTCTTCAGCAAATACGCTTTGAAATCTGCGTTCTGCCGATTCTCAAACGCCGCGTAGACGGTGTTGGCGTCGTGGTTGGAAGCGACGATGCGGCTGACGTACGACATCTCGGCCACGCCGGGAAAGGTTTCGATCTTGCGCCACTTTTGGCCGCCGTTTTCAGTCACCTGAATCAGGCCGTCGTCAGTGCCAACGTAAATCAAGCCGTCCTGCTTCGGCGACTCCGCGAGCGCGGAGGCGTTGCCGAAAAACGCGGTTGACTGATTCTTCGCGACTGCGTCCATGCTCCAAACTTTCCCCATCACCGGCAGCTTGTCGCGATCGAGGCCGCGCGAGAGTTGACCGCTGATGACTTGCCAGCTATCGCCGCGATCGTCGCTGCGGAAAAGCTTGTCGGCGGCGAAATAAAGCCGCGTGTGCGAATGCGGACTGATGATGAACGGCGAATCCCAATTCCACCTCAGCGGTTCTTCGCCGCGACCTGGCTGCGGCTGAATGCCCATGCGTTCGCCGGTGCGTTTGTCGAAACGCGCGAGCACGCCGTTCTGAAGCGCGGCGTAGATCGTGTTCGGATCTTCCGGGTCAACCTGGCTGCGGAAGCCGTCGCCACCGTTGGTCACGAACCAATCGGCATTCGTGATGCCTGAGGCGCTGCGCGTGCGCGCCGGACCGCCGACGCTAAAGTTGTCCTGCGCGCCGCCGTAGACGTTGTAAAACGGCGTCGCGTTGTCGGCCGTCACATCGTAGAACTGCGTGATCGGCAGGTTGCGTTTGAAATCCCAATTTGTACCGCGGTCGTTACTCTCATAAATCCCGCCATCGCAACCGACGAGGTAGTGATCGTTATTGTTCGGATCGATCCAGATGTCGTGGTTGTCGACGTGCTTGGATTTTTCACCCAACCGCCGCAAGGTTCTGCCGCCGTCGTCTGAAACCATCAGGAAGACGTTCATGACATAGATTCGATCGACGTCTTTCGGATCGGCGACAATGCGGGCGTAGTACATCGCCCCGGCATCGAATTCGTTTCGTCTTTCCCAACTACCGCCGCGATCGTTTGAGCGGAAAACGCCGCCCTTCCGGTCAGCGGCCTCCACCGTCGCGTAAACCACATTTGAATCAACGGGAGAGATCGCGAGTCCGATCCGGCCCATCTCTGTCGTCGGCAAACCCGCCTTCAACTTGTTCCAGGTGGCGCCGGCGTCGGTTGACTTGTAAATCGCACTCTCCGGACCACCATTGATCAGCGTCCACATGTGACGGCGGCGTTGATAAGAGGCGGCGTACACGGTGTCAGGGTCGTTCGGATCTACCACTACGTCGGTGACGCCAGTGTTGTCGCTGATCGAGAGAATCTTTTTCCAGGTCTTGCCACTGTCCGTCGTTTTGTAGAGCCCGCGATCGCCGCCCGGTCCCCATAACGGTCCTTGCGCTGCGACGTAAACAGTATTTGAATCCTTCGGGTCGATGACGATGCGTCCGATGTGCTCGGAAGCTTTGAGGCCGACGTTCTTCCAGGTTTTGCCGCCGTCGTCCGAACGGTAGACTCCGTTGCCATAAGAAACGCTGCGCTGGCTGTTGTTCTCACCGGTGCCAACCCAGACGATCAATGGATTCTTCGGATCGAGCGTAATTGCACCGATGGAATAAGAGCCTTCGCGGTCGAACACCGGCGTCCAGGTCGTGCCGTTGTTGACCGTCTTCCAAACACCACCCGACGCCGCGGCGGCGAAATACTTCGCTGGATTGTTTGGATCGACTGCGAACCCGATGACGCGACCCGATGCGAACGCCGGCCCGATCGAACGAAGCTTCAAGCCGTTGAAAGTGGGGGACGACATCGGATCGCCCGGTTTCTGGTCTTGGTCTCCCTTTTCGCCTATTTCATCGCCGGGCTTCTTCTCGTCCGGCCTCGCCGGTTCCGGAGATGCCTGCTGCTTTGCCGCCGCCTCCTGACGGGCCTTTTCGACCGCCGCCTTTTCCGTCGCTCGCTCTTCCTGCGCAATCGTGGGAAGCGACAATAGAAGCAAGAGTGCAATTAGAGCTAAAGAACGAAAGATTTCCGCTTGCGATGTCATAAGAGTTGGGGAGCAAATACCGCGGACATAGGGACGCATCAAAGAAATAGTCTCCTTGGAAGATTTTTGTTTGGTGTTAACAGTCCGGCGAGCTCTCTTGAATCTGAGATCCTTCGGCCGTCGCGAATCAGATGAAAAACGACGCCATCTTAACAGAGGAGCGAAGGCGGGTATATACAGGGCGCGCGCCGACAATGCCCTTTCATCTGCAACGCTTCAGCTGGCTGTCGTGCACCGCTCTGCTGCTAGTTGACTGACGCAGCAGATTGCCGTACAAGCGTGATGTCCACCCACTGTCGATCGTCTCCGGCCACTCTTTGGGTGAACACTCATTGACGAACCCAGCAATGCTTCTCACGGAAGCAACGAGTCATGTCATCAACCGAAGCTGAAGTCAAACCAAATCAAGAGCCGCCCGATCCCCAGGCCGTTCTGAAACAAAAGCAGTATGAAATGCGGGTGCGCAACATCGCGGAGATGATCGCGCGCAAGGAATGCATTCTGTTTCTCGGCTCAGCGATTCACGCTCCGTCGCCTCCCGGCTCGAGGTACGACTATTCTGCCTCCAAATGCCCGCCCATCGGCGGCCAGTTGTCGGACCTCTTAGCGACTGAATGCAATTACCCCAATCAGGATCGCTGGAACCTGCAACGCGTCTCCTGGTATTACGAGTACCAGGCCGGCTTCCGTTCTGAACTGGTCCGCGAGGTCAAAGAGGCGGTCCACAAAGACCGTGAGCCTTCACCGGTCTTGCGCGGCCTGGCCCAGCTCGGTTTTCCAATCGTCATCACCACCAACTACGACCAACTTTACGAGCGTGCGCTCAACGATCTAGCTCGGCAGCGAGCCCAGGCGGAAGGCAAATCCGACGCAGAGGTTGCCGCCATCACCGCAAGCTTCGATAAATGTGTCTATTCACCCAAGAGCACCGCGCGCACGAAAGACTGTGGCGCCGACCCATCGAATGAGCGTCCCTACCTGCTAAAGATTCATGGCGACCTCGATCAGGCCGGAGTCAATCGTCATCACCGACGAGGATTACATTCAGTTTGTGCTGCGCATGGGCGACAAACATCCTTATCATCCGGTTGGTAAGAACGTCCTGACGCACTTGATTAAGTGGCCAACGCTTTTCATCGGCTACAGCCTCGTTGACTACAACCTCCGCCTGCTCTTCAAGACGCTGCGCTGGAAGATGGATCGGGCCAACATCCCGGCGTCTTACTCGGTAGACCTGAAACCCGACGTGCTGATTCGCGCTTCGATGGAGAATCAACAGATCGTCAGCTTCATCGAGCGGAACCTTTGGGACTTTGTGCCGGATCTCTATCGCGCCGTTACCGGGCAGGAGATGCCGCAATGAGCGCTGCAATTATCACGACGCCGCTCCCGGACGCTCCTACCGCGGCGTCGAACCCTTCCGTTTCACGGACCAGCAGATCTTTGCGGCCCGCACCGAAGAGACCTGGACGCTACTCTCAAACGTCACACTTTATCGCGCGGTCTTGCTGTATGGCGCCTCCGGCACCGGCAAATCATCGCTAATCAACGCGGGATTTCTCCCTCAGATTCTCAAAGAAAACCAAATTCCGGACCGTCTGCGCGTCCAACCGTTCGCCGGACGCGAAATCAAAGTCGAACGGATAAGAATCACTGGTACCGAAGAACAGGCAGCCTATCTGCCTTCAAGCTTTGCGCCTGCCGACTCGAATACTTCTGCGGAAAGCATCGAGTTGTCATTGGCTGACTTCAAGGCGCGCCTGGAAAAGTTTCGGCTTGCGCCCGCCTCAGCCGAGTCAGGCGATCTATTTCGTGCTCCGCGAGCCACGCCCCGTCCGCTGCTCATCTTTGATCAGTTCGAAGAGTTCATCACCTTGTTCGAAGAAGCGCAGCGGATGGACACGAACGAAACGGGCGGAGGCGCAAAGGTAGCCCTCGCCGCGCAGGCCGATATTCTGCAGACGCTGGTGGAGTTGATTCAGGACGAGACTCTCCCCGTCAAAATAATCTTTGCGTTTCGTGAAGACTACCTCGCCAAGCTGAGTCTGCTCTTCGAATATTGCCCCGGAGTTGCTGGACCAGGCGCAGCGCCTGGTACCACCCAACATCGAAGCCTTACCCAATATCATCCGGGCGCCTTTCACCAATCCGGAGCTCCGGGCGCACTTTCTCAAACAGGGAAACACCGGCTCAGAGATCAGCGAGTCACTGGCGCAGGAGATTGCCGCTGAGTTAAGCCGCCTCAGTGAAGGCGATAACGCCAACCTTACCGAATTGCAGATCGTCTGCCAGCGGCTTTGGCACGCGCCCGATGCCGAGCAACTGTTTGCGAACCGACGGCATCGAGGGGCTGCTGAAGAGTTATGGCACCGACGTCTTTCTCAACTTCACCCCAGACTTGCGCGACGCTGCCGTCGTTTTGCTGTCGCATATGATCACAGCGTCCAACACCCGCAACATCATCTCCGAAGAAGATCTGTTGAGCCGCACCACCGATTGCGATTTTCAGCCGGCGCAATGCACCGGGCCCTGACGGCACTCTCGCAAAGCCAGATCGTGCGCCGTGAACCGCGCCACAGTATTTACTTTTACGAGATCACCAGCGAATACCTCGTGCCCTGGATCAAGGAACGCGTGGCGGAACGCAAGTCAGCCGAGCAGCAACGCGCGGCCGCAGCAGCCCGTCTGAAACTTGAGGAAGAACGGTCCGTGGCCGTCGCCCGCTTCGAGGCCGAGCAACGGCGCGGGCGCGTTATGAAGATCCTGTTGATGGTCATGGTGGTTCTGGGCGTAGCGGTTGTAATTCTCGGCTGGATAGGACTGAAGCAATACTGGGGATTGCAGGCGGCTGAGGCGGACACTACTGCGAAAAAGGAACAGTTGGAAAGAGTCCAAACCGCGATCCGGTTGATCAATAGTCAGGATCAGGATGAGGTACTGAAAGGTATCGGGGAGGTCGACACGCTCATCAAAGAGAACAAGCTCCCACCGGACTTGAAGAGCGTGCTCATCGCCCCGGCCTTGACGAGCACGGATCAGCGTGTACGAGACGCGGCCAGCCAGGTGTTGGCGCTGGCGGTGAAAACCGATAACAACCTGGCCCAACATGTCGACCAGACCGCGCAACAACTTCCGCCGCGCTTCTTCATCCACATCGCCGACGAGAGCCAGCGCCCGCAAGCGCAGCAGTTGGCAAATTTCCTCAAGAAACAGGGCTACCTCGTGCCAGGCATTCAGAACGTCGGCGAGAAAGGCGTCAGGAACAATCAACTGCGTTACTTCCGTGATTCCGATCCCGGCATTCCGTCTCCGCAGGAAATCCTGGCTTTGCTGAACCGAGCTAACGCCGGGAAGTGGATCCTTAACCGAGTGCGCGGCTTCGAACAATCCACCAAGATAACTGTTGGACAATTCGAGCTTTGGTTTGCAGAGCCCGGCGGGCGCGGATTCTGGTTCGGACACGAGCACCACTGGCACGCTCGTCGTGAGCCTACATAGATGCGGACGACGGTACGCCGATCAAGGAAGCGCAGCTTACGGTTCGCAACACCGTGGACAAAAGGAAATTCCCTCCTCGAAAATGAGGCAGACTCTCGAGGCAGGCAAACTATGAAGTAACTGTGCAGGGCGTTGACGGTTACAAGGAGGCTTGGGATCGCCCGGTGACGATTAAGGCTGGTGAATCCACCACGTTGACAATCAAATTAGAGCGGCGGGTCGAAGCCTGCTATCCCAGACCGCGCGCAGCAGCGGCCTCGCAGAAACTAGATTCCGCCCCGGCCAGATAGTAATTCAGATAACGCAACCTGTTAGTCTGCGTTACTAATGGCATTCAGCCCAGCTCCAACCCGGTTCGTTGCCGGAACTAAACCGGAGAGGTGCCAGGCGTGCGTCCCTTTCCAATTACCCTGTTCCCCTCTACCCTGTTTCCTTCTCCCTTTCCGCTGCGTGTTCTTGGTTAACTCTCGATCAACCTAGTATCCTCGTCTCGATGACTTCAACCAGAAAAGAGCAGAACCACTCAGAACAATTATTCGCGCGCGCGTTGGAGTTAATGCCTGGCGGCGTCGAACTCGCCGGTGCGGGCCTTTCGCGCCGTCGGCGGCACGCCGCTGTTTATTCAAAGCGCCAGCGGCCCAACGGTCACCGACGTCGACGGTCGCACGCTTCATCGATTACGTCGGCTCCTGGGGTCCGATGATTTTGGGCCACACGGATGCGGAGGTCGTGGCGGCGCTGGCGGCGGTCGCGGCCAGCGGCACGAGCTTCGGCGCGCCCAACGAGCTGGAGATCGAACTCGCCGAAGAGATCGTTGCCGCCGTGCCCTCGATTGAGATGGTGCGCATGGTAAACAGCGGCACTGAAGCAACGATGTCCGCGATTCGCCTGGCGCGCGGGGTGACCGGCCGCAACCAGCTCATCAAGTTTGAAGGTTGCTATCACGGCCACGCCGACAGTTTGTTGGTCAAGGCCGGGTCGGGCGTGGCTACGCTCGGGTTGCCTGACAGCCCGGGTGTGCCTGCGTCGCTGGCTGAGCACACGCTTTCGCTTCCCTTCAATGATCCGGCGGCGGTCGCAGACGTGTTCAGGCAACATCAGGACGTCGCGGCGATAATCGTTGAGCCCGTGGTCGGCAACATGGGCTGTGTCCCGCCCGCAGCCGGCTTCCTGAACGCTCTGCGCGAACTGACAACTCGATACGGCGCCCTGTTGATCTTTGACGAAGTGATGACTGGATTTCGCCTGGCTCGCGGCGGGGCGCAGGAACTCTACGGCGTAATGCCGACATCACCTGCCTCGGCAAAATAATTGGCGGCGGCTTGCCCGTCGGCGCGTATGGCGGCAGTCGTGAACTGATGCGCAACATCGCGCCGGCCGGCTCGATCTATCAGGCGGGCACTCTCTCGGGAAATCCGCTGGCGATGACGGCGGGACTCGTGACGCTGCGCAGACTCAGGGACGAGACGATCTATCGAAAACTCGAAGAGCGCTCAGCGCGTCTCTGTGCCGGACTGGCCCAGGCGGCGGCAGATGCCGGCGTCAAGACGACCACAAACCGTGTCGGTTCGATGTGGACGAGTTTCTTCTGCGAAGCACCGGTGACAAACTGGGCGACCGCCAACCAGAGCAACCGCGAACTCTACGGCAAGTTTTTTCACGCCATGCTCGACGAAGAAGTCTATCTGGCGCCGTCGCAGTTTGAGGCCGGCTTCGTCAGCACCACGCACACGGATCTGATCATCGACGAAACGATCGCCGCCGCGCGCCGCGCCTTTGAGACAATGGGCACTATCCGAAGCCAGTAGCTAAACAAGGCAGTTGCAGCAAGCGAAAGCGTGCAAGAAATCTTGTACGCTGCCAGAATACCCTCATCAACACCTGAACTTGACCAGTCGATACCCACTCGACAACGATGTAGCATCCTTCAAGCTAGAGAACCTCGAGGTCAGGAAGGGGGCATGCCCCCGCTCTTAAATGGCTAGAAAATGGTCAAACCAGAACCTGGCCGGTGCGTTGCATTTCGTTACCGGAAATGTGATCGACAGAATTCCCATTTTCAAGCGAGACGATTGCTGTGAGTCATTTCTGAAAGTCTTTAGTGAGTTGCTGCGCGATTGGCCCTGTAAGGTAATTGCCTATGTGCTCATGCCGGACCACATCCACCTCCATCGTTAATCCGGAGGACGGGCGGATTCGTGAGTTTACCGGCAGGCTCAAGGGGCGAGGCGGCAATGCGCATCCTCGAAACCACTGGCGATGCTCGCTTCAAAAAGGGAGCAGATGATGAGTTCCGAGCAACACCTGCGGCAACAGAGTTTTAAGGCACAGGCGTTATGGAGTTCCTGGATGATCTGGCAAAAGATTAACTACATTCATGCCAACCCAGTGAAAGCCGGTTTGGTTGCATCGGCCAGGGATTATCGCTGGTCGAGCTTTCGCGCTTTCTACTCACAATCCGGCGAACCGTTGGCGGTTGATAAGGAATGGTGGTGGCCTGACGACTCGAGGAAGTTGTCGGAAGCGGTGAAAGAGTTAGGATGGCGAACGTGGGAAAAGAGAAACTGAAAGAGCGGGGGCATGCCCCCTTCCCGACTGCGCGATTGAACAGGGCTCAATTCTAAACCGGAGACTCCCTTTACAGGGGTAGGTCGATCTTGAACGTCGTTCCCTTCCCCGGCTCACTCTCGACGTTAATCGTTCCCTCATGTTGCTCAACAATCTGTTTGACGATTGCCAGACCTAATCCCGTTCCGCGTTTTTGGTGGAGAAGAACGGCTCGAATATTCGCTCGAGCGTCGGCTTGTCCATGCCGCTTCCCTCGTCGGAGATTGTCACCCGCGCGTAGGTCCGCTCCAGGATGATCCTGATCCTTCGCCGCTACGCTGAGCACCTCAGTTGCAATCACAACCGGAGCGCGCTTGGGGCTCGCGTCAATAGCGTTTGCAATCACGTTGACAAAGACTTGTCTCAGTTGGTCCGCGTCCCAGTGCCCGATTGGTTTCTGATCGACCAATGTCTTTTTCAATCGGCGTGGCTTTTTCTTTGATCTTATCGGCTACCAGTTCCAGGCTGCGGTTGATCAGGTCATGAAGATCGACGTTTGACTGCTCCAGCGTTTTGCGTCGCGAGAATTGCGCGACGTCCACGACGAGCTTATTGAGATGCTTGATGCCCCGCTCCACCAGCTCAATCGTCTTCAGGCCCTCGTCGTCGTTGACGCTATCGCGCAACATGGAGACACCCAAACGAATGCTCCCGAGCGGATTCCGTATTTCATGCGCCACCTGGGCTGTCGCCTGGCCCACCGCGGCGAGCGACTCCTGCCGGCGCGCGGCGCGTTCAGCTTCGGCCGCTTCCGTCACGTCAACCAGGGTCAGAATTTGTCCGTGCGCGCCATTGATTGCCAGCGGCGAAGCGTAAAGATCGAAAGTCTGTTCGAGTTCACAATCGGCGCCCGGCGGGCAAACCCAGCGTCCGCGATAAGACGCTCGGTCCACGCGCGCACTCGTCGCCGACTCCAGCATCTTCAACGAAGCTTCAGACGCAAACTTCTCATAAATCGACGCGCCAATCGTCGCTCGCGGGAAAATTCGAAAGAAGGCGGCGTTCGCACTGCGAATGCGATCGTTCTCGTCAATAGCGGCCACCGCACTCACCATCCCCTCCAGCAATTGACTGGTGAAGACGCGTTCGCGCCGTGCTTCTTCCACGCTGCGGCGCATCTGGCGAAACCGGCGTTGCCCTTCCCAGATCGTGCCGGCTGCGACCAGCGCGCCGAATATCAAGGCAATCAAGCTCAAGTTGCGGGTGGACAGGGCGGCCGCTTGTTGGATTAGTTCACTTTGGTGAAAAACATCCGCCTGTCGTTGATTCGACTCTTCAAGCGCCTTGTTGAGCTCAGCGTCCACGATGCCGAATTTTGCGAACCCTTCGAGCGAGTAACGACGGAGGTCTACGGTGACTCTCGACACAGGCAGCGAGGTCGCTGCGAATCTTTTGCCAGGTTGGATCGTTGTCGAGGGGCGGCCGTTCCAGCAGGCGAAGCAGGTCGGTCAATTCACTTCGCGCTGCGTTCAGGCGCAACTCAAAAGGAGGCTTGAGCTCTCGCCGCGCGTCGGCCTCCGCGCGAGCACGGGCCTCGTTGTTGAGCTTGGTGGCAGCCAGACGAAGCTGGAGCAGAAAGCTCAGGTCAGCAGCGTGGCGCTGTTCCAATCCCAGGACGGCGACTCCCACGTCCTCCATGCGCCGCACGCTTAAGTATCCGAGCGCGGCAATCAAAATCAAGAGGCACAGAAACCAGGGATCAAAGGAATGATTGCTGGCGACAGCTCGCGTCGCCAGACGCCCGCGCCGGCAGGCGTGACCGGTGGCGCTGCGTGCATTGCTCTCGGTGGGCGAAACGCGACGATAGACGATCTTCGGCTCATCGGGGTCCCTCAGCCGGCGGCGGTGAAGCGTGAAGCTCTTTGACGGCATCTCGCGCTGCGTCAGTTTCAGGCTGATCGGATTTGGAATTGTCTTTCTCGGCCATTTTAGTAGGACAGGCATTCGTGCCTGTCTTTAGACGTCGCAAATATTACCCGGGGAGGGCGCACAGGGGGACAGAGCAGGAATGCCTGTCCTACTACGGTTTCGCGTCCATCCAATTGTCGGCAATGCCGACGTCGACGACGAGCGGCACATCCAAACTTACGGCGCCTTCCATCCTCGCTTCAGGACCTCAGCCACATGCTCGACCGAAGCGGCTGATGTTTCAACCAGCAATTCGTCGTGGACCTGCATCAGCAGTCGCGCTGTACCAATGCCTTCGCGTTTGAATTCCTCGTCAACTCTCAGCATGGCGATCTTCACGATGTCGCTGGCCGTGCCCTGAATCGGCATGTTGATCGCTTCACGCTCCGCCGCCTTGCGAATATTCGCGTTGCGATCGTTGATGCCGGGCAGCGGACGGATGCGCCCATAGATTGAGCGCACGTAACCGTGCTCGCGCGCGCGCACCGGCACCTTCTTCCATGTAACGCCGTACGCCTTTGTAGGTGTTGTAATAGTCTTCGATCACCTTCTTCGCTTCCGGCCGCGAGATGCCGACGCGCTGTGACAAGCCCCAGGGCTCGATCGCATAAGCGATTGCGAAGTTAACAATCTTCGCGAAGCGGCGCGCTTCCTTCAACTCCTCATCGGTTTTGGCGCCAAACACCAGCCGCGCCGTTCGGTTATGAATGTCTTCGCCGTTCTGAAACGCCTCGAGCATCACCGGGTCCTGCGTGATGTGCGCGAGCAGGCGCAGCTCGAGTTGGGAATAATCGGCGGAGATGATCTTGTTTCCTTTTCGGCGACGAACGCGCGCCGGATGCGACGGCCCAGTTCGGTGCGGATCGGAATGTTTCTGCAGATTCGGCTTCGCTCGAAGACAGGCGACCGGTGGCGGCGACTGTCTGGTTGAGCAAACAATGAATCCTGCCGTCCGCCGCAATCTGGTGCGGCAGCGCGTCGGTGTAAACGCTTTTGAGTTTGTCGAGCTCGCGGTAGTCAATGATCAGACGCGGCAACCTCAAAGCGTCTGCGCCAGTTCTTCCAACACTGCCTTGCTGGTGGAGATGCGGCCGGTCGAAGTCTTTCTGCCGGAAGTCATCTCCAGTTCGAAAGCACTTCGCCGACCTGCTTGGGCGAACCGATGTTGAATTCACTGCCCGCGAGCTCGTAGATCTTGATGGTTAACTTTTTTAGTTCCAGGCCGAGATAGTTGGACAGGTCAGAGAGGCGTGCCGCGATCCACTTTCAAGCCGGCACGCTCCATGCGGAAGAGCAACGGGCGCGAGCGGCAACTCCATCTCGGAATAGATTGTTTCCAGTTTCTTTTCGAGGATGCGCTGGCGCAGGACCTTGGCCGTGCGCGCCAGTCAGATCGGCCGCGGCGGCTGTCGCCCACTGCGAATCCGACCAGCTGGATGCGCTCGTCGGCTTATCAAGATGTTCGACGCCCGTCGGCCTCGCGCGCCAGGTCGCTCAACTCATACTTGCTGCGATTCGGATCGATCAGATAGGCGGCGATCAGAGTATCGTCTTTGACACCTTCAAGCGTGATGTCGAGCTGGGCCAGGAGGCCGACGGCGCGCTTTCAAGTCGTGGACGGACTTCTCAATCAAGCCGTTGGACAGAACCTCTCGCGAGTCGCCGCGACCGCCGCCTCGCGTCCTTCAGGAAACTTGTTGAAGTCAGCCAACGCGGCCACGCCGGACGCAGTTGAAAACGCAATTCCTTCCGCCGGCTCGTAGTCCATGACGCATTGCTCGCCCAAAGCCCCAACTTCAGCTTGGCCTTCGCTTTCGGCTTCGGCTTTCTGAGCTTTCTCGTCAGGCGTGTGCGCCATCCGCAATCGCTATCCCCACGCTTTCGGCATCCCACAAACTTTGGAGCAATCCGTCCAGCGCCGCGCGCGAGTCAATAATTCTGTAGTTGACTTTGCTGTCAGCGCTCGGGCGTCGCCGCCATCGCTGCGCGTCCATGAATTCGCGGGTGAGCGCGCAGCGAATTCGAGTTCTTTGAACAGTTCATAAGCGGCCGCTCGATCCGCCGGACGGGCTTCGGCTTGATCGAGGATCCAGCTCAACTTCGACATCAAGCCGAATGCGCGCGAGCTCTCGTGATTGCCGAATCAAGTCGGCGTTGTCGCGCAGCGATTCACGATAGGTCTTGTGCTTGACTTCTCTCCCAACGTTTGAGCGCTTCTTCAATTGAGCCAAACTGGGTGATGAGTTGCACCGCACCCTTTGAACCGATTCCGGGCGCGCCGGGTATGTTGTCGATTGAGTCGCCCATCAATCCCAGCAGATCGACAACCTTGTCCGCCGGCACGCCAAACTTCTTCTCCACCCACTCCCTCATCGCACCACTCGATTGGCGGCACGAATTCCTTGCGTTTGACGACCTGCGAATTCTGTGCGCATGCACAACCGACGTTTGGATCGCGCACCAGCTGGCACATGTCTTTGTCATTGGAAACGATTACAGCCTGCAAATCTTTTTCCGCGATCTGCCGGGCTAGTGTGCCGATGACGTCGTCTGCTTCGAAACCCGGAGCGTTGATGATCGGAATGTTCAGCGCTTCGCAGAGCCGAAAGATGTAAGGAAGCTGCGAAGCAAGTTCCTCCGGCACTGGCCAGACGGTTGGCTTTGTAACCCGCAAATGTCTCGTGCCGAAAGGTCTTCTCACTTCGACTCGAAAATCGCGGCGATGTAGTTCGGTTTCTCGATCCGTGAGCAGCTTGCGCAGCATGTTTGTGAAGATGTAGACGGCGCCGGTTACCTGGCCGGTGGAGGTGGCCAGCGGCCCGGCACGATTCGCCATCGGCGCGAAGAAAGCGCGAAAGATGTGCGACATCGAATCGATGAGAAACACGCGTTCGCGCGGTTTTTCACCCGTCGGAGCTTGCGTAGTTGGCATGTGTTTCGATGATAGAGAGGCAGTTTCAGCGTGTCAATCGAAGCAGATTTTGGCCGTGGGCCATTTTCCGTTTTCCTCTGGCTGCCACGTTGTTTCAAGTTTCAAGTTTCAAGTTTCCAAGTTTAGACGCCGTGGTGCAGTGACGCCCACGATTCGTAACTCCGAACTTGGAACTTGAAACTTGAAACTTGAAACAAAGTGGCACAGAAGGGAGGGCTAGCCGCGCGCGTGGGCTTGTGGTTATCACGGTCAGCCACCTGACCGCCTTGTGGTTATCACGGCTCGATTCCGTGGCCGGTAACATTACCTGATTTCCCCGCCGTCATAGCATCTGCCCGTTTTGCAAAAGAGGGCTGGCCCTCAACAGCTTGGCTGGAGCTGACGGACAATGAAGATAGCGGTAAAATCAATCGAATTTGCGGAATGTTTGTTTGGTGCTGATAGCGATAACTATGGGGATAACCGGGGTCGCCATTCCCATCTCGGCGCAGAAACAGGAAGATCGAAAACAGGGAGACAGAACTCTTGCCCCGTATTTCGTGGTGCAGGGAGACCCGACTGTAGACCAATTGCCACTCAAAGATACGCGCGTTGACATCGCCGTCTCCGGGCGTCATCGCGGACGTGAAGGTCGTGCAGACTTATCGCAACGAGGGCTCGCGGCCCATCAACGCGTCGTATGTGTTCCCCGCTTCCACGCGCGCGGCCGTCTACGCGATGCGCATGAGAAATCGGTGATCAGATTATCGTCGCCAAGATCAAAGAAAGAGAAGCGGCGAAGCAGGGTTTGACAAGGCGAAGCAGGAAGGCAAGAGCGCGTCGCTGCTGGAGCAAAGGCGGCCCAACGTGTTTTCGATGAGCCTTGCCAACGTGATGCCGCAAGGATCAGATCGAGATCGAACTGCGGTACACAGAATTGCTGGTGCCGACGGACAGCACCTACGAAGTAGTTTTCCCAACCGTCGTCGGACCTCGTTATGCTAGCAATACGTAA